>JADHED010000860.1_pt1 | contig 30180 bp, 23 predicted proteins | sample 8952041 | NCBI WGS metagenome assembly JADHED01 (sample SAMN16124423, study PRJNA663239) | bioreactor sludge metagenome | isolation source: sludge (control) | place: India:Bengaluru | collected 2018-09-08
CCCGGCCGCCGCCCCCGCCGAGGGCTGGCTGGCGGCGCCGTTGCTTGTGCAAGGCCGCGTCATCGGCAGCGTGATCGCGGCGGGTCCGCGGCGCCGCGGCGGCTTCCACCCGGACGAGGCCGCCATGCTACGGGTCGCCGGCGAGACGCTCGCCCTGGCCCTGGCGGCGGCGAGTCGCGAGGGCGTCACGGCGGCCCTCGCGGCGGCGGTGGGTCAAGGGCTGCGGGTCCTCGGCGACATGCGCCGCGGGCGCATCCCCACGGCCGATCCGCTGGCGCTGCGGCTGCTCGCGGGGACGGCGGCGAGGCTCGGGCTGTCGCCTCAGGCCGCGCGACGCCTGCAGTTCGCCGGCGCGCTGCACGACGTGGGCATGCTGGAGATCGATCCCGACATCGTCCAGAAGGCGGCCCGTCTCAGCGCCGACGAGATGGACGAGATCACCCGCCACCCGCTGCGCGGGCTCGATCTGCTCGGGCCGCTCGCCGCGCACCCCGACCTGCGCGAGATGATCCTGCATCACCACGAGCACGTGGACGGCTCGGGCTATCCGGGCAGCCGCCGGGGCGGCGACATCCCGGTCGGCGCGCGGATCCTCGCCGTCGTCGACGCCTTCTTCGCCATGGTCCGCAACCGTCCCTACCGCGAGCGCCGCTCGCCGCGGGACGTGGTCGCGGAGATTCGCCGTCACGCCGGGACCCAGTTCGACCCCGGCGTGGTCGACGCGTTCGTGACGGTCCTGGAGCAGGAGGGGCTGCTGGACACCACCGCCGAGGACGACCTCGCCGTGACCAACGGGAGACACGAGACCCATGGGTGAGCGCATACTGATCGTCGACGACGAGGGACCTCTCTCCGTGCTGCTCGAGCAGGCGTTCCGCGACGAGGGCTACCTGGTCGCGCGAGCCGTCGACGGCATGGATTGCCTGAACAAGCTCCTGACCGTCCGCCCGGACGCGATCATCATGGACATCATGATGCCGCGCCTGGACGGCGTGGAGACCACGCGCCTGATCCGCCGCAACCGCACCTATGCCGACACCATCGTGATCGCGCTGTCCGCGCGCACCGACGAGGCGACCCGGCAGGCGATGAACGCCGCCGGGGCCAACCTCTACATGCGCAAACCCTTCACGGTCGCGCGCCTGCTCGAACACGTGCGCGAACTGCTCGGGACGCGGGCCGCCTAGGCCGGCCGGGCAGACCGGAGCGTGATGGATCTGATGCGCCTCGCAGTCGGGCTCGCGATCGGTTATGCCGCGCATCTCGGCGTGACCAGCGGCGGCGAGGCTTCCTGGCGGCGGTTGCGTTTCGTCGGCGGGGTGGTCGCGGTCTCGGCGCTGCTGGCGATGCTGGGCGCCGACTCGCCAGCACCGTGGCGGTCGGTCGTCGTGGCCGGGCTGTCGCTCGTCGATCTGGCGACGTGCTCGCTGGCCGTGCGGTCGTTCGCTCAGTTCTCGCGCCGCGGCCTGCGCGGGAGCCGCCCCCTGATCCTCGCCGCCTGCCTGGTGGCCGCCGCCTTCTGCGGACTTCTCGGCGGCGACCCGAGCCGGCCGCTACTGGCCCGCAACCTGGCGGCCGGAGCGCTGCATCTGACCGGCCTGGCGCTGCTCGGCGCCTTCATGCTCGCCGCCCTGATCCGCCAGCTGCGCGGGGGGAGGCACGCGGAGCAGACTCTCGGCCGCAACCGCCTGCTCGAGCGCCTGCTCCTGGGCGCCATCCAGATGGGTTCGCTGCGCATCCTGCCGGAACTCCAGCAACGCATCGCGGAGACGGTGCAGGAGGTCTTCGGCTTCCGGCGCGTCGTGCTGTACGTCTATGCGGGCAGCGCCGGCGCCTTCGAGGCGCGCGCCTTCGCCGGCGTCGACGCCGGCGAGACGGCAGCCCTGGCCAGCAACCCGGTCGCGCACGACCAGTACCTCGGCTGGACTAGCGCGCGCCACCGCGTCTCCAACAGCTACCTGGTGGGCGACGCCCTCACCAGTCCCTGGGACGACGTCCTGGACGCGACCCGCACCGCCGACGGCGCGCCCTGGCCGGCACATGCCCGCCTCGTGGTCCCGCTGGTCTCGCCCGCGGGAGAGACCCACGGTTACCTCGAGGCCGAGTCGCCGGCCGACGGCTGCGTGCCCGATCTGGTGCGCATCCGGCACCTCGAGTTCCTGGCGCGCTTCGCGACCACGGCCCTGGAGTCCGCCGAGGCGCACGACCGCCTCGCGCGCAACAACGCCGAGATCGCCCAGGCCTCCGAGAAGCTCAAGAGCCTCGGCCAGATGAAGAGCAACTTCCTGGCGAACGTCAGCCACGAGCTGCGCACGCCGCTGACCACCATCCTCGCCTACGCCGAGATCGTCCGGCGCAAGAACGAGACCATCTCGCCGCAGCAGCGCGAGGAGTTCCTCGGCACCGTCGTCAGCGAGGGCGAGAAGCTCTCGCGCATCATCGAGGACCTTCTGCAGCTCGACCGCATGGAGGACGGGCAGGCCGAGCTCGAGCGCGTCCAGACCGATCTGGTGGCGCTCGCCCGGCGCCTCGGCGAGCCCTGGCACGAACAGGCGCGCCACAAGGGCATCGACCTGACCATCGCCGCCACGGCCGAGGCGATCGCCCTGGAAGTGGACGCGGTCCTCTGCCAGCAGCTCCTCGAGCACCTGATCGCCAACGCGCTCAAGTTCACGCCGGCCGGCGGCCAGGTGCGCCTGCGCCTCGCCGAGCAGGGCACCGCCGTGCGCATCGAGGTGGAGGATTCGGGCATCGGCATCCCCCCGGACCAGCTCGAGCGGATCTTCGAGCACTTCACCCAGGTGGACGACTCGTCCACGCGCGAGCACGGCGGCCAGGGCGTGGGCCTGGCGATCTGCCACGACATCGTCAGCTACCACGACGGGCGCATCTGGGCCGAGAACGTCGAGCCCCGGGGCGCCCGCTTCACCGTGTTGCTGCCGCGCCGTCCCGCCGTCGTCATCCCCGCGGCGCCGGTCGCGTCGAGCCGCGATTTCGACGACCCGCGCCTCTTCTTGCAGCGCATCCTGCACTGGGTGGGCGAGGGCCTCGGCGTCAACCTGGTGTCGCTGATGACGCCCGACGGCGACGGCGCCCACCTGGTGATCCGCGCCGCCCTGGGCCTGCCCGCCGCGGTGGTCGAGAGCACCCGCCTGCGCCGCGGCGCTGGCTACGCGGGACGCGTCTGGGCCACCGGGCGCACGCTGCTGCTCGCCGACGTCAAGGCCGACCCGCTGCTGTCCGACGTCGTCGACCGCTCGCACTACACCACCAGCTCGCTGCTGATCGCGCCGATCAAGCGCGACGATCAGGTGGTCGGCGTGGTGATGGTCAACAACCGCCTCGACGGCCGGCCCCTGGACGACGACGACCGCCTCCTGCTCGAAGCCATGGCGCCGCGCCTGGCGCACCTGCTCGAGCGCTTCGACACCTACCACGAGTCCGCGCGCGAATTCGCGGCGTTGCAGGAGTGTCTGCGCGCCACGACGCCGGTCGGCCGCCTGCACCACACCGACGTGGCCTCGGTCTGCCGCGAGATCGCCATGGCCGCGGCGCGCCGCCTGTCGTTGCCCGAGGACGAACTGCGCCACCTCGCCCTCGCGCTGCAGTTCTACGACGCCGGCCTGGGCTGCGTCCCGCCCCATCTCTTCGGCAAGGAAGGGCCGCTGACCGCGGCCGAGCGCGAGCGCGTCGAGCAGCACGTGCAGGCCAGTCTGGCCACGCTCGAACCCCTGCATCCGCCGGCCAAGGTGCGGCAGATCATCCTGCACCACCACGAGCGCATCGACGGCAGCGGCTACCCGGCCGGGCTCGCGGGGGAGGCTATCCCGCTCGGCGCGCGCCTGGTTTCGCTCGCGGACAGCCTGCGGGCGATGCTGCAGCACCGGCCTTACCGCGCCGCGCAGCCGCTGGCGCAGGCGCTGGCGGAGATCCGCGCCCTGGTGGGCACCTATTACTGTCCCCGCCTGGCCGAGCCGTTCCTCGCCGAGGCTCTGGCCCGCGCCGACCAGGTGGAGCGCCTGCGCGAGGGCGCCGACGACGGCGAGGATCTCAAGCGGCCGGCCCTCGCGCACCCGGCGACCATGGTCCGCGTGTGAACCAGCGTTCAAGACGTCGCGCCGCCGGTCGATAAGACAGCGGACACCCAGCCCCGGGAGGCATCGCCGTGCAGAAGGTCCTGGTCGTCGACGACGAGTTCAACATCCGCAACATCCTCGACTTCAGCCTGGAAGCCGAGGGCCTCCAGGTGCTTTCGGCCGGAGACGGCGAGGAGGCGTTCCAGACCGCGGTCAAGGAACTGCCCGACCTCATCATCCTCGACGTGATGATGCCCCAGAGCGACGGCATCGAGACCTGCCGGCGCCTGAAGAAGGACCCCCGCACCAAGGCGATCCCGGTGATCCTGCTCACCGCCAAGAGCGCCAAGGGCGACCGCGAGCGCGGCCTCGCCGCCGGCGCGGACGACTACATCATCAAGCCCTTCAGTCCGCAGCGCGTCGTGGACCGGGTTTTCGCCATCCTCGGCGTCAATCACTGAGCCTGCCCCTTGTGACCGACCGGGAGCGCCGCTAGAGTGGAGCGGCGCTCCCCGTCGTCTTGTCCCCTCACGCCCGAGGCTGTCGTGACGCGCTTCCTGCTGGACGTCGCCCTGCCCGTCCCGCTGGCCGAGACCTTCACCTACGGGTGCACGGTCGACGACGGCGGCCGACTGCCGCGCGCCGGCGACCTGGTCCGCGCGCCGTTCGGCCGCCGCCGCGGCGTGGTCGGCCTGGTGGTCGCCGTCCGCGAGGATCCCGCGCACCTGACGGAGATCGCCGGCCGGCCGCTGCGCGACGTGCAGGGGTTGCTGCCCGAGGAGTACCGCCTCAGGGACGACCGCCTCGCCCTCGCGCGCTGGCTCGCGTCGTACTATGCGGTGCCGCTCGGCGAGGTGGTCCCGCTGTTCCACCCGCCGTCGCCGGGCACGAAGGGCCGCCGCGCGGCGACGTCACCCGAGGTGTTCCCGCTCGACGAGGCGGCCGCGGTGACGCTGACCGCCGCGCAGTCCGCCGTGGTGGACCTTGCGCAGGACGTGCTGACGCGCGGCGAGTTCGGCGCCATCCTGGTCCACGGCGTCACCGGCAGCGGCAAGACCGAGGTCTTCCTGCGCGCCATCGAGGCTTCGCTCGCCCGCGGCCGCGGCGCCATCTACCTGCTGCCCGAGATCGCCCTCACGCCGCAGACGCTCGCGCGCGTCACCGCCCGCTTCGGCGACCGCGTCGCCGCGATCCACAGCGGCCTCGCCGCCGGCGAGCGCTGCCGCGTGCACGAGGCAGCCGCCCGCGGCGAGATCCAGGTGGTGGTCGGCCCGCGCTCGGCCCTCTTCGCCCCCGTGCGCGACCTCGGCGTCATCGTCGTCGACGAGGAGCACGAGACCAGCTACAAGCAGGACGACCGCCCCCGTTACCATGCCCGCGACGCCGCCCTGGTGCGCGGCCGCGAGAGCCGCGCCGTCGTGCTGCTGGGCTCGGCCACGCCCGACCTCGCGAGCTGGTACAACGGCCGCGAGGGCCGGCACCGGCTGCTCATCCTGCCCGATCGCCTCGGCGGACCGCTGCCGCGGGTCGAGGTGGTCGACCTGCGCGGCACCGGCGTGGTCGACGGTTTCAGCCCCCGCCTGGTCGACGCCATCGGCGACACCCTCGGCCGGGGACGACAGGTGATCCTCTACTACAACCGCCGCGGCTTCGCGCGGCAGCTGCAGTGCGGCGAGTGCGGCGAGGTGGTGACCTGCCCGCACTGCGACATCGGCCTGACCTACCACCTGCGGCCGCGCCGCCTGCTCTGCCACTATTGCGGCCACGCCGACGCCGTGCCCGACGGCTGTCCGGCCTGCCGGGCGCCTGCCTTCCTGCCCGCGGGCGGCGGCACCGAGAAGGTCGAGTTGCACCTGCGCGCGAGTTTCCCCGAGGCGCGCGTGGCGCGGCTGGACGCCGATTCCACCAGCCGCCGCGGCAGCCACGCCGCCATCCTCGGCGCGTTCGCGCGCGGCGAGACCGACGTGCTGGTCGGCACGCAGATGGTGGCCAAGGGCCATCACCTGCCGGGGGTGGAACTGGTCGGCGTGCTCGCGGCGGACGACGGCCTCTCGCTGCCCGACTACCGCGCGAGCGAGCGCGTCTTCCAGCTCCTGGCGCAGGTCGCCGGCCGCGCCGGCCGCACGTCGCCGGGCACCGTCGTCTTCCAGACCTGGCAGCCGGAGCACCCGGTGATCCTCGCCGCCGCCGATCACGACTACGTGACCTTTGCGGGCATGGAACTCGCCGCGCGGCGGGTCCTCGGCTACCCACCATTTCGCCGCCTGGTGCGGCTCGGTGTCACGGCGCCCGCGGCCGCCGATGCCGAGGCCGGCGCCGCCCAGCTCGCGGGGGCCCTGCGCGAGAATCTCGCCGGTCCCGAACGCGACGTGCTCGGGCCTGCGCCGGCGATTTTCCCGCGCCTGCAAGGCCGTTGCCGCCATCAGCTGCTGATCAAGGGCAGCCTCACCGCGCGCGAGAAGGCGTGGCTGGTGACCTGCGCCAACGCGTTGCGCGCCACGCGTCGCGGGCTCGACGTGATGATCGACGTCGACCCGCTCGGGCTATTCTGACAGCCTGGCATCATCTTTGATGGTATGTAATTTCCGAGGTTGATTGTATAATTACGCGGGCCATTTACCATCCCCAGCCCCCTCCTGGAGGCGTTTTCGCATGATCCGCTCGTTCAATCTCTGTGCCGTCGTCCTGTGCCTCTTCGCCACCGGCGCCCTCGCCGAGGAATTCGGCCGCGGCTACGTGCCCCCGCCGGACTGGGACCGCACGTTCCAGGAACACCTGCGGGTCTTCCCGGCCGACAAGGACCCCCTGCCGGCGGTGTGGGACTGGCGCACCATGAACGGCGTCACCCCGGCCAAGAACCAGGGCAGCTGCGGGTCGTGCTGGGCCTTCGCGGCGGCCGGCGAGATGGAAGCCAAGGTCCGCATCTACTACGGCAACCGGATCCTCGACCTCTCCGAGCAGCAGATCATCTCCTGCAACCCGTACGGCTCGGGTTGCGGCGGCGGCTGGTCCGGCTCCGCGTACTACGTCTTCCAGCACCGCGGCGGCATCACCGAGGATTGCATGCCGTACCAGGGCGTCGACGGCGTCCCGTGCACCGACACGCAGTACCTGGAGTTCGCCGACCTCACCACCTGGTACAGCGTCGCGAACAACGTGGACCAGATCAAGCAGGCGCTCCTCGAGGGGCCCGTCTGCTCCACCATCGACGCGAACGACGCCTTCGAGGGCTACAGCGGCGGCTGCCTCGACGCCCCCGGCGGCTGGACCAACCATCTCATCCTGATCGTCGGCTGGGACGACCGCGCCTGCGAGGGCGACACCGGCGCCTGGATCATCAAGAACTCCTGGGGCCCGGGCTGGGGCGAGGCCGGGTTCGGCTACATCAAGTACGGCGCCTGTAGCATCGGCAGCGACGTGACGGCGCTGCGCTACACGCCGCCGCCGACCGACATCCGCGTGACCAGCCCGACCGCGGCGCAGCCGCTGTACGGCGACGGTCCCGTCGACATCACCTGGAGCACCTTCGGCCAGGCCACCGGCACCGTCGACATCTGGTTCGGCGCGAACGGGTACTGCAACAACGTCCTGGTCGCCGACGACGTGCCCAACACCGGTGCCTACACCTGGACGCTGCCCAACCTCACGTCGGAGCGGGCGTCGTTCGTGGTCTTCCCCGGCGCCGGCACCGCGCAGGGCTTCGGCTTCACGCTCGACCCGCTGACGGTGCTCGGTCAGCAGACGCGCTACGTGTCGTCCACCGGCTCGAACACCTTCCCGTACGACACGCCCGCCAAGGCTGCGCGCACCATCAGCGCCGCCGTGCTCGCCGGCGCGGGACGCGACACGGTCAAGGTCGCCGCCGGCGACTACGTCGAGACCATCGCGATCAACAGCCCCTGCGTCATCGCCGGCGGCTACAACAACGCGTTCTCCGTCCACAACCCGGCCACCTATCCCACCCGCGTGCGCGGCGTCACCGGCGCCCTGCGCTTCTCGGCCGGCGCCGGCAGTCACTGCGGCGTCCGCAACGTCACGTTCCACGACTGCGTGGCGGCGATCGGTTCGGTGCCGGTTCCCGGCTACAACGGCGCCGCCATCCTGAGCACCGGCGCTTCGCCGACCATCGAGAACTGCATCTTCGAGGACAACCTGGCCAACCCGACGCCGGGCGTGGGCTGGGGCGGCGCGCTGCTGCTGCACGAGGGCTCGCCGCTGGTCCGCGGCTGCACCTTCACCGGCAACGTCGGCTCGCACGGCGGGGCCATCGCGCTGTCGCAGCCGGCCGGCGCCCGGATCGAGGACTGCACCTTCCTGGCCAACGCCTGTAGCGACAGCAGCGGCGACTACCGCGGCGCGGCGGTGTACGTCGTCGGCGGCGACGTCGCCCTGCGCGAATGCGTGCTGCAGGGCAACGGCGGCGCGACCACCGGCGGCGCGATCGCCGTGACGGCCGGCGGCCAGCTCACGCTCGAGAACTGCGACCTCGCCGGCAACCGCGCCCGCGCGGGCGGCGGCGCCGTGCACATCCAGTCCGGCTCCCTCGCCGCGACGGGCGGCGACTGGCACGACAACGTCAGCGTCGCCGGCCACGGCGGCGCCGTCTGGTCCGAGTCCGGCTCGCTCTCGCTGCGCAACGTCTGCGTGTCCGGCAACACCGCCGCCAACCTCGGCGGCGGCGTCATGGCGATGGGCGTGAGCACCGGCGGCATCGAGCACTGCGTGTTCCACGGCAACGCGGCCGCCCAGGGCGGCGGTTTCCTGGTCCTGCCCAGCGGCGCCTTCGCCGCGAGGCACAACGTCGTCCAGGCCAATGCCGGCGGCGGCCTGATGGCCTCCGGCGCCGGCGTCGTCAGCGACTACAACGTCTGCTGGCAGAACACGCCGTCCGATTACCTGTCCGCGCCCGGCGCGCACGACCGCGTGGCCGACCCCCGCCTGACCGACCCCGCGACCGGCGACTTCGCCCTCGGCCTGCATTCCCAGGCCCTCGACGCCGGCGACCCCGACGCGACGTGCGAGGACCCCGACGGCTCGCCGGCCGACGTCGGCGCCTACGGCGGCCCCACGGCCGTGCCCGTCGCCCCGCCGGCCATCACCGGCGGCCACCTGTCGAGCCTCGGCGGCGGCGCCTGGCGCGTCAACTGGAACGCCTCTGCCGCGCCGGACATCGCGAGTTACGTCGTGTACCGCGATACGGCGCCCGAATTCATGCCCTCGCCCGACAAGGTGGTGGCGGTGGTCGCTCATCCGGCCACCAGTTGCGAGGACACGCCGCCCGAGGGCAGCTACTACCTGGTGGTCGCCGTGGACGTCGACGGCCACGTCGGCGGCTACAGCCCGCGCCTCACCAGCGAGGGTTCGACGGACGTGCCCGGGGCCGGCCTGCCGACGGCGCTCGCCATCGGCAGCGTCGCTCCCAACCCCTTCAATCCCCGCACGACGGTGCAACTCGACGTCCCGCGCGACGCGCGCGTCAGCCTGCGCGTCTACGACCTGCGCGGCCGCCTCGTGGCCGAGCCCTTCGCCGGCGAGCTGACCGCCGGCCGCCACGCCGTGGTGTGGGACGGCCAGGACCACGGCGGCCACGCCGCCCCCGCCGGCATCTACCTGCTGCGCCTGGACGACGGCCAGCGCCAGGTCACCGCGAAAGCGGTGCTGGCGAAGTAGCGTCCCGCGTGGTGCACTCCTGGGAGCCGCCGGTCGCGCACCGGCGGCTCCCTCGCGTCTGCGCCGGCGCAACTCCCGGTGCTCGCCGCCCGTACGGTCGCGTCTGACCCGGGAGGTACCAGATGATCCGCCGCGCCTTGACGAGCCTGCTGCTTGCCGCCGGCGTGGCCGCGGCCGCCGACCTGCCGCCGGGCATCCACCTGGTGCCGGGGTCGTTCACGCCCGGCTCGCAGCCCGACGGCAACTCGGTGGTGATCGACGCGCCCGAGGGCCTGATCGTGGTCGACACCGGCCGGCACGCCGCGCACACGCAGGCCGTGCTCGACCTCGCGTCGTCCCTGGGCAAGCCGATCATCGCCGTCGTCAACACCCACTGGCACCTCGACCACGTCGGCGGCAACGCGCGCGTGCGCGCGGCCTATCCCGCCGCGCGGGTGTACGCAAGCAACGCCCTGGTCGGGGCCCAGGCTGGCTTCCTCGCCGACTACCGTGCCCAGCTGGTGGACATCCTGGCGACGTCGCGCCTTGACTCGGCAGGCGTCGTGAACCTGCAGGCCGAGATCGCGCTCATCGACGCCGGACCCGCCCTGCTGCCCGACGTGGTGATCAAGAACGGCGCGCCGCGGGTGATCGCCGGCCGCAGCTTCGTCGTCGGGCTCATGGGCCCCGCCGTCACCGCCGGCGACGTGTGGCTCCAGGATCCCGCCACCCGGGTGATGATCGCCGGCGACCTCGTCACCTTGCCGGTGCCCTTCCTGGACACCGCGTGTCCCGAGGGCTGGCAACTCGCGCTCGACCTGCTCGCGCGGTACGACTTCCAGCTCCTCGTGCCCGGCCACGGCCCGCCGCTGACGCGGGCGGAGTTCGAGACGTACCGCGCCGCGTTCGGCAACCTCCTGCGATGCGCCGCCTCCGACGCGCCGGCCGCGGACTGCATAGAAGGCTGGCTTCGGGACATCGGTGCGCTGGTGCCCGCAGGCGAACACGAATTCGCGCGGCAACTGCTGACCTACTATCTCGATCAGCATCTGCGGGGAGATCCGGAGCGCACGGCGAAGTTCTGCGGCCATTGATGACGTTGTGCCCGACCTCCGTGGTGGAATGGACTATCACCCTCAACCTGGCACGACGAGCGGAAGGGCGGGTAGGTCTCGTGAGCCGATTACTATACCGCAATACTCGGCTTTTATAATCCAGTCTTCACCTTGTTTCGCCCCTGGCAGGGCACTACTTTTGCGGGGTCGAAGCGAACGCTGACGATGACGCTGACCCCTCCCGCATCCATGTTCGGTCGCGCCACCCAGCCCGGTGACGATTCGATGATCAAGGAGTGTAGACAATGGCTGCTGAGATGGTCGAGATCCGCTGGCACGCCCGCGGCGGCCAGGGCGCCAAGACCGCGGCGATGTTCGTGGCCCAGGCCGTCCTGACCAAGGGCAAGTACGGCCAGGGCTTCCCTGAGTACGGCCCGGAGCGGCGCGGAGCGCCGATGCGCGGCTTCACGCGCATCTCCGAGACGCCGATCCGCCGCCACTGCGGCATCGAGAACCCGAAGATCGTGATCGTCCTCGATCCCTCCCTGCTCGATTCCAAGGCGGCGGGCGTCACGGCGGGCACCAATGCGGACACCCTCTTCCTGGTCAACACCTCGCTGAAGCCGGCCGACATCCGCGCCAAGCTGGGCCTGCCCAAGGCGAAGGTCTACACGGTCGACGCCACGGCGATCGCGCTCGACTGCTTCGGCAAGTCGATCCCCAACATGCCGATGACCGGCGCCCTGCTGGCGGTGGAGTCGTTCATGTCCCTCGAGGAGATGAAGGACGCGATGACCAGCCGGTTCAAGGGCAAGTTCTCCAACGCCGTGATCGAGGGCAACCTGCTCGCCGTCGAGCGGGCTTACAAGGAGCTGGTGACGGAATGAGCCTCAAGCGCGCCCAGGAGCTGCCCGAGGCCGGCATCATCGTCGAGCCCGGCAACGCGGCAACGTTCAAGACGGGAGACTGGCGCACCTTCGTGCCCATCTTCCACGAAGAGAATTGCATCCACTGCCTGTTCTGCTGGATCTACTGCCCCGACTCGGCCATCGAGGTCGACACCAGCGGCGAGAAGCCGCTGATGAAGGGCATCGTTCTCGATCACTGCAAGGGTTGCGGCATCTGCGCCCATGAGTGCCCGCCGGCCAAGAAGGGCAAGGCGGCGCTCGTGATGGTGCGGGAAGAGAAGTAGGAGGCGCCTCGATGAAGGTCATAGATCAGCAATTGACGGCGCTCTCGGGGAACGAGGCCGTGGCCTACGCCTTCAAGCAGGCGCGGCCCCACGTCGCTTCGGCGTTCCCGATCACGCCGCAGACCGAGATGATGCACAAGTTCGCCGACTTCGTCGCGAACGGTCAGGCCACGGCCGAGATGATCCTCGTCGAGAGCGAGCACTCGGCGATGAGCGCGGCCATCGGTTCCGCCGCCGCCGGCGCGCGGACCATCACCGCGACCAGCTCGGCGGGCTTCGCCCTGATGTGGGAGATGGTGTACGTCGCGGCCTCGCTGCGGCTGCCGATCCAGATGGCGCTGGTCAATCGCGCGCTGTCCGGCAACATCAACATCCACTGCGACCACAGCGACTCCATGGGCGGCCGCGACGCGGGGTGGATCCACCACTTCTGCGAGAACGCCCAGGAGGCGTACGACACGGCCCTGATCAACTTCCGCATCAGCGAGCACCCCGACGTGCAACTGCCGGCGATGACGAACTACGACGGCTTCATCATCAGCCACAAGGAAGACGCGCTCTACATGCTGCCGGACGACGCGGCCTGGGAGTTCATCGGCCCCTACAAGCCGAAGTACATGCTGCTGGATCCGGCCAAGCCGGTCACCGTCGGCCCGCTGGACCTGACGGACTACTACTTCGAGCACAAGTGGAGCCAGCTGCAGGCCTACCCGCGCGTCTTCGACGTCGCGCGCAAGGTCTTCGACGAGTACGCGCAGATCAGCGGTCGTCAGTACGGTTTCTGGGAAGAATACCGCCTCGACGACGCCGAGCTGGTGATGGTGGTCCTGGGCTCGAGCGCGGGCACGGCCAAGGACGTCATCGACGAGTACCGCGAGAAGGGCGTCAAGATCGGCATGCTGAAGCTGCGCATGTTCCGGCCGTTCCCGGCCGAGATGCTGCGGCCGGTGCTGGCCGGTCGCAAGGCGATCGGCGTGCTGGACCGCTCGGCGAGCTTCGGCGGCTGGGGCGGCCCGGTGTTCAACGAGATCCGCTCGGCGCTCTACGGCACGGTCAATCCCGTGCCCGTGCACAACTGGCTCTACGGCCTCGGCGGCCGCGACTTCGAGCTCGGCCACGCGGCCGAGGTGATCGAGGCGCTGCGCAAGATCGCGGCCGGCCAGGAGCTGCCCACCCTCAACCTGCTCGGCTGCCGGGCGTAAGAAGGAGGCTGTCATGGCTGTCAATCTGAAGCAGCTCGTGCAGAACGAGGACCTCCTCACCGGTGGGCATCGGGCGTGCGCCGGCTGCATGGGTTCGAACATCCTGCGCCAGGTCATGCTCACCGCCGGCAAGGGCACGGTGATGGGCGGGGCCACGGGCTGCATGGAAGTCGTCACGACGATCTATCCGTACACGGCGTGGAAGACATCGTTCATCCATACCGCGTTCGAGAACTGCGCGGCGACCGTCAGCGGCGTCGAGACCGCCTATCGCGCGTTGAAGAAGTCCGGCGAGCTGCCCCCGGCGGCGGCGGCGTACGAGAACATGAACTTCATCGCCTTCGGCGGCGACGGCGGCACCTACGACATCGGCCTGCAATCGCTGTCGGGCGCCATGGAGCGCGGCCACCGCATGCTCTACGTGTGCTACGACAACGAGGCCTACATGAACACCGGCATCCAGCGCTCGAGCGCGACGCCTTTCGGCGCGCACACCTCGACCGCGCCGGCCGGCAGCGTGAAGCAGGGCAAGGAGCAGAACCGCAAGGACCTGACCAAGATCATGGTCGCGCACAACATCCCCTACGTGGCCCAGACCACGCCCTTCCACTGGAAGGACCTGGCCACCAAGGTGGAGAAGGCGCTCAACTGCGGCGGCGCCGCGTTCCTGAACATCCTCATGCCGTGCACGGTGGGCTGGCACTTCGAGTCCGAGCTCGGCGCGCAGATCGCGAAGGAAGCGGTGGAGTCCAACTTCTGGCCGCTCTTCGAAGTCGAGAACGGGAAGTACACCATCAACTACAAGCCCAAGGAGCGGGAGCCGATCGCGCCCTGGATGAAGCAGCAGGGCCGCTTCAAGCACCTGTTCAAGCCGGGCAACGAGCACATCCTCGAGGCCAGCCAGGCCTACGTGGACAAGCAGTGGGCCGAACTGCTGCGCATGGAAGCCGCGACCAACGGCTGAGAGACCGTTTTCTTCGACCGCCTGCAGATGACCGCCCCCGGCTCGCGCCGGGGGCGGTTTTCTTCCCGGCCTCGCCGCGGTGGTGATAGAATCGCCCTTGGTCCTGGCCAGGGGGTGATCATGCCATCAGGTCGAATTCTCGCGGGTGTCTTCCCGTTCTTGTTGTTGCTGGCGTTCGCGCCGGCCGCGTCGGCGCTGGAGGTCCATGATCTCTGGACGCATCGCTACATCGCCTACGGCTGGAGCCCGCCGGCGCCCTCGGTGGTGGAGGGACGCAGTCAGGGCACGTTGTATGCGACCGAGCCCATCGACATCATCGCCGGCGGCGCGGGTCTCGAGCGGATCTCGCCCACGTCCTTCCGGTGCACTTTCACGTGGGATGCTCCGCCGGTGTGGACGGTGTTCCAGGTGACGGGGGGCACAGAGACCGCCACCGTCTGGGTGTACCCGCGGCCGCGGCCGACGCTCGAGCCGGGCGCGCACGCCTTCCCGATCGTCAACCTCTCGGTCGACCTCGCCGGCCTGTGGTCGCCGGCGACGGGTCTGCTGGTCTGGGGCGACCACCAGCCCAACTGGGACCAGGAGGGCTCAGCGTGGGAGCGCGACGCGGGGCTGTCCATCTGGGACGCCGAAGGGGCGCCGATCCTCGCGCGCACCGTCGGCCTGCGGATCAACGGGGGCTGGACGCGCTGCCTGCCGCAGAAGTCGCTGCGCCTGTACTTCGACCACCACGACCAGCCGGAGGAGATCGTCCACGACCTCTTCGGCGACGGTCCCACGGTCAGCCGCCGCCTGCTGCTGCGGCAGACCATGTGGGCCGAGTTCCTGCTGAAAGATCACTGGGCGACGGCGATCTTCCGCGACCTGGGTCACCTCTCGAGCCGCTGGACGCCGGCCATCGGCTACCTCAACGGCGAGTACTTCGGCATCTACGGGCTGCGCGAGCGGCTGGACGACGAGTGGGCCACCGTCACGCTCGGCTTCGATCCCGACGACGTCGTCGTGGTCAAGGACGGCGAACCTGAGCACGGCGATCCCGACGCCTGGCCGTCGTTCCTGGCCTGGGTGGACCAGCACCCGCAGCCCGCCGCGCACGACTTCTTCGTGCAGATGGCCCACGACCTCGACCTGCGCGCCTACACCGACTGGCTGCTGATCAACGGCCTCGCGGGCAGCGGCGAGAACGGGTCGTTCCACAATCTCGTGCTGGTGCGCGATCCCGAGGGCCGCTGGCACCACACCATGTGGGACGAGGACAACATCATCTACTGGGAGAACGTGACGACGGACCTGCTGCGGTTCTTCGCGGCAGGGGACGCCGCGGAGTACGAGGCCCACCGTCCGCCCATGAACTGGTTCCCACCCTACGAGGAATCGCGCCTGTATTGCCGGCTGTTCCGCCAGTTGATGCACAATGCGCAGTACCGGACGCTCTTCGCGGCGCGTGTCGACACGCTCCTGAACGGCCCGCTTTCGCCGACTGCCGCGTGCGCGCGCCTGGACTCCGTGGCCGCGCTGTTCCAGCCGGAACTCGCGACACATGCCGGACGGTTCGCGCCGACCGACCTCAACCAGCTGGCGTCCGTGAACAGCTCCTACAAGTCGTTCCTCACCACGCGCTGGCCGCTCTTCGCGCAGCAGGCGGCGGCGTTTCGCGCCGATTTCCTGGCGCCGGTCGAGCTCAGCGCCTTCACCGCCCGGCGGACCGCCCTGGGCGTGAACCTCGCGTGGCGGACCGAGCGCGAGCGCGGCAACCGGGGCTTCCGGGTCTACCGCGCGGTCGGCGATCCCGCGGCGCTGGTCCTGCTGGCGAGCTTCGAGACCGAGCCCGGCCTCGAGGGCGCGATGGCCAGCGACGACCCGCGGGAGTACGCGCTGGCGGATGCCGCGGCGCCGGCGGATGTCTCCCTGTGGTACCAGCTGCGCCACGTCGAGGCCGGCGGCGCGGAGGTGGCGCACCCGTGGCTCGAGGTCGTGCCCGGCGACGCGCCGCCGCTGCTGGTGGTCAACGAGTTCATGGCCGACAACGATCACGTGGTCGCCGACGAGGCGGGGCAGTACGACGACTGGCTGGAACTCCACAACCCGGGCCCCGATCCGCTCCAGCTGGCGGGGCTGTACCTGACCGACGATCTCGCCGTGCCGCAGAAGTGGGCCTTGCCGGCCGGCATGCTGCCGCCCGGCGGCTTCCTGCTGGTCTGGTGCGACGAGGACCAGGGCCAGGGTCCGTACCACGCGAACTTCAAGCTGTCGGTAGACGGCGAGGCCATCGGGCTCTTCGCGCAGGCGGGCGGCGTCGTGGTGCCGGTCGACACGCTCACCTTCGGACCGCAGACCACCGACGTCAGCCGCGGCCGGTGGCCCGACGCCGCGCCTCACTGGCAGTTCTTCGCGTCGCCGACGCCGGGCGCCTCGAACGAGATCGCCTCGCCGGTGCCGGAGACGGCGTCGGTCGCCTTGACGCTGCACGGCATCACCCCGAATCCCGCCGACGACCAGGCGGCCGTGCGGTTCTCCCTCGCGGTCGCGGGACGCGTCACGCTCGAGGTCTACGACCTGCGCGGCCGGCGCGTGCGCAGGGTCCACGACGGGGCGCTGGCCTCCGGTCCGCACGTGTTGACCTGGAACCGTCGCGACGACGACGGCCGCGCCGTGCCCGGCGGCGTCTACCTGGTCCGGTTGAGCGCCGGCGCGGAGGTGCGGGTCCGCAAGGTCGGGGTCGTGCGGTAGCGGCGCGTGGTCGCCGACATTCGCTTGCCCGTCGCCGCCGTCGCGCCTACCCTCGCCGGCGGAGGTGGCGTGTGCATCCCTACTGGCTCCTCGCGCTCGTCGTGGCCGGCGCCGCCGTCGCCGTGCTCCAGCAGCGGCACGCGCGCCGGCGCGCCCGCGCCATCGCGGCGTGGGCGGCGGGGCGGGGGCTGTCGTACCGGCCCGGTCCCGACCGCAAGCTCGCGCGGGACTACCTGGAGTTCGCGGCCCTGTCGCGCGGCGAGGGACACGTCGCGACCAACATCTGCCGCGGCCTGGTCGACGGACGCGAGGTCGTGGTCTTCGACCTGGCCTGGCAGGCGCGGGACAGCGAAGGCGAGCCTGGCCTCACCGCGGTGCTGGTGAAGGCCGACCTCCCGCTGATCCCGTTGCGCATCCGGCAGGAGGGCGCGCTCAAGCGGCTGGGCGAGGCCTTCGGCCTGGGCGACATCAACTTCGAGTCGGCCGCGTTCAGCGACCGCTTCCACGTCACGTCGGCCGACCGCAAGTTCGCGCACGACGTCATCCACCCCCGCATGATGGAGTACCTGCTGGCGAGCGCGGCGTGGCCGATCGAGCTGGCGGGGTGGCACTGCCTGGTGTGGTCGAGCGGCCGGCTGCCGCCGCTCCTGCTCGACGCGGCCCTCGCCCTGGCCGCGGGCGTGCTGGAGCGCATCCCCGAGCACGTGCGGCGCGAATTGCTCGGTCGTCCGCGCGGAAAGGCGTGAAACATGGCGCTGAAGATCGTCGTCGCCGTGGTGGCCGCCCTCGGGCTGTGGCTGTTCCTGACCTACAACCGCCTGGTACGGCTACGACAGTACTGCCGCGAGAGCTGGGCGACCATCGACACCGAGCTGAAGCGCCGGCACGACCTGGTGCCCAACCTGGTCGCCGCGGTCCGGGGTTACGCGGCGCACGAGGCGGAGGTCCTGACGACGGCCACCGCGGCCCGTGGCCAGGCGGCGGCGGGCACGCCGCGGGAGATCGCCGCGGGCGAGCAGCCCATCGTGGCCGGGATGCAGAGCCTGCTGGCCGTGGCGGAACGTTATCCCGAGCTGAAGGCCGGCGAGAATTTCCTGCGCCTGCAGGCGGACCTCGCCGACACCGAGGATCGCATCCAGGCGTCGCGGCGGATCTACAACGCGAACGTCCGCGACCTGAACACCGGGCTGCAGAGCTTTCCCGCCAACCTGATCGCGCGGCAACTCGGCTTTGCGGCGGCGGAGTTCTTCGAGATCGAGCGCGCCGTCGTGCACGCGGTGGTGGACGTGAGCTTTCCCGATCGCTTGCGTTGAACGGCGAGGGTGCCAATGGGGTGCGATCACGATTGGTCGAGCACCTGGCGCAACCTCGAGAGGCCCATGTCTCCCGGCGGCGTTTTTATGGAAACGGCCCAGATCGCGTACTGCTGGTACGCGATCGCGTACCAGGAGTACGCATTCGAGGGTGGTCGCCGCGAAAACGCCCGGCAGACATATCCCCTGCGCGCCACCGCCATCACGCCGGTGGACTTCGCCGGCGCGCTGCATTACCCTGGCGCCCATGAAGATCGCCTTCATCGGCACCCACGGCGTGGGCAAGACCACCCTCTGCTACGAGCTGGCCGCCGCGCTCAAGCGGCTGGACCTGAGCGTGGACCTCGTCAAGGAGGTGGCGCGGCGCTGTCCGCTGCCCATCAACCGCGAGACCACGGCCCAGGCGCAGGAGTGGATCCTGCACAACCAGGTCGCCGAGGAGATCGAGCTCGCCTACCGGTACGACGCGATCGTCTGTGACCGCTCGGTCCTGGACAATTATGCCTACCTGGTGCACGCCTCCGGGCGTCGTCCCGACCTCGAGCCCTTCATCCAGCACTGGATCAAGACCTACTCGCTCGTGGTGAAGGTGCCGGCCGTCACGCCGCCGCGTTTCGACGGCACCCGCGACGTCTCGGTGGCCTGGCAACTCGCCATCGACGCCCAGATCAACGACCTGCTCGCCTGGTTCGCCGTCGACCATCTGCTCCTGCCCGCCGGCGACCGGACCGTCTGGATTCCCACCGTGCTCGAGAGCCTGGCGCTGCCCGGCCGGCCGCCGCAGCTCGACCTCTTCTGATCCCGGGAATGGCCGAATTCTTGCTTTCCGGAACGATCTTCCGGCGCTGGTCCCCGGAGGCTTGCGAGTTCGACCCATGGTGGTAGAATGACCGTGACGGACCATATCCTCATCTTGAACAGGAGGGCGTCCATGGCCACAACCGACACGAGAGAGTTCGCCGGCCTCCTGCCCAGGGACATCCTGGCCCTTCCGAAAGTCGAGATCCCCGTCGACGGCGTGACAGGCTTCAGCCTGAGCGACGACCACAAGCAGGTTGTCTTCTTCGTCTTCGAGGAAGGAGTGTCGTTTCCGGAGCAATCCCATTGCGCGCAGCGCGGGACCGTCATCTCGGGCGAGATGATCCTCGAGGTCGACGGGCAGACCGAGCTGTACCAGCCTGGCGACCGTTACTTCGTGCCCAGCGGCGTCAAGCACCGCACCACCTTCAGCCAGCGCACGGTCCTGGTGGACCTGTCCGACGCGCCGGACCGCTACCGGGTCCTGGGCGGCTGACCCTCCTCGTTTGATCGCGGGCCGGCCGACGAGGCCGGCCCTTTTCGTTCCCGGGCGTGCGGCCGCGGGCCGGCCGTGTTAATCTGCTGCCGCCATTCGCCACCACGGAGGACCGACGTGCCCGCGCCGCGCTACTTCGACCACCCTCGCCCGCAGATGCGCGCCTTCGTCCCGGCGGCCGCGCGCGTCATCCTCGACGTCGGCTGTGGCGCCGGCGCCTTCGCCGCGGGCTTGCGCGAGGAGCGGCGCGCCGCCGGCCACCAGCTGGAGATCTGGGGCCTCGAACTCGATGCCGGCGCCGCCGCGGCCGCTGCCGCGGTGCTGGACCACGTGTTGCGGGGCGGGGTGGAGGACCTGGTCGGCCGCCTGCCCGACGCCCACTTCGACTGCATCTGCTGCAACGACGTGCTCGAGCATCTCGCCTGGCCCGACCGCGCGCTGCGCGACCTGCGACGGGTGCTGAAGCCGGAGGGCGTGGTGGTGGCGAGCATCCCCAACGTGAGGTCGTTCGGCAACGTGTGGGACCTGGTGGTGCGGGGGTCGTGGTCGTACGCCGACGAGGGGATTCTCGACCGCACGCACCTGCGCTTCTACACCCGCGCGTCGATGGCCGATCTCTTCGCCGCGGGCGGTTACCGGCTCCTGCGGCAGGAAGGCATCAACCCGACGGGCAGCTGGCGTTTCCGCGTCGTCAACGCCCTCACGCTCGGCCGCTGGCAAGACATGCGCTACCTGCAGTTCGCCTGCGTGGCCGCGCCGGACGGCGAGGTGCGCGCGTGAACGCGCCCATGGACATCCTCACCGTCGACGTCGAGGAGTGGTTCCACGGGCACAACTACCTCGAGCACGTGCCCCCGTCGACCTGGGATCGGCAGCCGCGTCGCGTCGAGGCGAACACCGAGCGGCTGCTCGACCTCCTGGCGCGCCACGGCGTGCGGGGCACGTTCTTCGTGCTCGGCTGGACGGCGGAGCGCCATCCGGACCTGGTGCGCCGCATCGCGGCCGCCGGGCACGAGATCGGCTGCCACAGCTACGCGCACCCGGTGGTGTTCGCCCAGAGCCGCGAGGAGTTCGCGGCCGACCTCGACCGCGCGCTCGCGGCGCTCCACCGGTGCGGCGTGACGGTCGCCGGGTACCGCGCGCCGAGCTTCACCATCACGCCGCCGGTGCACCACTACCTGCACGTGCTGCGCGAGCGCGGCCTGCGGTACGACTGCTCGATCTACCCGGTGCGCCACCCCCGGTACGGCCAGCCGCGGTCGCCGCGCACGCCGTTCGTCCTCGAGCCGTCGGAGCCGCCCTTCGTCGTCGTCCCGATGCCGACCTGGCGTTGCGCCGGCGTCAACGTGCCGTTCTCCGGCGGCGGATACATGCGGCTGCTCCCGCGTCCGGCCTTCCGCGCGCTGCGCGCCCTCGCCGCCGGGCAGGGGCAGCCCTGCGTCGCCTACCTCCATCCCTGGGAAATCGACGATTTCCGGCCGGCGACCAGCCAGTCGCGGCTGCTGCGCCTGCGTAGCCAGGGTGGCCAGCACACCATGCTCGCGAAGCTGGAGAACCTCATGCGGCACGGCCACTTCACCACCCTCGGCGAGCACGTCGACCGGCTCCTCGCAAGCGCGGACCTCCCGCGCCGGGCGGTGCCCTCGGCGCCCTGACCCGGCGGCGCCGGGACCTCGACGGGATTATCAAGTGTCTGTCAGTCCTGTTTGACGCGTACCGCGAATAAATTGTACAATGGAAGGCTCGGACAGACGTGGGCCCCACCTCAAGGGAGCGACTCATTTCCATGCGCCTCACGACGGGCCTAGCCCTCGCCGCCCGCCACTGTGCGATCGCCCTGCTCCTTGCCGGCGTCGTCCCGGCTGCCGTGTCCGGAGCCGTGCCCGCGGCGGCCGTCCGTGACACCGTGACCATCCTCGGCGGACCCGACCGCTGGGACGGTCGTTTCGAGACCCCCGAGGGCCAGTCCGACTGGCACGGCTGGACCACGGTCGACCACTCCGTCTCCCGCGACACGCTCTGGTCCGTCTCCACGTTCAACGCCGAGGCGCTCGGCGGTCATGGCGCCGGCAACCATGCCCTGTGGTGCGGCCGCAGCTTCGCGGGCGGGCAGGCCGGCTACGGCAACGACTGGTCCGTGCCCCTGGACTGGACCTGGACGGTCGCCGATCCCGCGGTCGCCAGCACGGTGACCGTGGACGGCGTGCTCAGCCACGACACCGAGCCGGGCTTCGACCGCCTCGTGCTGCGCGTGCTGCGGGCCGGCGGCGCGTGGCAGGACGTGCGTTCCTACGAGGGCTGGCGCGTCAATCGCGCCGTGAGCGAGACCCTGTCCGTCTCGCCCGCCGATTACGCCGGCGAGAACGGCGATCAGATCCGCCTGCAGTGGCTCTTCCAGTCGGACGCCGTCTGGTCCGACGAGGACGGCCTCTACCCGACCGATGGCGCCGCCCAGCTGGACGACCTCGCCGTCACCGTGGACGGCGCCCTGGCCACCTTCGACGACTTCGAGCCCGGCGCCGCGCCGAACTGGGCCCCGTACCTGCCCGGCGTGGGAGATTTCGCCCACCTCGCCGCCGACCTGCAGGATCTCGATCCCTGCGTGCAGAACACGTCGTGGCAGCTCTGCTTCGTGGACGACGGCGAGGTGGTCCCCGGCACCGGCGGCTCGCCGTGCGTGCAGTGGTGCTACGGACCCGGCGGCTACGTCCTGAACACCAGCGGCGGCGAGCTCGGCGCAGACGGGCGGCTCGACAACGGCGCCGTGTCGCCGGCGCTGGCCTGGCCCGAGGGGTGCGACCAGGCGCAGCTGGCCTTCGACGTCTGGCGCCACGACCTGCTCACGGGGCTGACGCCCGGCATGGTCTACCGCTGGCGCGTGCGCTCGACCACCTCCGAGGATCCCGCGGCCCTGGCCGCCGCGCCTTGGCGCGAGCGCGGCGACCTCGGCTTCGGCCCGGCCGCTTACGTGCGCCATCAGGAACTCTTCGGCGACCTCCTCGAACCCGGGCGCCGCTGGGTCCAGGTCGAGCTCGGCGTCTACGAGTTCGGCTGGCTCTGGGACCTCGAGGGCGACGACACCACGCCCGCGCCCTACTTCGACAACGTATCGGTGCAGGCCTGGCCGGTGACGGCGCCGCAGATCGTCGTGCGCGAGGCGGATCTGCCGCAGGACACCTTCCCCGCCAGCGGCCACCTCGACCTGGTGAACCTCGGCGCGAACTCCTGCCGCTTCGACATGGCGCGCAACATCAGCCCGCCGCAGCACCTGCGCAACGATCCCGGCGACTCGGTGGTCGCGTCCATCGCGCGCCTGCGTCCGAACGGCTTCTGGGTCGGCCTGCCGCGCCTGGTGGTCCGCCTGTCCTGCAACCCGCTCTTCAACCCCTACCGCATCGTGCAGCCCCCGAACGGCCAGGATTTCGTGCTCACCGTCGTCCAGGGCGACTCCTGCCGCACGCCCGACGGCAAGGCCGTGCCCAACCGCTGGTTCTTCGATCTGCTGGACCAGAACCTGATCTTCCCCGGCGACGTCGTGCGCTACTACTTCGAGGCCGTCGACTACGCGGACGGCCAGCTCGGCATCGCCCAGTGGCCGGCCGACACCACCGGCTTCAGCGCCCCCACCGCGAGCTCCGTCTACCCGCGCGCGGCGACCATGCGCGCGCTGCCGACGTTGCACGACGCCTCGGGCCAGCAGCCGCCGATCCTGGTCTGGCGCGACTTCCAGACCGGGGACGACCCCGCCGCCTGGGACTTCGCCCTCGCCAACCTGGGCCTGCGGGAGGGCCTGGACTACGACCTCTTCGTCACCCGCGACCCCGACGCCGGTCTCGGCAACGGCCTCGGCGGGCGCGCCTCGGCGTCGCAGCTTGCCGGCTACGGGTCGCTGCTCTACGGCGCTGGCAACCATCTTCGCAGCACCCTCGGCACCGGCGACCACCGCATCGACCCGTCGGACGATGTGGCGGTTCTTTACCAGTGGTGCCTGCTGGGACAACGCCGGTTGCTGCTGACCGGCGACAGCGTCGCCTGGAGCCTGTCCGGCCGCGGCGCACTCGCCGACCAGTTCCGCGCCGGCGTCATGGGCGTGACGGTCATCGGCGACAACGTCAGCGGCGCCATCGGCGGCCAGGTCTCGCCGCGGGTCCTGCCGCTCGCCGGAAATCCCGCGTTCCAGAGCGTGGACGCGTGGCGCGCCGTGGGCGGGTGCCCGGCGCGGCGGTCGTTCGACGCCTTGCTGCCGGCCTCCGGCGCCCAGCGCCTCGCCGAGTACGCGACGCCCGGCGGCGCGGGCGGCGCCTACCCCGCCGCCGCCGCGGTGCTCCTGGTCAACGAGGCGTTCGACTACCGGACCATCACCCTGCCGACGGCGTTCGTCGCCATCGTCGACCAGCCCGGCGAGAACGACAGCGGGCTGCCGATCCCGGCGCGCGCGCGCCTGCTCGGCGACATCCTGACCTACTTCGGCGCCGGGCTCGGCGAACCCATCGCGGTCCCCGACGCGGCGGTCCTGTCCGTCCGTTGCTTCCCCAATCCGTTCAACCCGTCGACCACCATCGCCTATACCCTCCCGCACGCGGGACGCGCGACCCTGAAGGTTTTCGACCTGCGCGGCCGACTGGTCCGGGTGTTGCTTGACGGCGACCTGCCGGCCGGTCCCGGGCAGGTGGTCTGGGACGGCGCGGACGGCGACGGGGCGGCGGTGGCTTCGGGCGTCTACTTCCACGAACTCCTCGCCGGGGGCGAAACTCGCCTCGGCAAGATGACGCTGGTCAAGTAGCCTCCCCGCGAGCCGCAGGTGTTCCCCTGCGATGACCTATGCTAACCTGCTCGTTCGGGCCTTGCCGGCGCCGGACGCCGGCGTCTGCCGCCCGGGCAAAGGACGTGGCATGCATATCTTGATGGTGAGCGCGGAGATGGCGCCCCTGGTGAAGGTCGGGGGACTCGGCGACGTGGTCGGCGCCCTCGCCGGCGCGCTGGCCGGACGGGGACACGAGGTGCACGTCGTCCTGCCGCTCTACGGCCACCTGGACCGCCAGGCGGCGGGGCTGCGGCGCGACGGCGACATCGGCACCCTGCCGTTGCGGGTGGGACAGCGCAAGGTCAGCATCCGGTACTGGCGCTGGCCGCACACCCCCGACCGCATGACCGTGCACCTCGTCGGTTGCGACCCCTGCTTCGGCCGTCCGGGCGTATATGCCGGCGACGACGGCATCCCCTTCGCCGACACGGTCGAACGGGCCAGCTGTCTCTGCCAGGCGGCGCTCGCGCTGCCCGAGCAGCTCTCCTGGCCGGTCGACGTCGTCCACGCGCACGACGTCCACGCGGCGCTCGCCGTCGTCTATCGCCGCCGGTGGTATGCCGGCATGGATCTGCCCGGCGCCGGCGCGACGTTGTTGACCATCCACAACCTTGCTCACCAGGAGATCCGTCCCGCCGCCGAGGTCGAGAAGACCGGTCTGCCGACGAACCTGGTCCAGTACCCCGGCATCTTCGAGTTCTTCGGACAGTTCAACCTGCTCAAGGGCGGCATCCTGGACGCGGACCTGGTCACCACCGTGAGCCCCACCTACGCCCGCGAGGTGACCCGCGACCACGAGTTCGGCTGCGGTCTCGAGGGCGTTCTCGCCACCCGCGGCAACGCCTTGCTCGGGATCCTCAACGGCGTCGATTACGGCACCTGGGATCCGCGCCTCGATCCGCACCTGCCGGCCCGGTACGACGCGGAGGATCTCGCCGGCAAGTCCGAGTGCAAGGACCACCTCCTGGCGCGGCTGGGCCTGGATCCGGGGCCGCGGCCGCTGCTCGGCATGGTCGCCCGCCTGGTGCCGCAGAAGGGCCTCGACCTGCTGGTGGCGCTGCTCGACCGGCTGGTGGCCGGCGGTTTCAGCCTGGCCGTGCTCGGCGCCGGCGAGGCGCGGTACGAGGACGCGTTGCGGCGGGCCGCCGCGCGCTATCCCGGCCGCATCGCCTACGCGGCGGGCTACGACGAGCCCCTGTCGCACCAGATCTACGCCGGCGCCGACTTCTTCCTGATGCCGAGCCGCTTCGAACCGTGCGGCCTGTCGCAGATGTACTCGCTGCGCTACGGCACGCCGCCCGTGGTGCGCCGCACCGGCGGACTGGCCGACACCGTCAGCGACGCCGCCCGCGTCGACGGCACCGGCTTCGTGTTCGAGGACTTCGGCACCGAATCGTTCTGGGGCGCGCTCGAGCACGCGCGCGCGGCCTACGGCGACCCGGGGGCGTACATGAAACTGCAGCGGCGCGGCATGGCGCGGGAGTTCGGCTGGGATACCGCCGCGGCGCAGTACGAGGACGCTTACGCGCAGCTGGCCGGCCGTCTGCGGCCGGCCAGCTGACCGAGGGGAGGCCTCCGGCGATGGACGAGCAACTGCCGGCCTACGACCCTGCCGAACTCGCACAGCTCGGCTTCGCGGCGAGCAAGGTGCCCCAGGTCATCGTGGACAGCGAGTGGCGCATCGTGCTGGTGAGCGACGGCGCCAGCCGGCTCCTGGAACGGCCGCGCGAAGCGCTCGTCGGCCTGTCGCTGGAACGCGTCGTGTCCAACCTCGATGTCTTCGGGTGCGGCGACGAGCGCGCGTGCCCCGACGAGGGCTGCTTCCGCGAGCTGGAGCTGATGACCCCGCACGGCGCGTTGCGCACGGCCGAGGTCCACTGCCAGAAGTTCGCCGACACCACCGGCCGCGCCTTCAGCAGCCTGGTCCTGCACGACACCTCCGAGCTCGAGGCGCGCGACGCCATGCGCTCCGCGCGCATGGCCAAGCTGAGCCTCCTCAACCAGCTCAGCGAGGCGCTGTACGGCGCGCATCTCAGCCTCGAGCAGGTCCTCGAAGCGGTGCTCATCGCCATGACCGCCGGCCAGGGTTTGCGCTTCAATCGCGCGTTCCTGCTGCTGATCGACGAGAAGCGCGGCAGCCTGCGCGGCGAGATCGCCATCGGTCCGAGCAGCCGCGACGAGGCGGCCCGGATCTGGACCGACCTCGCCGATCATTCCCCCGACCTGTTCGAGATGATGACCAGCTACGACCGCTCGCTGAAGGAGACCGACGTCGCCGTCAACGAGATCGTGCGTCGTCTCGAGGTCCCGCTCGCGGAGGCGGACAACGTCCTGGTCCGGTCGATGTTCGAGCGGCGCGTGGTTCACGTGACCGACGCCGACGGCGGCGCCGGCGTCGACGTCGTCCGCGCCTGGCTGGGGGTGAACCGATTCGCCGTCGCGCCCCTCGCCACGCGACAGGGTCCGCTCGGCGTGCTCATCGCCGACAACTCCATCAGCGGACTGGAAATCACACCTCTGGACCTGGAGTTCCTGCAGCTCTTCGCCAACCAGTCGGCCAACGCCATCGAGAACAGCCGGCTCACGCAGGAACTCGCCCAGAAGGTGCGGGACCTCCACAAGGCTCACCAGAAGCAGAAGGAGGACCAGCAGACCCTCCTGCGCATGGAGCGCCTTTCGGTGATGGGCGAGACCTCCGCCATCGTCGCCCACGAGTTACGTAATCCCTTAGTGGCGATCGGCGGTTTCGCCCGATCGCTCCTGCGCGGAATGCCCGAGAACGATCCTCATCGGGAGTTCGCCAAGATCATCACCGACGAGGTCGACCGCCTGGAGCGCATCATCCACGACCTGCTGGATTTCATCCGGCCACAGAAGATGATGCGCAGGTTCGTGCCGGTGGACCGCATCGTGGACGAGGTGCTCAACAAGATGAGGGGCCAGATCCAGGAAGGCCGGGTGGTCCTCGAGCGGGATCTGCGGGCGGACGCGGCGGAGGCGAGCTGCCATCCGGGAGAAATACAGCAAGTCGTTCAAAATCTTATCGTTAATGCGATCCAGGCGCAGCCGGACGGCGGGGTCATCCGGGTGCACAGCCGGGCGCTGGAGGGCGGAATCCTGGTGCAGATCGAGGATCAGGGCCCGGGATTTGCCAGGGACATCGCGGAGAAGATGTTCACGCCCTTCTTCACCACCAAGACCACCGGTTCGGGTCTCGGCCTGACGATTTGCGCCCAGATCATCAAGGCCCACGGTGGCGTCCTGCGAGCCGAGAACCGGCCCGAGGGCGGCGCGCGCATGAGCTTCATCCTCCCGCTGCCGCGAAGCGGCGCCGAGGTGAACGACTAGAGGATTCCCTACTGGCTCCGGCCATCCTTCTCTGGTATGGTGGGAGCAAAGGGGAACGGGTGTCGGAGGGATCGAAGGAGGTTCGTCATGGCCAAGGTTCTCATCGTGGACGATGAGCCCCATCTGCGCTTGCTGTACGAGACGGAGCTGCGGCGAGCCGGCCTCGAGACGATGACCGCGAGCAATGCCGAGCAGGCCCTCGAGTATGTCGAGACCATGAAGCCTGATCTCGTCGTGTTGGATATCCGCATGGCGGGCATGGATGGAATCGAGGCTTTGCAAAGGATCCTGGATATGGATAATACCATTCCAGTGATCCTGAACACGGCCTACTCGAGCTACAAAGAGAACTTCCTGACGTGGTCGGCGGACGCTTACATCACCAAGTCGTCTGACGTCTCCGAGTTGCTCGCCAAGGTCAAGGAATTGCTGGCCGCCAAGCTCATCGAGAACTAGTCCCGCAGTTCTCGCGGGCGGCCCACGTGACCCGCGGGAACCGGGGCTGGTGAACTTGGATACGCTTCAGAGCATCAGGAAGACCCTCACGATCGTGCTCGCGGGTGGCCAGGGCGAGCGCTTGTATCCTCTCACCAAGGATCGCTCGAAACCGTCCGTTCCCTTCGGCGGGCACTACCGCATCATCGACTTCACGCTTTCCAATGTCTTCAACAGTGGTTTGCGGCATGTCTTCGTGCTGACGCAATACAAAAGCTATTCGCTCGACAAGCACCTGCAGCGCGGCTGGAACATCTTCAACTACGAGGCCGACGAGTTCCTCTACCGCATCCCGCCGCAGCATCGCATCGGCACCAAGTGGTACGAAGGCACCGCCGACGCCATCTACCACAACATCTACCTGCTCGAGCGGCATCGCCCGCGCCACGTGCTGATCCTCTCGGGCGACCACGTCTACAAGATGGACTACGGCGACCTCATGCAGTTCCACCTCGCCAACCGTGCGAGCTTCAGCCTCAGCGCCGCCGTGGTGCCGCGCGAGGGCGCCGACCAGTTCGGCATCCTCGAGGTGGACGAGAACTGGCGCGTGATCGGGTTCGAGGAGAAGCCGCCGCGGCCCAAGACCATCCCCGGCGACCCCGAGCACTGCCTCGTGAACATGGGCATCTACATCGTGGACACCGAGGTGCTGGTCAAGGAGCTGAGCGGCGACGCCCGCCGGCCCGGCTCGAGCCACGATTTCGGCAAGGACATCATCCCGCGCATGGTCGAGGATGGCGGCGTCTACGCCTACCCGTTCCGCGATCCCGCGACCCACGAACCGCTCTACTGGCGGGATATCGGGACTCTCGACAGCTACTACGACGCGGCCATGGACCTGGTCTCGCGCAATCCCCAGCTCAACCTCTACGACCGCGAATGGCCTTTCCGCGCCTGGCAACCCCCGGTGCCGCCGGCCAAGGCGGTCCACGGCTTCACGGAGGACGAGGCGCTGCCCGGCGTGCTGGCCAACTCCATCATCGGCGGCGGTTCGGTGGTCTCCGGCGCGCGGGTCGAGGGCTCCATCCTGCACCGCGGCGTCAAGGTGAACTCCTTCGGCAAGGTCGAGGACTCTATCCTCATGGACGGCGTGCAGGTGGGCCGCTACGCCGAACTGCACCAGGTCATCTGCGACAAGGACGTGCAGATCCCCGAGGGCATGGTCATCGGGCGAGACCTGGAGCGCGACCGCCGCTTCTTCAAGGTCACCGGCCGCGGCATCGTGGTCATTCCGAAGGAGATGGACCTCACCGGCATCGACGCCGGTTGACCTGCTGCGAAAACCGCCCGATCTTGGGGTCGGCGCCAGTGGCGCGCCGGAGGATGAATGGCGAAGAGCAAGAAGCCCCACCGCGACGACCGTGCCGTCTCCACGTCCACCGACGAGACGGCCGCGCCGCTTTCGGAACTCGAGGTCGAGGTCAGCCTGGTCTGCCTGCGCTACTTCCGCGGCGACTGGGACATGTACCTCGACTATCTCCAGGGGCCGCGGGTGACCTCGGCGCAGCGCGCCCACGAGATCCCCGTGGTGGAGAGCCTCCGCGACCGCGACCGCCGCACCGAGTACCTCACGACCTTCCTCGAGGACGAGGTGGTGGCGCTGGCCCAGCGCCTGAGCTTCGACAACCTCCTGCGGATCTGGGAGCACACCCTCGAACTCGATCCCGAGTCGGAGCCGTTCCCCGAGTTTCGCGGGGAGGTCGTCGACGAGGATGGCGAGGCGGCGGAGGGTGAGGCGCCGCGGACGCTTCACTGAGGGCGCGCGACGACAGATATCTCCACCCCCGGGCGTGCGACGACAGATATCTCCACCCCCGCTCACGGGTCCTCGCAGAGCCTGCGGAGTCGTTCGCGGGGGTGGAGATACCTGTCGTCGCACCGCGTGGGTCAGGGATGCGGGGGCTGGTCCCTCGCCACCGCGCGCACTCCGATGCCACCTACGGCCATCCTTCGCTCTCCAACTATCCTAATCCTCCACGCCGCTTTAACCGGGACGGGTGCGGAGGTGGGGGGGGGGGTGACCCCCCAGCACCCCCCCAGGCCGTCGGGGGGCCCCCG
>JADHED010000861.1_pt1 | contig 30143 bp, 27 predicted proteins | sample 8952041 | NCBI WGS metagenome assembly JADHED01 (sample SAMN16124423, study PRJNA663239) | bioreactor sludge metagenome | isolation source: sludge (control) | place: India:Bengaluru | collected 2018-09-08
GGCCGCCGCCCCCTGCCCGACCCTGGTGGTGCCCCGGGCCGCCGTCCGTCCACGGCGGCCGACCGCGCGCGAGCACGTGCTGTGCGCCATCGACTTCTCGCCATCGTCGCTGCGGGCCCTCGAGTACGCGCGGGCCCTCACCAGCGGGGGCGACCGGCGACTGACGGTCGTGCACGTGCTCGAGGAGTTCGCGCCGGAGCAGACGCCCCGCTACGCCGCGCACTTCGAGGTGCCCGAGTACCGGCGGGCGCGGGCGCGCGAGGCCTGGCAGCGCCTGCGCGGGGCCGTGGGGCACGCGGCGGGTGTCGACCTGCGCGTGGTGGCCGGCCGGCCGTGGGAGGCGATCGCGCGGGCCGCCGGCCAGTCGCACGCCGACCTCGTCGTGGTGGGCACGAGCGGCGCCGGCCGCCTGCGGCGCTGGCTGGGCGCCACCACCCTGTCGCGCCTGGTACGCGACCTCGCGCAACCGCTGCTGGCGGTGCCGGCACACGCCGGCGCTCCCCTGCGCCGAAGCACCCCTGCCGCCCCGCCGGCCTCGGCCGTCGCGTAGGGTCGGGGGTGCGCGGGAGCCGCCTGACACGGCGTGGTCGTCGGCCCAGGCGACGGCCACGCGCATCGAATCGCGGACGTTGCGGACCCCGAGTTCCCGTGACCGCCCCTGTCACCCCGCCGTGAGAACGTCACGACGCCGGCCGCTACGCGTCGGCCGGCTGATGGGGGCATCGATGACGAGGGCGGGCGATCGACGCCGGCATCCGGGGGCGCCGGCGGCCGGGCGGACGCGGCACGCCGGCGCGCCGAATGGTCGCACTGGCAAACCGTCGTTGCCCGTGGCGGATGGTCCGGGTAACTTCGACGCGGCGCCATCGACCATGGGCACGCGAACCACGGAGGCCGCAATGTCGCACCCGGCCGCCCCGTCGGACCGACTGACCGGCTGGAAGGACGTTGCCGCGTTCCTCGGTAAGGGCGTGCGCACGGTCCAGCGCTGGGAGACCGGCCTCGGCCTGCCCATCCACCGTGTTGGGAGAGACGGCGGTGAAAGCGTCTTCGCCTTCAGGTCGGAGATCGCCCGCTGGCAGGCCGCGCAGGAGTTGGCGCGCAAGGCCGGGCCGGCCGCCGCGCCGCCGGCCCGGCCCGACGACACCAGGCTCGGCCTGCCCCTGGAGTCGAGGCCCGTGGACCAGGCGTTGGCCGCCAGGCGGCGCGCCGCCGTCCACGCCGCCGCTGGCGCTCTCGGGGCGACGGCGGTCCTGCTCGGGCTGTGGCTGCTCGCTGGTCCCTTCGCGCCATAGGGCCTGGCGCGGCGCCAGGTGGTCGTCCTCGCCGTCCGCCGCGCGGCTGAACGAGCCCAGCCGCTAACACTTCCCGCCCGCCTGGCGTCCTTCCCTCATGACGATCCCGCGACGAACGCTCCTCGGGTGGATGGCCGCGGCCGCCATCGCCGCCCGCCTGCCGCGACTCCGCGCGCAGTCGGTCGATCCGGACTTCCTCGTCATGTGGGAGGCCGCCCAGCAGGCGCGGCCCGACTCGATCGGCGTGCGCTCCCGCATCGCGCCCACGGGCGAACCTGGGGAGCCGCTCCTGATTCGGGGGCGGCTGCTCGCCAGCGACGAGACGACGCCCGTCGCCGGCGCCATCGTCTTCGCGCACCAGACCGACCGCGACGGGCACTACGATCGGCCCGGGCGCGGGGGCTGGCGCCTGAAGGGCTGGGCCCGCACCGGCGACGACGGGCGCTTCGAGTTCGACACGATCCGGCCCGGAGCCTACCCGGGGCACCGCATCGCCGCCCACGTGCACCTCGGCGTCGACGGCCCGCCCGGGCGCCGGCACCTGCTGCCCGACGTGCTGTTCGAGGGCGACCGGCTGCTGACCCGCTCCGAGGTGGACCGGTCCGCGCGGGCCGGGGCGTTCGCCAACGTGCGTCCGGTCCGCCTGGTGGCGGGCGGGCCGGTCGTCGAGATCCTGTACCGGCTGCCTGGGGAGTTCGTGTTCTGACCGATTCGACACCGGCGCCGGAGTCGCAGGCCGACGCCCTCGCGTCGCTGGTCCGCGAGGCGCAGCGCGGCAGCCCCGCCGCCTTCGGCGAGATCTACCTGCGGCTCGCGCCCTACGTCCACGCCATCGCCCTGGCGCGCGTCGCGCCGTCCCACGCCGCCGACGTCGTGCAGGACACGTTCGTGCGCGCCTGGACGCGGCTGCACACGCTGAGGGAGCCGCGCGCCTTCGTCGGCTGGCTCGCCGCGATCGCGCGTCACCGTGCGAGCGACGCCCGCGAACCGGTCCCGCTCGAGCTGCCCCAGGACGCGCCCGGACCTCCGCCCCGTCACGACGTCGCCCTCGACGCCGGCAAGGTGCTCGCGGCCGTCAGGCGCCTGCCCGAGGCGTACCGCGAGCCGTTGCTGCTGCGGCTCGTCGAAGGACGCACCGGGCCCGAGATCGCGCGGGTGACCGGCCTCACGCACGGGTCCGTGCGCGTGAACCTCCATCGCGGGATGCAGTTGCTCCGCGCCGAACTGGGGATCCCCGAATGAGCGCGAACGACCACGACTACCTGTGGGATCGCTCCGGCCCCGCCGACCCCGTGGTCGAGCGGCTCGAACGCACGCTCGCCGGGCACGCCTTCGACGGCACGCGCTGCCCGCTGGTGCTGCCCGGCCGCCGCCACGGCACGTGGGCGCCGCGGGCCGTCGCGGCCGCGGCGGTGCTGGTCCTGCTCGCCTCCGGGCTCGCAGGCGCGTATCGCTGGCGGTTCTCGTGGACGTCCGGCGCACCCTGGCCCGTGTCGGTGCCCGGGGCGCCGTCGGGATCGGGGGCGCTGCGCGTGGGCGAGCCGTTCCGTTACGACGGCGAGGCGCCGGCCACGGCGCGCCTCGCGCGCATCGGCCGCGTGTCGATCGCGCCCTCGACCGATCTCACGCTCACGCAGACCTCGGGCGTGCGTCACGTGCTGACGCTCTCCCGCGGCCGCATCGGCGTGCGCGCGTGGGCGCCGCCCTTCGTCGTCATGGTGCGGACACCGGCGGGCGTGGTGATGGACCTCGGGTGCGCGTTCGAACTCGACGTGGACGACGCGGGGGTGGCGCGGGTGGTCGTCACCTCGGGCTCGGTGGAGATCGAGAACGCGCACGGCTCGATGCGCGTGCCCGAGGGCGCGCGCGCGCAGATGTCGGCCTCGGCGCCGCCCTTGGTGCCCGTTTACCTCGACGCGTCGGACCGGTTCCGCGACAGCGTGCGCGCGATCGAGCAAGGGGCGGTGGCGGCGGCCGCCGCGGGGCTGACCGATGCCCGGCCGCGCGACGTGATGACGCTGCTGGCGCTGGCCAGCCGGCAGTCGGGCAACGACCGCGCGGTCATCGTCGGCCTCGCCGCGACGTTGTGGCCCCCGCCCGCCGGCGTGGATCCCGCGGGCGTCGCCGCCGGCGACCAGGCGGCGCTGTGGCGATGGCACGACGCGCTGCCGCTGCCGCCCCCGAAGCAGTGGTGGCGCAACTGGCGCGACGCGTTCCCGGAGTGAGTAGGCGACGCCGCACCTCCCGCTCGCGCTAACACACGCGCGCCTCCACCGTCCTTTCACGGCGGAGGGCTCCATGACATCTCGCGTCCGCCTGCGCCGCCGGTCGGCCACGTGGCTGGCCATCACCCTGCTGTGGACCACCGCGTGCCGCCTCGAGGCGCGTGCCACGGACCTGGTGGTCGATTCCGCGCACAGCCTGCTCACGTTCACCGTCACGAAGTGGGGCCTGGTCGAGGTGCAGGGCCAGGTCCACGACTTCGAGGGCACGATCCGCTGGGATCCGACCGACCCCGCCTCGTCCACCACACGCTGGACGGCGCGCGTGGACTCGATCCGGACGGGTGAGCCGAGGCGCGACGAGTCACTGCTCGACCCGCCCTACTTCGACGCGCGGCGTCACCCCGTCGTGACGTTCCGGAGCGTCCGGGCCACGCCCGTCGACGCCTCGACGCTCTCGCTCGACGGCGAGTTGACGATGCGTGGCGTCACCAAGGCGGTGCGGGCCACCGTGCGGTACGTCGGCGAGCGCGACATCCCCGGCGAAGGGCGCGTCCGGGTCTTCGAGACGGCGCTCGTCGTGAACCGCCGCGACTTCGGGATCGTGGGCGGCCGCGTGCTGGGGCCGGTGATCTCCGACGAGGTGCGCATCGTGGTGCGCGCGGCGGCACGCGACGCCGTCCGGGCGGGGTCGTGATCGGCGAACGCGGCGCCACCCGCGTCACTCGCCTCCCAGGGCGAGCGCCCTCGCGCGCTCGATCGCCGCGTCGACGCTCGCGGCGCGGTTGCCGGCCCGCCCGTCCTGCCGCTCGCGGGGTCGCCATCCCTCGATTGTCGGCGCGCCCGGGGGGGCGCGGTCGTGACGCGTCCGTGTGGCGGCCGCCTCACGCCGGCTCGGTGGCCAGCCCCGACGGCTCGACGTGCTGGTCCAACCGGTCGCGCCACAGGTAGTCGCGCGTCTCGTCCACGAGCGTCCGCGACAGCCAGAGCAGCGAGATCAGGTTCGGGATGGCCATCAGCGCGTTGGCGATGTCGGCGAAGTTCCACACGACCTGCAGCGACATCACCGACCCGACCATCACGGCGCCCACCCACACCCAGCGGTAGACGGGGATCACGCGTGGGCCGCCCAGGTACTCGATCGCGCGCTCGCCGTAGTACGACCAGCCGAGGATCGTCGAGAACACGAAGGTGAGCAGGCCCACGGCGAGCAGGATCGGCCCGACCACCGGCAGGGTCTCGAACGCGGCGTTGGTCATCGCCGCGCCGTTGAGCCCCTGCGTCCACGCCCCGGAGTTCACCAGCACCAACCCGGTGAGGGCGCACACCACGACGGTGTCCCAGAACGTGCCGGTGGATGCCACCAGGCCCTGGCGCACCGGGTTCGGCGTGCTGGCCGCCGCGGCGACGATCGCGGCGCTGCCCAGGCCCGACTCGTTGGAGAAGAGCCCGCGCGCGATGCCGAAGCGCATCGCCTGCATCACCGACGCGCCGAGGAACCCGCCGAGGGCGGCCTGCCCGCTGAAGGCGCTGCCCACGATGAGCGCGAGGCTGTCGGGGATCGTCCGCCACCCGATGACCAGCAGCAGAAGGCACCCGGTCACGTACCAGCTCGCCATGAAGGGAATGAGCTTCTCGCACACGGCGGCGATGGAGCGGATGCCGCCTATGAGCACCACCCCGGTGACGAGCGTCAGGACGCCGCCCGAGATCCAGGGCGACACGCCGTAGCCGCTCTCGAGCAGGGTCGCGATCGAGTTGGCCTGCACCATGTTCCCGGCGCCGAGGGCGGTAATCGTGGTGACGATGGCGAAGAAGGTGGCGAGGCCGCGGGCGTTCATGGCCCGCTCGAGCACGTACATCGGGCCGCCCGCCATGGTGCCGGCCGCCGTGCGGACGCGGTACTTCACCGACAGCACGGCCTCGGCGTACTTGGTGGCGATGCCGAACACGCCCGTGAGCCACATCCACAGGCCGGCGCCGGGGCCGCCGGCCGCGACCGCGGTCGCCACGCCCACGATGTTGCCGGTGCCGATGGTGGCGGCCAGCGCGGTGGTCAGCGCGCCGAACTGGCTGACGTCGCCCTTGCCCTCGGGCGCTCGCCGCAGCGACAGCCTGATGCCCAGCCCCACGTAGCGCTGCACGAACCGGAGCCGGCCGGTGAGGTACAGGTGGGTGCCGAAGAGCAGGATCAGCATCGGCGGGCCCCAGACGAAGCCCGCGACGGCGCCCAGGGCGCGCTCGAGTGCGTCCACGTGTCGAAACCTCCGGGAAGGCTTCGACGATCCCACGCGGACCGATCATCGAGCAAATCGAATGTTTCGACGTGACGCATCCAGAAAAGGCGCACGCGCGCGAGGGGCCCGACCGGTGACCGTCGCCCTGGGCCCCTGCGGTCCCGCCGCCTGCGTCGATCAGCGCCCCATCAGCTCCACCATCACGCGATCGTCGAGCGGGCGGAACTCGCTCACCGTGTCGAAGATCATCGTGCCGTGGCCGCCCTCGGTGTAGGGCTCCCAGGCCAGCCCGGCCTGGCCCGGATTGCCCCTGTACGCGAAGTTCACCCAGGCGCGGGCCACCGCGTCCTGCACGCGGTAGGCGCTGGGCGCCGCGCCGGTCGCGAGCCGCAGCGCGGGCAGGTCCACGTTGTGGAACACGTAGATCAGCTCGGCGCAGTGGAACGGCGTGATGCCGCCGTTCACCGGCGCCTCGTAGGCGAACAGGTAGGTGTGGACGGGGCCGCGGCTCTCCTTGATCCGCTTCGCCAGCACGCCCCGCACCGTCGTCCGGTAGGTGGGCGCGTAGAAGAAGGCGTCGGCCGTCTTCTTGCGGGGGAACAGCCGCGTGAACTCCTCGACGATGCGTGGGGCGTTGGCGCGGCGCCCCCGTCGCCGTGCAGCGAGGCCGCCGTTCCCACCACACCGAGCATCACCAGCACCACCGCCAGCGTCTTCATCGTGAGTGCCCCGCCGGATGCGGCCATCGAGGCCAAGCCATGCGACACGCCCCCCCGCGAACGCCGTCGCGCGGGTAGCATACGCACGGCCCCCCCGGGGGGGGGCCGGCATTGTTACGGGCGCCGCGGCCACGTTGCGACCCGGTCGCCCGGTGTCGCGGGGACCGCGCGCGAGGGCATCGTCATGAGGAACCTGTTGGCGGGAGCCGCCGTCGCGACGGCGGCGGTGACACTGGCGGGCGTGGCCGTGGGCGGCGCGCAGCCGGGGCCGGTCGCACCGGCCTACGAGGCGCGACGATCCGACGACATCGTGCAGCTCGAGGACAGGACGCACGGGGTGGTCGTCTCCATCCTCACCTCGGTGGGCCACATGGCGTACGGCATGACCGTGAAGGGCCACGCCATCCTGCGGTTCCCCTTCGCGAGCGTGGACGAGTTCCGGGCCCGGCCGACCGGCCTGCACGGCATCCCGCTGATGGCGCCGTGGGCCAACCGGCTGGACGAGCAGGCCTTCTACGCCAACGGCAAGCGGTATCCGTTCGACATGGACCTGGGGAACGTGCGCGCCCCGGTTCCGACGCACGGGTTCATGAGCCGCACCGATCAGTGGCAGGTGGTCGAGGTGCGCCATGACGGAACCGCGGCGTGGGTCACGAGCCGCCTCGAGGCCTTCCGCCAACCGTCCTGGATGAAGCAGTGGCCCTTCGCCCACACGATCGAGATGACCTACCGGCTCTCTGGCGGTGTGCTCGAGGTGCGCACGACCATCACGAACCACTCGGCCGAGCCGATGCCCGTCGCCATCGGCTACCACCCGTACTTCCAGCTCACGGACTCGCCCCGGGACGAGTGGACCATCACCGTGCCCGCGCGCACGCGGTGGCTGCTCTCGCCGCAGAAGTTGCCGACGGGCGAGACCGAGTCCACCGGCGGCTTCTTCACGAACTCCGCGGGCGTGCTCGCCGACTACAACCTCGACGACGTGTTCAGCGACCTCGAGCGAGACGCGCAGGGGCGGTTCACGGCCACCATTACGGGCCGCCGTCAGCGCATCGATGTCTCGCTGGGGCCCAACTACCGGACGCTGCTGGTCTACTCCCCGAACCCGCGGAACACGGGACGCGGCAGCCAGGTGCCGCCCCCGGCGCCGGGCCAGCTCTCGACGCTGCCGGCTGCCGCAGCGCCGGTCCCCGCCAATCCCCGCGCCGCGCCGGACTTCGTCTGCTTCGAGCCGATGGCCGCCATCACCAACGCGCTCAACCTCGCGCACAAGGGCGTCTACAAGGACCTGCAGTCGATCGCACCCGGCGGCTCGTGGCGGGAGAGCTTCTGGGTGCGGCCGAGCGGGTTCTGAGGAGTGCCTGGCCCGGAAAGGGGGGCGAGGGGACGGTGCCCTGCTGCGGCAGCCGGGGCCGGCGTCCTGTCCACCGTTGCTGCGTCTGGCCGGTCATCGGCGCCCGCAGGGGGCAACTGAGGTAGATTCGCAGGCACCACAACCAACCTCTCGCCCCGGAGGCCCAGCAATGCACGTGCCCCCCGAAGCGTCCCCAGCCCTCGTGTTCGAGACCCTCAACGCCCATCAGCGCACGGAGGCGCTGATCGCCGCCATCGACCTCGACCTGTTCCGCGCCGTCGGCGAAGGGCACGACGACGTGCCCTCGTTGGCGCGGCGATGCGCCGCCTCCGAGCGCGGCACCCGCATCCTGTGCGACTTCCTGGTCGTGAGCGGGCTGCTGCAGAAGGAGGACGGCCGCTACCGTCACACGCCGACCAGCGCGCTGTTCCTCGACCCGCGCTCGCCAGCCAGCCTGGCCTCGAGCGCGAAGTTCCTCGGCGATCCCATGCTGCGCGAGCCGTTCCGCCGGCTGACGGAGATCGTCCGCACCGGGTGCACCACCCTGCCTGGTGACGGCAGCGTGGAGCCCGAGCACCCGGCCTGGGTGGAGTTCGCCCACAGCATGGCGCCGATGATGGCGCCGATGGCCGCACCGCTCGGGTCGGTCGCGCTCGACGGCCTCGACGGCAACGTCCGCGTGCTCGACTTGGCGGCCGGCCACGGCCTGTTCGGGATCGAGATCGCCCGCCAGCATCCCGGGGCGCACGTCGTGGCGGTCGACTGGGCGCCGGTGCTCGAGGTGGCCCACGCGAACGCCAGGAGGGCGGGCGTGGCCGATCGCTACGAGCGGCTCGCCGGCAGCGCCTTCGACGTGGACTTCGGCGGCCCCTACGACATCGTCCTCCTGACGAACTTCCTGCACCACTTCGACTGGGCCACGTGCGTGTCGCTGCTGCGGAAGGTGCGCCAGGTGCTCAGCCCGCGTGGCCGCGCGGCGGCGCTGGAGTTCGTGCCCAACGACGACCGGGTGTCGCCGCCGATGTCGGCGGCCTTCGCGCTGATCATGCTCGCCACCACCAGGGCCGGCGACGCCTACACCTTCCGGGAATACGCGGCCATGTACCAGGAAGCCGGATTCGCCCGGACCGAGGCCACGCCGATCCCGCGTGCCCCGCACACTGTGGTCACCGGCTACCTGGCGTGAGCGTGCGTCCCGTGACGGAGGAGGGGCCCAGGCGCGCGAAAGTCCGAAGGTCGCCGCCGGGAGGACTACAATGCCCGCGTGATCGCTCCCGCCGACCGGGGCTTCCTGCGACGCTACGCCTGGCTGTCGATCGGGGCCGCGGTGACCACCATGGCCCTGAAGGCGGCGGCCTACTTCCTCACCGGCTCGGTCGGCCTGCTCTCCGACGCGGTCGAGTCCATCGTCAACCTCGTCGGCGCGTCGATGGCGCTGTGGATGCTGACCGTCGCCGCGCGCGCGGAGGACGAGGACCACGCCTACGGGCACAGCAAGGCCGAGTACTTCTCGAGCGGCGCGGAGGGCAGCCTGATCGTCGTCGCGGCGATCAGCATCGCCGTGGCGGCCGTGCAGCGCCTGCTCGAGCCGAGGCCGATCGAGGGCCTCGGCGTCGGGCTGGTGGTGTCGCTGAGCGCGTCGCTCGTCAACCTGGTGGTCGCGCTCGTGATCCGCGCCGCCGGCCAGCGCCACCAGTCCATCACGCTGCGGGCGAACGCGCAGCACCTGTTCACCGACGTGTGGACGTCCGGCGGCGTGCTGATCGCCCTGGGGGCCGTGTACGCCACGGGCTGGGAGCGGCTCGACCCCGTCGTCGGCCTCGCGGTGGCGGCCAACATCGCGGTCGCCGGCCTCCGCATCGTCCGTGACTCGGTCTACGGGCTGATGGACACCGCGTTGCCCGCCGAGGATCGCGAGCGGGTGCAGGGGATCCTCGACGCGCTGGGCCGCGACGGCATCCAGTATCACGCCCTGCGCACGAGGCAGTCGGGCGCGCGGCAGTTCGTGTCGGTGCACGTGCTGGTGCCGGGCGACTGGACCGTCCAGCGCGGGCACGACCTGCTCGAGCGCGTGGAAGCCGACATCCGGGCCGCGCTCCCGGCGGTGACGGTGTTCACCCACCTCGAGCCCCTGCACGACCCCGCCTCCTTCGAGGACCAGCACCTCGACCGCCGCCCGCGGGCGCACTGACGGGGTGCCGCGGGGCGGCGCGGCCGCGCCGATCCCGGGGGTATACTGGCCAACCTATGCGCGCCCAGGCGGCCCCCTCAGACGACACCATTCGCACCCTTCCCGACGATGCCGTGCGGCAACTGATGTGGCGGTTCGGCGACCGCTACGACCTGCAGATGCTCGTGCAGTCGGCGCGCGGCGTGGCGCGCGGGCCGGTGGCGCGGCTCGTGGCCGAGGGCGCGCGCAACACGCACGAGTGGACCGACCAGAAGGCAGGACTGCTGCGCGCCTTCGACGAGGCGGGCCTCACGGCCATGTTCGCCGACCCCGCGCACGGCGGCTTCCTCGAGGGCCCGAAGAACTTCGCGCTCGCGCTCGTCGCCTTCGAGCTGGCGTGGGTGGACGCGGGGGCCGCGACGTGCAGCCTGGCGCAGGTGCTGGCCGTGGCGCCGATCCACGAGCGGGGCACCGCGGACCAGCGCGCCGCCTACCTCGGCCGCATGGTGCCGCCAGGCGACGGCAGCGCCCCCTGGCGCGGGGCCTTCTGCCTCACCGAGCCCATTCCCTACGTCGGTGTCGAGACGGGCCTGCTCGGCGGCAAGGTGCGCGTCGCCGAGTGGCGCGAGGGCGAAGCGCCCCTGCTGCAGGTGGACAAGCGCGGCCGCTTCATCACGAACATGGCGTTCGCCAACTTCGTGACCGCGGCGGTGGACTCGGCCGACGAGCGCATCAAGGGCAGCTGCATGGTCGTCCTCGAGGAGGGCGACCCCGGCACCTTCGACCGCGGCGTGCCGACGCGCAAGCTCGTCCACCAGCTCTCGTCCACCCGCGACCCGATCTTCTCGATGCAGGTGCCCGCCGACCGCATCATCGGCGGCTACACCGTCAAGGACGGCGTCATCGTCCCCAACTACAGCCACGGCGAGGTGATCGAGGCGGTGTTCCGCCGCACGCGCGTCACCGTCGGCCTGATGACGGCGGCGAAGCTGCTGTCGGCCGTCGAGCCGGTCATCCGCTACCACCGCGGCCGGTTCCGCGGCGGCGACGCCGTGGCGCCCGGCTCGGTGCGCTACGAGCTCGGGCTGCAGCAACGCGAGGACGCCGCGCACAGGCTCGTGGACATCTGGGCCGCGGGCGAGGCGAGCGCGTCGGTGGGCTTCGCCGCGGCACGCCTGTTCGACGAGCTCGACCCGCTCGAGCGCCGCAAGGACGAGATCTTCGCCGAGCGGAAGCTCGCTGGCCGCGCGCAGGTGAAGGCGCTCGCCGACATCGGCAAGGACGCCGTCGAGTACCTGGCGCTGTCGGCCAGGCCCGCCGCCTCGCGCAACGCCGCGCGCCTCGCCGAGCTGGAGGGCAACGAACTGGTCCGCTTCGCGCTGCTCGACTCCGTGGCCAACGTGCTGTGCCCGGCGGTGAAGCTCTGGAACACGGGGCACGGCGCGAACATGATGCGGGAAGCCGTCAGCCTGATGGGCGGCTACGGCATCACCGAGGACTGCCCGGGCTTCCTCGGGCACAAGTGGATGGACGCCCAGCTCGAGGCCACCTACGAGGGGCCCGAGGCCGTGCAGCGGCGCCAGCTGTCGGTGACGATGACCAACGAGGTGTTCCTGGCGCAGTTCCGCCGGTGGATCGAGGAGATGCGCGGCATCGCCTCCAGCCACCCCGGCACCGGCGCCTGCACGCTCGGCTCGGCGATGCAGATGTGGCTGTGGACGCTGCTCTACCTGCAGCGCGCCACCGACGCCGACGGGGCCAAGCTCTACGGCGGGGCACGCCAGGGCGTCACCTTCCCGCTGGCCGACGCCCTGTGCTGGCTGCTCGCCTCCCGCGCGCAGGTGCTCGACGTGCTGGAACTCGCCCGCAGCGCGCCGGAGGACCCGGGCCTCGCCGACGCCGCGCCCGGGCTCGTCAGCTTCTTCACCGACCTCTGCCACGTGCAGGCGGCGAGCGCCGCGGGCGAAGTGGGCCGCGTGTGCGCCGAACTGCTGTTCGGCTACCGCCGCCACCCGGCGTGGGACACGGCCGGCTGCGCCGCGTGCTACCAGGCCGACGAGCTCGACGCGATGGAAGGCGTGATTCCCGGCATCACGGCGTCGGCCGTCGCCTACGTGGACGTGATCGGGGCGGGCGGCAGCCACGCGCCCAAGGCGGGCCCGTGCGCGCCTGCCGACGGCCTCGAGCCGTTCCTGCGCATGCGGACGCGCATGGACGGGTGCCTGACCGGGTCGCGCCTCGCGAAGGACCGCGCCGCCGAGGCCGTGACGAAGGTGATGATCCCGGAGGCGCTGGGGTACCCGGTGTAGAAACTGCCAGGCGGTGGGGCCCGGTCCCGGGTCGGGGCCCCAGGCCTCAGGCCTCAGGCCTCAGGCCTCGAGCCACCAGCCTCGAGCCACGAAATGACCGACCATCCCCGTCCCTCGATGGACGTCGACATCGCCTGCGTCGGCTTCGGGCCGGCGACGGCCGGCTTCCTCACCACGCTGGCCCGGCACCTGGTCGGCCCCGACGGCACGCCGCTCGTCGAGAGCCGCGTTGCGCCGGGCCTGCCGCCGCAAGTGGTGTGCTTCGAGCGCGCCGACGACATCGGCGCCGGCGTGTCCGGCGTGGTGACGCGCGCCCGCGGCATCCGCGCCGCGTTCCCCGATCTCGATCCCACGCAGATCCCCCTGGCCACCTCGGTCCGCCACGAGAAGGTGGTGTACCTGCTCGACCCCATCGGGGCGAGCCGGCGATCGCTGGCGCTGCGCGCCGCCGATCGCGCGCTGCGGCTCGCCGGCGGCCTGCTCGGCGTGCGCGACGACGCCTGGGAGTTGCCGTGGATCCCCCCGTTCCTGCACAAGGGCGGCGGGCTGGTGCTCTCGCTCGGGCAGTTCATGCAGTGGGTGGGCACGGGGCTGATGTCCACGGGCGCGGTGCAGCTGTGGCCGGCCACGCCCGTCACCGGCGCGCTCGTGGAGGACGGCCGCGTGGTGGGTGTCCGCCTCATCGACCAGGGCACCACGGCCGACGGCCAGCCCGCCGCGGGCTACACGCCGGGCATGGACGTGCGCGCCGCCCTCACGGTGGTCGGCGACGGCCCCATCGGCGTGGTCGGCCGCCAGCTCGACGAGGCGTTCGGGATGCCCGAGGGGCGGCACCGGCGCGACTGGGCCCTCGGCATGAAGATGGTGGTGGACCTGCCGGAGCACGCCACGCTCGTCCCGGGCACCGTCCTGCACACCCTCGGCTACCCCGAGCCCGAGATCTTCGGCTTCCTCTACGTCCACGACGAGCGCACGGCCTCGATGGGCATCTTCGTGCCGTCGTGGTTCGACAGCCCCGTGCGCACGGCCTACCGCTACCTGCAGCACTGGATGCAGCATCCCTACCTGTGGCCGCACCTGCGAGGCGGCCGCCTGCGGTCGTGGGGCGCGAAGTCGCTGCAGGAGTCGGGCAGGCAGGGCGAGCCGTGGCTCGCCGGCGAGGGCTACGCGCGCATCGGCGAGGGCTCGGGCAGCACGAACGTGCTCACGGGGTCCGGCGTGGACGAGGCGTGGACCACGGGGACGCTGCTCGCCGAGGGCACGCTCGACCTGCTGCGCGCGGGCGAGCCGTTCACGAAGGCGAACCTGGAGCGCGCCTACGTGGCGCGGCGGCGCGCGAGCTGGGTGGAGCAGGAAGGACACGTCGCCGAACGCGCGCGCAACGGCTTCCAGCGTGGCGTGGTCCGCGGCCTCGCCGGCATGGCGCTCGCCGGCCTCACCGGCGGCCGGCTCGCCCCGGGCGGCACCCCGGCGCGTCCCCACGAGCGGCTGCGCAGCGTCGAGGACTACTTCGCCGGCCGGGTCTCCGCCGACGAGGTCGCGCGCCTCCGCCGCGAGTGCGCGGCCACGGGCGCGGGCTTGCACGACGCGCTCATGGACCGCTGCGGCTGGCCGCCCATCGAGCACGACGGGCAGCTGCTGGTGTCGCACCAGGACGCCCTGCTCGTCGGCGGCAAGGTGCAGGCGCCGGCCGGCTACGCCGACCACGTGACCGTCCACGACGCGGCACTGTGCCGCGCCTGCTGCACGCGCCTGTGCGTCGACGTGTGCTCGGGCCAGGCGCTCACCTCCACCGAGGACGGCGTGCCGGCCTTCGACCGCGAGAAGTGCATCCACTGCGGCGCCTGCGCGTGGAACTGCACGCAACCCCTGCCCGGCGATCCCGATCGCCTCAACCTGGAGTTCCGCGCCGGGACCGGCGGCCTGCACTCCACCGAGAACTGACGTCACCATGCCAGCCTTCCACATCGTCGTCTGCGGGAGCATCGTTCCCGATCCGTTGCAGACCCTCGAACCCGTGACCGGCCCGCAGGGACCCGCGCTGCGCAACGAGGCGATGCTGCCCCACGTGCTCGATCCCTGGGCCGCGCACGCCCTCTACGAGGCGGCGCACCTCGCCAAGGCCGTCCCCGGCAGCAAGGTGTGGCTGGTGAGCGTGGCGCCGAAGGCCAAGCTGCAGCAGGTGATGATGACGCTGGCCCAGAAAGTGCCCTTCGAACTGGTGGCCGTGGACGGCCCCGCGAGCGGGTTCACCGATGCCACCGCCGTCGCGGCGGTGCTGGCCGACGCCATCGCCGCCATCCCGGGCCTCGACCGCCAGCGCCTGCTGCTGTTCGGCGGCTGGGAATCCGCCTCGCGCTGCGCGGGCGCCACGCTGCAGATCGTCGGCGAACGGCTCGGCATCACCGAGCAGTTCCAGGGCGTGGACCAGCTGACGGTGGGTGGCGACGACGACCTGCGCATCCTCGAGCGCATCGACGGCGGGCGCCACCAGGTGTCGGTGTGCGCGGGCCCGCCGGCCGTGCTCGGCTGGGCCACCGGCCACCTGCCCGAGCCGCCCAACAGCCCGCAGGTGGGCATGGCGAACATGCGGACGGTGATGCCCGCGCTGCAACGTGCGAAGCCGGCGCCGGCGAGCGCCAGCGGGCTCGCCTTCTCGCGCGCGTCGCTGCCCAGGCAGACGCGCGACACGCGCATCGTCAAGGACAAGACGCCGGACGAGATCGCGCGGGAGATCGTGGACTGGATCAAGGGGTGACAGGCCTGGCCCCCCGGCCTCGCGGCCCGGGGCCCGGTGTTCGTGGCGCGCAGCTTTCCCGGGAAACGACGCAGACGACATGGCAGACACGGTTCTCTTCCTCGCACACGTGGACGATGGGCAGGTCGGCAAGCCCGCGCTGGAGGCGCTCGGCGCCGCGGTGGATCTCGCGACGGGGCTCGGCGCGCCGCTGGTGGCCGGGCTCGTCGGGCCTGGGGCCGCGGGCGCGGCGCAAGCCATCGGCGGCTGTGGCGCGGCGCGGTGGCTCGCGGTGGACGACGAGGCGTTCGGGGAAGGACGCTACGCGACGGACGCGGCCGCGGCCGACGCCCTCGTTCGCGCGGCGGGGGCGACGCTGGTGGTCGCCGCGGGCACGTCGCGCTGGATGCGCGTGCTGCCCGGCGTGGCGCACCGGCTCGGCGGGTGCGCGGACACGCACGTCCCGGCGATCGAGGCGGCCACCGGCGCGGTGTCGGTGACGCGGTGGTACTACCGCCAGCGCATCGAGGCGGTGCAGGCCCGGCCCGAGCGGCCGTGGGTGATCGTCACCGACCCTGGCGGCCGGGCGCCGTGGAGCGGGCCGTCGGCCGCGGTCAGCGCCGAGGCGGTGGCGGTGACGGCGGGACCGGTCCGCACGCGCGTCACCGGGGTCGAGCTGCCGCGGGCCGGGGCCGACACGATTCGACCGGACGCCGACCTCCTGTTCGTGGCCGGGGCGGGCTGGACCAAGAAGCAGGCGGACGGCCAGGCGCACCCGGCCGAGGCCGAGTCGCTGATCCTCACGTTCCTGGCGCGGTCGCAGGCCTCGCTGGGCAGCAGCAAGTCGCTCGTCGATCTCTCGGGCGAAGGACAGACGGTGCTCGGCGTGATGACCCACCTCAACCAGGTGGGCCAGACCGGCTCCACCCCCCGGCACCCGAAGGGCCTCGCCACGTGCTGCCACGGCGAGGAACCGCACGTGGTGGGGTGGCGGTTCATCAACGAGCGCCGTGCGGTCAACCTCGATCCCAACTGCGGCTGGGCGCGGGGCAAGGCCGACGTGCTCTACGTGGCCGACGCGTTCGCCGTGATGGCGAAGGTGAACGAGTTGCTGGCGACGTAGGCGCCAACGATCCACGACGCCCGCTGGCCTCTCGCCGGGGCTCCGCCCGTCGCGCCGCGGCCCCTGTCGGGGGCTCGCCGGCGGTCCCGGTGTCGGTTGCTATACTGTGGCGTTCGCCCGGCCGCGCCGTCGCCTCCGGGAGGGCCCTCGGGCCGGGCGTCGCGGGCGCCCCCCGACCGGGGCGCCGCCACAGGAGTCGCGTGAGCACTGCACCATCCCCCGCGCACGGGGCGGCCGCCCTGCCCCCGGTGAGCGTCGTCGTCGCCGCGAAGAACGCCTCGCGCACCGTCGAGGCCTGCCTCCGGTCGATCCTCGACGTCGACTACCCCGACCTCGAGATGCTGCTCGCCGACGCTGCGGCGACCGACGACCCGGCGGCCATCGCGCGTCGCCTCGGCGTGCGCGTGCTCGACGCCGGCGGCATCGGCCCCGCCTACGGCCGCAATCTCGCCGTGAAGCACGCCCGTGGGGCGCTGGTGGCCTTCACCGACGCGGACTGCACGGTGCCGCGGCACTGGCTGCGCGCCCTGGTGCCGGTGTTCGACGACCCGGCGGTCGGCGCCGGGGGCGGCCCGCACCACAACGTGTTCGCGCCCGACGTGAGCCGGCCCGACGCCGAGGCCATCGAGGCCTTCTTCCGCGCCGCGTCGCTCGTGGCCGACTACTCGCGGCACGACGATCGGCCGCGGGCCGTGCCGCACAACGCCAGTTGCAACAGCATCTACCGGCGCGAGGCCTTCGAGGCGGTCGGCGGGTTCACCACCGGCTTCTGGCCGAGCGAGGACGCCGACCTCGACTACCGGGTCACGCGCCAGGGCTGGCAGATCATGTACGTCCCCGCGGCGCTCGTGGACCATCACCGGTCGGGCGGGGCCGTCTGGCTGGCCGGCATGATGCGCCGCTATGGCTGGGGCCAGGGCACGCTGGTGCGCTGGTACGGGCCGTTCCGCAAGATGGACTTCGTCCCGCCGCTCGTCGTCGTCGGGTTGCTGCTGCAACTCGGGTTGCTCGTCCCGGGCGCGCGCGCGGCCGTGCTGGCGCTGGACGTGCTGGGCGTGGCCGGCGTGGTGGGCCACTTCGCGCGCCACGTCACCCCGCGGCTGTGGCCCGGGGTGCTGAAGTTCACGGTGATGGCGTTCGCGCAGTGGAACCTGGGCTACCTGGAGGGGCTGCTGGCGGGCCCGCGGTCGCCGCAGGCCCTCACCGAGGAAGCCCTCGCGCGCCTGCCCGCCGAGGCGGCCCGCGTGAGTTGAGGCGCGGTCGCGCCCTGCGACAGTTGTGGTAGCAATGGTGGCGACGCGCCACCAGACGCCCTCCGAAGACACCCATGGACACGACCAGGCCCAGGCCCACCGCCCACGACCACACCGCCGCCGACACCGTGCTGGAGCAGGCGAACACGATCTTCACCGTCGCCTGGAAGCAGATTCGGGGTCGCGTCGAGGCCGGCACCGCCCGGCTGCCGCGCGAGATCATCTGGCTGGGCGGCGCCCCGGGCGCCGGCAAGGGCACCAACACGCCGTTCATCCTGCGCGAACGCGGCATCGTGGCGCCGCCGATCGTCACCAGCGACCTGCTGAACGCGCCCGAGATGCAGCGCATCAAGGCGACGGGCAACCTCGTCGGCGACGCCGACGTCGTGCGCCTGCTGTTCGAGCGGCTCGTCGAGCCCATCCACACGACCGGCGTCGTGGTGGACGGCTTCCCGCGCACGCGCGTGCAGGTGGAGTGCGTGAAGCTGCTCTACCAGAAGATGCTCGACCTGCGCGCCGCCCACCGCGACTCGCCGCTGGCCGCCTTCTTCCCGAAGCCGATGTTCCAGATCGTCGTGCTGTACGTGGAGGAGAAGCAGTCCATCGAGCGCCAGCTGAAGCGCGGCCGCGAGATCATCGCGCACAACGAGAAGGTGCGCGAGACGGGCGTGGGCCAGCTCCTGGAGGAGCGCGTCACCGACCTCAACGAGGAGTCGTGCCGGAAGCGCTACCGCGTGTTCATGGAGCAGACCTACAGCGTGCTCCAGAGCCTCAAGGAGGTCTTCCACTTCCACATCATCGACGCGCAGGGCGACATCGCCTCGGTCGAGCGCGCGATCATGCGGGAGTTCAAGTACCAGAGCTCACTGGAACTCGACGAGGAGACCTTCGACGCCATTCACCACATCCCGCTGGCCAGCGACATCGTCGTGGCGGCGCGGCAGCGGCTGGTGGAGCGGCTCGAACGCTACCAGCGCGACTCCAGCGGCCTGTTGCGGCGGGTGATCGCCGTGATCGAGAGCGAGTTCCTCCCGGCGATCACGCTGCACGCGATGACCGGCCTCGCGAAGCTCGCCAGCGACAACGAGCTGTTCGCCGACCCGCTGGCCATCTCGATGCTCGTGGACGTGCTGAACGAGCGCGGCTACCGCACGTGCGCCATCGTCGAGAACCGCGACGTGCCGACGGCGGTGGACCTCGCCACCGGCGTGGTGCGGACGGTGCGGCGGCCGCGCTACCGCTTCGAGATCCACTTCGAGGGCTCGCGCATCAGGCGCGGCGTGTAGCGGCTCAGGCCGCGCGGGACCGCGACCGCGCACACTCGGCCGGCAGCCGGTAGACCTGCGCGTGGTCGCGCAGGAAGCTCGCCAGGGCCTGGGCGTCCATGGGCTCGAGCACCTTCATGAGCCGGAGGACGCGCTGCAGGTTCTCGCCGCGCGGCCACAACCGCGCGAGCCAGGCCGGCATCGGCCGGCGGGGGTCGGACGCCATGCCCCATCAATCGGCACGACGCGGCTGAATTGCAGCGCCCGGCCGTACATGCGAACGGCGTGCCCGGGCGCCACGCGCCGGGGCACGCCGTTCGCATCACGCGCGGGGCGCCGCTACTTCGCTGGCGCCGCCGGGGCCGCGGGCGCGGCCGCCGGCATCTCCATCTTGATCGAGGCCATGATCTTCGCGGCCTCGTCCTTCACGGTGGCGGCCTTCGCCAGCGCGTCCTGGAAGTCGCCCTTCTCGAAGGCGGCCCTGGCGTCGGTCCACGTCTGCTGCACCGCCGCGAGCGCCGTCTGCGCGCCCTCGACCGCGGCCTTGTCGAGGCCGGCCGGCAGCTTCTTCGCCTTCACGAGCGTCTCGACCTGCGCCTGGATCGCGGTCACGGTGGCCGGCAGCGTCGTGTCCATCTCCGCCCACGCCTTGGTCCACTCGTTCTTCTTGGCGGTGAGGGCCGTCTGCACCTCGCCGATCTTCGCGGGCAGCGCGCCGGCTTCCTTGATCACCGCGGCGTATTCGCCCTTCGCCAGCGCGTCCTTGGCCGCCTTCATCGCGTCCTCGACGCCCTTGGCCTGGTCGGGGACGTACTTCACGGCCTCGGCGCTGACCTTCGCCCACGCGTCCTCGGCCGCCTTCATCGCGGTCTCGGCCGGCACCTTCTGCGTCTCGCACGCGGCCGCCAGGCCGAGCGCGAGCACGATCGGAACCACCTTGCACCACAGCTTCATGGAACCCTCCGGAGGGAGAATGACGACGCCCGGCCGACGGCCGGGCCCAACCGGAGAGCATACTCCAACCGAACCTGGCGGGGGGGCGTGGCCCCCCCCCCGCACCTCACACGGCGGACTCGGCCGCCCGCGTCGCCGCCGTGGGCGCCCCGCGGCGAAACCGGCCGACGACCCAGTCGCGCACGTCGGCCAGCACCTCGTAGAAGGTCGGGATCACCAGCAGCGTGAGCACCGTGGACGTGATCACGCCCCCGATGACGGCCTGCCCCAGGGGCGCCCGGAAGTCGGCGCCCTCTCCGGCGCCAATCGCGATGGGCAGCATCCCCGCGATGAGGGCGAAGGTGGTCATCAGGATCGGGCGCAACCGCACGCGCCCGGCTTCGATGATCGCCTCGCGCCGCGGCGCGCCGGCATCCTCCGCCGCCTTGGCGAAGTCCACCAGCAGGATGGCGTTCTTCGCGACGATGCCCATCAGCAGGATGACGCCGATCATGCTCATGATGTTGAGCGTCGAGCCCGTCGTCGCCAGCGCCAGCATCACGCCGATGAGCGAGAGCGGCAGCGACAGCATGATCGCCAGCGGCTCGACGAACGAGCCGAACTGCACAACGAGCACGAAGTACATCAGCAGGACCGCCAGGCCGAGCGCCGCGAAGATCTGCGCGAACACCTCCGCCTGGTCCTCGCTCTCGCCGCCCGTCCGCAGCGTGTAGCCGGCGGGCAGCGGCGCGTTGGCGGCCAGCCGCTGCTGGATCGCCCCCATCACCTCCGACAGCGGACGCCCCTCGGTGTTGGCCTGCACCGAGATCACGCGCTCGCGGTCGAGGTGGTCGATGCGCGCGGGCCCGAGCGCCGGCTGCACGGTGGCCACCTGGCTGAGCGGCACCGTGGCCGCACGACCGTCCGGCCCGGCCACCGACAGCGGCAGCGACGACACGTCCTTCACGCTGGCCCGGGCCTCGGGCGCCAGCCGCACGTACACGTCGCGCGTTTCGCCGGCGGGATCGATCCAGTCGCCCGCGTCGAGGCCCGCGAAGGCCACGCGCAGCGTCTGCCCCACCTGGCCCACCGAGATGCCGAGCGTGCCCGCGAGCCCGCGGTCCACGCTCACCTCGAGCTCGGGCTTCTGCCCGCGGGTGGACAGTCCCACGTCCACGGCGCCCGGCACCTGCCGCACCTCGGCCAGCACCAGCTCGGCCAGGCGCGACAGCTCGCGCGAGTCGGGCCCCTGCAACTGCAGTTGGATCTGCTTCTGCTCCTCGAAGTTGCCGCCGATGCCGGCGGTGACGCCGCCGAGCCGCGCCAGCTGCTGGCGCAGGTCCGCCTCGATGGCCGACTGGTGCCGCTCGCGGGCGGCCTTGGGCAGCAGCCGCACGTAGACCTTGCCCTCGTCCACCGCGCCCGTGCGGCCGCCGATGGTGGCGTAGGTGTAGGCCACCTCGGGAATCGCCCGCGCCAGCCGCGCGGCCTCCTCGGCCTTGATGCGGGTGTAGGCGAGGTTCGAACCGGGCGGCGTCTCGATGGTGATGTTGAACTCCGACTCGTCGGAGTCGGGGAAGAAGCCGCCGCCCACCAGCCCGACGGCCGGCATCGCCAGGGCCCCGGCGAAGGACGCCAGCGCCAGGCCGGCCATGGCCCAGCGGTGGTCGAGCGCCCAGCCGATCAGGCCCTTGTAGCCGTCCGCCTGCCGGTCGAACCACGCGTTGAAGCGGCCGAGGACGCGCGAGATCCACGCGCGGTCCTTCATCTCCAGGTGCGGGTCGGGCCAGTAGGCCGACAGCATCGGGTCGAGCGAGAACGACACGAACAGCGACACGAGCACCGAGCACGCCAGCGTGAGCGCGAACGGCTTGAACCACTGCCCCGCCTCGCCGTCCATGAACGCCACCGGCACGAACACCACCACGATGGCGAGCGTCGTCGCCGCGACGGCCAGGCCGATCTCCGAGGTGCCCTCGCGCGCCGCCGTGTAGTGGTCCTTGCCCATCTCCACGTGGCGGACGATGTTCTCGCGCACGACGATGGCGTCGTCGATGAGGATGCCGATGGCGAGCGAGAGGCCCAGCAGCGACATCGTGTCGAGCGTGAAGCCGAACGCCCACACCGCGACGAACGACGCCAGCACCGACACGGGCAGCGCGAGGCCGGTGATCACGGTGGAGCGCCACGAGTTCAGGAAGACGAAGACGACGAGCACGGTGAGCACGGCGCCCTCGACCAGCGCCGCCTCGACGTCGCCCACCGAGTTGTCCACGCGGGGGCCGGCGTCGCGCGCCACCAGCAGATCCACGCCGGGCGGCAGCGTCGCCCGCAGCTCGTCGACCCGCGCCCGGACGCGCGCGCTGACGTCGGTGGTGCTGTAGCCGTCGGCCTTGATGATGTCGATGCCCACCGCGGCCTGCCCGTTGTAGATGGCCGCCGACCGCGGCTCCTCGCTGCCGTCGCGCACCCCCGCGACGTCGCCGAGCCGGACCAGCCGCCCGCCGCGCTCGGCCACCACGAGCCGCGCGAAGTCGTCGGGCCCGGCGAGCCGCCCCTTCAGCCGGATCGTGCGCTCGTCGAGGTCGCCGGTGAGCCGGCCCCCCGGCGCCGCGAGGGTCTGCACCTGCACGGCCTGCAGCACCTCGGCGTCGCTCTCGCCCGCGGCCTGCAGCGCCGACGGGCGCAGTTCCACGGTCAGCTCGCGCTCGATGCCGCCGACCACGGTGACCTCGGCCACGCCGCTCAGCCCGCGCAGGGCGCGCGTGAGGGCGGGGTCGGCCAGCCGCGTCAGCTCGGCGCCCGACAACGTCGCCGAGGCCAGCGCCAGCTGCACGATCGGCTGGTCGTTGGGATCGAAGCGCGTCAGGACCGGCTCCTCCATCTCCACCGGCAGGTCGTTGCGGATCTGCGAGATCGCGTCGCGGATGTCCTGCGAGGCCTCCTGCAGGTCCTTGTCGAAGTCGAACTCGACGACGATGCTGGCGAAGCTGTCGAGGGAGGACGAGGTGATGCGGTCGACGCCGCTGATGCTGGCGATCTGCTCCTCGACGGGATCCACCACCTCGCGCTCGACCGTGTCGGGCGAGGCGCCCGGGTAGGGAATCGTCACGCCCACGATGGGCGGCGACACGTCGGGGAACTCGTCGGTCTTCAGCGCGAAGAGCGCGAACAGGCCGAAGACCACGAGGGCCAGCATCGTCACGACGGTGACGGTGGGCCGCTTGATGGCGAAGTCTGAGATGTACACGGCTCGAATCCTGCGCGCCCGGCGTGGCTGGCGCCGGGCCGGTGACGGGGCCTACGCCCCGGGCCGCACGCGCACGGGCGTGCCGGGCGTCAGCCCCTGCGCGCCGCCCACGAGCAACTGGTCGCCCTTGGCCACGCCGCCGATGACTTCCACTTCCTCGCGCTGGTCGTCGCGCAGGCCGATGCGCACCTCGACGCGCTCGACGCGCCCGTCGCGCACGCGCAGCGCCCACGGGCTCGCCGCCTCGAGGTGCACGGCCCGCATCGGCGCCACGAGCGCCACGCGCGACTGCTCGGTGACGCGGCCTTCCGCGAACAGGCCCGCCAGCAGGCGGCCGCCCGTGTTGGGGATGTCCACGAAGATCGGCACCTGGCGCGTCACGGGATCGGCCGCGGGGCTGATGCGGTCGATGCGACCCTCGAAGCGCTGGCCCGGATAGCCCCGCACCTCGAAGCGCACGGTGGCTCCCACGCGCGCGGCGGGGAGAGCCTCCGACGGGACGGCGGCCTCGAGGCGCATGGACGAGGGGTCGATCACCGTGTAGAGCTCGCGCCCCGGGCTGACGACGTCGCCGACGCCCACGTGGCGGCGGCTGACGACGCCGCCGATCGGCGCGCGGACGATCGTGTCCGCGAGCGCCTCGCGCGCCGACGCCAGGCGGGCGCGGGCGTCGTCGACCTGCGCTTGTGCCGCCGCGAGCGCGTTGTCGGCCGTTTCCTGCTCCCGCTCCGCGATGGCGCCAGCGGCCACCAGCCGCGCCGTCCGCTCCGCCTCGCGTTTGGTCAGCGCCAGCGCCTGTTCGGCGGAGCGCAGCGCCGATTGTGCCGACGTCACCGCGTCGCCCAGCGTGCGGTCCTCGATGCGGGCGAGGAGCGCGCCGCGCGCCACCGTCTGGCCCTCCTCGACGGCCGCCACGAGCACCGACCCGCCCACCTCGGCCCGAACGGTGGCCTCGAGGCCCGCGCGCAGCTGGCCCGACACGAGCGGGCCCACGCTGATCTCGCGCTCGCCCACGACGGTCACGTTCTCCGGGCCGATCTCGACCATCGCGGGCGCGGCGGCCGTCCCGGGCGTCACCGGCGGGTCGAGCCCCCCACCCCCGGCGCCGCGCGCGGGGCCCACCCAAACCCCCGCCCCCGCGGGCCGCCCGCCCCCCCGCGCGATCCATCCCTTCATCGCTGTTCTCCTGCGTCTCCCGCGCCGCTCCCCCACGCCTGCCCCGGCTGCCCACCGCTGGCGGCGGACGCCGTGCCGAGCGGCAGGTCGGGCAACAGCACCGCGCGGATGCGGGCCACCTGGTAGTTGCGCGCGGCCGTCGCGCGGTTGAGCTGCGCCTGCTGCAGCAGCAGGCGGGCGTCCGACAGTTCCAGCTGCGTCGAGAGTCCCTCGCGATAGCGGAGCTCCGCGATCTCGTAGGCGCGCTCGGCCTGGCGGACGGTGCCGGTCGTCGCCTGCCACGCGGCGCGCGCCGCCGACAACTGCTCGCGCGCGGCCTCGCGGTCGAGGTCGGCGACCTCGGTCGCCAGCCGCTGCTGTTGCCGAGCCTGGACCACGCTGGCCTGCGCGGCCTGCTCGTCGGCCCGCGCGCGTCCTCCCGTGAAGAGCGGCACGGCCACGGAGGCGCCGATCGTCCAGTTGTCACGGAAGTCGCCGATGGCTGGCGCGCCGGAGTAGTTCACGAGGCCGTAGGAGGACTGCACGAACACCGCCGGCAGGCGCTGCGCGCGGGCGATGGCCACCGCCGCCTCGCGTGCGCGTACCTCCTGCGCGGCCTGCGCCAGCGCCGCCCGCGGGCCCGACAGCTGGCCGCGCTCGGCGTCGGCCACGGCGGCGGCCCAGCGCGACGGCGTCGCCAGCTCTGGCGCGTCGAGATCGGCCACCGCCTGCAGCGGCGTCCCCAGCGGCAGGTCGAGCAGTTGGTCCAGGCGGAGGTACGCCAGGCGCCTGGCGGCCTGCCGGCTCACGAGCTGCGGGTAGAGGGTGTCGCGCGCCACCTGCGCGCGGAGCAGTTCGAACTCCGACTGGCGCCCCACTTCCCGCTGCGCGCGGGTCTGCTCGTAGGCCCGGGTGGCCTGGTCGAGCGTCGCTTCGGCGATCGCCACGAGCCGGTCGGCGAGCGCCGCGTCGAGGAACGCCTCGGCCACCCGCAGCGCCGCCTGCGCCTGCGCGGCGGAGATGCCCAGCTCGGCGCTCTCGCGCAAGGCCTGCGCCTGCTCGCGCTGCGCCGTCAGGCGCCCGCCCGTGTAGAGCGCCTGCCGGAACGACAGGTTGATGCGCCACGTGTTGGCCTGCCCGAACGGCAAGTCCACGTCGTCGCCGCCGAAGAGCCCCCCGGACGGCGGGCAGTCGTAGGCCCGTTCGAGCTCGGCGACCCGGTCGGCGAGGCTGGCGGCCGGATTCACGAGCAACGGGTCGCACCCGGTGCCGCCAGCGCCGTCGAAGATGCCGTCGAACTCGCTGGCCAGCGTCCGCTCGTAGGAGGCGACGCCGTCGAGCTGGGGGCGGAACTCGCTGTCGGCGCGACGCTCACCCGCGCGGGCCCGGTCGGCGCCGGCGCGCGCGATGGCCACCTGCTCGCTGGCGCCGAGGGCGAGGTCGAGCGCCTGGTCGAGGGTGAGCGCGCGGACGCCGGCGGCCGGCGCGGGCGGCGCTTGGGCGCGGGCCGGCGCGTTCGAGAGCGCGACGCACACGGCGACGGCGCCCCCGAGGAGGACGAAACGCGATGGGCTGAGTCGGGGGGACACGGTGGCGTGGCAGACCGCCGGCCGGGATGCGGCCAGCTACGGTTTCCGTGTGAGACGCGATGTCGACCGGGCCGGTCCCCACGGCCCCGTCGGCGCCTGCCCTCCTGCCGCGCCCGAGCCGTCGGTCGGCCGGTGGCGGGTGTGGCCTGCCGATGTCGTGGATCCTCCTGAACCCTTCCATCGAGGAGCCCCCATGGACGTTCACGTCGGCCAGTCAGCCACGCGCACGCTCACCCTCACCGCGGCCCACGTGCAGCGCTACGCCGAGATCTCGGGCGACCGCAACCCGCTGCACTTCGACGAGGCGTTCGCCGCCGGCACGAAGTTCGGGCGCCTGGTGGTGCAGGGCGGCCTCACGACGGGCCTGTTGCACGCGCTCGTGGCGATGGACCTGCCGGGGCCCGGCTCGGTGTTCCTCAGCCAGGACTGGAAGTTCACCGCGCCGGTGTTCATCGGCGACACGATCACGGCGCGGGCGCGGGTGCGCGACGTCCACCCCACCAAGCCCGTGACGCACCTGGAGGTGGAAGTGGCCCGGCAGGACGGCGAGGTGGTCCTGCGCGGCGAGGCCTGGTGCTACACGTTCGCCCCGGCGCCGGGCCGCGGCGCGCACGTGCCCGCGTGATCGGGCCCTGCGACGGCCGGGCGCGTCAGTCGTGGTGGTCGGCGGGCCGCAGGCGCTCGGCGCCGGGCAGCATGCCCACCAACCGGCCCGGATCGTGGATGAGCACGGGCAGGTGCTGGGGGCAGATCCAGAACGCACGGTCGAGGTAGTCCAGCGAGATCAGCGGCGTCTGCTGGTTGTCGGCGCCGCAGGCGAGGCAACGCTTGGCGGGAGTCGGGTCGGTCACCGCGACATGGTAACGCACGGGACGCGGGGCAGCGGGTGGCCCCTCCGGCCTCGCGCCGCCTCGCGCCCCCCTCGTTGGCGAGCCACGCCGCGAGCCACGCGGCGCGCCGCCGGGGCGCTACGGATGTGCTAGACTCGCGCGCAGGGCCGCGATGTCGGGCCCGGCGGCGGGTCCGGCCAGGCCGAAGGGGCGGCGATGGGCATCCGCTCGGCTCCGGGGTGGCTCGGACTCGCGCTCGCAGCCGCGGCGTCGGTCGGCGCCGCAGCCCCGCCCGACAGGGTCGTGCGGCTCGCCATCCTGCCCTGCACGAACATCGAAACCACCTTCGGCAAGTTCCAGCCGCTGCTGGCGCACCTTCGCGCGGCGGCCGGCGTTCGCGTGCAGTTGGTCGTGCCCGCCGATTTCGAGGAGTTCGAGGCGGCGGTCGCCAACGCGCGGATCGACTTCGCCCTGCAGGACCCGCACACGTTCAGGCGCCTGGCGCCCTACTTCGACGACGCCTCGCTGCTGCAGACTCTCGCGCTGGACGGCACCACCCGCCAGGCGGCCGTGGTGGTCGTGCGACGCGACAGCGCGGTGCGCGACCTGGGCGATCTCCGCGGCCGGGCGGTGATGTTCGGCCCCCGCACCTCGAGCCCGAAGTGGGAGGCCGCGCGGCTGCTCTTCGAGGCACGGGGCGTGGACGTGGACCGCCAGCTGCGGCTGGTGAGCGGCGGCTGCTGCGAGGACATCGCCTTCTCGGTGGCCGTCCGCTCGGTGGACGCCGGCGTGATCTGCGATCACTTCCTCGGCAGCCACGAGGCGCGCCAGCGCGAGCTGGGCATCGACCCGTCGGCGCTCCGCGTGATCGGGCAGACGGCGTCGTTCCCGACCCGCATCTTCGCGGCACGCAAGGGCCTCTCCCCGGAGCTGGTGCGGGCGGTCACGGCCGCCCTGCTGGCCCTCGATCCCGCCACACCATCGCACCGGGCCTTGCTCGCACGGGCCGAGATGGCCGGCCTGACCCGCGTCTCGGCCGCCCGCTACCTCGCCGCGCTGGAGGACGCGCGCGCCACCGGACGTCGCTGAACGACCCGGTGGGGAGCGTGCGGTCGTGGACCCGCCCATGTCCCTGTCCCGCCCCTGGCGACCGCGCCGGCTCCGAACCAAGCTCTTGCTGCTGTTCGCCGGCGCCGTCGTGCTGGTCGGCGCCACCACGGGGGCGCTCGCCTCGCTGCGCACCCGCAGCACCGTGGAGGCCGAGCTCGTCAAGCGTGGGCTGGCAATCGCCACGGACCTCGCCACCTTCTCCGTGCGGCCGCTGCTCGACGACGACCTCGCGGCCCTGCGGCGGATGGTGAACCCCGCCGTGACCCAGGACTACGTGCGGACGGTGGCGATCCTCGACACCGACGGCCGGGTGGTCATGCACAGCGACCTGGCGCGGATCGGCGAGCGCGCCAGCGCGACCAGCCCCGCGGGCGGCGGCTGCGGCGCAACGCTCGCCACGGCCGACGAGCCGCGCTACGAGATTGCCTGCCCCATCGTCGCCGCCGAGGAACGGCTCGGCTCGGTCGTCGTCGGCTACTCGCGCGCGGCGGCCGACCTGGCGCTCGCGCAGGTGCGGCGGGACATCGCCTGGGCCTGCCTGGTCGTCTCGCTGTTCGGCGGAGGTCTCGCCTTCCTCCTGTCGTCTTACGTCTCGCGTCCGATCACCCAAATCGCCGCTGCCATGCAGCGGGCGCGGGCCGGGGCGATCGCCCCGCTGCTCGACGAGCGCCGGAGCGACGAGATCGGCCTGCTCGCGGCCTCGTTCAACCAGATGACCACCGACCTCGCCCGGCACGAGCAGCACCTGAGCGAGCTGGTGGAGGCGCGGACCGCCGAGCTCCGCGAGTCCAACACCCGGCTGGAACGAGAAGTCGCCGAGCGCACCGAGGTCGAGGCCGAGCTGCGCCGCTCGCGGCAGGAACTGCGCGACCTGACCGCGCACCTCCAGTCGGTGCGCGAACAGGAGCGCACGGAGGTGGCCCGCGAGATCCACGACGAGCTGGGACAGGACCTCACCGTGCTGAAGATGGACGTGCACTGGGTCGCCCAGAGGGTCGGGCCGACGCCGCCCGTGGCCGCCCGCCTGGCGACGATGTCGCGCGCGATCGACGGCACGGTGCAGGCCGTCCGGCGCCTCTCGTCGCGGTTGCGCCCGAAACTGCTCGACGATCTCGGCCTGTCGGCGGCCATCGAGTGGCAGGCGCGCGAGTTCGAGCAGCACGCCGGGGTGGCGTGCCGCGTGCGCTCCGATCCGGACGACATCCTGCTGGACCCGGCCCGCTCCACGGCGCTGTTCCGGATCTTCCAGGAGACGCTCACCAACGTGGCCAGGCACGCTGGGGCGTCGCGCGTGGACGTCGTGCTGCAACGCCTTCCGGACCGCGTCGAACTCCAGGTCGAGGACGACGGGAACGGGATCACCAGCGAGCGGGTCGCCGACCGCCGCTCGCTCGGCATCGTCGGCATGCGCGAGCGGGTGCGCCCCCTCGGCGGCCATCTCGACATCGTCGGGCGGCCGGGAGGCGGCACCACCGTCCGCGTGTCGATTCCGTGCTGAGGAGGTCGCCGTGATCAGGGTCCTCGTCGCCGACGATCACGCCGTGGTCCGCGAGGGCCTGAAGCAGATCGTCAACGACCACGCCGACATGGCGGTGGTCGGCGAGGCGGCCACCGGGCACGAAGTACTCGCCTTCGCGCGGGCAAACGAGTGCGACCTCGTCCTGCTCGACCTGGCGATGCCCGGCCGCGACGGCCTCGACACCTTGAAGGAGCTGAAGGTCTGGCGGCCGCGCCTGCCGGTGCTCGTCCTGAGCGTCTACCCGGAGGAGCAGTACGCGGTGCGCCTGCTGCGGGCGGGCGCCGCCGGCTACCTGACGAAGGAGAGCGCGCCGGAGCAACTGGTGGCGGCCATCCGCAAGGTGTCGGCCGGAGGCCGCTACGTCAGCGAGTCGCTGGGCGAGCACCTGGCCGACCTGCTGGGCACCGACGCCGACCGCCCGCCACACGAGTCCCTGTCCGACCGGGAGTACCGCGTGATGCTCCTGCTCGCGTCGGGCAAGCGAACGGCCGAAGTCGCCGACCTGCTGTGCCTGAGCGTGAAGACGGTGAGCACCTACCGCGCGCGCGCGCTGCAGAAGATGCGGATGCGCAGCAACGCCGAGTTCTCCTTCTACGCGATCAAGCAGGGCTTACTGGGCTGATCGGGCTGCCCGCCGGCCGGCGCGCGCCAGCCACGCCCCATTGCGGCCGCGGCCCGGTGTAGGACGGCCACCGACACGCGGCCGCGCCGCTCGCCGACCCGAGATTCCGCGTCCCGCCGCTAGCAGGCGATCCCTGGCCGGGCTAGGGTGTGCCTGCCACCCTGGCATCGTGCGGTTCCCCAACCGGAGGTGCATCGATGATCGGTCCCACGCTCACGTTGACAACCACGATCCTGCTCTCGTGCCAGGACAAGCTGTGGAGTTGGCTCAACTACTTCCACTGGCTCTGGGGCGGCAAGCACTGACCAGGCCTGCCGCCGGCATGCCCGTCCCCGGGCCCAGCGTGGCGCCGCACCATCGCGGCGTCGCGCGCCCGGGCCACCCCGCAAACCCGCGCCGCCGGCCTGACCGGGGCGCGCGCGCGGGCCCACTGCTGTCGGGCGCGGGCCGG
>JADHED010000863.1_pt1 | contig 30080 bp, 28 predicted proteins | sample 8952041 | NCBI WGS metagenome assembly JADHED01 (sample SAMN16124423, study PRJNA663239) | bioreactor sludge metagenome | isolation source: sludge (control) | place: India:Bengaluru | collected 2018-09-08
CAGCCAATGAATTGCGGATATCACCTATACGTTCTTCTCTGTAGGTAGCTTCGTGTTGTATACCCAGCATATCGCGTATGGCAGTGTACAGGAAGTTAACCGAAAATTTTTCACCTACAGCAACGTTGTATGCTTTACCAAATGCATCCGGATTATCGCATAGCATGCCACGTACATTTGCCTGAACTGCGTTGTCTACAAATGTAAAGTCGCGCGTTTGCTCACCATCACCATTTATATATACGGGCGTTTGGTTGATGATGCCACTTACAAATAAAGGTATTACAGCCGCATACGGACCGTTAGGGTCTTGACGTGGGCCAAATACGTTAAAGTAACGCAGACCTACTATTTTCATACCATAGAGCTTTGCAAACACATCTGCATACAACTCGTTGGTCTTTTTAGTTACCGCATACGGAGATAAAGGATTACCTACTCTTTCTTCCACCTTTGGCAGGTTGGGCTCATCGCCATATACCGAAGAAGATGATGCATACACAAAAGACTTCACACCTGCATCTTTAGCAGCTGTAATCATATTCACAAAGCCGCTTACATTCACCTCATTACTTGTTACAGGATCTTTTACAGAACGCGGCACAGAACCCAGCGCTGCCTGATGCGTAACATAATCTATACCCTCACATGCTTTTTTGCAGGTTTCAAAATCGCGGATATCCCCTTGCAAAAACTCAAAATTACTATAGCCTGTAAATAGGTCTATATTCTTTTGAAAACCTGTAGCCAGATTATCCAGTACACGCACCCTGCCCGCACCGTTTTTCAATAAGTACTCTGTAATATGAGAACCAATAAAACCCGCACCACCTGTTACCAGAAAGCTGCTACCTGATATATCTTTTGTATGAAACGCTGCCATAATTTAATAATGCCCCTTATACAGGCTGCGCAAACTTATGACAAATAACAGGTATCTGAAAGGATTAGCTATGCCAATAACACATCGTTTACAAGACTTCTACAAACAAGAAAGCCCCGATTTACGGGGCTTTAAATAATGTAACGTATCAATTACGCTTTCTTGTCAGCACTTGCTGTAGTTTTCTTCGCGATTTTGGCAGGACGGTGTTTACCGAAGCTACCCATTGAAATTTTACCGCGTTTAGTGCGTTTATCGCCTCTACCCATGATTAAAAATTTTAGATTGCAAATATAAAAAAAAAGCAGGTAACTGTGCGTTCCTGCTTTTATTCTCTTTTGTTTTACAAGACTGATTACTTCTTGCCGCTAGCTATTTTAGTAGAGAATTCTTTACCAGCCTTGAATTTAGGCACTTTGCGAGCTTTGATTTTGATTACTTCACCAGTTTGAGGGTTGCGGCCATTACGTGCAGAACGCTCAGAAACTGAGAATGTACCAAAACCAACCAAAGTAACGCGGTCGCCTTTTTTCAGTGCAGCAACTACAGCGTTTGTGAAAGAATCCAATGCATCGTTAGCTTGAGTTTTAGTAACGCCCGCATCCTTGGCAATTTTGTCAATCAATTCAGCTTTGTTCATTTGTTGTGTGTTTAGTCGTGAAATAAATAATTTCGAGGATAGGCAAATATACTCACCTTTAGTACACTTCCAAATATCCCGAAAAAAAATTCCTGACTTCAAAACCCTTGCCTGTAGCAGGTTTCCACAACTTATGCACATTTTTGGGGTGGTGTTGCAAAATTAACATGCCTCCAAACCCTTACCTGTATTGATTTTCGTTATATTGGCAAGTTTTTTGCTACCCCCAAACCCTTGTTAACAAAGGCTTGTAAAGGATTTGTAAAATCAGGAAATGATTTCCATCACCGTGCGGAATGCTATAAATTTATTACCAAATTTGGTGAAGCCTTTTTCTCGCATTTGTGTAGCGTGGTTTGAAATATATTGGTTATATTCCTCTAAAGACTTGCAAAAATATTGGGCTGCATAGGTAGGCCCCTCTGTTTCATCCTGCTCTAGCAATCTGCACAATCTTGCATCTGTAAACAGTCCCGTCTGCATCAAATCAGGAATATGTTCTCCCTTCATCCATTGCACCCACTCATCGTGTATACTATGGTCTATTTTTATTGTTACGTTGTAGATTATCATCGGTCCTTATTTTACCACTTCTTTTCTATTGTGTCCATGATGGTCATGTAGCTGGCATATCTGTCTATACTGATAACAGACGCATTCACCGCTTCTTTCACGGCGCAGCCCGGTTCATTTATATGCAGGCAGTTATTAAATCTGCAATGCTGCATTACACGTCTCATTTCAGGAAAGTATTGTGCCAATTCCTCTTTTTCAAAATCTATCAGCCCAAATTCTTTTACACCCGGTGTATCTATAATTTTACCACCATCAGGCAGGTCAAACATTTCTGCAAATGTGGTAGTATGCTGCCCTTTACCGCTATAGCCCGATACTTCTTGCGTGCGCAATTCAACACCTGGTATCAGTTGATTTATCAACGTGCTTTTACCTACACCCGAATGCCCACTGAATAGTGTTGTTTTATTTTTCAGCCTTTCAGCAAGTACCGCAACTGTTTCCGGTTGCAATGCCACTATCGGATACACTTCATAACCTGCATCTGTATATATGTGCTGCCACAATTCCAGTTGCTCCTTATGCTTTTCTTGCAGCAAGTCTATTTTATTGATGACAAGAATGGCAGGTATATGATACGCCTCTGCGGTTATCAGAAAGCGGTCTATAAATCCGAGTGATGTTCTTGGCTCAGCAATGGTTGCAACTACCAATGCGGCATCCAGATTAGCTGCAACAATATGTTTTTGATTTTTGTTGTGCGGGGAAACTCGCACTATATAGTTATTGCGCTCATCAATGGTTTTGATGGTTGCAATGTTTTCCTCTTTCTCCTCTATATCACATATTACGGTATCTCCGACAGCTATGGGGTTGGTAGATGATATACTCCCATCAATTTTCAATTTACCTTTTATACGTGCATTCCAGATTTTACCCTGCTCATCGCGCACTATATACCAACTGCCGGTAGACTTGTACACCAATCCTTTCAGTTCACTCATAGTTTATTTGCAGTTGTGTTTAGTCATGCCTTAATGCTTCTATCGGGTCTAATTTGGCAGCCTTCACCGCAGGATATATACCAGATATGATACCTACTACGGCACACAGGCTTACACCCACACCTATCCACAACCACGGCACTATAAAGCCGGTATGAAACACAAGGCTGAAAATATTGCCCACCAACATACCCAATATTACACCGACCACACCACCACTCAGGCTTATCATGATAGACTCTGTCAAGAATTGTTGTTTGATGGTAGATGCCCTTGCACCCAATGCTTTGCTTACGCCAATCTCCCTTGTACGTTCGGCAACAGACACCAGCATGATGTTCATCAACCCTACTACGGAACCTAACAATGTTACAATGCCTATCACTAATGCTGCCCAGCTGATGTATTTAATACTATCAAGTACCATCTCTGCAAGGTTATCGTTTTGCTCTACCGTAAAATCATTATCTACACCTACTGGCACTTTTCTTATTACCCTGAATAAACCTTCCGCTTCCTGTGCGGCTATGTCTTTTGCATTAATGTCGCTAACCTTTACATTTATAACATAGCGTTCATTATTGCCGTATGTAGCACGTCCGTTAGCCAATGGTATCAGCACTAGGTTGTCGCTGTTCATTATCATACTGCTACCCTTCGATGCTGCTATGCCTGTTACTACGTATTTGATATCGCCAACCGTAACGGCCTTACCAATACAATCCAGATACTTTCGGCCAAACAACTTCTTAGCCATACCATTACCCAGTATACACACATAAGAACCAAACTCCAATTCTGTGTTCGAGAAATTCCTGCCTGCCTCCAGTTTTGTGTCTGATATATCCAGGTAGTTTTCGTCAATACTCATTACAGTAATGTTAGGATTGGTTTTGATGGAACCATACCTTACCGTAGCTATACTGCTGCCGGACATCGACACTCCAACTTTTGCCGGAAAGCCATAACGTTTTTTAAATGCGATAGCCTCTTCGTAGCGGATGTTTTTACCTTCATTGATGTTAACACTTATGCCACCTCTGCCCCTGCGCTTTTTCTTCACCACGTCACTGGTTATCTGAAAGCTGTTTGCCCCCATACTGCTGAAGTTGGAATACACACTTGCTTTCATTACCTCGATGGCAGTAAGGATACCCACCAATGCCATGATACCCAAGCCAATAATAGCTACAGTCAGCATTGTACGCAGGCGATTTGTTCTGATAGCCCTGAATGCCAGCGATAAGTTGAAGAATAATTGCATCATGGCAATGCCAAAGTTAATGCCGGCATATCAAACTACCGTTTATTGTTTTGTAAAAGTCTGTGCAGTAGCTGTTTGTCCATCCGCAGTTATTGCTTTCAAAACATAGTTGCCTTTTGCCAATACCGCAATGCTGAATGTTATACGGTTAGCACCTTTTTTACATTTATAATCCAGCAGTTTATCTACCAGCTTGCCTTGCATATCATATATTGCAAAACTCACTGCGGTACTTTCAGACAGTTCAAAATTCATATTCACAATGTCCAATGCAGGGTTAGGATAAACCTCTGCCATAGTTGTCATGCGTTCTTCGATTTTTATACCTAAAACGGGTGAGTTAAGTTTCGCCATCCAGTTTCCGTAAGTATTACCTACACGACCGAAAATACCTTCTACCCATACAGAGCCAATATTATTCCAGTCTACCTGGGCACCCATGTAATCTCCCCAACGCTGCTGTTTCCCAGTTAATACTTTAATGCTACTAACACCTGATTTTACTACCGTCATTGGCGAATAGCTACTGCCATCAAACATAATAGCGCCAATACCAGGAAATGTATTCGGCCCAGTAAAATTGAATGATATTATAGAATGTCCTTTTGTCCATCCCGGGCTGGCAAACGTCACATTCGGATAGCCAAAATCAAGCGTATCAACAGACAGAATTTGTGTACTGGCAATAGTTGGTGTTGATGCATAATTTCTGATAATACCATGATATATACCAGACGCACCACTTACAGGCGCTACACAGGTGCTTACAAATTGTATCTCATCATCATCTCTGTATGCTCCAAGTACCCTGCCATCATTCGTTGCCAACGTTGCAGAAGTATCCGGCTGACGGCCATCAGGCGGCACACCATATTTTGTAGGCGATATCAACACTTTAATATCCAGATTATTATTACCACTGCTAATTAAATCTGGCACTTTCACTAGGAATACAGTATCGTTTTGTACATCAAAGTTTCTGTTTGACAGGAAATATTGCTCAGGTCCTTTAAAACCATTACCACCCTTTACAGGATATAGATTACGTATTTGAATACCATTAAAATTGATACTATCCCATATCTTATAACTGAGGCTTGTAGCACCATTAATACCATCGTTTTTATTTATCTGATAAATTACAGTTTCTTTGAACCCAGCCTGCCAGCTTGCATTATTACGTATTTTATTACCTGTCAGGAAGAACTCGTCTTTTGTAATAGACACGCAAGGATAATCGAACCATGTAGTATCAGATTTATAATCACCATAAAACTTATAGAAATTCCATGCACCACCCGGGTCATTAGTTTTAGAAAAACCAACTACTATGTAATTACCTTCATTAATACTGTTAAGCATCACGACAATAAACTTATCTGCATCCTGATCATACATCACTTTAGGGTCATACCTATAGTCATTTAGCCCAGAAAGATTTACTGCACTTGAAAATGCTTTTAATGCTTTCCTATATACCATTTTACCGCTATCATCACTTGTTACAGCAATAAAGCTATTAACCACAGAAACAAGCTTCTTACCCTTCGACATAGCCATATCATTATCGGGAGGAGTACCTACCAACGAGTCTGCTACATACCCTCTGACAACAACTGGTGCTGCTGCTGCAGTTGTCTTATTAGCTGTTGCATTTACTCTTTTATATGGGAACATCTTTGCCGACTCTTCCTTAACCTTATACAACTTCTTTCTATCAACATTACCATCCGGCAAAGGAGACTCCAAGCTATATACAGCTGCATTGTATTTGTCTTCTACATCCTTCAGTATCACAGTACCACTAAGTGGTGCTGTGTGCATACTTACATGCGCGTTTTGTCCGTAAGAAATTCCGCCTCCCAATAGGCATATAAAAAGAAGCTTTCGCATAGGTTTCTAACTTTTCTTAAAAATACAAAAAAACCGCTGCGTATAAGCCACGCAGCGGTTTTGAATCTGATATCTTTTTAGAGAATTATCCTTGTAATGCAGCCGCACCACTCACAATCTCTGTCAACTCTGTAGTAATAGCAGCCTGACGTGCACGGTTGTAGCTTATCTTCAGGTTCTTCAGCAATTCGTTAGCGTTTTCGCTTGCTTTATCCATCGCTGTCATACGCGCACCGTGTTCAGATGCGTTGGCATCCAAAACGGCCTTATAAACCTGTGTATTCAGGATTTTCGGCATCAGTTCCTGTACCAGTATTTCTTTTGATGGTTCGTAAATGAAATCACTTGTTTTGCCACCGTTTGTATTTTCTACTTTAGGTATTGGCAGGTAAGCTTCTGTTACAAACTTCTGTGTAGCCGCGTTTTTGAATTGGCTGTAAATCAGCTCTACACGGTCATATTCTTTGTTCAGGAATGCTTTTTGAGCGTAAACAGCAGCATTGCGTACATTATCAAAGCTCAGATCTGCAAATATTGTCCAGAAATCAGCAACTACCTTATAGTTGTTCTTAACAAAGTATTCATACCCCTTCTTACCAATTGGCAGGATAGTTACATTACCTTTTGCAAACTGCGTAGCATATTTATCAGCTATCAGTTGGCGGGTAGCTTTAACAACGTTTGAGTTGTATGCACCACACAAACCACGGTCACTTGTTATCGGTATCAATAACACACGCTCTACAGCACGCTCTTCAGCCAATGGCAAAGCCATATCAGAAGAAGCACTTGCTATGTTACTCAGCATTTCCTGCAACTTTTGCGCATAAGGACGCATCTGGATAATTGAATCCTGAGCACGGCGCAGTTTTGCAGCACTCACCATTTTCATGGCTTTTGTAATCTGCTGCGTAGATGTTACAGACTTGATACGGTTGCGTACTTCTTTAAGCTGTCCCGACATATTATAATATATGGAAAATCAATGTTAAAACTGGGCGCAAAAGTACGATAACTATCCCAAAATCTCAAAACAAACCACCAATTTCCCCATATCTGTTATACAATATATGCATACTGATGCATTTACATGGCTTTAAATCACATATAAATATTAAGATATGCCATATGGGTTATCGCTGCACTACCAACATGATACTACCAAAAACGTTTTCAGAACGTAGTATTACCGAATATACGCCGCTTGATAACTCGGCAATATTTATGGGAATATTATTACTACCTGTTCTAAAAACAACCTGCATTGTTTTCACTATCCTGCCTGTCATATCAGCTAACTGACAGATTGCGCTACCGTTAGCTTGGGTATAAAAACTCAATTCTGTAAGAGCTTTTGCAGGATTTGGTTGCAGGGTAAGGCTTAGGCGAGCCTGATTTACAATATCTACCCCCACTTTATCGCACCCGGGTAATGTATCATATGGTACTACAGCACTATATTGATTCGTACAACCGTTTGAGTCTGTAATGCTAACTGTATAAGTATTAGCAACCGTTAGGCCGTTGATATTTTGTGTAGTTGCCCCATTGCTCCATGCATAAGCATACGGAGCGGTACCGAAATTGTTAGTTGCCCAAGTACTGCTGTTATAGCTGAGCGTAACTGCCCCGTCCGATTTGCAAATAGGGCGCACTGTCAGCACACCACTTATTACTGACTTCAGACATGTTGCTGCAGCTACATTGGCTCGCATCTTATCTCCCGGCAGTTGCCCGAAACCATTAGCTAAGTTCACCCCTCTGGAAATGAAATTGCAGTAACTCATCACGGTACCTTGCCAACTTGTATTGGGCAAGCTGCCATCATACAATACATTGGTACAGAAAGAGCAGGTAAGCGATGGCTCGACATTAGAACAGCTGTCTATTGCACCACACGTACCACCCGCACCTGTCATCCAACCACACCATTGTGTATGGTTAGAACCCAGATTATGACCTGTTTCATGCGCTAATGCCTGTACATCCCACGAATAGGTTGGCAATGGCTGTACTGTTGTGGCATTGATGGGGCTGTATGCATATGCCATATTGCGCTTACAAAGCACATCTACATAACCCACACCACCGTTAGCAACAGGATCCATTGTTACCAAATGGGCTATGTCACCATCAAACGTATCAGACTGCGCATTCCACTTACCTTGAAAATCGTACAAAGCATTCAGTGCATTATTGCTGATGTAATTATCGTTCACTGTCCACACATAAAGCGATTTCAACTCTAGCGCTATACGTTCATTTCTATACAACGCCTGCACCTGATTGAAAAGCCCTACCATGTATGCATGTACATTGGCTACACTACCTTTGTTCTGATACAACTGATAATCGCACTCCCAATACACACTCACTTTATTGCACAGATATGCTGCTGTGGTTTTATTGGCAGTAGTAACTTGTTCTTTATTGTAGAAGTTAGCATTTACACCACATGGCGAGTAAGGCTTGTCTTTAAAGTCTTTATCGTTATACAATATGTATTCACCTGTATTATCTCCTTTTTTACCCAATACATAATTGCCTTCATCTATTGAAAACAACATCATAACATCTCCGTTAGCATCTATGCTCATCGCAGCTATAGACTTTGTCACACCATCTACTACTCCCTGATAATGTACCCCACGACTATAACCTACCCGATGTTTTCCGCTACCATCAATAGTTCCAAAATTTGCATCCGTGGATAATGGATTTCTTAGCAGCATCTGCAGGTTATATACATCTCCCTTTGCAGACCTGATAACAATTGATACCGCCTCGGGATGATTTTGCAATAACTTTACGGTGATGTCTTTACGGAGAGTAAGAATGGTAGCCTCTGTTAATACTTTTTCATATCCGCTGCCGTTAGTAATAACAAAGGGCACTGCTTCTTTAAACATTAGCCCTGCAGCTTTAGCCTTGTTCACTTCCTGCAAAAGCAACCCGTTCTCTGTTGCAATGGCAGGGCTTATTAAAACAAAAAGCAAATACAAAAAGGATAATATTCTTTGCAACATAACAGGCGTTTAGGCTCCCATATGCAATTTATACATAAGTATTTAATTGACAGCCCTGCATAGTTGAATTGTTTTGGCTATCTTGGCATTGCAATCAACCCGAAAAACAGATTCCTATGATGCGTTTTTTTGTTTTATTAATGCTTTCTTTATCGCTGGTGGCGTGCCGTGGTGGTAAGAAGAAAGTGCATACACCTAAAGTACCAAAAGGCGATGCCGAGATTACCAATACATATTGGCGCCTGTACGAAATGAATGGCAAGCAAATACAGACACCTGCAGACGCACGTGATGTATTCATTCGCCTGAACCGTAAAAGAAGTGAACTGGAAGGCTTTGCAGGATGCAATAGCATTGGTGGCACACATGCCGAAGGCCGCCATGGTGTTATCAAATTTGAACCATTTTCTACCCTGATGGCATGCGAAGACCGAATGGAAATAGAACAATATGTTCTAAAGGCTCTGGTTAGGGCCAATCGTTATGTCATCAATGAGAAGTTTCTATTGCTCTATGACGAGAATATACTGTTGGCTACTTTTGAAGCGCGCTATTATAAATAATTCACACAACTATATTTCAATAAAAAAGCGAAGCATATGCTTCGCTTTTTTATTGTGTCTATCCTCAGTTTTAGTCTTTTTGTATTTTAATGTATGAACGTTTCATTTCCTTGTCTGTTAGCGTTATTACATACAAACCTGTAGTAATCGGTAATTTTATTGTACTAACACCTGCCTTCAACAAAGTTGGATAAATATAACACGTTCTCCCTTGCATATCCGTTACTATAAATGATGTAATATCCACATCTGTCTCGATTGTCACTACATCTGTATTTAGTGGATTTGGATATACTTTCTTAACACTTATACGTTCAATTTCCTTTTTCACCACTACAGGAAAACAACTACCTGTTTCAATGCGTTGAACAAACGGGAAGTTATAATAAAATCTACTCCCCATATACGTCTGTACTTTTGCAGGTGGGAAATACATCATGGATCCAAATAACCCGCCACAACCTCCTATACCATAAATCCAATAATCATATTCGGTATTTTCAAACAGGTACTTATTCACCATTCTTCCGTCAGACAATTGTACTTGTTGAATATCGACTACAGTCTTATTACCTGCAGGTTTCCACGCGACCGTATCTCCTACTTTCAGATCAAAATCATACAGGATTGCTTCTTGCATATACGGTAATGTTGCAAATGCTCTGGAATGACCATATATGGGTGATATAGCCGAACTATCTAACTTATAATAATACACTTTTGTACTATCAGTACGTATCGCACCTAATGCTTTGGAATTAATAAAATTTGCCTTAACTATTCGGTACGTTTTGTTTGCTATAGTTGTGTCTTTACCTATCAGGAATATAACATGAGACATTGGATATGAGTGCGTAGTGTTACCAAAGTACTCATATCCACACCACGTTGTGCCCTGTTGATAAAAACTATCTAACGGTATTTGTGCTGATGCAAGAAAAGGGAATGACATTAACAGAATGGTATATAGGTATTTCATTTCAGGAGGTTGTATCAGAAAGTTACAAAAAAGGCAGAAAATCATTGATGACTTTCTGCCTTTTTACAATTAAATGAGAATTATCAGATATTGAATTTGATACCCTGTGCCAGTGGTAGGTTTTCGCTCCAGTTGATGGTATTCGTTTGCCTGCGCATGTATGCTTTCCAGCTGTCAGAGCCACTTTCGCGGCCACCACCTGTCTCTTTTTCACCACCAAAAGCACCACCAATCTCAGCACCACTGGTACCGATGTTTACATTGGCAATACCACAGTCGCTACCTTTGTGAGACAAGAATGTTTCAGCCTCGCGCATGTTCAGCGTCATGATAGATGAAGACAAGCCTTGCGGTACGTTGTTCTGCAATGCAATAGCTTCTTCCAATGTTTTATACTTCATGATGTATAGCAGCGGAGCAAATGTTTCATGTTGCACTATCTGCATATCGTTATTCACTTCATAAATACATGGCTTCACGAAGCAACCGCTTTCGTAGCCTTTTCCACTCAGCACACCACCTGCTACTACAACCTTTGCACCTTCTTTCTTCAGTGCCTCAATAGCATTCAGATAGTTTTGTACAGCATCCTTATCTATCAGTGGCCCTACATGATTTTTCTCGTTCAGCGGGTCGCCAATATTCAGTTGCTTGTATGCTGCTACCAGTTTTTTCTTGAATGTTTCATAAACACTTTCGTGTATGATGACGCGACGTGTTGTTGTACAACGTTGTCCTGCAGTACCTACAGCACCAAATACTACCGCACGCATAGCAATATTCATATCTGCGTGTTCACTTACGATGATAGCATTGTTACCACCCAACTCCAGCAAAGCACGGCCCAGCCTTGCTCCTACCGCAGCACCTACAGCCTTGCCCATACGCGTGCTACCTGTTGCCGATACCAGTGGTATACGTGCATCTGCACTCATCCATTCGCCCGTTTCACGACCGCCAACAATCAGGCCACTTACGCCTTCCGGCACTTTGTTTGCCTTAAATACATCTGCTATGATGTTTTGACAAGCAATCGCTGTCAGTGGTGTTTTTTCTGATGGTTTCCACACACAGGTATTACCGCATATCCATGCAATAAAGCTGTTCCAGCTCCATACCGCAACAGGGAAGTTGAACGCGCTGATGATACCAACCACACCCAACGGATGCCACTGCTCGTACATACGGTGCATTGGGCGCTCGCTATGCATTGTCAGGCCATATAACTGGCGAGACAAGCCTACTGCAAAATCTGCGATGTCTATCATCTCCTGCACCTCGCCAAGGCCTTCCTGCAGGCTCTTACCCATTTCGTAAGATACCAGACGGCCCAATGGTTCTTTATGCTTACGCAGTGCTTCGCCTATCTGTCTTACCACCTCGCCACGCTTTGGTGCAGGCCACATGCGCCATTCTGTAAAAGCAGTTTCTGCCTGCTTTACAACTGCATCATAAGTCTTGGCTGTCACACCGTTTACCGCACCTATTTCTTTGGCATCTACAGGGCTGTATGATACTATTTTCTCACCGCCTGCTTTTATCCATTTTGTACCTGTACCGGCACCTTCATTTATTTTCTTGATACCGAGTGTATCTAATACCTTATTCAGTTTCATATTGTTGTTTGAAAAACTTGTGCAAAGTTACGGCATTACAAACGGGCTGTCAAATTCGGCTAAAGTACCGAAAGACAAATCCCTACCGGAAATAATCGGGTTTTCTACTCTCCAATCATAACCAATGCTATTATACAATATACCTGTATCGCTGTCTTTGTGATAGCCCGATGATACCAGATAGTACGTCATTGCGCCATCTGTTAGTGCTTTAAAACCATGTGCAAATCCTTCGGGTATAAAATAGGCTTTATGATTTTCTGCAGATAATTCGTGCGCATAATATTGCCCATATGTAGCCGATTCTTTGCGTAAATCAACAATCACATCCAGTATTGCACCCTGCGGACAATACACTACTTTGCTGTGCTGGTATGGTGGCAATTGGAAATGCATCCCACGTATCACACCTTTTTTAGATGTAGAAAAATAGCTTTCCTTAAGCTCAAACCCGATATCTGCTGCCTGCATGAAGGTATCGTCATTGAATGTTTTAATAAAAACACCGCGCTCGTCCGTAAAGCGTGGCATTGTTATCAGGAATGCGCCTTCTAATGGCAATGCTTCAAAATGATACATACGACTCTAAATTACTGCGTTTGACACTAAAAAAAATTAAAGAAATCAATATTTTTGCAGTTGATTCAATTCAAGCCTGCATGCAACACTTTCTGGATATACGTAAAAACATCATTGGCATCAACAATAGCTTCACATCGCCATTCGGCAAAAAGAAGATATTATATGCCGACTGGACTGCCAGTGGACGTATGTACCGCCCGATAGAAGACTATATGATGGAAGAGGTATATCCGTATGTTGCGAATACGCATACCGAGACTACTTTTACAGGTTCTTATATGACTAACCTGTACCACAACAGCCTGCACGATGTCAAAGCGCACGTTGGTGCATCGAACAATGAAGTTATCATAGCTTCCAATTCGGGCATGACGGGTGTTATCAATAAGTTTCAACGCATACTTGGCTACAAGCTGCACGAGAAGTTTGAAGACCGTGTAGCGATTGGCAAAAACGAGCGCCCTGTAGTGTTCATCACCCACATGGAGCACCACTCTAACCATACAACATGGTTGGAAACGATATGCGATGTTGTCATCATTCCACCAACAAAGGACGGAGATGTAGATTTGGAAGCCTTCGACTCTTTGATGGAAGACTATAAAAGCAGAGAAACTAAAATAGCTTCTGTTACTGCCTGTTCAAACGTTACAGGTATATACACACCATATCATAAAATAGCCGCTATTGCACACAAGCATGGTGGCTATTGTTTTGTAGACTTTGCCTGTTCAGGCCCGTATGTTGACATCAACATGAATCCTGAAAATGAAGCTGAACGTTTGGATGCTGTATTCCTGTCTCCACACAAATTTCTGGGTGGCCCCGGCACATCGGGCGTAGTAGTATTCAGAAAAGAGCTTTATAACAATGCCGTTCCAGACCATCCAGGTGGTGGCACTGTACGCTGGACAAGTCCGTTTGAAAAACACCTGTACCTTACGGATATAGAAATGCGCGAAGACGGTGGCACGCCTCCTTTTTTGCAAACCATACGTGTAGCAAAAGCAATAGAGCTGAAAGAATACATGGGTACTGCAAACATTACTGAGCGCGAAGAAATATTAATGAATATCCTTTGGGACAGAATCAGCACAATGGATGGCGTTATCATTCTTGAAAGCAATAAAAAACACCGTCAGGCTATATTGTCTTTACAGTTCAACGATTTGTATTTCAATCAGGTGGTACGTTCTCTCAACGATATATTTGGTATTCAATCTCGTGGTGGCTGCTCTTGCGCAGGTACTTACGGCCACTACCTGAACAATGTTGACTACCAAACATCAATACACATCAGGCGCGAAGTAGAAAAAGGTAATGCTTTGGTAAAACCAGGATGGGTACGTATATCGCTGCACCCTACTATGCTGGAAGAAGAAATGAACTATATAGCGGATGCTATACAGTTCATTCTGGATAATAAAACTCTTATCGGAGACTTGTACCAAGTTAGCGGTAACGATTTCGAACTGGATGAAAACAGACTGCAATCTGCAGAATGCAAGCACCTGTTCGACAGGTCTTTCGTTATGGCTTAAAAACTACCGAAGTAATTTTCAATCTGCCGCATACATTTATTGTGTGCGGCATTTTCTTTGTCGGCATACCAGTCTGCCGTCATTTCAATAGCCTGTGTGGCATTCAATTGCGGCTTCCATCCTATCAGGCTGAATGCTTTACTGCTATCCAGCAACAAGAGCTTAGCCTCGTGCAAGGGCTTAGCGGGCACTATTATTTTATAACCACCCGTGCCATAGCGGGCTACAAATATTTTAGTAAGGTCTTCAACCGTCAGCGTATCATTTACATCAGGGCCAAAGTTGAATGGTGTACTTAGGCGAACAGGCTCTTCGGTCATCTTTGCAGCCAGCATCAGGTATGCACCAAGTGGCTCCAGTACATGCTGCCACGGGCGCACAGAATGCGGATTTCGCAACCCAACAGTTTCGCCAAACTCCAGCGCACGTACTATGTCAGGTATAATCCTGTCATCAGAAAAATCGCCACCACCTATTACATTACCTGCACGCACAGAAGCAACTGCTTTCTGATGTTTGTTATAATCATCAGGATGAAAGAATGAACGCGTGTATGATTCTACAACTATCTCTGCAGCTGCTTTACTTGCAGAATATGGATCGTACCCACCCAGTTTATCATCTTCTTTGAATGGTGTACCACGCTCAGGGTTTTCATACACTTTATCCGTAGTAATCATCAGTGCTACGCAAGGTTGCTGCAAACTGCGTACTGCTTCCAGCACATGGCAAGTGCCTTGTGCATTCACCATGAACGTATCTACCGGCTTATCGTAGCTACGGCGCACTAATGATTGCGCTGCCAGATGAAATACAAAATGTGGTTCGAAACGCACAATCTCGCCTTGTAGTTTATGCAGGTCGCAGATATCACCTATTACAGAGCTGTAACACAGTTCATCACCATCTATCAGGTTGTATAAATCGTTTGTTTTTTCAGGGGCCAGAGAATAGCCCTTTACATCTGCACCCAGCCATTGCAATATCTGCACCAACCATGAACCTTTGAAACCGGTATGCCCTGTTACAAATACACGCTTACCATTAAATACCGAACGCAGGTATGCTGAGCTTACCACTTTTTCCATAAAGGTTCTATTTGCCAAAGGTGTTCCAATTCTTCTTTATCACGCAGGGTATCCATACACTTCCAGAATGCATGGTGCTTATATGCAGTTATCTGCTTATCTGAAGCCAGTTTATCCATCGGGTATCGTTCCCACATAATATCGTCTGCTTCTTCAGGCAGGTATTTTGCAATAGATGGTTCTATCACAAAGAAGCCGCCGTTTATCCATGTACCACTGTCTGCAGGCTTTTCTTCAAAGCTATCTATCACGCCATTATCTTCCATTTTGATAACACCAAAACGGCTGGTAGCCTGTATGGCAGTCATGGTACATATCTTACCGCTCTCTTTGTGAAACTTTACCAGCTCATCAATGTCTACATCACTCACACCATCGCCATAGGTAAGCATAAAGGTTTCGTTACCAACGTAAGGCAATACACGCTTCAGCCTGCCCGCTGTCATCGTATCCAACCCAGTATCTATCAGCGTTATCTTAAATGGCTCTGAATTATTATTATGAACCTCCAGCGAATTCTTAGAAAGATCGACAGTAATATCTGCGTTATGCAAAAAGTAGTTAGCAAAATACTCCTTAATCATCCAGCCTTTATAGCCTAGGCAAATAATAAACTCGGTATGCCCGTAAGCGGCATACGTTTTCATGATATGCCAAAGAATCGGTTTACCACCAATTTCAATCATTGGTTTCGGTCTCAGCGACGATTCTTCAGATATACGTGTACCGCGACCACCTGCAAATATTACAACCTTCATCAGAAGTAGAATTTCGTTTTAAACAACAACAAATTTAATCGTAAATAAACTAAAAAAAGCCCTGCTATTGAAGCAGGGCAAGCAATTTTAACGCAAATATTTATTTTAACTGATAGTTTTTAGGAATACTGAACGGTGTCTCTATCGGCTGGTCAAACTCCGCCTTATTGAAGTTCATATCCAGATAATGCTGTTCGCCTGCATTGGTAATATTCAGCACTCTTTCAGTTGAAAATTTCCTGCCATTGGTACTCTCATATGTTCCATATTGCATCATGCCCTGCAGAGCATTGTCTTTAGAACGCATTTGAACTGTACGGATGGTACTATCTGTTTTGTTAAACCCTATCTGTTGCTGCATATCACCGTCTTCTACATCTACCGTCCATGTACCACCAAAATCGGTAGCATCTTTCGGTGTACCACCTTTCTGTAGCAGATTGCCAATAAACAGGTTTTGCACCAGCGAGAAGCTCACTGGTATCGGCAACAATTTTCCGGCATCTGCAACGGCCATTTTATATGCTTCCTTTTGAAGGTGATTTAACAAGAAAAGGCTGTCAGGTGTTATATATATGCGCGCTACACTTATCATGCCTGCCGCTGCAGTTACATTCACCCATATTGTACTGTCTTTTCTTATACGAATAAATGCGGTGAATTCTTTTTTACCATCTTTAGATGCATATTCCATCTTAGCTTTACCACTAAATGTCGTATACGCTATTTCGTTCTGCAACAATGGCGTAAGCATATTCATCAAGAATTGCTTCTGTGCATTGGGTTCTGTTTTGCTAACAACAACATCACCGCCACCTGGTGTATCTACAGTATTAACACCAAAGCGTTCTTTGATGGCATACTTCTTTTCGAACCACACGTTTTTACGAACGGGTTGCTTATTTGTCTGGCAAGATGTTAGAATGGATGTAATGGCAATCAACACTACCAAAAACCACGCTATATTAAATTTCATACAGCTTTCTGTCCTTAATTTTTTTATCTATGTCCGTGTTCTCGGTTCCCTTTTCTTTGGCTTTGGTCCAGCATTCTACGGCTTTGTCTACATTACCTTGTTTGTAGTATATATCGCCAAGATGCTCCCACAGTGTGCCATCAGCATTTTCGCCATTGGCATCTATTGCTTTCTGTATATACTCCTGTGCATCTTTGTACTTTCCCTGCTTATACAATATCCATCCGTAGGTATCCATGAATGTCGGTTCATCTTTTCTCACTTCCAATGATTTCTTTGACATCCGTTCTGCATCCTCCAGTCTCACGCCACGTACAGAAAGATAGTATGCGTAGTTATTCAAAACTGTTGCGTTCATCGGGTCCAGTTTCAATGCATAATCATAGCTACTATCGGATGCTGCATATCTCTTTGCCAGATTATACACATCACCTAGCCCGGTGTACATTTGCACTAATTGTGGTTTGTTATCTTCAGGCTGCATATCTATTGCCCTTGTAATGGCTTTGATAGATTTAGTGTAATCCTTCTTATTCATATACCCCACACCATTCAGATAATGAAACATAGCCTGATTGGGAAATAGCTTTAATGCCTTTTCACTATATTTCACAAGAGAGTCAGCTGTCTCTCTACCTGTATATGCAAACAATAGACTCTCCCATACTTTATACGTAGAAGGATCTATCACCACCGATTTCTTGTATTGCTCTGTAGCTTCATCTATTTGATTATTAAAAGCCAGTACGTCCCCATAGAATGCAGATACTTTCGCATTTTCCGGGTGCTGTTCTGCAAGAATGCTGATAATTTCCAGACCCTGCCTGCGCATAGCACTGTCATTACCTCCTTCAATAATCATCGGACCCAGTATACTCAATTGCACATCGGCATCAAGGCTTTTATTAGTAACCAGTTTCTTTATATACTCTTCGTATTTCTGCTTGTTATTATTCTTTCTATAATATTCAGAAAGTGTTAGCTGCACAGTAGGGTCATCGCTAAATCGCTCTTCAATCTTTTTATACATCTCTGCTGCCTTGCCTGTCAGCTTATTATTGTCATACACTTCTGCCAGCTCTGCATAGTATTTCCCTTCCTGCGGATTGCGTGCTATCTGAGCTTCCAGTACTTTCACTACACCATCCACATCATTTCGCTTCAGCAATAGTTTCTTTTTCAGGTCTATTGCTTCTTCATTATCGGGCTCTTTTTCAAGATACTTATTGATGGTAGCTAGCGCTTCATCATATTTCCCTACGTGCTGATAAAGATTAAATGCTTTCAGCAAATAGTCATCATTGTACTTTTCTGTTTTAGCTATTTCATCAAACAGTTTTGCCGCTTCTTCATACTGCTTGTTTTGAACCAGTATTTCTGCATATTGTGTTTTGTACCACACATTATTGCCATCAAGCGCTATTGCTTTTTTTATATACTCTGCAGATTTATCGCTTCTGTTTTCTTTGAAGTAAAGCCTTGCAAGGTCGTAATAAGCACCCGATGCCTGTGGCTTTGCAGTAATAACTTGTAGCAGTAAACGCTCCTCTTCTTTATCATCACCTTTTATGCGCGCACGCAGTGCATCGTAGTACGCAGCATCAGCTTCCAGCCCTTTTACTTCTTCCGATTTAAAATTGCTGTTCTCCTTATCCTGAGCATACAAAACTGCATCGCCACTAATGAGAAGTAACGATGCAGCACCAAATATTTTAAGAAAGTTCAAACTCATATATGTGTTGAAAAATCACCGATGCTAATATCACGTGCCTTTTCATTGTAATTTACGCTTTTCCCAAGTAAAGAGTTTTCAATACGCGCATTTTTAACAATGCTGTGAGCTTGCACAATACTATTGTTTATGCGACTGTCTTTGATGTGCACACCTTCCTCCAACGATACGAACGGGCCTACTACAGAATTTTGCACCACAACGTTTTCACCTATAAAACATGGCGGTATAATGACAGAGTTCTCTATCCTTGCAGTTTCCGACACCAGACGCTCGCTTTCAGCCTTGATAGCCAGTATACGCATGTTGGTATACACCGTTGCATCTTTATTACCACAATCCAGCCATTCTGTTACTTGGTCTGTGTAGAACTTCACACCTTTGTTCAGCATGTTGTCCATGGCATCCGTTATCTGGTATTCACCTTTCAGCATGATGCCTTCATCTATCAGGCGTTGCAGCTCTTTGCGCAGGTTTTCACCATCTTTAAAGTAGTAGACACCTATGATGGCGAGGTCTGATACAAACTCTTTCGGTTTTTCTACAAATGCTTCAATCTCGTTAGCTGCATTCAGCTTCACTACGCCAAATGCGCTAGGGTCTTCTACCTTCTGCGTCCAAACTATGGCATCTTTATCCTTATCTATGCTGAAAGTAGCTTTGAACAATGTATCCGCAAATGCGATAAACACATTGCCTTTCAGGCTTTCTTCTGCACACAATATTGCATGCGCAGTACCCTTAGGTTCATGTTGGTAGCATATTTTAGCTTTTGCACCCAGACTCTCTGCTACTTTGCACAGATGATCTTCTACTTCTTTACCAAAACTTGGTCCTATAATAAACGCTATCTCCTCCACTTTTTCATTGCTGGTAGCAATGATATCTTCTACCAGGCGCTGCACTATTGGCTTGCCTGCAATCGGTATCAGTGGTTTAGCAGTAGTAAGTGTATGCGGGCGCATTCTTTTGCCCATACCTGCCATTGGGATAATGATATTCATTTCTTATAGTTGAATCTTGTTTACAATGTTTTATTTAGTTCCCGAATGTCCGAAGCCACCTGCTCCGCGCTCGGTTTCGTCCAGTGTTTCCGTTATAGCCCATCTTATCTGTTCGTATCGTGCTATCACCATTTGCGCTATGCGCTCACCGTCTTCTATTGTCTGTGGTTCTGTACTCAGGTTAATGATGGGTACCATAATCTCGCCCCTGTAGTCGCTATCAATAGTCCCGGGTGTGTTTACCATAGAGAGACCTTTTTTAATAGCCATGCCACTACGTGGTCTTATCTGTGCTTCGAACCCTATTGGTAGTGCCATGTACAAACCCGTAGGTATCAACCTGCGCTCCATAGGTTGCAGCGTGATGGTTTCCGAAACCCATGCCCTGATATCCATACCTGCAGAACCTGCCGTTTGGTATTGCGGCAATTCGTGCGGCGATTTATTAACTATCTGTACATCCATTGTCAGGGCGCAAAGGTAATGTGTTATTAGGTAGGTAGCATATAGAATTACTGCCTTGCTTGTTAAGTGTTTTAAAATGTTAAAAAACCAAATATAAATTATATATAAGTATAATATGCTTGTAAAAAACTGAAACTAATGGTTACTTTTGTATCCCATTTATTGTAACAGGAAAAATTTTAATAAGTATAGCTCAGAAATGGCATTGTTGGGAAATTTAATATCTAGGTCGTTACAGGTTCGGAAAAAGTTCAAACTCCCGGTTGCATCTCCATTTTCATACCAAAGACATACACTCAGACAGCTGCTGGATCGTGGTCAGTACACATCATTTGGCAAGCACTATGGCTTTGGCGATATACTTAGTAAAGAGGTAGATTTTGTAAAGGCTTTCAAAGAGCGTGTTCCCGTACATACTTATAACGAGATGTACGACCAGTGGTGGCACCGATGTCTGGAAGGTGAGGAAAACGTTACATGGCCGGGCAAGGTAAAATACTTCGCACTCAGTTCCGGCACATCAGAATCTGCCAGCAAACATATCCCTGTTACAAAAGACATGCTTAAGTCTACCAAAAAAGTAGGCTTCAAACAGCTATACAGCATGACGGAATTCAATATTCCGCCGGTTGCCTTCCAGAAAGGTGTACTTATGCTGGGTGGCACTACTTCTCTCTTCGAAAAAGGTGATTATTACGAAGGCGACATGAGCGGCATCAGTGCCAAAAACATGCCTCGCTGGATGTCTAACTTTTTCTACAAACCGGGGCAGAAAATATCTCAACGCCCAAAATGGGAAGACCGTATCAAACTCATCATTCGCAAAGCCCCTCAATGGGATGTGGCAACCGTTTGTGGTGTTCCTGCTTGGGTACAGATAGTGCTGGAAGAGGTTATTAAATACCATAAGGTTAAAAACATACATGAGATATGGCCCAACCTCAGTATCTATATACATGGTGGTGTATCTTTTGAACCATATAAAGAAAGCTTTAAAAAACTATTGGGCCGCCCTATAGAATATATAGAAACCTATATGGCTTCCGAAGGGTCATTCGGCTTCAAAGCCCGACCGGGAGACCATGGCATCAAGCTGGTACTGAATGCAGGTATATTCTATGAGTTTGTCCCATTCACGTCAGACAATTTTGATGAAGATGGCAACCCGAAACAAAACCCTACCAGCTATCTGATACACGAGGTTGATGAGCATACAGAATATGCTGTGATGCTGAGTACCTGCAGTGGTGCATGGCGCTATTACATTGGCGATGTTATCCGCTTTACAGATGCGAAGGAAGGTGAGATAGCTATTGTAGGCCGCACCAAACAATTCCTGAGTCTTTGTGGTGAGCACTTGTCTGTGGACAATATGAATAAAGCGGTAGATACCGTTGCTCGCAAACTGGGTATTAACATTCGCGAGTTTACAGTAGCAGGTTTCAAATATGAGAATCTCTTTGCGCACCGTTGGTATATTGGTTGCGACGACCCGAATGTAGATCCGCAATTGGTGAAACAAATCATAGATGAAACACTTAGTGAAATAAATGATGACTATGCTGTAGAGCGTACATCGGCACTGAAAGAAGTGTTTGTGGAAATACTGCCTAATGAAGTGTTTTACGACTACATGAAGTCTATAGGCAAAGACGGTGCCATGAACAAATTCCCTCGCGTACTGAAAAACGGTAAGCTTGCAGAATGGGAAGCTTACCTTCAGAAGCAAAACGTTATTAGTAAGTAAAAACTCACTAAGCATCTTTTACCCATTCATAATGGGCTTGTGCAAATTTTATTTCGCCGTACGTGTAGTCATCGGGCAGGAGGTCTTTCAATGGCTTTAATGCCTGTGTATGTCCTGTTTGTTTTATCAATGCCACAATGATCTCCAGCTTGGCTTTGTTTACCAGTTTTGTTGCGCTTAGCTCTCCGCTTGTTACAAATGGCAGCAAGTGTGTTTCTATAGTATTAGTAGAGAGGTTTCTCTTCTGGGCAATATCTTTAATATCGTAACCATCTTTAAACAGATCGAAACTAATGCGCTGTGTATTGCTGATTGTAGCTTCTTTTGCAGGCTTCGCTACACGTTCTTTCTTCGGAGTTTTCAGCTGTATTTTACTTTCCAGCTTGTTCTCATTTGCATAGGTCTGTAATACTTTCATAAATGCAGGGCCATACTTGCTCACCTTATAATCACCAAAGCCCGATATCCTTCTCAGTCCGTCAAACGTCAACGGCAAATAAGTAGCCATATCAAGTAATGTGTTATCACCCACAATGATGTATGCAGGCACATTCTCCTGTTCTGCTATTTCTCTGCGCACTTCTTTCAGTTCTCTCAACAAATCAGGACTATGTTGCGGAGCACTGCTCACTTGTGCTACTTCTTCTTTCGGTTTCTTCAGTACCAGTGTCACATCCAGTTCTCCACGCAATATGCGCCTGCTGGCATCATTCAGTCTTAATGCAGGGTACGCTCCGTCTTCCAAATCTACCAATCGTTGTTGCAGCAATTGCCTTACAATAGCCTGCCATTCTTCTTTCTTCAGCTCCTTACCTACGCCATATGTTTTCAGTTCTTTGTGTGCTGGCAAAATCTTTGCACTGTTCGAACCTCGCAGAAAATCTATCAGGTACTCAGCACCAAAACGCTCACCTGTTCTTGTAACAGCCGATAATATTTTTTGTGCCTCTACAGTAGCCGTACGATGCTCCAGATTACTGAGGCAATAATCGCAACTACCACAATACGCAGGTGCACGCTCGCCAAAGTATTGCAGTATGTATTGCCTGCGGCAGCCCTCATACTCCGCAAACTCTTTCATCTGCATCAGCTTCTTCTTCAGTACATTGGTTTGCGCAGCATTACCATCTACCGTTATAAAACGTAGCAGCTTGCTGATGTCTCCCGAAGAATAATACATAATAGCATCACTCTTCAATCCATCCCTACCTGCACGCCCCGTTTCCTGATAGTAGCCTTCCATATTCTTCGGCACATCGTAGTGCAATACAAAGCGCACATTGGGTTTATCTATACCCATACCAAAAGCAATGGTGGCTACAATGATTTTAGTATCATCTCGCTGAAAAGACTCCTGCACTCTTGCACGCTCATCATTACCCATACCAGCATGATAATATGCTGCATCATAACCAACCTCTTTCAGCTTCGATGCAATGCTTTCTGTGCTGGCTCTGGATAGTGTATAGATAATACCACTGTCATTTCTATGCTTATCCAGATAGTGTATTATCTGCTCAAATGCTTTCTTCTTGGGCTGTATATAGTAATTAATATTAGCCCTGTTGAAAGACGATATAAAAACCTGTGGCTGGCGTAGTGCCAGCTTCTCTAAAATGTCTTTTTGTGTAATAGTATCGGCACTTGCAGTAAGTGCTATGACAGGCACATGCGGAAAGTGTTGCTTCAATGCTGCCAATCCCAGATACTCAGGACGGAAATCATGCCCCCACTGCGATATACAGTGTGCCTCATCTACCGCAAACAAACTGCAAGGCAGTGTAGTCAGAAAATTAATGAACTGCATACCACTGGCAAACAATCGTTCCGGTGCCATATATAGCAGCTTCACTTCTCCGTTTCGTACTGCTGTAATGATAGTATTCTGCTCCGCGTTTGTGAGTGTAGAGTTGAGATACGCAGCCCTGATACCATTGGCCTGCAACGCATCTACCTGATCTTTCATCAGCGCTATCAGCGGAGATATAACAATGGTCAATCCATCCAGCAATACCGCAGGCAATTGGTAACAGATAGACTTACCACCACCCGTAGGCATAATGGCCATCACGTCTTTACCGCTCAGTACGGTTTCAATAATTACTTGCTGATTCAGGCGAAAATTATCGTACCCGAAGAAATGCTTCAGTGCTTGGTGAATAGGATACTTCTTCATTATGCCGTTGCTATCAATCGTTCACACTCACGCAACAGTTGTTGCTTATCTATCGGCACCACACCTACATGTTCGCACACCAAGCCACCTGCTATATTAGATACCTGCGCCATCAGCACTGCATCTTTGGTAAGTGCATATATAACTGATGCAGTTGCTATCACCGTATCACCCGCACCACTCACGTCTTTTATATCGCGCCTGTGTGTAGGCAGTATATTACCTGTACCATTGTGGTAGTACACACCTTTTTCAGAAAGGGTAATGAAAGTAACATTATGCAGCAATGCTTTGTGCAATTCATCATGTGCTGCATCCAGTTCTTCCATACTCATATTCGCTACTTCCATATCCAGCCCTTCTCTTACTTCTTTCAGGTTTGGCTTGAATACCGTTACATTTTTATACGCAAGGAAATTCTTCTTCTTCGGGTCTACTGTTGTCACAATACCCAAGTGATTGCAATGCTTTACAATCTTATCTATAACATTCTCCTTGAGCACGCCCTTGTTATAGTCTTCAAATATTACCACCTGCGGCTTTTCTATTTGTAGGTAGCGCATCACCATATCTATAAACGGATGCTCTTCTGCGGTAGTAAGGTCGTCACATATTTCTTCATCCAGTCGCATCATGTGTTTATCATCTACTATAATGCGTGTTTTGGTAGTTGTTGGTCGGTGATGACTTTTTACCAGTAACGTAGTATCTATGCCAGCATCATTTGCAAGCTGTTCCAATATCAGTCCATCATTATCATCACCCACAACACTTGCCAATGTTACTTTTGCGCCAAGTGCTATACAATTCAACGCAACATTGGCGGCACCGCCTAGGCGATTATCTCTTTTCTTTACGGTTACTATCGGCACGGGTGCTTCGGGCGACATGCGCTCTACTATACCCCACCTGTAGTTATCCAGCATTACATCTCCTATCACAACAACATGTAGTTGTTGCATATCATCAAACAGCTTATGCAATCCTTGTTTATCCATTGGTCTTATTACCTCTCCTGTTCAGATAGTAGTACACAGGTATGCCTGTCAATACTATTATCAATCCCGGCCATGTGTATTCAGGTTTGTATTGCAGCAGCACCACACATATAAATGATGCCAACAGAATATAAATCAAAGGTATGACAGGATACCCAAATGCCTTGTATGGTCTTGGCATATCCGGCTGTGTTTTACGCAGTTTAAAGATACCGGCAATAGTCAGTGCGTAAAACAGTAATACAGTAAAGATGATGAAATCAAGCAGGTTACTATATTGTCCGCTTAGGCATAACAAACATGCCCATATACACTGCATCCACAATGCTTTTGACGGCACACCGTTTTTATTCAGTTTGCCCGCAGCAGGCAGAAACAAACCATCGTTTGCCATTGTGTAATACACGCGTGCACCCGAAAGAATCAACCCATTGTTACAACCAAAAGTTGATACCATTATCAGCAATGCAATTACTGTAGTACCTATACCGCCAAATATCTTTAACGCAGCAGCCAGTGCTACCCTGTCAGACGGTGCATTGGCAATCTCGCTGATGCTCATCACATTCAGGTACATAAAGTTCATAGACACATATAGCAACGTTACTACTACTGTACCTATAAACAGGCTAAGTCCTATATTACGTTCAGGTTTTTTGATTTCACCTGCAATAAATGTTACGTTATTCCATGCGTCGCTGGAGAACAGTGCACCAACCATTGCTACACAAAGTGCTGCTACCAGCCCCATGCCAGACAAACTCTTATGATTAATGACACCCGAACCTGTTGTTATCTTTTTGGCAAACCATGCATCAGTCCAGTTATTCGTCCACACACTGCCATCTTTAAACAAGGCAATACCAAATACCACCAGTGCCGCCATAGCCAGTATTTTGGCACTTGTAAAGATGAATTGTATCCACTTGGCATTCTTTACGCCTTGGGTGTTTATGTATGTGAGAAGTATGATGGTTGCTAAACCTGTAAGCTGTGCAGCAGTAATCTTAAAGTCGTTAATAGGTCCCAGTTTCATAGGCCCTACAAACACGTTCTCTTCTCCCAATGCAGGTATCAGATAGCCGGTAAATTTACCAAAGCCCACGCCTACAGCTGCAATAGTACCTGTTTGTATCACAGCAAAAAACGCCCATCCGTACAGGAAGCCATACATCTTGCCAAAAGCCTCGCGGAGATACACGTATTGCCCACCTGCCTGCGGATACATACCACTCAGCTCTCCATAGCTCAATGCTGCGGACAGTGTAATGAAGCCCGACACAAGCCACACAACTACCAACCAGCCTGCGCTGCCTACGTTGCGTACTATATCTGCACTAACAATAAATATTCCTGAACCTATCATGGAGCCTATTACAAGCAGAGCTCCATCCATTAATGTCAGTGATCGTTGAAAAGAAGACTTGTTTTCCAAACAGAACAGATTTTCAGAAAAATACTATTTTTTCTTCTCTGTTTCTGTTTGCAAATTTTTAGAATCTTCGTTCATTGCTTTTACGATATCATTTGTTATATCCAACGCTTTGTTAGCATACATGATAGAGCCGCTCTTTGTGTAAGAAAGGATATAGTCGTACTTACCATCCTTATTATAGTCACCTATTATTCTATCAAGTTGTTGTTGCAGCTTTGTATTAAACTCTTCTTGCTCTTTCATTAGTTGCACAGTCAGCGATTCTTCTCTTGTCTTCAGGCTTTGCTCCATCTGCATCAAGCGTTTGCCTATGCTTTGCTGCTCAGCTTCTGTCATTGTGCCAGCCTGTGCTTTACGCTGTGCTGCTGCATAGTCGTTTTGCAACTGTTGTGCACTGCGTTGCAGTTCAGCCTTCATTCCTTCCTGACGTGCTTCAAATTTCTTGCGTTGTTCTTTCAGATACTCATACTTAGACTCCAACGTATCAATATTCACATAGGCTATCTTAGTCGCGGTTGTTTCACCTGCCGGTGTTGTGCTTACAGACTTTGGTTTATCACCACTTGTTTTCATTACAAACAGTGCAATAACACCTGCCAATGCAAGCGCGCTAAGTATCGTTGAAAGATTTTTCATTGTTTCAGTTTCTATTAATTATTATGCAGCAAAAGTAATATCTATTCTGCCAGTTTACACCTACCTGCTTTCTTAAATGTTTTATAATATCTGTAAAAAACAAATGGGCTGTCTTTTTTGAGACAACCCATTTAATTTTATTGGTACCAAGCTACTACTCTAACCTGAATGTAATTGGCTGTGTATAATATACCCTAACAGGGCGGCCATTCTGCTTACCAGGCTTCCACTTAGGCATACCGGAAATAACACGAAGTGCTTCTTCTTCGCAACCTGCACCAAGTTTTTTACCTACAACTTTGGCATCAGAGATACTACCATCTTCACCTACAACGAACTGCACTGTTACACGTCCTTCAATATTATTATCCTTTGCAGCATCCGGATATCGGAGATTCTTACTCAGGTATTCATTTACACTATAAGGTGGTTCAGGCATTTGTTCTACATAGCGGAAGATTTCAGCAGGTGGTGCTTCTACAACACCCGTACCCGGCGCATCTATTGGCGCCTCAATAGCATTCGCGTCACCTTCCTGTGTTTTTACACCTACGTTAGTAATTTCCTGTTGTTCTGGTGGCTTCTCGTCTTCCTTCACCTCTTCATCCTTCTTAATTACAGGAGGAGTGAATTTTACTGTCGGCTTCACCGGCGGCGGCGGCGGCGGCGGTGGTGGCGGTGGTGGCTTTTTAGGATCTATTGGCGGTGGTTCTGCCAATGTCACCTCTTTTATGATAGCAACCTTCGCCTTTTCTTTCGGCTTCAGCTTCGATATAAAACCATAACCAACGGTAACAACTGCTATGCCGGCCAGTACCATCATAGATCTTGCTACACGCTTCGGATAGTTTTTACGCAACTCGTAGCCGCCGTAAGCCTTGTTACGGCCCTCGAACAAGATGTCGAGGTAGTCGCTGTTGAGTATTTTATTAATATCCATTTTAAAAAATCCTTTTAATTGTTAGATGCAAAGAAGTTCATTTTCCATAATCAGCTGCATTACTGCACACCGTTCGCCTGCTCTGTCATCTGGATAAATTCCTTGTCAACAGGTGTAATGTCAACAATAGCATATACCCTTATATCGTTAATACTCATCTCGTCAAGCACATTTACCAAGTCTTCATAAGTACTGGTAACATCCGGCTTGATGATAATCGTTGCCTGATCTTTAGCGCCAAGTGCTCCGGAAGCCTTCATGTCTTCAATAGCTTTCTTCTTGTTGATGAGCACATCACGTATACCGTCTTTCGGTTTGAAGTAGGTAACGTTCAGTTGAGGTGGCTTCGTAGGGTCGTCACCAATACCTTCATAATAATAAATACGGTGATCCTTGCTCAAAAGCACTGTTATAACCGTACTTGCTTTAATCTTGGTTTGTTCCTCTTCCGTTATCTTTTCATCCTTATACGGCATGTTTATCTCCATAGTCTTAGGCTTCGACATGGTTGTTGTGTACATAAAGAATGTAATCAACAGAAAGCCTAAGTCCACCATGGGAGTAAGGTCTATGCGCGTAGAAAGTTTCTTTCCTTTCTTGACCCCGGGCCCTTTCTTATGACCTCCGCCACTGGAGGTATCCATTTCAGCCATGGAAAAACTTTTTTATAGTTGTTAACTAATATTTTTTTCTTCTGAAAAACTATTGCTGTGCAGGTTTACCCATTTGGATATCGTACGCGGCAGTCCCTGGAGGAACAGCTTTCAGACCAGTTATCAGGTTGAATTTGAAAATCTTCCAACCTTCCAACGTAGTGATTATTTTTTTGATTTCAGGGTATGCTGCATCTGCATCTGCTTTAATAGTAATACGCAGCTTAGGATTATTATTCCTAGCCAGACGTATCCATGCAGCAAGTTCATTTGCATCAGATGTTACCACTGTATCAGTAGGTATACCTGTAGCTGTTTTGTCAAACTCTTTCTGCTGTGCAGGATCTGCAGCCAGATAAGACTTCAATTGGCTCAGCGGCACACCAATAGATGAACCTTTAGCAAACTTGGTCTTCTCCTCTTCGGTAAGGCCCAGTTTTTTATACTCATCCATATCGTCAATCAGCGCTTTCCTCACGTTCACATTGTCAACAGAGAAAAACATCCTGCCTTTTTCGTCTACAGTTATCATCATAATATCTGCGTCAGGCAAAGGAATTTCTGATATAGAGTTTGGCGTTGTTACCGTTACCGGCTCATCAGGCTTAAACTTGGTAGCCAGCATGAAGAAGGTAAGTAGCAGGAAGGCAACGTCACACATGGCGGTCATGTCCACATGGGTGCTTTTCCTTGGCATTTTTAATTTTGGCATCGCTTATTTTTTTTCTTCAACTGTTAATAGTAATAAGATCCGATAATGTCGTTTTTCCATAAAACTAATTATGTACTAAACGGCAGCAACCATTACTTGTAGTTAGCAGCGAAGCTTTGAGTCAGCGTGAAGCCGCTTTCGTCGATACCAAATGTGATACCATCTATAATAGTGGTAAAGAAGTTGTAACCGATGATAGCGAAGAATGATGTACCGATACCCAGTGCTGTGTTATACAGGGCTTCAGAGATAC
>JADHED010000865.1_pt1 | contig 29943 bp, 29 predicted proteins | sample 8952041 | NCBI WGS metagenome assembly JADHED01 (sample SAMN16124423, study PRJNA663239) | bioreactor sludge metagenome | isolation source: sludge (control) | place: India:Bengaluru | collected 2018-09-08
ACACGAGCCTCAGCATGACGCTGAACCTCGACCTCGTGAAGCGCGCCGCCGAGCAGTTCCTCATCCGGCTCACGCCCGAGGACCAGGGCATGGTGGGCGCCTTCAACGACAAGATCCAGTTCGCCTCCGACATGACCACCGACCGCGACGCGCTCGTGGGCGCGCTCGACGACCTCATGTTCGGCAACCCGACGCGGCTCTACGACGCGGTGGACCAGAGCATCGAGCGGCTGCAGGCCGTCGACGGCCGCAAGGTGGTGCTGGTGTTCACCGACGGCGAGGACACGGCGAGCAAGGTGGGGTTGGGCCGCGTGCTGGACCGGGCACGCGCCGACGAGGTGATGGTCTACGCCATCGGCCTGGAGAGCACCATGACGGTGGGCGGCGTGCGCCAGCGCACGCGCCCCGACCGCGGGCTGCGCCGGCTCGCCGAGGAAACCGGCGGGGGCTACTTCGAGTTGAAGTCGACCGACGCGCTGGGCGAGACCTTCACCCGCGTGGCGCAGGAGCTCCGCGCGCAGTACGTGCTGGGGTTCTCACCGAAGGTGCTCGACGGGAAGGTGCACAAGCTGGAGGTGCGCACGCGCCAGGGCCTCACCGCGCGGGCCCGCCGCAGCTATCTGGCGGTACCCGCGCGTCAAGCGCCGTAGGGGCTGGCGGCCGGGCACGGGGACGGGCCGCGCGCATGGGGGGCCTTGGCGGGAGTCACGCGAGGAGGGCGGCGATCATCGCCACCACCAGCAGGGCTCCGACCACGTACTCCGCGCTGCTCGAGAAACTGAACTCGTAGCGATACATCTTCGAACCTCCTGTTGTGGAACATCGGGTGAGACGACGGCGCGGAGGGCGGCGTTCCGCCGCCAGGCAACTCGCAGGGACAGGCCGTCCCGGCGCCGCGCGGTCGCGGCCGGCCGGCCGCGCGCGGGTATAGAATCCCAGGCGGATCGTCATCCCGAGGAGAACCATGCGTCACGTGAAGGGACTGGTCGTGGTCGTTGGGCTCGCCGTTGCCATGGCGGCGTGCGGCAAGTCGGACGCCGAGCGCAAGGCGGAGGAGATGAAGGCGCAGGCCGAGGTCATGGCCAAGGCGGCGCAGCAGCAGGGCCAGCAGGCGCAGCAGATGGCCGAGGGCATGCAGCAGATGGCGCAGGGCATGGCCGCCCTGGCCGGCGGCGATCAGAAGCCGGTGGAGCCCGTGAGCTTCCGGGACCTGCAGACGGTCTTTCCCACCGTGGACGGCTGGACGATGGGCAAGCCCACCGGCGAGAAGATGACGATGCCGGTGAGCTTCTCGCAGGCGGAAGTCACCTACACGCGGGGCGAGGCCAGCGTGGACGCGAAGATCGTGGACTCGGGCTTCCACCAGCTGCTGATGGCGCCCTACGCGATGTTCCTCACCTCCGGCTACGAGAAGCAGACGGAGGACGGCTACGAGAAGTCGACGCTCGTCGCCGGCAACCCCGGCTGGGAGCGCTGGAACGACCAGGACAAGAGCGGCGAGCTCAACGCCGTGGTCGGCAAGCGCTTCCTCGTCACCTTCGAGGGCAGCAACCTCGACAACGCCGAGGTGCTGCACGCCTTCGCGAAGGCGGCCGACCTGGGCAAGCTCGCCGCGATGAAGTGAGGGCCGCGCCGACGTGGTGGTCGGTGATCAGGGAGGGGCCGGGCATGCCCGGCCCGCCTCCTGATCAGCCACCCTACCGTCCGGCCCGCCTCCGTGCGATCGCCTGCCGCCCTCGCGCGCCGCCTACTGGATCGTGACCGGCGAGTCGAAGCGGACGCGCAGGATCGTGCCCGCCGGGATGCGGACGTCCGGGCCCTCGGTGGCCAGCACCATGCCGCCGGCGCCGACCACGGTGCCCGCGACCGCCCCGCCGACCCCGCCGAGGATGCCCCCGATGATGGCGCCGACGCCGGCGCCCACGCCGATCTTGCCCACTTCCTGGCGCAGGCCGCGGCTCTCGATCGCCCGCGTCACGGTGGCGCGAATCGGGTAGGTCCGGCCGCGCACGATGATGCGCTCGAAGGCGAGCGTCATGCTGCCCTTCCGGTCGGTGCGGCCGGCGCGATCGACGCTGCTCACCACGCCCTGCAGCAGCGACCCGGCGGGGATCAGCTCGTTGGCCTCGTTGTAGAACGACACGATCGTGGTGGCCTCGAAGCGGTCCTCCACCTGGGCGGTGCCCGAGTCGAGCGGCGTCTGCAGGCGCACGTCGAGTTCCTGTCCGACGCACACGTCGCTCGGCCCGCAGCCGGCGGGCCGGCGCACCGGCGTCGGCTCGGGCTCCATCGAGGGCGTCGCAGGCGCCGTGGTCGCCGTCGGCCCGGTCTCTGGCGTCGTGCCCCAGCGCGCCGGGGCCTGCTCTCCCTTGGCCCGCGCGCGCACGTCGTCGATGCGACGGCGGACCGCGTCCACCTCGGTGCGCGCCAGCACGCCTTCCTTGCGGAGCTTCACGCGCAGGTAGACGGCTTCGTCACGGGCCTGGTCGAGCTCGCGCTGGAGCTGGTCGGCGAGCGCGGCGTTGGAGACGCGCAGGGTGGCCACGTCGCGACCGGCCTCGTAGAGCGCGTCCTGGAGGGCGAAGAGGTCGTCGGCCCCGGCGCCGGCCGGCTGCGCCTGCGCGGGGGCGGCCCCGGCCAGCAGCGCGGCGGCGACGACGGCGGCGGCGAGAGTGCGAAGCGATGGCATGAGAGGGTTCCTCCTTGCGCGGCGAGCGGGGTTCCGCGCTGGCGCGGCCGCCGCCGGCCGCGTCCCGTCCAGGACGCGGCCCACGGTCAGCGCCAGGGCATCAGCCGCTCGATCCAGTCGATGCGCGTGAGGTCGTTGTAGATCACGGTGACCATCAGCGTCATCAGCACCACGAACCCGACGAGCAGCATCTTCTCCTTGACCTTCATGCTGAAGTCGCGCCGCGCGACGCCCTCCAGCGCCATGATGAAGATGTGCCCGCCGTCGAGCACGGGGATCGGCAGCAGGTTGATGAGCCCGAGGTTGAGGCTGATCATCGCCATCAGGCCGAACAGCGCGATCCAGCTCACCTGGGCGGCGTCGCCGGCCATCTGGCCGATGGCGATGGGCCCCATCAGCTGGCGGGGCGAGGCCTCCCCGCTCACCAGCTGCGCGAGCGCCTGGAAGATCAGCGTGGACCATTCCAGGTTCTGGCGGACGCTCATGCCGACGGCCTGCACGAGCGTGGGCTCGATGACCCGCTCCTCGTAGGGCGACAGGCCCACGCCGATGCGGCCGACGTCGCCGTCGAGCACGGGGGTCACGGTGATCTCGCGCACCTCGCCGGCGCGCCGCACGCTCAGCGTGAGCGGCTGGCCCGGGTGCTCGTTGATGATCTTCACGAGCCCGCGGTCGCGGGTGATCTGCTCGCCCTTCACGGCGAGGATCACGTCGCCGGCCTGCAGCCCGGCCTGCTCGGCGGCGCCGCCCGGCGACACCGAGCGGATCTGCGGGTGCATCTCGGGCAGCACCCCGATGTCGCCCATCTCGAACTTCGTCTGCGGCGCGGGCACCACCTTCAGCGCCTGCCGGGCGCCGTCGCGTTCGATCTCGAGCGCCACCTCGCGCTCGGCGCGCGGCATCACCTGGAGGAAGAACCGCTCCCAGGTGTCCACGGGAGTGCCGGCCACGCTGAGGATGCGGTCGCCCGGGCGGATGCCGGCCCGCTCGGCGACCGACCCCGCTAGCACGGTGCCGACGACGGGCGGCTGGTCCTCGTAGGCGGGCACCGGGGCGCCGTGGTAGAGCACGCCCGTCATCACGACGAGGGCCAGCAGCACGTTCATGGCCGGCCCCATGATGAGGATCTGGAACCGCTGCCACTTGGTCTTGGACAGGAACTCGTCGCCGGCGCCGCTGCGCGGGTCGTCGGGCGTCTCGCCGGCCATCTTCACGTAGCCGCCGAGGGGGATGGCGCTGATGCAGTACTCCGTCTCGCCGCGCACCCACTTCAGGACCTTGGGCCCGAAGCCGAGCGAGAAGGTGAGCACGCGCACGCCGTGCCGGCGCGCCATGAGGAAGTGGCCGAGCTCGTGCACGAACACGAGCACGCCGAGCACGAAGAGGAACGCGAGAAAGCTGTTCACGGGTGGAGGTCCGGGGAGATCACACCGATTGTAGCGCGCGGACCGACTCGCCCGCGACGCCGTGGGCCCATCGGTCGAGGTGGCGGATGTCGGCCAGGTCGCGCAGCGGCGCCTCGGCCTGCCGCGCGTGCGCGTCGAGCGCGGCCTCGATCACGCGCGGGATGCCGAGGAACGGCAGCCGCTCGTCGAGGAACGCGGCCACCGCCACCTCGTTGGCCGCGTTGAGCACCACGGCCGAGGCCGGCCCGGCCGCCAGCGCCCGGTAGGCCAGCCCGAGGCAGGGGAAGCGGTCGTGATCGGGCGCGAAGAACTCCAGCCGCTGCGCGCGGGTGAGGTCGAGCGCCGGCAGCGCCCCGTCCCAGCGGTCCGGGTACGAGAAGGCGTACTGGATGGGCAGGCGCATGTCGGTGACGCCCAGCTGCGCCATGACCGACCCGTCGCGCAGCTCCACCAGCGAGTGCACCACCGACTGCGGGTGGATCACCACGTCGATGCGTGCGGCGGGCACGTCGAACAGCCAGCGGGCCTCGATCACCTCGAGGCCCTTGTTCATCAGCGTCGCCGAGTCGATGGTGATCTTCCTCCCCATCTTCCACGTCGGGTGGCTGAGCGCGTGCGCCGGGGTCACCGTGTCGAGCGCCGGCGCCGGCCACTCGCGGAACGGGCCGCCCGAGGCGGTGAGGATCAGCCGCCGGATCTCGCCGGCCTCGCGGCCGTGGAGGCACTGGTGAATGGCGTTGTGCTCGCTGTCGACCGGCAGCACCGCCACGCCGCGGCGCCGCGCCGACTCCATCACGAGCGCGCCCGCCATCACGAGCACTTCCTTGTTGGCGAGCGCGATGGTCTTGCCCGCGTCGATGGCCGCCAGCACCGCCTCGAGCGCGGCGGTGCCCGACGAGGCGCACAGCACGATGTCCACGTCGGGCTGCGTGGCGACCTCGGCCAAGCCGTGCGTGCCGTGCGCGAACACGCCCACGGCGTCGCGCGCCGCGGCGGCCAGCGCGCGGCGGACCTCGCCGAGCGCGGGCTCGGTGGACATCGAGACCGCGCGCGGGCGGTAGCGCTCCACCTGCTCGACGAAGGCGCCGCTGTTGCGGCCGGCGGCCAGCGCGGTGACGCGCAGCCGGTCGGCGTGCGCGTCCACGACGGCGAGCGCGCTGCGGCCGATGGAACCCGTGGACCCGAGGATGGCGATGCGCTTCACCGCTGCGCGAACCTCAACGCGACGTAGAGCACCGGCACGGCGAACAGCATCGCGTCGATGCGATCCAGCATGCCGCCGTGCCCGGGCAGCAGCCCGGAGGAATCCTTCACCCCGGCGCTACGCTTCAGCAACGACTCGAAGAGGTCGCCCACGATGCCGAGCAGCGCCATCACGACGCCGAGCACCGCCAGCAGCGCGGCCGGCACGCCCGGCAGCCACCACTGCCCCAGCGCCGGCAGCACCACGGCGGCCGCCACCACGCCGGCGAGCGCCCCTTCCATCGTCTTCTTTGGACTCACGACGGGCGCCAGCAGGTGCCGGCCGAGGGCCCGCCCCCCGAAATACTGGGCGGCGTCGCTGGCGATGACCGTGAGCAGGCCCGCCAGCAGCGCCCAGGGCCCGAACTCCACCCGCAGCGCCATGACGGCGCCCGCCGGCACGCCGATGTAGACGGGGGCCGCCAGGGCGACCCCGACCAGCCGCAGCGCGTCCTCGTCGGGCCGGCCCCGTCCCACGGCGAGCGCGCCGACCACGATGAGCGAGGCGATCAGCACGACCGCGAGCGGACCGCCGAGCGGTACGGCCAGGCTCGTCGCCAGCGTCGCCGCGACGAGCGGCACGGCGTGCAGGCCGCCGGAGGCCGGCCCCGCCAGCCTCGCGAACTCGTGGGCGGCCAGGGCGACGGCGAGGACCGCCATCGCCAGGGTGGCCCACGAGGGCAGCGCGACGACGACGGCGACGACGATGCCCAGCAGCACGAGGCCGGTGACGATGCGGGTCAGCATGGGTGGACGTCCGGGGGCGAGGGGCGGGGCGCGGCCTGGCGACGCGGCCGCCGGCCGCGCTCTCGCAGGGGGCCGGGGGTCACCGGCCGGCCAGTGCCGCCGTGTCGATGCCGCCGTAGCGCCGCTCGCGCTTCTGGTAGGCGAGGATCGCCTCGAGCAGGTGCCGGCAGCGGAAGTCGGGCCACAGCGTGTCGGTGACGTAGATCTCGGCGTAGGCGATCTGCCAGAGCAGGAAGTTGCTCACGCGCAACTCGCCGCTCGTCCGGATCAGCAGGTCGGGATCGGGCTGCCCCGCCGTGTAGAGCCAGTCCGACACCTGCTGTTCGGTGATGGCTTCCGGCGGCAGGCCGCTCGCCACGGCGCGGCGCACCGCGTCGACGATTTCGGCGCGTCCCCCGTAGTTGAGCGCGATGTTGAACAGCATGCCGCGGTTGCCGGCCGTGCGCTGCTCGGCCACGGCCAGCTCGGCGCGCACGTCCTCGGCGAGCTCGTCCGTGCGTCCCAGCACCTGGAACCGGATGTCGTTGCTGAGCAGCGTGCCCAGCTCCATCCGCAGGTAGCGCTTCAGCAGCAGCATCAGCGTACCGACCTCGGCGGCCGGCCGCTTCCAGTTCTCCACCGAGAACGCGTAGAGCGTGAGCACACGGATGCCGAGGCGGGCCGAGGTCTCCACGACGTCGCGCACGGCGGTGATGCCGGCGCGGTGCCCCTCGACGCGCGGCATGTAGCGTCGCGCGGCCCAGCGCCCGTTGCCGTCCATGATGATGGCCACGTGCGCGGGCAGCCGCTGCATGTCGAGCTGGCGCAGCAGCGCCTCGTCGGGGGAGCCCGGCGGCAGCCAGGCGAGCATCTCGTGCAGGCCCATAGGAACACCGGCCGAAACCGGCGGTCCTATCCTACCCCCGGCCGAGCGGGCCGCCAAACGCGGATCAGTACCGCACGTCCACCAGGCAGAGCCCGTGGGCCGGGGCCGTCGGGCCCGCCTCGCCGCGGTCGCGCGCGGCCAGCACCCGCGCCAGGTCAGCCGCGGACCGCTGCCCGCGCCCGACCTCGACCAGGGTGCCCACGATGGCGCGCACCATGTGGCGCAGGAACCCGTCGCCCTCCAGCTCGACCACGACGCGCGTCCCGCCGGGCAGCGCCGGGACACCGCCCCACGCGGGCAGCGGCGCCGCCTCCTGCCGGCATGTGGTGGCGCGCAGCGTCCGGACGCTGGTCTCGACGTCGCTGCCGGTGGACTGGAACGCGGCGAAGTCGTGCGTGCCCACCAACGCGCCGAGGGCCTCGCGCATGGCGGTCACCTCGAGCGGCTGCGGCACGTGCCACGCCCAGCGGGCCGCGAACGGGTCGGCCACGCGCCCGTTGTCGATGGCGTAGCGATAGGTCTTGCCGCGGGCGTCGAACCGCGCGCTGAAGCCGGCCGGCCGCCATTCGGCGGCGGTGACGCGCACCTGCGCCGGCAGCCGCGCGTTGAGCGCGCGCTGCAGCACGTCGAGCGGCATGGGGCGGCGCAGGGCGAACGACGCGCGCTGCCCGAGGGCGTGGACGCCGGCATCCGTCCGGCCGGCGCCGGTCACCACGACGCGCTCGCCCTCGATGGGCGCGAGCGCGTCCTCCAGCAGCGCCTGCACCGAGGCGCCCGCCGGCTGCCGCTGCCACCCGACGAGCCCGGTGCCGTCGTAGGCGAGCGTCAGGAGCACCGTCCGCGGCGGCGGCGCCTCGGCCTGGGCCTGGATCGTGGCGTCGGCCTCGACGGGCAGGTCCTTCACAGCGTCGTCGGCCGCGACCCGGGCTTCACGAGCGGGACCTGCCGCGCGCACAGCGGGCAGGCGGCCGGCTCGTAGGCGGGCAGGGCCACCCGGGTGAGCGCGTGGAACGGCACGCCGAGATCGACGGCGCCGTGCCGGTCGACGATGGCGGCGGCCCCGACGACGGTGGCGCCGTGGGCCCCGGCGACGTGCATGGTTTCGCGCGTGGAGCCGCCGGTGGTGACCACGTCCTCCACCACCAGGACGCGGTCGGTGGCGTCGAGCACGAAGCCGCGGCGCAGCGTCAGCACGCCCTCCTGGCGCTCGGCGAAGACGGCCCGGACGCCTAGGGCGCGGCCCACCTCGTGGCCGATGACGATGCCGCCGAGGGCGGGCGACAGCACGACGGTGGGCGCCAGGTCGCGCACCCGTGCGGCGAGGCCCTCGCCGAAGGCGGCCGCGTGCGCGGCCCACTGCAGCACCAGGGCGCACTGCAGGTAGCCGGGGCTGTGGAGGCCGGACGACAGGCGGAAATGGCCGTCGAGCAGGGCCCCGGCGTCGCGGAACCGGTCGAGAACGGAATCGGTGTGCATGGGAGGCCCCGGGGCGTGGACGAGACGACGCGGGCGGGCGCGCCCGGGCGGCGCGCCGCGGGAGCCGGGGAGGGCCGCCGCGGCCGTAGTATACAATCCGCCGAACCCGGTCCCCCCGCCGTGCGTCTACTTCCGAGGTTTCGCCGGGGACCTGTCCGACCGGTCCCGCCTTCCGCCTCTCATTCGAGGAGTTCCGTGATGCGAGTGGTCGTTTCCACCATCGCGCGTGCGGCCGCGGCCGTGCTGTGCGCCACCGCGACCGTGTCCGCGCAGGCGCCGCCCGCCGCGGCGCCGCCGGCCCAGGCGCCCGCCGGCCCCGTGCGCCAGCTCACCGTCGACGAGGCGGTGCGCCTCGCGCTCGAGCAGAACCTGGCCCTGCGCGTCGAGCGCATCAACCCGGAGATCGAGGACCAGAACGTGGCGCAGGCGCGCACCGCCTGGGCGCCCACCCTCACGGGCAACTTCACCTACAACAACACCGACACGCCGCCCGACTCGTTCCTGTCGGGGTCGGACGTCACGCTGAAGACGAGCTTCTCCACGGGCAACGCCGGCGTGCAGCAGCTGCTGCCCTGGGGCGCCACCTACACGGTGGGCTGGGACGCGCGGCGCTCGACGACGAACTCGATCTTCAACTCCTTCAACCCCACCGTGCGGTCGAACCTCGACGTGGGCTACACGCAGCCGCTGCTGCGCAACCGCGCCGTCGACGCCCCGCGCCAGCAGCTGGTCGTCAGCCGGCGCAACCGCCAGATCTCCGACGAGGACCTGCGCGGCTCGGTGGTGACCACGGTCCGCAACGTGAAGAACGCCTACTGGGACCTGAAGGCGGCCGTCGCGAACCTCGAGGTGCAGAAGCAGTCGCTCGAGCTGGCGCGCCAGACGCTGCGCGACAACCGCACGCGCGTCGAGGTCGGCACCATGGCCCCCATCGACATCGTCGAGGCCGAGGCCGAGGTGGCGCGCAACGAAGAGAACGTGATCGTCGCCGAGGCGGCGATCAAGGCCGCCGAGGACCAGCTCCGCACCCTCATCTTCGACCCGCAGACGCCGCAGTTCTGGGCCATGCGCCTCGATCCCATCGACCCGCCGCAGATGCAGCAGGTGCCGATCGACGTGGACGGCGCCATCCAGAACGCGCTGGCCAAGCGCGCCGACCTGCAGCGCGCGAAGCTGTCGCTGCAGAACGTCGAGACCAACCTCGCCTACTACAAGAACCAGACGCTGCCGCAGGTGAACCTGCAGGTGGACTACGGCGCCACGGGCCTCGGCGGCACGCAGTTCGAGCGCGAGCCCGGCTTCCCGCCCGGCGACGTCATCCGCGAGGTGAACCGCGGCTTCGGCAGCGTGCTCGGCGACGTGTTCGGCGCCAGCTATCCCTCGTGGCAGTTCGGCGTGGTGGTGTCCTACCCGATCGGCAAGAGCGCCGCGCACACCAACTACGCCCGCTCGCAGCTGCAGCTGAACCAGGGCCGGCTCCAGCTCCAGAACCTCGAGCTGTCGGTGGGGACCCAGGTGCGCGACCTCGCGCGCCAGGTGACCACCAACGCGCAGCGCATGGAGGCGACGCGCGCCACGCGCGTGCTGGCCGAGCGCCGGCTCGAGGCCGAGCAGAAGAAGTTCGGCGTGGGCACCTCCACGAGCTTCCTCGTCTTCCAGGCGCAGCGCGACCTCGCCACCGCGCGCGTGAACGAGCTGCGCGCCCTGCTCGACTACAACAAGTCGCTCGTGAACTTCGAGGCCGTGCAGGAAGCCGCCATCGGCGGCGGCGGCGTGACGATCGCGGGCGGCGGCGGCGCCCAGTAGCCTCGCGGCGGACGCGGGCGGGCCCGCCACGGCCTGCCCGCGCCGCCCGCGCACCTCCCCCGGCCCGGCCGCGTTACACTTCCCGCCGTGGCGGGGCTGACGGCCATCATCATCACGCGCGACGAGGCGCGGAACATCGCCGACGCGCTGGCCTCGGTCGCCTGGGCCGACGAGCGCATCGTCGTCGACAGCCGGAGCAGTGACGAGACCGTGGACGTGGCGCGGGCCGCCGGGGCCCGCGTGGACGTCCGCGACTGGCCCGGCTACGGCGCCCAGCGCAACCACGCCGCCAGCCTCGCGGCGCACGACTGGATCCTGGCCCTCGACGCCGACGAGCGGGTCACGCCCGAACTCGCGGCCGAGATTCGCGCGCTGCTGCAGGGCGCCCCGGCCGCGGCCGGCTACCGCATCCCGCGCGTCACGTACTACCTCGGCCGCTGGATGCGCACCACCGACTGGTACCCGGATTGGCAGCTGCGGCTCTACGACCGCCGGCGCGCCGCGTGGAACACCCGGCCGGTGCACGAGTCGGTGGAGGTCCGCGGCCCGGTGGCGAGGCTGCGCGGCGAGCTGCGCCACCACGCCTACCGCGACCTCGCGCACCACCTCGACACGATCAACAAGTACACGACGCTCGCCGCCGGGCAGATGGCCGCCGAGGGCCGGCGGACGACCCCGGCCGGGGCCACCGTGCACGCGGCCGCCGCGTTCCTGCGCAACTACGTGCTGCGGCGCGGCCTGCTGGACGGCGCCCCCGGGTTCGTCGTGTCGGGCATGAACGCCTACTACGTGTGGCTGAAGTTCGTGAAGCTGTGGGCCCTGCGCCACGAGGGCCAGCTGCCGCCCGGGCCCGCGCCCCCGTTCCCCGCGGAGCCGCGCTGATGTTCAGCCTCCACGTGGACACCGCGCGGACGTGGCGCGGCGGACAGAACCAGGTGCTGCTCACCGTGATGGGGCTGCGCGCCGCCGGCCTGCGCGCCGAACTGGTGGCGCACCCTGACGGCGAGCTGCGGCGCCGCGCGGCCGAGGGGCTCGACCTGATCCCCCTGGTGCCCCGCCACGAGGCCGACTTCGCCGCCGGCTGGCGCTTCTCGCGCATCCTGCGGAGCGAGCGGCCCGACCTCGTCCACGCCCACGACCCCCACGGCGTGACGATGGCCTCGATCGGCATCGCGATGAGCCGGCTCGACCCGCCGCCCCGGCTCGTGGCCGCGCGCCGGGTGGACTTCCCCCTGAAGACCCACGCCTTCTCGCGGTGGAAGTACAAGCAGGTGGACCTGTTCATCTGCGCCTCCGACGCCATCCGGCGCCTGCTGCTCCACCAGGGCGTGGCGCCCACGCGCGCCCTCACGGTCCACGAGGGCGTCGATCTGGACCACATCGACGCGGCGCCGCGCGCGGCCCTGCACGAGCAGCTCTGGCTGCCGCACCAGGCCCCGGTCGTCGGCAACATCGGGGCGCTCGTGCCGCACAAGGGCCAGCGCGACCTCGTCGAGGCCGCGGCGCGGGTGGTGCGCCAGGTGCCCGACGCGCGGTTCGTGATCGCCGGCGAAGGCGAGCTGCGGCCGCAGCTCGAGCAGCAGATCCGTCACCTGGGGCTCGAGAAGCACGTGCTGCTGACGGGGTTCCGCGCCGACGTGCTGTCGCTGCTCAAGGCGTTCGACGTCTTCGTGATGTCGTCGGTGACCGAGGGCCTGGGCACGTCGGTGATCGACGCGATGGCGTGCCGGCGGCCCGTGGTGGGCACCCGCGCGGGCGGGATCCCGGAACTCGTGGCCGAGGGCGAGACCGGGCACCTCGTGCCGGTCGGCGACGTCGCGGCCATGGCCGCCGCGGTGGTCGCGCTGCTGAAGGACCCGGCGCGGCGGGCGCGGTTCGGCGACGCGGGGCGGGCCCGCGTCGAGGCGCACTTCACCGTGGAGCGGATGGTGCGCGCGACGATCGACGCCTACGAGGGGGTGCTGGCCGGCACGCGCCCCGCAGCGGGCAGTCCCGATCCCCGCGCGCGTCGCTGAAGCCGCACGCCTGCTGCATGCCGATGTGGCAGAGCGCGAAGTCGTACTTCACCGGGTCGTCGGGGTCGATGACGCGCAGGGCCGCCGTGATGCCCGCGGCCATCCGCCAGCCCGGCGTGGCGGCGCGCGTGAGGCGCAGGCAGCGGCCGACGCGGATCACATGGGTGTCGAGCGGGACGATCAGCTGCGACGGCCTCACGCGGTCCCACCCGCCGGGGTCGAGGTTGTCGCGCCGCACCATCCAGCGCAGGAAGAGGTTCAGCCGCTTGCAGGCGCTGCCGCCGCCGGGTTGCGGGAAGAAGTAGGCCACGCCGCGCGTGGCGGTGGCGCCGGCGCCCGTCGCCGCCGCCACGGCGCGCGCCCGCGCGCCGAAGGACTCGAGCGCGTCGCGCACGTCCCGGGCACCGCGGTCCCAGCCCTCCACGAAGAAGCCCTCGATGGAGCCGGCCTCGCGCAGCATGTGCCGCAGCACGTGCAGCAGGCGCGCGACGTCGGCGCCGCGCGTCCAGCGGTGCACGAACCCGTCGAAGCGCCTGGCGTCGCGGGCGAGCGAAAAGTCGGCGACGGCCGCCGCGGGGTGCGGGCCGAGGCGCTCGAGCACCCGCTCCACCGACTGGTTCACCGATGCCACCCGGCCGAAGGCGAGGCCGGCGGCGAGGAAGGCCACCACCTCGCGGTCGGCGGGCCGGTGGTAGCGGCGCACGAACTCCACCGGGTCGGGCACTTCGCCCGCGCGGTTGAAGCTCGCGTACAACGCGTCGAGGTGCGGCCGCAACGCCGCCCAGCGCTCGCGGTCGCGCCGGTCGCCGTCGGCGGCCGCCTGCGCGGGCCGGGGCATCGCGGGCAGCCTCAGAAGCTCGTCACCGGGCGCCCGTCGCGGCACAGCGGGCACTCGGCGGCCGGGTAGTTCTCGGGCGCCTTGTACTCGACCAGCGCGTAGTTCGGCACGTCGAGGGCGACGACCGATTCCTGCCGGTCGTAGATCTCGGCCGTGGCGATCACGATGCCGCCGGCCTCCCGCACCAGTTCCACGCAGCGCTCGAACGTCTTGCCGGTGTTGCGCACGTCGTCGGCGAGGAGCACGCGCTGGCCCGCGAGGCGATCGGCGTAGTAGCGGCGCAGGGTGAAGCCCTCGCGCGCGTCGTAGTTGAACGGGGCGAAGCGGCACGGCGGGCGCGTGAGCGCCCGGCGCCCGTCGAGCAGGCCCGCCAGCGTGTGCGCGAGCAGCGCGCCGCCGGTGGCGGGCCCCGCCACCACGTCCACCTGCTCCAGCAGGTCGAAGGGCAGCAGGTCGAGCAGGTCCTGCGACAGCCGCCAGATCGTGGAGGGCTGCAGGAACAGGGCGTGCGGGTTGAGGTAGGCGCGGCCGTGGTAGCCGTTGCCGTAGTCGAAGTGGCCGTCGAGCATCAGCACGTCGTGCTGCTGCAGTTCCTTCAGCGCGTGCTCGCGCAGGCGGTCGTGGGCGGTCATCGGCCCCCCTCGGGCGCGGCCCAGGCCGCGGCCAGCGCCGCCGTGCCGGCGACGGCGTCGTTCACGTGGACCAGGCGTCCGCCGACGATGGTGGCCGCCACCGCGCCGCGCAGCGTGCGGCCGCCGAAGGGCGTGTTGCGCGACCTCGAGCGGAAGCGCGCGGGGTCGATCGTCACCTCGACGTCCGGGGCGAGCAGCGTGATGTCGGCCGGCACGCCCTCGCCGAGGCTCCCGCCGGGCACGCCGAGGATGTCGGCGGGGTTCACCGACATCAGCTCCACCATGCGGGCGGGGGTGATCACGGCCCGGTGCACCAGCTGGTCGAACACCAGCGACACCGCCGTCTCCAGCCCGACGATGCCGAAGGGCGCGCGGTCGAACTCCACGTGCTTCTCGTCGTGGTGGTGCGGCGCGTGGTCGGTGGCGATGACGTCCACGCTGCCGTCGGTGAGGCCCTCGAGCATCGCCTCGCGGTCGGCGTGCTCGCGCAGCGGCGGGTTCATCTTGACGTTGGTGTCGTAGCCCTGCAGCGCCTCGTCGGTGAGCGTGAAGTGGTGCGGGGCCACCTCGCAGGTGACGCGGACGCCGCGCTCCTTCCCGGCGCGCACCGCGCGCAGCGAGTCGCGCGCGCTCATGTGGGCCACGTGCACGCGGCCGCCGGTCATGGCGGCGAGCGTGACGTCGCGCTCGACCATGATCGACTCGGCCTCGCCGGGGATGCCGCGCAGGCCCAGGCGCGCGGCGTGGAAGCCCTCGTGCGCCACGCCCTCGCCCTTGAGCGAGGGATCCTCGCAGTGGTCGATCACGGGCATGCCGAAGAGGCTCGCGTACTCGAGCGCCCGGCGCATCAGCAGCGCCGTGGCCACCGGCCGGCCATCGTCGGACACGGCGACGCACCCGGCGCGGCGCAGGTCGCCGAACTCCGAGAGGCGGTCGCCCTTCGAGCCGATCGACACCGCCCCGATGGGGTAGACGCGCGCGAGGTTCGCCTCCTGCGCGCGGGCGATGATCAGCTGGGTGATGGCGGCCTGGTCGTTCACCGGGTCGGTGTTGGGCATGCAGGCGACGGCGGTGAAGCCGCCGGCCACCGCCGCGGCGCACCCGGTGGCGATCGTCTCCTTGTGCTCCTGGCCCGGCTCGCGCAGGTGCACGTGCATGTCGATGAGGCCGGGGCAGACGATCACGCCCGCCGGCACCTCCACCACCCGGGCCCCGTCGGCCGGCAGGTCGCGGCCCACGCGGGCGACGACGCCGTCCGCCACGAGCACGTCCAGGTGGCCGTCGCGGCCGTGGCGCGGGTCGAGCACCCGACCGTTCTTGAGCAGCACTCGCATCGCCATCACTCCTCCACGCCGCCGGCCAGCAGGTACAGGACCGCCATGCGGACGGCCACGCCGTTGCTCACCTGGTCGAGGATCACCGAGTAGGGGGCGTCGGCCACCTCGGAGTCGATCTCCACGCCGCGGTTCATCGGCCCGGGGTGCATGACGATGACGTCCGGCCGCGCCAGGGCGACGCGCGCGGGCGTCAGGCCGTACTCGGTGAAGTACTCGCGGAGCGACGGGAAGTAGAACCCCTGCATGCGCTCCATCTGGATGCGCAGCATCATCACCACGTCGGCGTCGCGCAGGGCCTCGTCGAGCGAGGTGGTGACGCGCACGCCGAGCCGGGCCAGCCCCGGCGGCAGCAGCGTCGGCGCGCCGCAGCACCAGACCTCGGCGCCCAGCTTGGTGAGCAGGTGGACGTTGGAGCGCAGCACGCGGCTGTGCAGGAGGTCGCCCACGATGGCCACCTTCAGGCCGGCGATCCGTCCCTTGCGCTCCCGGATCGTGTAGGCGTCGAGCAGCGCCTGGGTGGGGTGCTCGTGCATGCCGTCGCCCGCGTTGATGATGCGCGCCCGGCAGATGCGCGACAGGAACTCGCACGCGCCCGACGACTGGTGGCGCATCACGATCATGTCCGGCGACATCGCCTCGAGGTTCGCGACCGTATCGGCCAGCGTCTCGCCCTTCACGACGCTGCTCTGCGCGACGGCGATGCTCAGCGTGTCGGCGCTGAGGCGCTTCTCGGCGACCTCGAACGAGGTGCGCGTGCGCGTGCTGGGCTCGTAGAAGAGGTTCACCACGGTCTTGCCGCGCAGCGCGGGCACCTTCTTGATGGCGCGGGTGCCCACTTCCTTCATCGCGTCCGCGGTGTCGAGGATCAGGACGATTTCCTCGGGCGTGAGATCGGCGATGGCCAGCAGGTGCCGGCCGCGCAGCGCCGTGACGTCGGTCTGGGTCATGACGGGTCGCCCTCCTCCACGGCCACCTCGTCGCGGCCGTCGATTTCCTCCAGCCGCACGTGCACGACCTGGCTGGCCGAGGTGGGCAGGTTCTTGCCGACGTAGTCGGCCTTGATCGGCAGCTCGCGGTGGCCGCGATCGACGAGCACCACGAGCTGGATCGAGCGCGGGCGGCCGAAGTCGATCAGCGCGTCGAGCGCCGCGCGCACCGTCCGCCCCGTGTAGAGCACGTCGTCGACGAGCAGGATGCGCCTGTCGTCGATCGAGAACGGGATCTCGGTGCGCCGCACGAGCGGCTGCGGGCCGACGGCCTGGCGGCTCAGGTCGTCGCGGTAGAGCGTGATGTCGAGCGTGCCGAGCGGCACGCGCACGCCGAGGATGCCGACCAGCGCGTCGGTGATCCGGCGCGCGATCGGCACGCCGCGCGTGCGGACGCCGACCAACGCGAGTTCCTCGATGCCGCGGTTGCGCTCGGCCACCTCGTGCGCGATGCGCGCGAGGGTCCGGCTCATCCGCGCGGCATCCATCACCACGGGCATGAGGACCTCCGGCGAGCGAGAGCTGAAACGTGCGTGAGGGAACGGGACGCCCCGGCGGGCGGGATGCGGCCGGGGGGACTGCTGCGGGACATGCGCGACACCTCTTCGCGGCCTCACAGGACCGCGCTTAAAGAAGCCGACGTAGGGTACGCGCCGGGCGGGGCGAAGTCAAATCACTCGCCAATCTGTGTCAACGCTCGTTAGAAATGTTCCCGTCCTTGCCTCGTTAGACCGCTTCTCGCTTGGGTCGACACAGCGCGGCGGGTCCTGTCGCCGGACAGCCCCACCCGTCCTCGGCGCCAAGACCCCGTGATCGCCGTGGCGCCTGCGCGGCGGGCGGGGCGCCCCGTCCGGCGCCACCCGCGCGCGGCTCGCTGCGCTGTCGACCCAAGCGAGTACCGAGGTAGTTAGAAGTGTCCCGGTAGTGATCGTCCCTCCGCGCACGGGACCCGCGCCGCGCACCGGGCCGGGCGAGCGGGTCGCTGGCGTGGCTACCGCGCCGTCATCGCGAAGGCGATGGTGGTGAGGCCGTGCCGGCCGGTCTCGCGCTCGACGGCCTCGGTGAGTTCGTCCTCGTGCTCGGTGACGTCGAGCTCGCGACGCGCGCGTTCCACCTCGGACGGCGAGGCGGCCGTGAAGCACAACCGGCACGGCGCGAGGTCCTCGCCGCCGATCCGCATGGGCGGCCCGAAGGTGCGGCAGGCGACCGGCCGCCACGCATAGAGGTCGCAGGTCTGGGACGCGGGGTCGAGCGCGGGGCACGGCTGGGCCGACAGGCGGTCGCAGAACGCCTCCTCGCGGGCCTCGTCACCGCCGAAGGTCCCCTCTGCGTCGCCGGGGAAGCCCTGCGCCTGCACCGCCGCGGCCGCCGCCGCCCGCCGGCGCACCGCGGCGGCGCGCGCCGGATCGTCGAGGTGCAGCTGGGCGAGCCCCTCTCGCAGGCGCCACGCGTCGAGCTGCGAGATCGGGAACACGCCGACGCAGCACGGCGAGCAGCCGGGACGACACGCCAGGTGGTCCCCAGCCGCCGTCGCCGCCTCCCCGGTGACGGCGTCGACGAGTTGCAGCAGGCGGCGGTCGCCCCCCTTCACGAGCATCGGTCCAAGTGTAGCCGCACCGCGCGACCCGCCCGCCAGCGTGCATCGTTCCGTCGACCGGCGATCGCTGCAGGGGCCGGTGCGACGGCCGGCGCGGCCGGTCATCGATCGTAGGTCGGGATGTAGGTGACGGGGCGCCGGGCCCGCACCGCGGCGGCGAAGACGTCGGTGCGCGCCGTGCCGTCCATGTCGCGCGCCACCGGGAGGCCGAGCGCGTACAGCACGGTGGGCGTCAGGTCCACCACCGAGCCGACGGGCAGGCGTCCGCGCGCGACACCGGCCCCATAGGCCAGCAGGAAGCCGTCGGGCGCGCCCTCGTGCGACCCGCTCTGTTCCGGCTCGCGCATCACGCGCCCCAGGAGCCGCTTGCCCGGGCTCACGGGCGCCATCCCGAACCCCGACACCACCATCAACACATCGTCCGGCCCGAGGGATGCGAGGACGCGGCCGACCTCGGCGTCGAGCGCCGCGTACTGCCGCTCCAGCACCTGCCCGTACCGGCGCCGTTCCTCGTCGGTGACGTCGCCGAAGGCCTGCGGCATGCCGTAGCGCAGGAACTGGTGGCCGGCGAGGTCGAGCCCGTCGTAGCGGACCGCCGAGACGCGGGGCGCGTAGCGCGCCTCGAGCATCGCGCCCACGCGGCGGTACCACGCGTCGCGTGCCGAGAACTCCCCAGCCACGAGCAGCGGGTCGTGGCCGTCGCCTCCTCCGCCGGGCGACGCCTCGGCAGGCGGCGTGTCGAGCGGCCCCGGCACGCCCCAGGCGAAGGCGTCGACCGGGAACACGAGCCCGCGATCGTCGACCGGCAACAGCGTGTTGGCCACCAGGTGCGTCCGGTCGGAGACGACGTAGCCGGCGAGGGGCGGCGCCGGCTGGGTGAGCGGGAGGCCCACGACGCCCACGGGGATGCCGAATCCCGAGACCATCTGCCAGACGGTGCGGGTCCGCAGGGCGCGTGCCGTGTGCATCTGCTCGCGGAGCAGGCCGAGGTGGACCATCGCGTGGGCGAAGCAGAGGTCGGGCAGCAGCTCGATGGCCGGCCCGTCACCGCCGGCGCGGTAGGTGGCCGCAGACCGCACGCCGTTGGCGTCGGGCAGCTTGCCGGTGGTGGCCGCCGCCCACACCGGCGCCGGCTGCGTGGGCCGGATGGTCGTGAGGTGCAGGGATGCGCCGCCATCGAGCAGGCGGCCGATGTGCGGCAGCCGCCCGCCGGCGGTGGCCACGGCGATGAAGTCGAGCGAGGCCCCGTCGAGCAGGATGAGGCGCAGCCGGCCGTCGGGCTGGACGACCGGCGAGGCGGGCGCCACCGTCCCGGGCGGGCCCAGGCGCGGCGGCCCACCGCCCCAGCCCCTTGCCGTGAGCGGCAGCAGGAGCGCGGCGGCCAGCGTCAGCGAGAACAGCGCGGCGCCGACGGCGCTCGCGCGCGGGCGCTTCGACGAGTAGTGCAGCACCGCGATGCCGAGCAGGATCGCGGCGCAGGCGCCCGTGGCCCACATGCCCAGGGCCATGCGCCGCGCGGCCTCGTCGGGCAGCACGGGCCCGAACAGCTCGAGGTTCCGCGACATCAGCGCCGCCGCGGCCGCGCAGACCACCGTGCCGAGCCACGCCAGCAGCCGCATGCTGATCCACCCGGGCGACAGCACCCGCGAGGCGAAGAGCTGCCGTACGACGATCAGCAGGTAGAACCCGACGGCCAGATTGGCGCCGTAGAAGAGCAGCAGGGTCGCCACGAGCGGCGCCACCACCGGCCACGACAGCGGCAGCTGGGGATTGAGCTGGAGGATCAACACCCCGACGAACGCCGCCCCGAGGGCGCCGGCGATGGCCGCGTTCGTGAGCATCCGGAGGTAGCGCATACGGCTGTCCCGTACGGTACCGTACGGGGGTCAGGTCTTGCATTTCAACATCGGGGCCCGCACGGCGAGAGGCGGCGGCCTCGCCCGCCCACCGCCGCACCCGCCACGTATACTTGACCCGCGTCCCGAGCGCGGCGGACCGCCGGCCCCGGACGCACCGCCCCCGCGGACACCGCCATGCTCGATTCCGCCGCCACTCGCGAACGGCCCGCCATCTCTGACGTCCCGGCCCGTGTCCTCGGCAACACGCGGCTGTCGGAGGACTACAGCGTGCTCGCCCTGGCCGCGCCCGGCGTGGCGGCCGCGGCCCGCCCCGGGCAGTTCGTGATGCTGAAGCCCCGCCGCGGCCACGATCCCCTGCTGCGCCGGCCCTTCTCGATCTTCGAGATCCTGCGCGATGCCAGCGGCGTGCCCACCGGCCTCACGATCCTGAACAAGCGCGTCGGCGCCGGCACGGGCCTGCTGGCCGAGGCCGTGGCGGGCGACACGGTGGAGTGCCTCGGCCCCCTCGGCCGTCCGTTCGACGCGGTGGACCCGCCGACCGAGGCATGGCTCGTCGCCGGCGGCGTGGGCCTCGCGCCCTTCGCCACGCTGGCCGACGCCCTGGCCGCCCGCGGCACCGCCATCACGCTCTTCTACGGCGCGCGGCGCAGCGCCGACCTGCACTGCACCGACGTGTTCGAGCGACGCGGCGTGCCCATCGTGTGCTCGACCGAGGACGGCAGCCGCGGGGAGCGCGGGCTGGTCACCGTGCCGCTCGGGCGCGCGCTCGAGGACCGTGGCGGGCGCCGGGTGCACGTCTACGCGTGCGGGCCGACGCCCATGATGCGCGCCGTGGCCGCCCTGAGCGCGCGACACGGCTGCCGCTGCGACGTGTCGCTGGAGCAGGTGATGGGCTGCGGCCTCGGCGGCTGCTACAGCTGCGTGGTGCGCGTGCGCGAGACCCCGGCCGCGCCGCCCCACTTCGTGCGCTCCTGCTCGGCCGGCCCCGTGTTCGACGCCGCGCGCATCGTCTGGGAGGAGTTGTAGGCCATGGCCGACCTCTCCACTGCCATCGGCCCCCTGCGGCTCGCCAACCCCTTCATCGCCGCGAGCGGCTGCTTCGGCTACGGCAACGAGTACGCCGACTCGGGCGTGGTCGATCTCGCTTCGCTCGGCGCGGTCGTCGTGAAGGGGCTCTTCCTGACCGAGCGCGAGGGCCACCCGCCGCCGCGCATCGTCGAGACGCCCGCCGGCATGATCAACGCGATCGGCCTGCAGGGCATCGGCGTGCACCGCTTCGTCGCCGAGCAGCTGCCGGCGCTGCGCGCGCGCGGCGCCACGGTGATCGTCAACGTGTGCGGCACGACGATCGACGAGTACTGCGAGGTGAGCCGCGTGCTGTCGGACCACGAGGGCGTGGCCGCGCTCGAGCTCAACATCTCGTGCCCCAACATCAAGGAGGGCGGCATCCAGTTCGGCTGCAGCCTCGCCGGCACGCACGACGTGGTGAGCGCGGTGAAGAAGGTGACGCGCCTGCCGGTGATGCCCAAGCTCACGCCCAACGTCACCGACGTCGCCAGCTTCGCGCGCGCCGCCGAGGAGGCGGGCGCCGACGCGGTGTCGCTGGTGAACACCTTCCTCGCGATGGCGATCGACGTCGAGACGCGCCGGCCGCGGCTGAGCAACGTCATGGGCGGGCTGTCGGGACCGGCGATCCGCCCGATCGCCGTGCGCATGGTCCACGAGTGCCGCCAGCGGACGACGCTGCCCATCGTCGGGATGGGCGGCATCGCCAGCGCGAGCGACGCGCTGGAGTTCATCATCGCCGGCGCCTGCGCCGTGCAGGTGGGCACGGCGAACTTCGTCGACCCGTTCATCTGGGGCAAGCTCACCGCCGGCCTCGACGACTACATGACGCGCCACCGCGTGCCGCGCGTCGCCGACCTGGTGGGCACGCTCGACACCTCTCCGCGGGCACACGCATGCACCCACTCCTCGTAGCGCTCGACGTCGACACGGCGGCGCGGGCCCGCGACCTGGCGGCGTCGCTCGCCGGCGCCGTGGGCGGCGTCAAGATCGGCAAGCAGTTGTTCACCGCCGAGGGGCCGCCCGTCGTGCGCGCGATGGCCGAGGCAGGCCACCGCGTGTTCCTCGACCTCAAGTTCCACGACATCCCCAACACGGTGGCCGGCGCGGTGCGGTCGGCCGCGGGCCTGGGGGCGTGGATGCTGACGATCCACGCGGCGGGGGGGCGCGCGATGATCGGCGCCGCGCGCGACGCCGCCGAGGACGCCGCGGCCCGCCTGGGGACGCCACGCCCGCTCATCGTCGCGGTGACGGTGCTGACCAGCCTCGACGAGCTGGCGTTGTCGGAGGTGGGCGTCGAGCGCGGGCTCGTCGCGCAGGTGGAGTCGCTGGCACTGCTGGCGAAGGAGGCGGGCGCCGACGGGGTGGTGGCCTCGCCGCACGAGATCGCGACGATCCGCGCCCGGTGCGGCAACGACTTCCTCGTCGTGACGCCGGGCATCCGCCCGGCCCGGGCCCCTGGCGAGCCCGTCACGCGGGACGACCAGGCGCGCACCCTCACCGCCGCCGAGGCCATCGCGCGCGGGGCCGACTACCTCGTCGTGGGCCGTCCGATCACCGCGGCGCCCGACCCCGGGGCAGCTGCCCGGACCCTGCGGGCGGAGATCGACGCGGCCATCGAGGCACGCGTGCGGAGGTGACCGTCGCCGGGCAATCCGGCGTGTCGGGCAGCGTCAGACGTCCCTTCAGTCCGAGTCCCGGCGTCGGTGGTGGGGCGTGGCCACCGCCCGGTCTGCCAGCGCGTGTCTGACCCGGCACCGCCCGCCGGCCAACGGCCACGGCGCCGGGAGGCCGATCGACACCAGTGACGACCGGTACAAGCACGAACGGGCGCGGATCCGTGGATCCGCGCCCGTTCAGCTGGTGTCGGCCGGCGCCCGCGCCGGGCGGGGCTACTTCGCCGTGATGAGGAAGTGGCCGCGGCGATTCTGCGACCAGCAGGCCTCGCTGTCCTCGCTGCAGAACGGCGCTTCCTCGCCCTTGCTGACGATCGCGATGCGATCGGCCGGGATGCCGAGGCTGATGAGGTAGTTGCGCACGGCCGTGGCGCGCTTCTCACCGAGACCGAGGTTGTACTCGGGCGTGCCACGGTTGTCGCAGTGGCCCTCGATCATGATCTTCGTGCTGGTCCACCGCTTCATCCACTGCGAGTTCTTCTCGAGGGCCTGGCGGCCGGTGTCGCTGAGGTCGAAGCTGTCGAAGGCGAAGAAGACGTCGGACAACGGCTTCTCGGCGTTCAGCTCCGCGAGCGACTTGCGCGCGAAGATCTCGTCCTCGGTCAGCGGCGCGGGGGCCGGCGGCGGAGGCGGTGGTGGAGGCGGCGGCGGAGGCGGCGGCGCCGGGGCCGTCGGCGGCGGAGGCGGCGGCGCCGGGGCGGGCGCGGGCGCCTTCTTGGCACACGCCGACACCGTCAGGGCCGCGGTCAGGGCGAGCGCGAGCGTGCAGACGTGAGAGCGGTTCATGGACGGGTCTCCAGTCGAAGTCGACGGCAGAATCGTATCGGTCGGCTCTTACCGCTGTCAACGATTACCGGTACCCGATCGAAGTGTGGACTCGAAGATCCGCAGGCCCAGCCGACGCCGGTCGCCGTTGCCCGTGCGCTCGTCCGGCACGAACGTGGCGTCGGTGGCCACGACCAGCCGGCCGCCGCAGGACGCGAGTGCGCCCGCAGGGACCACGATGCGCTCGGTGAAGTCGGCCGCGGGCGAGAACCGCGCCAGTTCCTGCTCGCAGGCGAGCACGCGCACGTCGGGCGGCCGCTCGAAGTAGACCAGCGGCGACTCGCCGCGCAGGGTGAGTTCGAGCGGCACCGTGGGCGCGAGCACCTGCAGCGTGGCCCGGTCGCTCGTCCAGCGCCACGCGCGCCCGGTGAGCGGCGAGTACTCCATCTCGTGCCACCCGGCACCGGCGCCGCCGACCACGCGGCTCAGCGGTTGGAGGTCGAACTGCTCGATCGCGGCCCTTACGGGCCGCCCGCTGCCGTCAGCCGCCTCGGCCGTGAACTCGAGCCGGGCGAACCCCTCTCCGCCCAGCGCCCCCTCGGGCAGGGTCCACAGGTCCAGGAAGAAGCCCGGCTGGGGCGCCACCGTCCACTGCCGCGCCACCTGGCCGTCGATCGCCAGCGTGAAGCGCACGTCGGGCTCGCCGGCGGCCCCGAGGTTGCGCCCGCCGACGAGGATCGCCGCCGGCTCGCCGCGACGCCGGGCCCAGGCCGTGATGCCCCCGCGCGACGGCCCGCGCAGCTGGCGCTCGGCGGCCCCGGCCAGTTCGGGCGTGAGGGCCCAGCCGTCGGTGGCGAACCAGCCCGGCGGGTGGATTTCCACCCAGTCCACCGTCTGCGGCCGCACGCCCCCGACGTAGGTCGGCAGGTCGAACGGCCAGCGGTAGGCCATGCGGGTGCGGTGCGACGCCGGGTCGAACAGCGCGAGGTCGGTCCGCCGCGGCTCCATGAGGAACCACACCGGCGCCTGCCCGCCGCGCAGCCAGTAGTCGACGAGCACGGTCCACTCGCGGCCGACGGGCGAGGGCAGGGCCGCCTGTGCGATGGGCTCGCCGCGGGCCGCGCGCCACACGGCGTGGTGCATCGCCAGGACGGGCCGGTCGGCCTCCGGCATCGCCGCCCGCGCCGCCATCACCTCGTCCACCGCCCGGAACACCGGCCCTCCCTCGCGCCCGTAGGCCGAGACGGCGGGCACGGCGAGCGCGAGGCTGGCGGCCACGAGGCCGACGGCCGCGGCCCGCGCCGCGAGGGGCCCCAGCACCCCGAAGCCGCGCACGGCCAGCCACGCGACCGGCACGACGATGGGGATGGCGTATCGCGTGGTGAGCGTCTCCTGCAGGAACAGGTGGAACAGCAGGTAGGGCGCGCCGGCCACGACGAGCAGCAGCAAGGCGCGCCGGTCGCGCACCACGCACGCCGCCAGGCCCAGCGCGGCCCCGGCCGTCACGACGACGGCGAGGGGCGTGGACACCCAGGGCCAGACCAGCGAGTGCATCAGCGCGATGGCCAAGCGCCGCGGCGTGACGTGGGCGGCGAGCAGGTCGACGCCCTCGATGTCGTCGCCCGCCTGCGAGGCGAACGCGGCCAGGTACCCGGACGGCCCGCCGGCGTCGAGCACGAGGGGCACCAGCCACACGAGCACCCCGAGGCTCAGGGTGACGGTCGTACCCACCAGCGCCCCGGCCGCGTCGCGCCCGGTGCGGTCGAACAGGACGAGGCCCAGCAGCGGCAGCGTGAGCCAGACGTTCTGCGAGCGCACGCCGATCGCCAGGCCGGCCACGAGCGCGCCGGCCACGAGCAGGCGCCCCGAGCGCGCGAGCGCCGCGTGGTCCATCCCCTGCCCGGTGCCTTCCCGCGTGACGTGGCGCTGCGCGGCGAAGGCCGCGGCGAGCAGCGCCTGCGCCGCGAGGGCCGCGGCCAGCCCCGGCACGTCGCTCATCGGACGCGACGCGTTGAGCCACACGAGCGGGTTGGCCAGCGCCAGCGCCGCCGCCAGCGCGGCCCGCCAGCGGTCGCCGTCGAGCGCCACGAAGAAGACGTAGAGGGGGATGGCGGCGAGCGCGCCGAGCAGCGCCCCCCACACGGCGAGCCCGCGCGCCTCGGCCCAGGTGGACGAGGCCCCGGGCGGCTCCATCGCGCGCATGACGGCGGTGGTGGCCTTGGCCATGGCGACGAACACCGGATAGCCCGGCGGGTGGGGCTGGTGCTCGGCGACGTCGAAGTCGCGCACGCCGAGGGCGAAGTTCGTCGAGTCGACGTCCTCGAGCGCGGGCGCGAGGAAGGGGAGATGGCCGAGGAGAAAGGCCACGATCGCCGCGAGGACGATCCCCCGCGGCCCGGAGAGTGGGGCGATCGACTTCACACGGGACGCAGGCGGAGGGGCTCGTTGAGGCTCCCCAGGCGATAGCCCTGGAGGTCCAGCGCCACGAACTTGAAGCCGGCGGCCTTGACCCCGGCGGTGATGCGCGCGGCGACGTCGGGCTCGATGGCCCGCGCGAGCTCGTCACGCCCGAGCTCGAGGCGCGCCACGTCGCCGTGGTGCCGCACGCGGCACACGCGGAAGCCCAGCGCGCGCAGGGCGGCCTCGGCCGCCTCGATCGCGCGCAGCTTCTCCGGGGTCACCTCCTGGTGGTAGGGCACGCGGGACGACAGGCACGCCGAGGCGGGCGCGTCCCACGTGGGCAGGCCCATCGCCCGCGAGCGGTCGCGGATGGCGGCCTTGTCGAACCCCAACAGGTCGAGGGGACTCTGGACGCCGAACTCGCGCGCGGCCTGGCGCCCCGGCCGGTAGTCGCCCCGGTCGTCGGCGTTGCTGCCGTCGATCACGACCGCGCACCCGCGGCTGGCCGCGAGTGCCCGCAGGTGCCCGTAGAGCTCGTGCTTGCAGTGGTAGCAGCGGTCGGGGCCGTTGGCGCGGTACGCGGGCAGGTCGAGCTCGCCGGTGCGGATGAATTCGTGGCGCACCCCGCACTCGGTGGCGACGCGCTCGGCCATGGCCCGGTGCTCCGCGGGGTAGCTCTCGCTGAGCGCCGTGACGGCGAGCGCCCGGTCGCCGAGCACACGGGCGGCGAGCGCGGCGAGGTAGGCGCTGTCGACGCCTCCCGAGAAGGCGACCAGCACCGTGCCCCGCGCGCGGAGCCACTCGACGAGCGACAGCTCGCGCGCCTCGGGCGAGACCGGCTCGTCAGCGGCGTCGGCGGCGTGCACGACCGGCAGCGTGCTCACTCGTCCCAGCCCTCGTCCTCCTCCTCGTCCTCTTCCTCGTCGTCTTCCTCGTCCTCGTCGAAGTCGTCGTCCTCGTCCTCGTCTTCGTCGTCCTCGTCGTAGGCTTCGAGTTCGAGGGGCGCGGCGCTCACCACGCGCAGCGTCGAGCCGCACTGGTCGCAGCTGATGACGTCACCTTCCTCGACATCGGTGTCGTCGATCTCGAGTTCTTCCTCGCATTCGGGACAAATCGCCATGTGTCGTGCTCCCGCGCCGGGGTTCCCCTCGAGACCCGACCGCGTCCGCTCAGCATACCCAAGATCGGCGGGGGCGCGAAGGGAGCCGGATTATAGCGGGATCGTTTTCGCAGCCGCAACGCGCCACGCGGGGCCGGGGGCGGGGCCGGCGCACCTGCTACACTCGCGCCGATGACCGGCAAGACGGTGGTGGTGGCGCACCGGACCGAGGCCGTGCGCGAGCGCTTCGCCGGCGCGCTCGCCAGCGCGGGGCACCACGTGGTGACGGCCGAAGACGCGCGGGCGCTGGCCGAGGCCCTCGGGCGCGCGGGCGACCACGTGGCGCTGCTGCTGATCGACGCGACGCTCGCGCCGGGCACCGCCGCGGACGTGACGGTGCCGGTGGTGGTGTTCGCCGGCTCGGTGACCGACGCGGCGCAGGCCCGCGCGTGGGCGGCCCGCGGCGTGCGCGGGTGGGTGAACGAGCTCAGCGCGCCCCACGCGGTGCTTTCGAGCCTGGCGCCGCTGCTCTTCCGCGACAGCTTCGACCGGCGCGCCTGCCCGCGGGTGCCGGTGGCCATGACCGTGGCGTGCCGGGCCGGCGGCGTCGTGAGCTCGGCCACGGCGCTCAACATCGGCGCCGGCGGCCTCGCGCTGCGGCCGCTGCTGCCCGTCCCGGCGGGCGAGACGCTGCACCTGCGGTTCCGGCTGCCCGCCGTCGCCCACGACATCGAGGCGGAGGGGCGCGTGTGCTGGACGGACCTGCGGTTCGGGATCGGCGTGGCCTTCGAGCGCATCAGCGACGAGGACCAGGCGGCCGTCGCCAGCTACGTCGAACGCCACCTGCCCGCGTCCTGACCCGCCTCACGACGCCCGCAGCAGGCGCAGGGCGTTGGCCACGACGAGCACCGAGGCGCCGGTGTCGGCCACCACGGCCATCCACAGCGAGGCGTAGCCCGCGACGGCGAGGCCGAGCACGGCGAGCTTCAGCCCGATGGCCAGGGCCACGTTGAAGCGGATCACCGAGAGCGCCCGGCGGCTCAGCCGCATGGTGAACGGCACCTTGGCCAGCTCGTCGGCCATGAGCGCGATGTCGGCGGTCTCGAGCGCCGCGTGGCTGCCGGCGGCCCCCATGGCGATGCCCACGTCGGCCGCGGCGAGCGCGGGCGCGTCGTTGATGCCGTCGCCGATCATCGCCACCGGCCCGTACGCCTCGCGCAGCGCCTGCACCGCGCGCACCTTGTCCTCGGGCAGCAGCTCGGCGCGGTACTCGTCCACCCCGGCGGCCTCGGCGATGGCGCGCGCCGTGGCGTCGTGGTCGCCGGTGAGCATCACGACGCGGTCCACGCCGTGGGCGCGCAGGGCGGCCACCGCGTCGCGGACGTGCGCGCGCACCTCGTCGGCCACGCCCAGCAGGCCCACCGCCTGGCCGTCCAGGGCGATCATCACCGGCGTGCGCCCGCGGCCGGCGAGCGCGTCGAGGTGATCGTGCAGCGGTGCCGTGCAGAGCTGCCGCTCCTCGAACAGGCGATGGTTGCCGAGCACGCCGGCGCGGCCGTTGACGGTGGCCTCCGCCCCGCGGCCGGGGATGGCGCGGAAGCCGTCGACCTCCGACACCCCGACGCCCTCGCGATCCGCGTGGCGCAGGATTGCGCGCCCGATCGGGTGCTCGGAGCGTGACTCGATGGCCGCGGCCGTGCCGATCACCTCGTGCGGGGTGGCCGCGCCGAGCGGCACCACGTCCTTCACCTCGAGCTCGCCGCGCGTGAGGGTCCCGGTCTTGTCGATCGCGACGCACCGCACCGCGCCGGCGCGTTCGAGGTGCGCGCCCCCCTTGATGAGCACGCCCCGCCGCGCGGCGGCCGCCAGCGCCGAGACGATGGAGACGGGCGTGGCGATCACCAGGGCGCAGGGGCAGGAGATGACCAGCAGGACGAGCGCGCGATAGACCCACTCGCCGACGGGCTGGCCGAAGGCGAGCGGCGGGATCACGGCGATGGCCACCGCGGCGGCGATCACCACCGGCGTGTAGACGGCCGCGAACCGCTCGACGAAGGTCTGGGAGGGCGCGCGCGAGGCCTGGGCCTGCTCCACCAGGTGGATGATGCGCGCGATGGTGGAATCCGCCCCCGCGCGCGAGACGCGCACCTCGATGGCGCCGGTGCCGTTCACCGTGCCGGCGAAGACGCTCTCCCCCGCGTCGCGCGGGACGGGCACCGACTCGCCGGTCACCGCCGACTGATCCACCTCCGTGCGGCCGCGGGCGATCTCCCCGTCGAGCGCGATGATCTCGCCGGGCCGCACGACCACCAGGTCGCCCACCTTCACCTTCGGCACCGGCAGGCGCACCTCGATGCCGTCGCGCAACACCACGGCCTCGCGCGGGGCGAGCGCCATCAGCGACTTGATCGCCCGGCGCGCGCGCTCCACGCTGTAGGTCTCGAGCCACTGGGCCGCCGCGAACAGGAAGATGACGGTGGCGGCCTCGAAGTACTCCCCGAGCGCGAGCGCGCCGGCCACGGCCACCACCATCAGCACGTGGATGTCGAGCGTGCGCCCGCGCAGCGAATGCCAGGCGCGGGAGGCGGTGGTCAGCCCGCCGGCGACGATCGCCGCCAGGAACCAGGCCTTGCTGGCCACGCCGTGCGGCGCCGCCCAGTGCAGCGCCGCGCCCAGCGCGACGCAGAGCCCCGAGGCCGCCACCAGCCAGGTCGTCCGGGACGGGCCGCTGGCGACCACGGCGGCCGGCGGCTCCCCCTCCGCGGCCTCGGTGGCGCGCAGCCCCGTCTCGGTGATGGCCGCGGCCACCGCCGGCGCGTCGAGCACGGCCGGGTCGAAGCGCACGCGCACGCGGCGGCCGATCAGGTCGGCCGTGAAGTCGTGCACGCCGGGCAGCTTCGCCAGGCGGCGGCCGACCAGCCGCACCTCGTCCTGGCAGCACAGGCCGGCGACGTCGTAGCAGGCCTCCGCGCGGCCGACCGGCGCCGGGCCGGCCTCGGCGCTCATGCCAGGCCTCCACGCCGGCGCGGTGGCGCCCCCGGGGCCTCTTCCTCGACGTGCCCCCGCGCCTGCGCGAGCAGGTCGTGGATGTGGTGATCGTCGAGCGAGTAGAACACCATCCGGCCCTCGCGCCGCGCCCGCACCAGCCGAAGGCCGCGCAGCAGCCGCAGCTGGTGCGACACGGCCGACACGGTGGCGCCGAGCAGCGTGGCGAGGTCGCAGACGCACAGCTCGCCGGGGGCCAGCGCGTCGAGCAGCCGGACGCGGGTGGCGTCGCCGAGCAGCCGGAAGGTCTCGGCGAGCGCGGCCGCCGCCTCGGGCGAGGCCATCGCCGCGCGGGCGTGCGCGATGCGCGCCGCGTCGGCGTGGAACTCGGCGCAGGTGCTCGTGGCGTGGGCGGGCGTCGCGGTGGCCGGCCGGCGCGCGGCCGGCGGGCGCCGCGC
>JADHED010000866.1_pt1 | contig 29912 bp, 29 predicted proteins | sample 8952041 | NCBI WGS metagenome assembly JADHED01 (sample SAMN16124423, study PRJNA663239) | bioreactor sludge metagenome | isolation source: sludge (control) | place: India:Bengaluru | collected 2018-09-08
GAGGAGCAAGTATAATATGCTTCGTTATCTGTAGCGAGTCGCATTTTAATCCAGTCAACAGATAAGACAGGCTGCCTCAACTGGCAGCCTCGTGAACGTTTGGGATTTTTGAATGGTAAATGCAGATGACTTAGGGAATTGTTGATGTTTTTATCGAATTTCGAAATCGTTCACTAAATATAGTAGGCTGCAACATTTAGGAGGTTTTACGCTTTTCCCCCAGGTTCATACAAATTGAAATCAGGATTTAAACCAGTGGGTTACAGAATGCCTTTCAGGGCAATATGATAAAGCAGCATGATGGTTTTACCGTCGACAATCCTGCCGGTTTCAATGCGGCGTAATGCCTCTTCAAGCGTCATTTCCAGCACGTCGATATCTTCTCCCTCAGCCTTGATCCCGCCGCCGACGCCGGTTCTGTCTTTCGGCTGATACTCGGCAAGATAAAAATAGAGTTTTTCCGTGACAGAGCCCGGGCTCATATAGGCTTCAAAGATTTTCTCTACGCGCGTAACGTGGAATCCGGTCTCTTCTTCCGCTTCTGCTTTGATGCGGCTTTCAGGATCCATGTTGTCCAGCAATCCCGCCGCCGCTTCAATTAAATCGTCCTCATGGCCGTTAATAAAAACAGGGAAGCGGAACTGGCGCGTCAGGATGACCGTCTTTTTCTCACGGTTGTAGAGAAGAATCGTCGCGCCGTTGCCACGGTCATACACTTCCCGCTGTTGCCGCTGCCATTCGCCATCACGACGCTGCAGGTCGAAGGTGTATTTTTTAAGGATGTACCAGTTATCTGACAGGGTTTCACTGTTAATGATGCGCACATCTGCACGTTTTGATTGCACGATTGTTCCTCCTTACGTAGAGTAATACTCATAAACAGCAATATCATGCACTTTCAAGGTAAAACATGCAACATCAGGAAAACAGGATGCTCACTCGTCAGCGAAAACAATTGATCCTTGAAAAGCTGGGTGCCGAAGGTCAGGTCCAGTCAAAAGCGCTCAGCATTCTTTTCGACGTCTCTGAAGATACTATCCGGCGCGATCTCCGCGAGCTGGCGGCAGAAGGGCGTTTGCAGCGTGTTCACGGCGGCGCACTACCGTCATCTTCCGCAATTGCTCCGTTTGCCGAACGGCAATCCGTGAAGATGGATGCAAAAAAAAGGGTGGCCCGGAAAGGGGCACAGCTGATTTCATCAGGCCAGGTGGTAATTATCGACGGTGGCACGACAACCTCGGAGCTGATTACCTTTTTCCCGCCTGACTTGCGCATCACCGTGGTGACGCACAGCCCGAGTATTGCTCTGGGGCTTGTTGATCATCCTGCCATTGAGGTGATTTTGATCGGCGGACGGTTGTATAAACACTCGATTGTTGCGGTCGGCGCGGCGGCCATCGAAGGCATAGAGAATATTCATGCAGATCTGTTCTTTATGGGCGTGACCGGTATTCATCCGGATGCGGGGCTAACAACCGGCGATTTCGAAGAGGCAAGCATCAAACGTGCATTCTCCGGCAGAGCCGCGGAAACGGTCGTTCTGGCGTCTCCGGAAAAGATCAACACCGCGTCGTCGTTTGTGATTGGCGATGTATCATCAGTGAATACCATCATCGTTGAAGACGGCACAGATAAGGAGTGGATCCGCGCGGTATCGGAAAAGGGGGTATCCGTCGTGCTGGCCTCAGATCGTGACAGCCTCTGACAGCCAGCGACTGGCTGTCAGGATTTAGCGTCTAAAATGTTCTCAAGCGAAATATTTGGGCTACTGACTTTCCGGCGCATGGCATACGGCTTCGATGTTATGACCATCAGGCGAGATGACAAAAGCGGCATAGTAATTTTCACCATAGGAACGTAGCCCCGGCTCACCGTTATCACGTCCGCCAGCGCCCAGCGCGGCATGGTAAAAATCATCTACCTGCTGACGGGTCTTGGCCACAAACGCCAGATGCAGAGGCGCCGGTTTGTCATTTGTCTGGAAAAGGCAAAGCGAAACGTCGCCAGAGCTCATCTCAACACCATAATCCGGCGCGCCTTCATCGATGAGTTCAACACCAAGCGGACGAAGCGCCTCGAGGAAGAAGGTTTTACTTTTTTCATAATCGCTGACGCCAAATTTCACATGATCAAACATTATCGACTCCTTGAAAGCGATAGAGAAATGAAGAGTATAGAAGGTGGCAGGAGTCGAATATGAGCACAGGTGCGTCTATGTGACAGATATCTCGTTACATAGCAGACCGTTTCCGTCCAACAAATGTCCAGCGCAGGTAATCGTAAACCCAGTTAAACAGCATCGTGTACGGCAGGAAAAACAGTACCAAACCAATCTCAACAAAAAATGCCTCCGTCATCGTTAAATGCAGCATCACCATGGCCACAGGAATTAACGTGATGATAAGTCCGGCTTCGAAACAGGCCGCATGGAGCGCGCGGACGAGGAACGTTCTTTCAAACTGGTATTTTTTCTGAAGAGCGTCAAAGAATTTGTTAAACACAAAATTCCAGGCCGTGGCGGTAAGCGCGGATATCACGGACAGCGAGCCAGACTGGAGTACCGACACGTTCATCAGCCAGGCAAGCGACAGCGCGATGATAATGTTGGCCGTGACTTCAAAAATGACCGCGTGGAAAATCCTTTCTCTAAAGCTTTTATCTAATTCAATTTCCATAAGTTTACGGCAGCAGTGGGCAAAGGCTGAAGTATATCAAACGTCTTTCAACCATGTGTAAACGTAGACGTTGGGTCGTGCGGGGCCTCGACACAAATCATGCTTGAAAAGGTGGCTTCACATGATTCAATGGACCAGGTCAATCATGACCGCAGAAATGCAGATTTTGCCTCTCCTTATTTAAGTGCGCATAATGTATATTATGTTAAATGACATCTGATAGCTAATCACGAGCCGATACATCAATCTGTTATTAATTCTGACCACCCTCTCGCTTCTCGTCTTTCACTGTCGATAACGACGATTTGTGAAAAAAACTCATAACACCATTCGATGGCGCATGCTGGTTCCCTTCATGTCAGTGCAATACCCTGTCACATACAGAATTGCTGGCAATAAAAGAAGGAACACAGAATGAAGTATGTGAATCTGGGTCGTAGCGGTTTGCAAGTCTCCCGTCTTTGCCTCGGTTGTATGAGCTATGGTGAACCTGAACGCCTGCCTCAACCCTGGTCCCTGGATGAAAAGGCGTCACGGCCACTCATCCGTCAGGCGCTTGAAGCAGGCATTAATTTTTTTGATACCGCGAATATCTACTCGGGCGGAAGTTCTGAAGAGATCACAGGAAAAGCGCTGAGAGAAATGGCCAGACGCGATGAGATCGTTGTGGCGACAAAGACCTTCTTTCCGTGGCGCAACTCACCCAATACCGGGTTTCTTTCCCGCAAGGCCATTTTTCAGTCTATTGACGATAGCCTGATGCGCTTAGGTATGGATTATGTGGATCTCTTTCAGATTCACCGCTTTGACCACTCTACGCCTGTTGAAGAGACCATGGAGGCTCTGCATGACCTCGTTAAATCAGGAAAAGTACGTTACATCGGCGCATCATCTATGGAAGCCTGGCGCTTTGCAAAAATGCAGCATACTGCAGAGCGTAACGGCTGGACTCGATTTATCACGATGCAACCGCAATACAACCTGCTTTACCGGGAAGAAGAGCGCGAGATGCTGCCCCTGTGTGAAGACCAGGGCGTTGGAGTGATCCCCTGGAGTCCGATGGCGCGCGGCAGGCTTACGCGTGACTGGAGTGTCACGTCCCGACGAACGCAAAACGATGCCTTTGCGTTAAAAATGTATGAGAACGCAGCCCTTCTGGATAAGCCCGTTATTGATGTTGTTGCCAGCATTGCTGAAAAGCACGAAGTGCCAAGAGCCCATGTTGCAATTGCCTGGTTGCTATCAAAAACGGTCATCACAGCACCGATCATCGGCGCGACGAAACCAGAACATCTTTCCACGGCTATCAGCGCGCTGGACTTTTCACTTAGCGATGCCGAAATCATGGAACTCGAGGCACACTATCTGCCGCATCCCGTCGACGGGATCATTCCCCCGCTTCCGGATACGCCACCTTCACTCACGCCGCCTTCAGCAATACAGAACCGTTAACACCCTTCCCTGGCCCGGCGTTGCCGGGTCTCCCTGGCCACTGATGTGAAAAAGGTGGCCATTACCGTTTAACTTTTATCAAACTGACTTTCGGTAAACGGATCGGCGCGACCGCCCTGCAATGGGATTTTGGCCAGCGCCGCATCGATTTCGCCTAGCTCGCTGTCCGTCAACCGGACTTGCGGTGCACCGCTGTTTTCTATTAGGTGCGGATATTGCGTCGTACCCGGGGTTGCGGCCAACGCCAGACCGGCTCCGGCGATCAGAAAATTGCGACGATCCCGGGAAGCGGGTACGGAAGCAGAATGCTGGTCATGCATCATCTTGCTCATAAACTGGAACTCCCTATAGCGAAGAAAGGATTCATTAATTTGGTCATTACCAGGCATAAGCCTGTGGCGCTTCTCCCCCGGGTCCGGGCCAGAGTTCGTCGAGACAGCTCATGGTGTCGTCTGATAGCGTGATTGTCGTTGCGTGCAGCGCCTGCTGGAGTTGTTCGACCGTACGAGGCCCGATAAGTGGAGCAGTAACGACAGGATTCTGCAGGAGCCAGGCAAGCGCCACATCGGAAGGGGTTTCGCCGAGGTCCTCACATAATCCTTCGTAGGCTTCCAGCTGCGGACGATACTGTTCGATTAGACGGGCAAACGCGGGCCTCGCACGGCGCCCGCTGGCCATCTTTTTCAGTACGCCGCCAAGCAACCCTCCGGCAAGTGGACTCCAGGGAATCAGTCCCAGGCCAAAATGACGGCATGCGGGAATGACCTCCAGCTCAACAGTTCGGGCAGTCAGATTGTAGAGACTTTGCTCAGCAACCAGGCCCAGGAAATGGCGGGCCGTGGCAACTGACTGCGCAGTCGCAATGTCCCAGCCTGCGAAATTGCTGCTACCGATATAAAGCACTTTTCCCTGCTGAACAAGGAGCTCCATGGCCTGCCAGACCTCTTCCCATGGTGTATAACGATCGATGTGATGCATCTGATAGACGTCAATATGGTCGGTCTTAAGCCGTCGCAAACTGTCCTCGCAGGCCTTGCGAATATGGTAAGCAGAAAGACGGCGATCGTTCGGACCTGGTCCCATAGGCTGATAGGCTTTCGTCGCCAGAACGGTACGGTCCCGGCGGCCACCCTGCTGGAGCCAGCGACCAATAATCTCTTCGGACAGCCCCGAACCTTGCTGGATATCGGGTGATTGCTCGGTGCCATACACGTCTGCTGTATCAATGAAATTGATACCCGCCTCAAGCGCTTCATCCAGAATGCGGGCGCTGGTTTTCTCGTCGGTGACGTCACCAAAATTCATGGTTCCGAGACAAAGGCGGCTGACTTTCAGGCCGGTGCGGCCAAGATGCGTATAGTTCATACACGGCTCCGTTAGGTGAATATTCCGCCCTGACCGACGGCCAGAGCGCATAATTTTCAAGAATAACGAAGCACAACGTGTTCAGTGAGAGGCGATGAGCGGATGGACTTGTGAAATAAATTCAGCAACGGATTAGCCCTGGTCGGTCTATGGTGTATATCATTTCCGTATCAACGCATTCGGGCCTTAACGCACAAGGAAAACGATTCTGTATGCAAATAAGCAGAGCTGATGTCGCCGATCTCATTTATTTCATGGCTATTGCACGTCATCGCAGTTTCAGCCGTGCGGCGATTGAATTAGGTGTCAGTGCATCAGCGCTTAGTCATGCCCTGAAGGGACTGGAAACAAGGCTCGGGGTTCGCCTCCTTAATCGCACGACCAAGAGCGTTACCCCTACGGCTGCAGGTGAAGAACTGGTTCAGTCTGTCCTTCAGCCTTTCGACAAGATAGAAGGCGCGCTTGAATCGCTTAACCGGTATCGTAATACCCCTGGCGGACGTATCCGCATCAATGCTGCCGTTGAAGCGGCCAATCTTTTGCTTGCGCCGGTCATGCCCGCTTTTATGGATCGCTATCCCGATATTGAAATCGATATTGTGGCCAGCAACCGTATGGTTGACGTCACTGATGCGGGCTTCGATGCAGGTATCCGCTATGGTGGCACTGTCCCGGAAGACATGGTTGCCCGGCGTTTATCTGCCGATATTCGCTGGGTTATCGCAGCATCCCCCGACTACCTTGAACGCTACGGAACGCCTGAACATCCTGATGATTTATTGCACCATCGCTGTATTAGCAATCGCCTCGGCGACGATCGGATTTATCGCTGGGAACTTGAGCGAGATGGCGAAACGTACCAAATCACTGTGCCAGGCTCTGTGACGGTCAATCAGGCTGAAACGGGCCTTGTGGCCGTCTTAGGTGGAGCCGGCCTGATGTATTTTCCGGAGCCTCTTGTTGCACCCTATGTGAAGGATAGACGGCTCCGCCTGGTGCTTACGGAATGGTCTCCGCTGGAGGAAGGTTTTCATATCTATTATTCAAGCCGCCGGCAACTACCGACCGGGCTTCGCCTTCTGATTGAGTTCATACAGGAGGCCCGGCCGCTGGGGTTGTGAAATAGCGCCTCCATACTGAACGAGGCGTTATCGTCCCGTAGCGGATATCAGAAAATCAATCAGGGCCTTCACTCTTTTCGTTTTACCCGCGTTTTTGGGGTAATAGAGATACACTGGCGGGTAGGTTTTCCAGTAGCTCTCCATCACGGGTATAAAGCGCTCCCTGTCCGGCTGTAACTGCAAGATGGGTTCAAACAAACGTCCGATTCCCAGGCCGTTACGGATCCCGTCTGCCATAACGTCAATATCGTTGCTGATTAACTGCCCGGGCATCTCAACCGTCAACTGCTCTCCGCGATCGTTCAGAATCAACGGAAGGATGCGGTTGTTAGTAATAAAACGGTAGCCAATCAGCTTGTGTTGACTGAGGTCAGCCGGCACCTCGGGCATTCCATGCTCGCTGATATAAGCTGAGGATGCATATAACCCTTCACGAAAGGGTTTCATTAACGGCCGCGCCACCACCCCACCTTCGAGGATATCGCCAAAACGGATCCCAAGATCAAAACGCTCTTCGATAACATTCACGGTACCGTCGTAAACCGAAATTTCAAGCTGTATACCCGGATATTGCTGACAGAATTTCGCCATTGCAGGCTTAAGAATTAACAGATAGGCAAAACGCGAGAGCGTGATTCGCACGATACCAGAGGGCTCCTGATTCTGGTCGCGAATGCTTTCAAGCGAATTTTCCAGCGACTCCACCGCCGCAGCGGTCTGTTCCAGCAACAGCTGCCCGGTTTCCGTCAGCTCAATACGGCGGGTCGTACGCACAAAAAGCGGATGGCCAATATGATCTTCCAGCAGCTTAAGCGCATTGCTGACGGAGGGAGGCGTAATTTCCAGTTTTCTTGCGGCTGCCGAAATATTGCCCTCACGTGCAATGCTCTGAAAGATCCGTATCTGGTTATACAGGGCGTTATTCATAATGTTTTCCTTAAGCAATCACGGCTTAATTATTAAGTACAGCCTAAAGATGCTTAAGTCAATGCCCCTCTAATCTTCGTGAAATTCGCCTCTTATACTTTTGTCTCTTTCTACAACAACCTGAGTTCAGGAGACTATGATGCGAATTTTATGTCTGGATATCCCCGCACCTGGAGCATCGCTGGAAAAATATGCTCCGCACCTTAACGCTGAAGCGCTGCACGCCTGGGGATTGTATAAATCCGGCTTCATCCGCGACATCTACTTCCGTCAGGACAGGCCTGGTGTCGCTATTTTTCTTGAAAGTGACTCTGTCGATGAAGCGATGAACGTAATGGCCGAATTCCCGCTGGCAAAAGCAGGCTTATTAAGCTTTGAGTGCATTCCGCTTGGCTCCTTTATTAACTGGGAAAATCTCTTTGCCGCTGAATTTAAAAATATAGAGTGAGGCCCGATATGAAACCTGCAGATAAACCCGTGCTGTGTGTCGTATCCAGCCATCCGATTAAAGGCGCATCCGGTGTACCAACCGGTTTTTTCCTGGCCGAGCTGACGCATCCGCTGAAAGTACTGGAAGATGCCGGACTAAAAACGACGATAGCCAGCATTCGCGGGGGACAGCCGCCGGTGGATGGATTTGACCTCAGCGATCCTGTCAACGCCTGGTACTGGAACGAAACCGATTTTCAGCAGCGCCTGGCAACAACACCAGCGTTATCCGAGCTGAACGGTACCGATTACAGCGCCGTTTTCTTTGCGGGCGGCCATGGAACCATGTGGGATTTCCGTGATAGCCAGGATGCCCAGCGTATTATCCGCGAAATATATGAAAGTGATGGGATTGTCTCAGCCGTCTGCCACGGACCTGCGGCACTGGTTGACGCAAAGCTCAGTAGCGGCGAATACCTGGTGAAAGGCAAAAACGTGGCAGCCTTTACCAACAAGGAAGAGGAAGAAGTTCACACCACAAATGTGGTTCCCTTCCTGCTTGAGACTGCACTACGCGAGCATGGCGCGCTTCATCATGAAGCCCCGAACTGGTCTGAAAACGTGGTTACCGACGGACGCCTTATCACGGGGCAGAATCCCGCTTCAGCGCACGGTGTCGGTGTGGCGCTGTTAAATGCCCTCCGCCAGCCAACTTAATTCATTCATCTGTCTTTCATCGTTACTCACCCTCTTTGGCCGGTTTACGTCAGCAACGTTCCGGCCTTTTTTCAGGAGCTGAATATGAAATCTCTTCCTTCAGTCGCGCTCGGCACATGGTCCTGGGGCACAGGCTTCGCCGGTGGCGACACCGTCTTCGGCAATCATCTTTCTGATACTCAGATGGCAGACGTGTTCACCACGGCCATGAGTAAGGGCCTCAATCTCTGGGATACCGCAGCAGTATATGGCATGGGGAGTTCCGAGGCAGCGCTGGGAGCATTAGTCCGTCAGTTCCCCCGCGAGGATATGATTTTATCCACCAAATTCACGCCGCAGATCGCGAAAGAACAGTCAGCACAGCCTGTCAGCGATATGCTTGAGGCCAGCCTCGGACGCCTGGGCGTGGACGCGATTGATATCTACTGGATCCACAATCCCCTCGACGTTGAGAAATGGACGCCAGGACTGATCCCACTTTTACAAAGCGGTAAGGTCAAACGCGTAGGTGTTTCCAACCACAATCTGGCACAAATCAGACGCGCCAACGAAATCCTTAACGCTTCCGGTTATTCCCTCAGTGCAGTACAGAATCTTTACAGCCTGCTTTATCGCGCCTCTGAAGAGGCCGGGATCCTTGATTACTGCCGACAAAATAACATCACGTTCTTTGCTTACATGGTCCTGGAGCAAGGCGCGCTCAGTGGTCGTTATGATTCAGATCATCCCATGCCTGCCGGGAGTGGCCGGGCCGAAAGTTATAACGCAGTACTGCCGCAGATAGAAAGATTAACCGCCGCCATGAAAAAAATGGGAGCCGAAAGGAATGCCAGCGTGGCACAGATAGCCATCGCATGGGCTATTGCAAAAGGTACCCTTCCCCTCGTTGGTGCGACTAAAGTCCATCACGTTCTGGACGCCGCCTGCGCTTCAGACATCCAGTTACGCGATGAGGAAATCATCCTGCTGGAACAACTCGCCACAGAGACCAGAGTGGATACACGAGGCGCCTGGGAAAAACCGATGGTGTAAACCCTGTCCGGGACAGACTGCCATGAATGACACTCACGAACGGGCTGTTCCGGGCGATCCTAATCTGCATCACTTTTACTGCTTTGTATGAAGGGTGAGAATATGAAAATCATTTGCCTCGAAGAACATTATCTCGACAGCGAGTTAGGGCGAGCGTGTATGCCTGTTGCGCTTGAGCAGGCACCTTTCCTTGGCGACTGGGGGAAAACCGTCGCTGATGGTCATAATCCTGACCGAAGCCGGCCGCAGATAGAAAAGAATGCGCTGATAAACGCGAAAGGCGCTGATTTGGGAAGCCGCCGCCTCAGGGATATGGATGAGGCGGGAATTACCCTGCAGATCCTCTCTGTGGGCGGATTCCCCCAGCTGGCTCCCGGTGATAAAGCGGTAACATTAAATACGGCGGCAAACGACCGCCTTGCCGGGGCGGTAAGAAATCACCCGGATCGCTTCGCGGCATTTGCCACACTTCCCTGGGCACAGCCGGAAGAGGCTGAAAAAGAGCTTGTCCGCGCAGTTGAAAAACTGGGGTTTAAGGGGGCTCTTCTGAATGGCCGACCCTCTTCATGCTTTCTCGATCATCCTGACTATGACTCCCTGCTTTCCCGCTTTAATAAACTGAATGTGCCACTCTATCTTCATCCCGGATTACCGGTTAAAAGCGTACAGCAGGCCTACTTCACGGGCTTCAATGCAGAGGTCAACGCCCGGCTCTCTATGTTTGGCTGGGGCTGGCATCACGAAGCCGGGATCCATTTGTTACGGCTGATGTTATCGGGCGCATTTGATAAATATCCCCACCTGCAGGTAATCAGTGGCCACTGGGGGGAGATGCTGCCCTTCTGGCTGCAGCGTCTTGATGACAGCCTTCCGCTGGCTGCAACGGGTCTGTCACGCACGCTAACGAGAACCTTCCAGGAGCACGTTTACGTTACCCCGTCAGGTATGCTGACACTGCCGCACTTCCAATTTATCTACGCGTTAATGGGGGCAGACAGGATCCTGTTCTCCGTTGATTACCCCTATCAGACCCTGGACGGTGTAAAAACATTTATCGACAGTCTGCCCGTCAACAAGGCTGAAAAAGAAGCCATCGCGTTTCGCAATGCAGAACGTTTACTGGGCATCACGGCGTAGTTCACGGGTTCATGATGACCGGGCACAATGAAATCCGTCGACCATTATTAGTTTTTGTCTAAAAGTGAATGAGCCTTTACTGCTCTAAAAAAAATAATGGTGTCACTCTATACTGGGTTAAAAATCCACCAGCCTCTTTAACGTATTGAAATGAAAAATATCCTTGTTATTTCAGGTCATCCTGAGCTGAACCATTCCGTCGCCAACGCCACTATACTTGATGAAGTGGCAACCGCCCTTCCCGATGCTGAAATTCGTCGTCTGGACTGGCTCTATCCGGACGGCAAATTCAATATCGCTGCGGAGCAGGAAAGCCTGCTCAGGGCCGATGTGATTGTCTGGCAGTTTCCTTTTTCCTGGTATGGGCTGCCCGGGTTAATGAAACAATGGCTGGACGAGGTCTTTGTCCACGGCTTCGCGCATGGCTCAACGGCGAAACTGGGCGGTAAAAAGCTGATCCTCTCCTTCACTACAGGGGCGCCACAGGCGCTCTATACCGCTGACGGTTTCTTTGGCCATGCCATTGAAGAGTATCTTATTCCGTTCGAGACCACGGCAAAACTGTGCAATCTTGAGCTGCTGGCGCCGGTTTATACCTGCGGTATCAGCTATGCCGACCGGGATGCCGACAAACTCGCGCAGCATAAAACGCTTGCCCGGGAACATGCTTCAAGGCTTGTCGATCTGCTCAATTCCGTCGTGAATAATCCAGAGGGAGAATAACGATGCAGTATACCCGGCTCGGTAAAAGTGACTTACTGGTCTCCCGCATCTGTATGGGATGTATGGGGTTTGGCGACCCGTTAACGGGCCAGCATCGCTGGACGCTGGACGAAACAGCAAGCCGGGACATCATCCGCTACGGTCTCGAAAAAGGTATCAATTTTTACGATACCGCCATCGCCTATCAAACCGTACAGCGCTCAGGTTGAATCCACCTTCAGACCTTTTGGTGGACGCTTCATCGTCAGAGGACGTGAACCCGATGTCGACACACTGGTTCAACATTACACCAATGATGAAGGCCTGGCTGAATGAAACCTGGGGAAGTGTCGGACTCGGTCTTTGGCAGGGAAAGGAGATGTTTGTTATCAGTACGGCTGCGGGGGGAAGCTCCACTTACGGGCTGGACGGCAGGATAGCGGCATCGCTTGCGGATGTGTTTTTACCGATGAAGGCAAGCGCCCTGCACGCAGGTATGACATGGCTTCCTCCCCTGGTCTTTGAGAGCGCCAGCAGCGATCGGTTACCTTCTTACCAACATCAACTTATAGAACGTCTTAAACAGCCATTTCAGTAAAAGGATCATCGTGAAAAAGACTCTTATGCTTTCAATTTGCATGCTGATAAGCAGCCCTGTCTTTGCAACAAAACTGGACGCGCCGGATAAGCGAGTGATGAATATCTTTGAGCTCGGCGTCAGACCCGATCGGGACAAAGATTTTGCAGACGTAGCCAGACAGACGATTTCCGCTTCGGTTGATCATGAAGCAGGTACACTGGCGATGTACGCCCTGCACCTCCGCGACATTCCACGTCAGGCATACATAGTCGAGCTTTATGAAAACGAGGTGGCCTACCGTAAACATCTGGATGCCGAGCCGTACAAATCCTTCGCTGCTCGCGCCCCGGACATTATCGATCGGAAAAATAAAATCACTCTGGAGCCCCAATTTCTGGGGGACAAACACATCATACCGAATGAGCGAACCATTAATAATCTGGTGATCGTCGAGGTAAAGCCTGAATTTCAGACCGAATTCAAAAACATCGTCATGCCTGAAATGGCGGAATCGCTCAAAGTAGAGAAAGGCGTGTTAGCCATGTATGCCGCTACAGACTCACAGACTCCGAACCGCTGGTATTTCTATGAGATTTACGCCAGTGAGGAAGCGTATCAACTGCACCGACAAACGCCACACTTCCGTGACTATCTCAGGCAAACGGCGCATATGAGCGTCAGTAAGGACGCTATCCCGGTAAAACCGGTATTTCTTCGTAACAAAGGCGGAATCAAACAGGAGCCGCACCGTTGACCAGTGAGGATTGACATGAAAAGCGTAATTGCAGCGGCGGCCATGTCGCTTGTTATTTCTGATTTTGCTAATGCTGAGGAAACAAGAGGTAAAGCTATGATGAAAATTGAACCTTCAGCGATTCCTGAAGCTGATATTCGTTCTGTCTCACCGGCTCTTGCGCGCTTTGGTCGAGAAGCTATTACAGAAGATCTGTGGACACGCGATGCCCTCTCGCCCAGGGATCGTAGTATGGTGACCGTCACCATGCTAATTGCCCGAAACCAGCCTGGCGACCTTAAGCACTATATAGACATTGCCCTTGATAATGGCGTTACGCCAGCGGAATTGTCAGAAATCATTACCCATCTGGCGTTCTACTCAGGTTGGCCAAATGCCATGTCAGCCGTCAGCGTGACCAAAGCAGTATTTGAAACTCGTGGCGTCACGGCAGATGCACTTCCTGACGCTTCTCCGGACCTGCTTCCTCTCAATCAGGCAGCAGAAAAGCAGCGTTCAGAGACAGTGGAAAAAAATGTTGGCCCAATATCTCCGGGCCTGGTTAAATTCACTGCAGATCCACTGTTCCTGGATCTCTGGCAAAGACCCGCGCTGAAACCCCGCGACAGAAGCCTGATTACGGTCAGCGCCTTAATCGCATCCGGACAGAGCGCGCAGATTGGCTATCACCTCAATAGAGCAATGGATAATGGACTTTCTGTTGAGGAAGCTGGTGAGATCGTTACCCAGGCCGCCTTCTATGCTGGCTGGCCAAACGCATTTACCGCTGCTCCGGTTGTGGGAGAGGTGCTAAACAATCGATCATCGAGTAAAAGGTAACATTACTGAACACTAAAACCTGACGCACATCACAAAATTAGAACGAACAGTTCATGAACCAACAGACGTGACATCGAGTGATTTATGGACAGCGTTTAACACAGTTATGAACCAAAACTGAGTTCATAACTGTGAGTTTGAATCGCCATTTGATTAATATCCATTTAAAACAGTTTGTTATACTGTTTCTGGTGCTGTCGTAAATTATGTATATTCCTCAAACCCAGAATAGTTAAATTGCCTACGAAGGTGCTTTACTTCACCATTCACATCCACACATAGATAAATCAATACGTTGTGATTTCTGACTTCCCTCCCGTTTCTTTCGTTAGGTTCAGAGTACATTCCCTTCATATCCATGTTAATCATAAGGTAAAGGCTGTGTATTCACTAAATCAGTTGGTTATCTCGGGTTGCAAACGGCAATGGATCCTGTTCGGTGATAATTCATTATTATATTCATGATGCCTGAGTGCACTATAATATCCAATGATATAGTCTGTTATTGCATGGGCAGCATCGAGTTCTGGTCAACAACCCGTTGGGCTGATTCACGTTTAAACTCTGCGCTGAAATTTCTTTTTTTCATTGGATCACCTGTGTTGTTCTGAGGTTAGCACCTCTGTCAAGATTGCTAAATTCAGTAAACCACTACAGAGTACGTAAAACAGTTAGTGGACGAAATGGAAAATAAACCCGCCGAGTAGATCAAATTGGTTGATAGCAGAATAGTATCTTATCGGTGCGGATAATGTGTTAATCAGTACATCATCCGCACGGCAGGCCATTGCTGTTTCAGTTACAGCTTGCAATAAAGGTACAAAGTTTTTCCATCATCGGTTTCAAATCAAGAATAGATAAATCTGCCGGATATGCTTGAATGTACTCACGAGCCACCCGAACTTTATTCGCGGTAACCACATCTTTCTTTCGTGTGCTGTAGTTCAACAGATTGGTGTAGACTCCCTTTTCTTCTGCCAGTATCGCCGACGGGTGAACCTTAATGATGCACTCCTGTACCCTATTTGGATCCAGATAGTTCTCCACTTCTCGCCCTTTGGTTACCCAAGCAAACCCAGGCCCGGCATTGAATTCACCCTGAAGCCGTAATTTAGTTTCGTTAAGAGATGATCTTGCCGATGACGCATCGCTGTCGAACATAATCACCGCGTTGCGGTTCAGATCCCTGACAGAAATAAAGTCCTCCACCTGCTCATCATCACTGTCCAGAGCCGTTAAATGGCTAAATAGCCTACCGCCATAAAACATGATGGAATAATGTATGCCTTCTACGAATCCCGTATTCATCGAGGCAAGCCAGTAGTTGAGGTAGATGCGGTCAGAGGGCCCTTCTACCCAGATCACACAGTTTGCCTGAAGGATATCGGAAGCACGGTAACCAAGATCCTGACAAATGCCAGAACGAGAGCGGGTACTGTCGACAGCCGCAACAGATGTAATCCCCTGTGACTGAGTAACATGAAAAATCTCAGCATCAACGGCATCCAACAAATGGGCAGAATGGGTCGTGAAAAGGTACTTATTATTGGTGTTAATGGCCAGATATTTTACCAGTTTCTTCTGCAGCAATGGATGAAGATGAAGCTCAGGTTCTTCAATACAAACGATGGTGTTTTCAAGAATCGTGGATGCCGAGGCCAAGATCACAACTTCATGAATACCTGTTCCCAGCGATGTCAACGGTAGCATCCGCCTATCAATTTCAACCAGGATCGTATCCCTCTCGTAAGGGATAGTAAGCGTGGCTGAAGGATTATCGAGAACAGTCTGTAGAAATCGGTTAATTTTGTTGAATTTATCCCGATTATAGCGTTCATTCAAAGCCGGACTTTCAAGCTTTGCAAGACGGTCAATAATACCGATACCACTAAAATCCTCACTGACACTACCCGATTCACCAATCCTGCGGATTGCAGGAATAACTTCAATTCTGGGTGCATAATCGGGTCGGTACGCCAGTTTTCTCATCACTTCAGGGAACCAGTGTGCACGAAAATCCCCGCCAGTTTGGTTGGTCAACTTCGTCCATAAAGAATTCCATTCCTGCTGTGACAGTACATTGACCAACAAGTCCTGATCATATTTCAGTATAAATTCATTACGAGAGGTCGCCGTATGGTACTCAAACCAGTACAGACCATTTTCTTCCCTGAATGTAGAAAGAATTTTTTTTAGTGAAGAAGTATAATAGCCTTTATTGCCCGCATCCATTTGAGGTGAAATTAATGAGTCAATAAATTTGCTCAACTGTTTCTCATCTAAAGCAAATGCAGCAGCCCTTTTTCCACTGTTCGAACCTATTGTCTTATCCAGTTCTCCAAATGTTGATTTGTCAGTCGCTGAATAGTTTTGCGCATGATTTATTTTCCCCAGAACATAGCTGTAATGCTGGTGTAGATAGTTAATGATGTTAGATTTGCCTGTATTATTCTGACCGATAATAAAATTTATTTTTTTGAGTGGACCTATTTTTACCGTTTGCTCTCCGATACTTCGGTATGCTGAAAAACCAAAACCCTGAAAATCGTTAATATCCATTTCTGTTCCTGTATCCGCCCCGCAGACAGATTTTTATGTAAACGCCACTGTCAGGCGTAGCAACCCTCTATTTCGCAACGTCTGAGTTAAACCGCTGCACTACGCACATGTTGTCATGTGCATAGTATCCTGCCCCGGAGATTATAGCGCCAATGTCGCCTTCGCCGTGCCAGGGATCACATCAAACACGGTCAGTTCGTAGACTACCGTTGCACCAAGTGGGATCAAGTAGAAGATCCATTCACACTAACCGAGGACGGACATCACTAACGGTTGGTCCGGCTTCAACCGGCTTAATCACGGCGATGATCTGATGCTCAGTAAAACGGGCTTTACTCATAGCGATCTCCTTCGTTGGCAGATTGATTATGCCGGATGATCTCTAAATGTGAATGGCACGATTATACGGGATACTTACAACCTCTACCCAGCTCCTTAAAGTATTACTCTCTGTTGCTTCTCCAGAAGTTATTCTCCATCAACGACATTTTGTGCTCACCAATATGATGCCAAAATTTAATCCGTTTACATTTAATGTGATAGGGAATAAAACTACCAACACCGTTGATAGCACAAGTGTCCTCCCTTCTCTATAAAATCCACCGTTGATTACAAACCGTGTGGGTTGTGCTGATCGCCCTGCTGTTCGCAGGTAGCGGCAGCTGTATCCTCTCCACAGCCTTTTATAAGATGCTGCTGTTTACTCTGCATAATCGTGCATGGCGCAAGCTGAGCGGGCAAACTCGCGATGCACACACACCGCACTAAGGATGCACCGCGTAAAAAAACTCGCTCATTATCCAAGACGCGACACCTTCAATCTCGCCTCGTCCAGATGGGTGCGCAATGCGGCAAGACATGGCGCAAAATTGGCAGAAAAGCGGCCGCAACTACTGGCCAGCGTATAAAAGCGCTCGGCCAGCGCCAGTGCTTCATGCCAGGTTTCTCCCGCGATCGCGTCAATAAGCGTAGCCGGACGCAGCGTATTCACCATTGCGCCTCCTGATTTCGGGGCAAATCCCATGGGTAGCATGTCATAGGCAGGAGCAAGATCGTAAGGCCGTCCGTGGGAACTGATAAACGACAGATTACCGTGGTGCATGTCGGTATTGCCGATCAGCATACCAAACGCCCAAAGCCTTGACGTGCTGGCGACCGCATCCTGGTGAACACAGCCCTGCTTTGCCAGCTCATTCACCAGTACCGGCCAGGATTCTCTTGCCCTGCCGACAAACTCCGCCTCGAGCGCACGTAAAGAAAAGAGTCCCTTACGACCAAGGGGTCCCGTACGGTCGAACCGCGGGATCTCAAGGAAGCGCTGTCCGCCAAAATCAAACACCTCGGTTTCGACGCCAAGCACTCTTAACGCAAGATGTTCTGCTAGCAAAAGGTCTCGCCAGCGTTCGCTTACAGGGTTATCGTCCGGTGCCGTGAATTTCACAATCACGTGGCCACGTTCTGTATAAGTACAGAACTTCGGCTGTTCACCCCCAGCAGAGGAGCCCGGTACTTCGCCCGCGCTCACGGCCTGCGCCAGCGACGGGTAGGCGGTTGCGCGGTCCACCGCAACAGGCGACGGCATCTCTACAAAATGATTCCTCGCCTGTTCTCCGATTAACAGGTTCCCCACCGCATCGTGCCCATGAGCGAGCAAAGCCCTGATAACGTCAGTATCACTCCAGTTCTCTGGATTCGGCGGCAGGCCCAGCTCGGATGAAAATCGCGAGGCGTACGCGCGGCCAAGGTATCCCTGAGGCCGCATGTCAAACAACCACCACGGCAACCCATCGCTATGGAGGCACACATTGTCCGTTTGCGCCATTACAAAACCGTCTGGATAAACCGGAATGAGTTTACCCAGCGATTTAACCTGACCCTCTTCCGTGATGCGGTAGACAGGAGCCGAACTGAATCCTCGATGTGTATCCCGCAGCACATAGTGAATAGATGGACCGGAGCCAATGCGAACCACCTCATCGCCAAGCGCTTTAATCGATCGTGAAACGGTAGGCTGACTAATACCCATAATATCAGTTAGTTGCCTTACCGATACCGGGCCTTGTCTCAGCAATTGTCGTAGTGTTTCGGATCGATTAACCATGGTTTTGAATAGCTTTTTGAATAGATTATTGAATAGCTAATTTATCAGGTATTGACTCCCCTGTCATCTTCACCAACGGCTGTCTCTGGTTTATGCCTGCGCAACCAAATTAACTTATACGCCGCAGGAATAATAAACAGCGATAGCAGCGGTGCCGTAATCATCCCGCCGATCATGGGCGCCGCTATCCGGCTCATGACTTCTGACCCTGCGCCGGTCCCCCAGAGAATGGGCAGCAGACCCGCGATGATCACCGCGACGGTCATTGCCTTTGGCCGCACGCGCAGCACGGCGCCCTGATAAAGGGCGTCATCAAGCCCCCGTTCAGTGAACGTTTCGCGCTGGGACAGCGCCGGATGTGCTTCAACGGCATGACGCAAATACATCAGCATGACCACTCCAAACTCTGCTGCCACCCCGGCCAGGGCGATAAACCCGGTGCCGGTTGCCACGGACATATGGAAGCCCTGCCAGTACAGGAACCATATCCCGCCGACCAGCGCGAACGGCAGGCTCATCAGGATCAACAGGGCCTCATCCACGCGACGGAACGCCAGATAGAGCAGAACGAAAATGATCATCAGCGTCATCGGCACCATCAGCTTCAGTTTCTTGTTGGCGTGCTCAAGCAGTTCAAACTGCCCGGAGAATGACACGCTGGTACCCGGCCTGAGCTTCACGTTCTGGCTGATGGCCGTCTTAATGTCGTTCACCACCGACACCATATCCCTGCCGCGGGCATCGATATAAATCCAGCTCGCAGGCCGGGCATTCTCCGTTTTCAGCATCGTGGGGCCTGAAACAACGTTGATATCCGCCACATCACCCAGCGTAATCTGCTGTTTCATCGGCGTCAGGATCGGCATCTGCTTCAACGCGCTCGGGCTATTCCGGTAGTCCTGAGGATAACGAATATTAATCGGATAGCGGGCCACGCCTTCCACCGTTTCACCCACCGTCGCACCGCCGATGGCCGAGGAGACGAACAGCTGCACGTCGCCCACCGTCATTCCATAGCGGGAGGCTTTCTCCCGGTTGATATCGACATCGATGTAGCGCCCGCCTTCCAGACGTTCTGCCAGGGCAGACACCACGCCCGGCACCGTTTTGGCTACCGTTTCGATGCTCTGCGCCGTGGCGTCGATATCAGCCAGAACGGTACCAGACACCTTGATGCCAATCGGGCTTTTAATCCCGGTCGACAGCATATCAATGCGGTTGCGAATGGGCGGAACCCAGAGATTCGCCAGACCGGGCAAACGAACGGTCTTATCAAGCTCCTCAACGATCTTGTCAATCGTCATCCCGGGACGCCACCGATCCTCAGGCTTAAGCTGAATGGTGGTTTCCACCATTTCGAGCGGCGCGGAATCCGTTGCCGTTTCGGCTTTGCCGGTCTTGCCGAAGACAGAGGCCACTTCAGGGACGGTTTTTATTAACTTGTCCGTGGTCTGTAAGAGCGCGGCCGCTTCTGCCGGAGAGACGCCGGGCAACGTTGACGGCATATACAGCAGATCGCCCTCATTAATCTTCGGCAGGAACTCGCCGCCCACCTGGCTCAGGGGCCAGATCACCGTCAAGATGGATAAGGCCGCAACCAGCAGGGTTGTTTTGGGCCAGTTGAGCACCCGAATCAGCAGCGGATGATAGGCGTTAATCAGCAGCCTGTTCAGCGGGTTACGGGTCTCGGCGGGGATTTTACCCCGGATCCAGAATCCCATCAGAATGGGGATCACGATGATGGCCAGCGCGGCCGCCCCTGCCATGGCGTACGTTTTGGTGAAGGCCAGCGGACCAAACAGCCGCCCTTCCTGCCCCTCAAGGGTAAAGATGGGAATGAAGGATAAAGTGATGATCAGCAAGCTGATAAACAGAGCCGGTCCAACCTCTACAGAGGCGTTGGTAATCACCTTCCAGCGGGTGACGTTATCAATCTGCTCTCCCGGGTGCTGGTGATCCCACTCTTCCAGCCGCTTATGCGCGTTCTCAATCATCACGATGGCGGCATCCACCATCGCGCCGACGGCGATGGCAATGCCTCCCAGCGACATGATATTGGCGTTCAGCCCCTGGAAATGCATGACGATAAAGGCAATACACAGGCCAAGCGGCAGAGAGATAATCGCGACCAGCGCAGATCGAACGTGCCACAGGAACAGGGCGCAGACGATGGCCACCACGATAAACTCTTCAAGCAGTTTGGAACTCAGGTTGTCGATTGCCCGATCGATGAGCTGGCTGCGATCGTAGGTGGTCACAATCTCAACGCCTTCCGGCAGGCTGGCCTTCAGCGCCTCCAGCTTGTCTTTTACCGCCGTAATGACCTCGCGCGCGTTTTTACCCGAACGCAGGATCACCACGCCGCCCGCCACTTCACCCTTCCCGTTCAGCTCGGCAATACCACGGCGCATTTCCGGCCCCGCTTGTACGCGGGCAACATCACGCAGGTAAATCGGCACACCGTTCTCACCGGTTTTCAGGACGATGTGATTGAAATCATCGATGGTCTGCAGATAGCCGCTGGCCCGCACCATATATTCCGCTTCCGCGATTTCTACGGACGATCCCCCCGCTTCCTGATTAGACGATTCAAGGGCCTGCTTAACTTCCGGCAGGCTGACGCCGAACTGCGCCAGTTTTAACGGGTCAACCTGAATCTGATACTGCTTCACCACGCCGCCAACGGAGGCCACCTCGGCCACGTTCGGGATTGTTTTTAGCTCAAATTTAAGGAACCAGTCCTGCAATGATCGCAGCTCGGCGAGATCGTGTTTTCCGCTACGGTCCACCAGCGCATATTCAAATATCCAGCCTACGCCCGTGGCGTCCGGGCCGATTTCGGAACTCACGCCGGCGGGGAGTTTGCCCTGAACCTGATTCAGGTACTCCAGCACGCGCGAGCGGGCCCAGTACAGATCGGTCCCGTCTTCAAAAATAACGTACACATACGAATCACCAAACTGTGAAAAACCGCGCACGGTCTTCGCGCCAGGAACCGACAGCATGGTGGTGGTGAGTGGATAGGTCACCTGGTTTTCAACAATCTGCGGGGCCTGGCCGGGATAGCTTGTTTTGATAATCACCTGAACGTCAGACAGATCGGGCAAGGCATCGACCGGGGTGTTGATGATGGTCCATGTCCCCCAGACGCTGAGAAACAGCGCGCCCATCATCACCAGGAAACGGTTGGCAACCGAACGCCGGATAATCCATTCAATCATCATCGTCTCCTCAATGGCCTGAATGCGCGTCGTCAGCGGCTTCAGCGTGGCGCATGCGCTCCAGCGCGCCGGTAATATTGGCCTCCGAGTCAATCAGAAACAGACCGCTGACCACCACCGACTCCCCCTCTTCCAGTCCGGTACCAATGCCGGACTGCTGCTGTGATTCATGCAGAACGTGGATCCTTTTCGGTACAAACTTCCCGTTCGCATCAACGGTAATAACGCGCTGTTCTTTCCCGGTATCGATAACGGCCTGAGACGGAATGAGCAACATTTCCTGACTTAGGGTATTCAGCTTCAGGTAGGCATTCATGCCCGGTTTCAGCAGTTCATCCTTGTTGGAGACCTGCAGGCGCACCTGCAGCGTACGGGTGGTTTGATCCACGCTCGGCAGAAGACGCCATTTTTCAACCGGGAAGAATTTATCCGGATAAGCCGGTACCGAAACAGTAAACTGCGAGGTATCTTTCAGCAGATAAGCAATGGATTCAGGAACCGCCGCGCCGATCCAGACCGGATCCATCCCCTGAATCTGCGCCACCACCTTCTCTTTGGAAATATTCATCCCGGTGCGCAGGTCAAAGGCCGTGATCACCCCGTCAATGGGCGCCTTGATGGTAAATCGGGTCTGGATAGTACGGGTCGCACGCAGCCGCTGAATGTCGTCATCCGGCATACCCGCCAGGCGCAGACGCTCCAGAACGCCTTTTATCTGCGTGGGCGTTCCGCCGGTACCGGAGAGCAGGAGGAACTCGCTCTGCGCTTCGACCCAGTCCGGAATGGTGATATCAACCAGCGGCGTGCCTTTTTTCACCTTATCGCCAATCGTCAGCGGGTACACTTTTTCAACGAACCCTTCCGCACGCGCCTGGACAATGACAAACTGATAGTCGTTATAGCTGACGTTGGCCGGGATCGTCTGGGCATAATTCAGCTTTCCGCGCGTCACTTTTTGCGTTTTTAATCCCAGGTTCTGAACCTGGGTCGGATCGATACGGATACCGTCACTGTTTTTATCATTCTCATCGGCATATTTCGGCACCAGATCCATATCCATAAACGGTGATTTACCGGGCTTATCGAATTTAACGTCGGGTTTCATCGGGTCATACCAGAAAAGCACCGTTCTTTCAGAAACGCTATTTTCTGTTTTTTCAGATGAATGAAGAGCCTGCCAGGCCGTCAGCGATATCAGCCCTCCCGCAATAAGGCTGCCGACTATCACGGCAGCGTATTTTATTTTTAATGAGGCCATGCCGTTTCTCGCTATTTAATGCTCTTGAGTAAAGAGAGATTGCCCTGCTGAACAAACGAGAAATTCACGTGGCTGCCGACTTTTAAGGCATTAATACTCTCGTCAGCCTGAATAAAGGTAAAACGCATGGTCATCGCGGGCCAGCCAATTTCCGGGATCGCTTCATGGGAAATCGTGACTTTTTTATTCGTGAGATCAATGTCCTTCACGATGCCGGTTCCCGTGATGACCTGCTCTGAGGTCCCTTCGCTGGCAGCACTCATCATCTCGTGCTGATGAACCTCAGCATGGAGGCTGGCAGAAAACACAATGGAGATCGCACCAAATACAACGGCCTTAAGTGAATTGCGCATGGTTATTTTCCTGTTTAATTAAATAAGGTTATTCGACCCAACCGCCGCCGAGCGCGGTGAAGAGATTAATTTCATTAACCTGCCGGGCATAAATAAGGTCGAGAATATTTTGCTGGGTAGAGAAAAGAGAACGCTCCGCGTCAAGCACTTCGATATAGCTGACCGCGCCGCTGGAATATAACCCTCTGGCACGTTGAAGCGTGATGCGGAGCGAATCCAGATACCGCTGTTGTGCAGCAAGCTGCTGGTTAATGCTGTCCCGCAGCGCGAGCGCGTCGGCAACCTGTTTGAAGGCGGACTGAATTTTTTGTGCGTAATTAACCACCGACTGCTGCTGGCGAATTTCGGCCAGCTTCAGGTTGGCCTTATTTCTGCCCGCATTAAAAATGGGAATTTCGATTTTAGGAATAAAATTCCACATCCCGCTCCCTGACGTGAACAGGCTGGACAACTCCGTGCTTCCGGTTGATAGCCCGCTGGTGAGAGATATGGACGGGAAAAAGGCGGCGCGCGCCGCGCCGATATTCGCATCGGCCGCTTTAAGCTGATACTCCGCCTCCATAATATCCGGGCGCTGCAGTAGTATGGCGGAGGAAAGATGGGGAGGCAGTTTTACCGGGGCGACATCGCTGGCGTTCATGCCGCCGTCGCCCGGGAGCGCGCGATACGTGCCGAGGACCAGCTGCAGGGCATTAATGGCCTGCGCCAGCTCCCCCTCTCTTTTGGCAATCTCTGCCTGCGTGCTTTCGATCTGTCCCCGGGCCTGTTCCAGCGCCAGCACGTTGGTGCTCCCCGTCACCAGCTGCTGCTCAACGAACGCATAGGAGTGCTGGTAATTAGCCAGCGTATCCCGCGCGATGCGCAGCTGTTTATACGCCAGCTGCTGGTTGAAATAGCTCTGCGACACGTTAGAGACGAGCAGAATATGCACCGCGCGACGGGCCTCTTCGCTGGAGAAATAGTTTTGTCGGTCGGCCTCGCTCAGGTTCTTCAGCTTGCCGAAAAAGTCGAGTTCGTAGCTAAGCGCAAGACCGGCGTCGTACTGCCGTGAGGTCGGTTTGTCACTTTTTAGCCCACCGCTGTACGTGATACCCGCGGATCCATTCAACTGCGGATAACGATCCGCCTCCGTCACGTTGAACTGCGCCCGGGCCTCTTCAATCTTCAGGGCGGCCATTTTGATATCGCGGTTGTTTTTCAGGGCTTCTGTAATCAATCCAGCTATCTGAGGATCGACGAAGAAGTTGCGCCAGCCGGTGTCCTGATACCCGGCCGCCGCGGGCGTCAGGCCGTTGCGCGAGAGCGAAAACTGCCGGGGTACCGGTGATGCCGGGCGCGGGTAGTCAGGCGCCAGCGAGACGCAGCCTGCCAGGATAAATACCGTACTGATGCTGAGTCGTTTTAACAGGAACATAGCGGTTCAAATCAAGTCCAGAGGATTTTTAGGGCTACTCTACTGAACGCATCCTGTTTGACCGGTGACAGGATAATGACAATGTTGTCATTTATGGCGTAAGTCATTGTTAACGATCGCGGGCTCACTAGAATGTCATCAGCAGCCAGTCTGGGGAGCAAGATGAAAATACTGATCGTTGAAGACGAAATGAAAACCGGGGAATACCTCAGCAAGGGGCTGACGGAAGCGGGGTTTGTCGTGGACCATGCGGATAATGGCCTGACCGGGTACCACCTCGCCATGACCGCGGAATATGACCTGCTGATTCTGGATATCATGCTGCCCGACGTGAACGGCTGGGATATTGTCCGCATGCTTCGCTCTGCCGGTAAAGGGATGCCCATACTGCTTCTGACGGCTCTCGGTACGATTGAACATCGGGTTAAAGGGCTTGAGCTGGGCGCGGATGATTATCTGATTAAGCCTTTCGCCTTTGCGGAACTGCTCGCCCGGGTCAGGACGCTGCTAAGACGCGGAAATACGGTGATCGCGGAAAGCCAGCTTCAGGCGGCTGACCTGACGGTTGACCTTGTATCGAGGAAGGTCAGCCGGGCGGGCAATCGCATCCTGTTAACCAGCAAGGAGTTCAGCCTGCTGGAGTTTTTCATGCGTCATCAGGGCGAGGTGCTGCCCCGCTCCCTGATTGCCTCCCAGGTGTGGGATATGAACTTTGACAGCGACACGAACGCAATAGATGTGGCGGTAAAGCGCCTGCGCGCAAAGATCGATAACGATTTTGAACCCAAGCTGATCCAGACGGTACGCGGCGTAGGCTATATGCTGGAGGTGCCGGATGCCCGTTAAGCCCCTCCGACGCCCGTTCTCGCTTGCGCTGCGGCTGACCTTTTTTATCAGCCTCTCCACCATACTGGCCTTCTTCGCCTTTACCTGGTTTATGCTGCATTCCGTTGAGAAGCACTTTGCCGAGCAGGATATCAGCGACTTACAGCAGATTAGCAGCGCAATGCACCGCATCCTCCAGTCTCCGGCCGATCCCGACCAAAAGAAAATCAGCAAGCTCAAAGAGTCGGTCGCCAGCTACCGCAACGTGGCCGTCCTGCTTCTGGATCCGCAGGGCAATACCCTGTTCAGCTCGGCGCAAGGCGCGGCATTGCGCCCGGCGATGAACACAGCGAACTTTAGCAAACACCGTCAGGTACAGGATGTGTTTCTCTGGACGGTAGAAGACCCGGTCAACCCTATGCATGCCGGGTCCGACATGAAAATGGAAACGTACCGGATTATCGCCTCCTCAGGCAGGGCAACGCTGCAGGGCAAAACCCAGGACTACGTCATGCTGATCGGGCTCTCAATTAATTTTCATCTCCACTACCTTGAGGCGCTGAAGAAGAATCTTTTTGCCATTGCCGCGGCGATCAGCCTGCTGATTGTGCTGGTGATTCGTATCGCGGTGCGTCAGGGACACTTGCCCCTGCGTAACGTCAGCACCGCCATTAAAAATATCACCTCCGAAAATCTGGATGCGCGACTGGAGCCGTCCCGCGTGCCCGTTGAGCTGGAACAGCTGGTGATCTCCTTCAACCATATGATTGGGAAAATTGAAGATGTCTTTACCCGGCAGGCGAATTTTTCCGCCGACATCGCGCATGAAATCAGGACGCCCATCACCAACCTGGTGACGCAAACGGAAATCGCGTTAAGTCAGAACCGCTCCCAGAAAGAGCTGGAAGATGTCCTCTACTCCAGCCTGGAAGAGTACAACCGGATGACCCGCATGGTCAGCGACATGCTGTTCCTGGCGCAGGCGGATAATAATCAGCTCATTCCGGATCGGGTGATGTTTGATTTAAGCGCCGAGGTGATGAAAGTCTTCGATTTCTTCGAAGCCTGGGCGGAAGAACGCCACGTCTCGCTGAAATTTAACGGGATGCCCTGCCTGATAGAAGGCGATCCGCAGATGTTCAGAAGAGCAATCAATAATCTGCTCTCCAACGCCCTGCGCTATACGCCGGAAGGGAAAACGGTAACGGTCTCCATCAGAAAACGGGATAACGACGTTGAGCTGGTAACAGAAAACCCCGGCACGCCGATCCCGCAGGCGCATCTGCCAAAGCTGTTTGACCGTTTTTATCGCGTCGATCCGTCCAGGCAGCGTAAGGGCGAAGGCAGCGGGATTGGGCTTGCCATCGTGAAGTCCATCGTCACCGCGCACCACGGAAAAGTCCGCGTGGAATCGGATGCGGTGTCGACGCGCTTCATCCTCACGGTGCCGGGGAAAGTGCTCTGAGCGTCAGCAAACCGCGCGGCACACCTCAAGGACCTTTTCCCTGAGCCAGCGATGCGCCGGGTCCCGCTCCATGCGCGGATGCCACATCTGGGATACCGTAATGGTCCGGGTCTTAAAGGGCAGTTCAAAGACGTGCACGCGCTCGGTCATCGCCTGATTGAGCAGGTACAACGCCGGTACCATAGCAACCAGGTCGGAGGCCAGCGCTACGGATAACGCCGTCGGAAATCCAGGCACCACGCTGGCGATCTTTCGTTTCATCCCCCGCTCCGCCAGCGCGTCGTCCACAGACCCGTGTAACGCCCCATCAGGCGACGCCACTACATGGCCCCAGGCAACATAATCGTCAAGGCTGACCTCAGGCTGTAAAGACAGCGGATGTCCCTTGCGCACCGCGCCAACAAACCGATCCTGAAAGAGCCTTTGCAGCCGTATTTCAGGCCCCATGTTGCTCTGCACGCCGATCTCCAGGTCGACAAGCCCCTCCCGTAAATAGCGCGACGTTTTTTCAGGTTTGGGAGCGAAGCGGATGCAGACCCCGGGCGCAACGCTCGCCACCGCGGCTATGAGCATAGGTCCAAACGCCACGACAAAACCGTCGTTGGCCCGAATAGTGAACAGCCGTTCGAGGCTTTCCACCTTCAGCGTGTCGGTGGAGGGCTGCAGCACCGCCCTCGCCTCGTGCACGGCGCATCTGGCGCGGTCCCGGGTGGCTTCGGCCCAGGGCGTCAGCACCATATGACGCCCGGCCCGCACCAGAATAGGATCGCCGGTCACCTCCCGCAGCCGGCTCAGGGTGCGGCTCATGGCGGAGGTGCTCAGGTTTAAACGTCGCGCCGCGCCCGCCACGCTGGCTTCGGCCAGCAAAACGTCGAGCGCAACCAGAAGGTTAAAGTCAGGATCGGACACGATGGCTCCTCAGATAAGGCGTTATATGCAACGATTAAGTGCAAATGCTGCGTCTTCCGCCCTGTATAGCGCATGATTATAGTTTCGTCATCACTATTCTTATCCGGAGTAACGACAATGACGCTATTTACCAACCAGCCCGGCGATGAAGGTTTACCCGGGCATGAACGCGCCCGGGTCCTGGCCGCCGTCATGACCACCACGCTGATGGGGGTCTTTGACGGCACCATGATCAACATCGCGCTCCCCTCCATGGCTAGAGCGATGCAGGTCCCCGCGAACGTTGCGGTCTGGTTCGCTAACGGTTATCTGCTGTCAGCGGCGATGACGCTGGCTATTTTCGCCGCGCTGGCGGCACGCGTGGGCTATCGCCCGGTCTTTCTGAGCGGGCTTGCCACCTTTACGCTCACCTCGCTCGGCTGCGCGCTGGCAACAACGCCGGAAATGTTAACCGGGATGCGAATTCTGCAGGGCATCGGCGGCGCGGCCACCCTGAGTATCGCCCCGGCGATCCTGCGCTCCGTTTTTCCGGGACGGCTGCTTGGCCGCATTCTGGGGCTGCACGCCCTGCTTATCGCCTCCAGTACGGCGATTGCCCCCGTGCTGGGCGGAACGATACTGGACGCGCTGAGCTGGCAGTGGCTGTTCGCCATTAACCTTATTCCGGGCAGCATCGCCCTGCTGTTGGCATGGCGGGCCTTGCCGCGGGAATCGGCCGTTGACCGCACTCCCTTTGACGCGCCGGGCGCCGTGCTCTCCGCCGTCCTGTTAGGTTCGGCGATCATGCTGGCCGACAGCCTTCAGCACGTGGCGCAACACATTAGTCTGCAGGCCGTCTGCTGGAGCGTTCTCGCGCTGGTTAGCGCCCTCGCCTTTACCTGGCGGATTCGGCGCGCGCAACATCCGTTACTGCCGCCGGTGATGTTCAGAAACGGGCGCTTCACCCTCGCCGCGCTGACCTCGTTGGCCTCGTTTGTGAGCCAGGGGATCACGTTTGTCGCGCTGCCGTTCCTGTTTCAGAGCGTGTATGGCTACAGCCCGGTGGTGTCGGCGCTGCTGTTTACCCCATGGCCGATTGGCATCGTGCTGATCGCGCCGCACGCGGGTCGCTGGGCGGATACGATCTCCGCGCCGCTCATCTCGACCCTCAGGCTGATGGTTTTTGTCGGCGGGCTGGTCCTGCTGGCCACGTTGCCGGAGAATCCTTCCGCCTGGAATATCTGCCTGCGTAGCCTGGTCTGCGGGATGGGGTTTGGCTGCTTCCAGAGTCCCAATAATCGGGAAATGCTCGCTAACGTCGCGCGGGAACATGCCAGCTATGCCTCCGGCGTGTTGTCGATCGTCAGAACATTCGGCCAGTGTCTCGGCGCCGCCGTGGTGGGGGTTCTGCTGGGAGCGGCGGCAGGATGGGACCATCAACATGCTATCCAGGTTGCACTGTGGTTAGCCGTCATCGCCTCGACGGGTTCGGTGGTATTTAGCCTGAGCAGGCTGCGCCCTACGCGGTCTACAGGCAAGCGTTGCACAATGTAGGCCGGGTAAGCGCAGCGCCACCCGGCAAGAAAGACGGCGCGTTTGTTTACTCCAGCGCCAGCAGCGCAAAGCTCGCCAGCCAGTGCCCGCCGCTATAGTGGCTGCCAACCACATGCCCGACGCTGGCGGCCAGATGTTTCGTCACCGCCTCGCGCAATGCCGGTTGCGCCGGGTGGCTGGCTGGAAGCGCTTTCGCAATGTGCTTCATACACCATGCGCGGCTGAGGTTTAATCCGTCCAGATGGGCAATTTTCGGGTCGGTACGATCGCTCACTTCCGCCGGGTTCATGAGTGTCGTAACGGCGCCCACCTCCGGCAGAAACGCGTCAAACCAGGCCGGGAAGCCCTCCGACACCTTGCTCATCAGCAGTGCCTCCGTCAGCGCGCCGGAAATATACTCGTCTCCGCCGGGCTCATAATGAGCCGGATAGCGCGTGTCGGCGAGATAAAACCGCTCAGCCGCCGCCAGAATTGCCTGCTCAAGCGCCTTATCGCCCACTGCGCGACCATAATCCAGCGCCAGCGCGAGGGCAAACGCGGTGTTGTAGTGCGTCCCGACGCGGA
>JADHED010000867.1_pt1 | contig 29912 bp, 29 predicted proteins | sample 8952041 | NCBI WGS metagenome assembly JADHED01 (sample SAMN16124423, study PRJNA663239) | bioreactor sludge metagenome | isolation source: sludge (control) | place: India:Bengaluru | collected 2018-09-08
GAAGCGGTCAATTCATGCGCTACAAAAACCGGTCAACTTGACGCGCTCGCTACAGTCTCGCGCACCGATTGCCCCGTATGGGTTAGTCGGGAAGCGGCGCACGCTGCCGTCCGCCGCCCACCCTTGACCGGGTGCAGTCGTGGGCCTACATCGGCGGCGGTGCAGGGACCCGCAAGCCACCGCCCATTGTCCCCACACCCGGACAGTCTTCACCGGACGTGCCCTGGCGCCGTGAAGGGGATTTAGCCCACATGACAAGCAATCGCGAGGCGCACTGGCACGGCACGACCATCCTTTGCGTCCGCAAAGGAGCGCAGGTGGTCATCGCCGGCGACGGCCAGGTGAGCCTCGGCAACACCATCATCAAGGCGAACGCGCGCAAGGTCCGCCGCTTGGGCGACGGCTCCATCATCGCCGGCTTCGCTGGCGCGACGGCCGATGCTTTCACCTTGTTCGAGCGCCTTGAGGGCAAGCTCGAACAGTATCCCGCCCAGCTCAAGCGCGCCTGTGTCGAGCTTGCCAAGGACTGGCGGACCGACCGCTATCTGCGCCGCCTGGAAGCGATGATGGCGGTTGCCGACGCCTCGGTCTCGCTCGTGCTGACCGGCACCGGCGACGTGCTGGAGCCGGAGGACGGCCTGATCGGCATTGGCTCCGGCGGCGCCTACGCGCTCGCCGCGGCGCGGGCCATGATGGACCGCGACGACCTTGACGCCGCCGCCGTTGCCCGTCGCGCGCTCGCTATTGCGGCCAGCATTTGCGTTTTCACCAACACCGAAATCCTCGTCGAGACGCTATGACCAGTTTCACGCCGCGCGAGATCGTCTCCGAGCTCGACCGCCACATCATCGGCCAGAACGACGCCAAGCGCGCGGTCGCGATTGCGCTACGCAACCGTTGGCGCCGCCAGCAGCTCGACGAGCAGATGCGCGAGGAGGTCTTGCCGAAGAACATCTTGATGATCGGCCCGACCGGTGTCGGCAAGACGGAAATTGCACGCAGGCTCGCCAACCTGGCGCAGGCGCCGTTCATCAAGGTCGAAGCGACCAAGTTTACGGAAGTCGGTTACGTCGGCCGCGATGTCGAGCAGATCATCCGCGATCTCCTCGAGATCGCGGTGCACATGACGCGCGAGCGGATGCGCAAGATGGTGACCGCCAAAGCCGAGCTGGCGGCGGAGGATCGCGTGATTACGGCGCTCGTCGGCGAGGGAGCCAGCACCGATACCCGCGAGAAGTTCCGTCGCATGCTGCGCACAGGCCAGCTCGACGACAAGGAGATCGAGATCAAGGTTGCCGATCAGGCCGGCTTCCAGCTGCCGACCTTCGACATTCCCGGCATGCCGGGCGCGCAAATGGGGATGCTCAACCTCAACGACATGTTGTCGAAGGCGCTGGGCGGCGGCGCCAAGAAGTCGCGCCGATTGACGGTCGCGGAGTCGCATGGCGTGCTGGTCGCCGAGGAGGCCGATCGGCTGCTGGATGAGGAGCGGGTCGTGCGCGAGGCGATCGAGGCGGTGGAGAACAACGGCATCGTCTTCATCGACGAGATCGACAAGATCACCCAGCGCTCCGAGCGCGTGGGCGGTGATGTCAGCCGCGAGGGCGTGCAGCGCGACCTGTTGCCGCTGATCGAGGGCACGATCGTGCCGACCAAGCGCGGCAACGTGCGCACCGATCATGTGCTGTTCATCGCGTCGGGCGCGTTCCACATCGCCAAGCCGTCCGACATGCTGCCCGAACTGCAGGGCCGGCTGCCGATCAGGGTCGAGCTGAAGGCGCTCACCCGCGACGACTTCGTGCGCATCCTGACCGAGCCGGAGGCGAGCCTGATCAAGCAGTACAAGGCGCTGATGGCGACCGAGGGCGTTGAAATCGACATCACACCGGATGCGATAGAGGAAATCGCGACGCTCTCAGCCGAGATCAACGCGGGTGTCGAGAACATCGGCGCCAGGCGGCTGCAGACGGTGATGGAGAAGCTGGTCGAGGAGATCAGCTTCACCGCCTCGGAACGGTCAGGCGAGACGATCGTGATCTCGGCCGCAGACGTCCGCGCGCGGGTCGGCGTGCTGGCGAAAAGCGCCGACCTCGCGAAGTTTATCTTGTAGCGGTCCCGTCGTAGCGGGCTCACGCGATTGCGCGGCCGCCACGCGGGCCTGCGCTTACTTCATCGGGCAGGTGTTGAGGCCGAGCAACCGATAGGCCGGACACCAGCCGATCAGCGCGGTGGCGAGCGGAATAATGCCGATCCAGCCCCACGGCGTTTGCGGGCCGACGAAAACCAGAGCGATCAAGACCACGCCTGCGATGATGCGCACAGCCCGGTCGATGGTGCCGACATTCTTGCCCATGGCTCCCTTTCCTTGCACGTTATATGAGGTAACGTGAATATAGAGCGCCCGGGGAGCGGCGTCAAATCTCGTCCATGCGCGGCCGGATCCGGCGCAAAAGGATGAGCAGGGCGCCCTCGCCGCCCAGGGCCGGAGGGGCATGGCAGAAGCCAAGGATGCGCGCCACCAGCGGTGGCTCGTTCAGCCAGCGCGGCAGGGCAGTCTTGAGCACGCCGATCGCACCCTCGGTGCCGTAGCCCTTGCCGGTGATGACCAGCACGCAGCGCTTGCCGTCCGCCTGGGCACGGACAACGAAGGGACTAAGCACCCGATGCGCTGCTGCCTGCGTCATGCCGTGCAGGTCGATCGTGGCCTGCGGCGGGATGCGGCCCCGCCTCAGGTTGGCGAGCGTCCGGCGGTCAAGGCCGGGCGCGATACCGGGTGCCTTCTGTTCCGCCACCACCGCAGGAACGGCCGGCGCCTTCGGCCGGGGCGGCAGCGGCGGCAGTTGCGGTGCCGGCGTAACGGGCTGCAACGCCGGCGTCCGCGCGCCGCCGCCGAGCCGGCGCACGTCGCGGGTATAGCGCTGCCAGGCCGAGAGGTCGTCGGCATCCGCGCCCGAATGACCGTGACGATCGCCCTTCAATCAGGCCTCCGCGAGCAGGAAAATGTGCAGCAGGCGCGGGCCGTGCGCGCCCAGCAACAGCGTCTGCTCGATGTCGGCGGTGCGCGACGGCCCGGTGATCCAGTTGACCACCCGCGGCATCACGCCGGGCCCGAACGACTCCCGCAGGTTTGCCCATGCATCTTCGTAGGCGCCTACGATCGCTTGCTCCGGCAGGATGACGATGTGCATCTCGGGCAGGAAATTCAGCGTCGCCGGGCTTGAAGGGCTAGAGAGAAGCATCACCGTTCCGGTCTCAGCGATGCCGGCGAAGGCTATGGCGAGGCTGGCCCGGTCGCCGTCGACCGCTTTGCCGGTCGCCACCGCGAGGTCGGCCGACCACGCAAGGGACGCCAGCCGCGCATCGTCCACCATCCGCAGCCGCGGCGGCAACCCTGTCGCGGCTAGCGTGTGCGCAACCGCCGCCGGCACTGCACTCCAGCCGGCCAAGCGCTCGGTCGTCGCGTTCACCCGTTCCGCCTCGGCGATGAACTGGGCAATCCGGTCGTTCTCGCGCCCGCGCGCCGGGATCAGGTTGGCGCTGGGCGCAACACACCTCTGCAGCACGCGCCGGCTCTGCTCTTCCGAAGGTGCACCGCGCCCAAGCGCGCCTTGGATCCGCGCCAGCATTGCCGCGCGCGCCGCGTCCGCCGCCGCCGTCATTGCCGTGCTCCGTTTCGTTCGGTCCACAGGGCCTGGAAAGTCCGGCCCGCAGGCGCCGGCAGATCGCGCACTGCGGTCCAGCCGGAAGCCCCCGGCAGCCGGCGAAAGCGGCCGTGGCGGCGGCCGAGAAGGCCCAAGATGCGGACGCCAACCCCGGTTGCGAGGCGATAGAGCCACGGCCGGGCGGCGACGAAAGCCCACGCGGCGAGACCCGCCCGTATCGCCTTCGGCCCGCCACCGCTCGCGAACGCATCCTGGCGCAGCTGCCGAAGCATGCGCGGCAGCGGGATGCGCATCGGGCACACTTCCTCACAGCGACCGCACAGGGTTGAAGCGTTCGGCAGATCGCTGGTGCCGGCAAGCCCGATCAGGCTCGGCGTCAGCACCGAGCCCATCGGCCCCGGATAGACCCAGCCGTAGGCGTGCCCGCCGACGGCGCTGTAAACGGGACAGTGGTTAAGGCAGGCGCCGCAGCGGATGCAGCGCAGCATCTCGGCAAACGGCCCGCCAAGCATCCGGCTGCGGCCGTTATCGAGCAAGATGACATGAAAGGCCGCCGGGCCGTCGAGGTCATCGCCGCGCTTCGGCCCCGTGGTGAAGGTCGTATAAACCGAGAGGTCCTGGCCGGTTGCCGAACGAGCCAAGAGGCGCAGGACGGTCGCCGCGTCTTCCAGCGTCGGCACGACCTTTTCGATCGAGGCAATGACGATCTGCATCCGCGGCAGCGTCTGCGTTAAGTCCGCGTTGCCTTCGTTGGTGACGAGCACCGTGCTGCCGGTCTCGGCGATCAGCATGTTGGCGCCGGTGATGCCGACGTCCGCGGTCAGGAACGCCTGGCGCAGGATCGCACGCGCCTCGTCCAGCATCGCCCGCGGTTCGCTCAAGGGGCGCTCCGCCGGCAGATCGCGGTGATGGGCGCGGAAGCTCTCGGCCACCTGCTCCTTCGACAGGTGCACGGCCGGCACGATAATGTGGCTCGGCGCTTCGTCGCGCAGCTGGATGATGTACTCACCGAGATCGGTTTCGATCGGCGTGAAGCCCGCCGCGGCCAGCGCTTCGTTGATGGCGATCTCCTCGCCGATCATCGATTTGGCCTTGGTGATCGTCTTGGCGCCTGCCTCGCGGCAGAGGTTGATCACCGTCTGCCGGGCGGCGTCTGCGTCTTCGCACCAATGCACGTGGCCGCCGGCAGCAATCACCTTGGCCTCGAACTGTTCAAGATAGATGTCGAGGTTAGCGAGCGTCGCATCCTTGATCGCCTTGCCGGCATCGCGCAGCGCATCGAACTCCGGCAGCCGGTCGATCGCGGCCCGCCGCTTGACCGGAAAGCCACCCTGGAAACGGGCAAGCGCCGCCTGCAACGGTTCATCGGCGAGTGCCGCACGGGCATTGGCGGTAAAGGTATGCGCCTTGGACTGCATGGCGTCCCCTCTCGCTCCTCCTCCCTCAAAGCCCCTGCGCGGGTTCATTGCCCTTTAAGGCGCCTTAAGGCCTTACGTCACTCTCCCCAATCGCCGGCGCGTCGTCCGCAGACCCGGCCAGGACCTCCGCCACGTGGCGCACCTCAACCGCAAGGCCGCGTCGCTGCAGCCGGCCGGCGATGTTCATGAGGCACCCCATATCGCCACCCAGCACCAGTTTGGCGCCACTGGCGGCGATGTCGTCCACCTTGGCATCGACCATCTTGGCCGAAATGTCGGTGTACTTGACGCAGAACAGGCCGCCAAACCCACAGCAGGTTTCCGCTGAGGGGATTTCGGCGAGGCTCAGGCCCTCGAGCTTGGACAAGAGATAGCGCGGCTGCGCCTTGACCCCAAGCTCGCGCAAGCCGGAGCAGGAGTCGTGGTAGGTCGCGGCGACGGGATACGTTCCAGCGGCGGGCTTCTGGCGCAGCACATCGACGAGAAAGCTGGTGAGCTCATAGGTCTTGGCGGCGAGTGCGGCAACGGCGGCGGCTCGCGCCGGCTCATCGGCAAACAGCTCGGGATAGTGGGTCTTGATCATGCCGGCGCACGAGCCAGAAGGCGCGACCACGTAATCAACGTCGCGAAACGCGTCGATCACCTGGCGGGCGACGGTCTTGGCCTCTACGGAAGCGCCGGAATTGAACGCCGGCTGGCCGCAGCAGGTCTGCTGCGCCGGCACCACCACCCGGCAGCCGGCAGCCGGCATTTTCCAGCAGCTTGACTGCGGCAAAGCCGACGCTCGGCCGCATCAGATCGACAAGGCAGGTCACGAACAGACCGACAGTGAGCTGCTCATCATGCATGCGGTTGAGAATGACTTGAACTCCCGGCTGAATCAAGGGCCTGTGGCGGCAGGTGTCGCTTGCGCATGGCATGTCCGGCGCTGGGAACGGATCGCCCTTCCGCTTTTCCAACCTCCCGAAGGAGGGAGCGGTGATGAGACGGACAGGGCGTTTCCAGCGCAGCTGCGAGTGGCTGCGGACAGCCCTGAAGGTGAACGGCCGGGTGCAGCATGAACCGCCCCTTCAGCGCCCGAAAACCGCTACGAGTTCGAGATGTTCCGACCACAAGAACTGATCGACCGGCGTAACGCAGCGCAGGGTAAAGCCACCCTCGCGCAAGATCCGGGCGTCGCGAGCGAAGCTCGCCGGATTGCAGGAGACGTAAACGACCAGCGGCACGCGCGAGCGGGCGAGTTCCGTCACCTGCGCCTGGGCGCCGGCGCGCGGCGGGTCGAGGACGACGGAATCGAACCGTTCAAGCTCTGCCGGCAGCAGCGGTCGGCGCATGAGGTCGCGCACAGCGGTGCTGAGGTGCGGCAGCTCGCGGGCGGCGGTCGCCAGAGCAGCCACCGAGGCCGCATCGGTATCGACCGCGTGCACGCGGACACCCGCCGCGCAAAGCGGAAAGGCGAAGGTGCCTGAGCCGCAGAACAGATCCGCCGCCGTCGGCGCCGAACCGAGGCCATGCCGGACCGCCGCGACCAGCGCCGCCTCGCCAGCCGCGGTCGCCTGCAGAAAGCCTGCTGGCGGCACGGCAACGAACCGGACCGCGAACAGCGCGCCCACTTGGCCCTGCTGCACCACCGGCTCGGTAACGACCGCGCCGGAGCGTCGCCACGACAGCCGGGCTACGTTCGCCTCGGCGGCAAAGCGGGCAAGGCGCTCAAGCACTGCGTGACCGGGCGCGACCGGCCAGTCCAAGAGCACATCGAGGCCGCCCGTGAGCAGCGTTGCCGTCACTTCCGTCGCCTGACCCGGCGCGAGCAGGTCGGTCATCACCTGCCGCAGCGGCGCCAAGAGAGCGACAATCTGCGGCTCCAGAACCGGGCACGCCTGCACATCGACGACGGTATGCCCGTCGCGAACGTTGAAGCCTGCAACCACACTTTGGCCGCGGAGGCGCCGCACCGCAAACCGTGCCCGGCGGCGCGTACCGGGCAGCGACCGGACCAGCGGCGCAGGAGCGGTGTCACTAAAGCCAGCCCGATCGAGCGCGCGCTGAAGCCGTTCCCGCTTCCAGATGGCATAGGCGTCGTCGGTCAGGTGCTGCAGGCTGCAGCCGCCGCAGCGGCCGAAATGCGCGCACGGCGGCTCCTGCCGCCCGGGACCTTGCGCCAGCAGAGCGACGCATTCGGCCGCGAAGCCATCCCCCTTGGGCCGCAGCGGGCGGGCGCGGACGCGATCGCCAGGAACGGTGAAGGGGATGTAGAGCCGGCCGCGAGGCGTTTCCGCGATGCCATCGCCGTGGTCGCCGATGCGCTCGACCGTCGCCTCGACCACGCCTTGCGCAGCCGGCTGCGCCGCCCGAGCCCCTAGAGCCACCGCTTGCGCCGCTTGTAGGATTTCAAGTTCTTGAACGACTTCCGGTCGGCGCCGGCCCCGCCCAGGTAGAATTCCTTGACGTCTTCGTTGGCAACCAGATCGGCCGTGGTGCCGTCGAGGACGATCTTGCCATTCTCCATGATGTAGCCGTAGTCGGCCGCTTTGAGTGCCATCCGCGCGTTCTGTTCGACCAGCACCATGGTAATGCCGAGTTCCTGGTTCAGCCGTCGAATGATGCCAAACACCTCGTTGACGAGAAGCGGTGACAGGCCCATCGACGGCTCGTCCAAGAGCATGACCTTCGGCCGTGCCATCATCGCCCGGCCGATCGCCAGCATCTGCTGTTCGCCGCCGGAGAGATAGCCGGCAAGCCCGGTGCGCTCCTTGAGCCGCGGAAAGTAGGTGAACACGCGTTCGATGTCCGCGCGAATCTCACTGTCCTTGCGGGTGTAGGCACCAAGCCGCAGGTTCTCGATCGGCGTCATGTCCTCGACAATGCGCCGGCCTTCCATGACCTGGAAGATGCCGCGCCGCACGATCGTCTCCGGCGCCAGGTGCTTGACCGGCTCGCCATCGAACACAATGTCGCCCCGGGTAACGGCGCCGTTCTCGGTCTTGAGCAGGCCCGAAATGGCCTTCAGCGTCGTCGACTTGCCGGCACCGTTGGCACCCAGGATCGCCACCAGCGAGCCCGGCTGGACCTCGACCGAGACACCGCGCAGCACCAAGATCACGTCGTCGTAGACGACCTCGATGTTGTTGACGGCTAGCAGAGGCGGCTTCTTGTCGGCCAGGAGATCAAGCCGGGTCATCGCACGAACGTCCATCTCCTCGCGTCAAGTGCGCTAACGGTTCGCGGCTCCCCACACGCGCGGGGAGCCGCTTGCATCATCGCTGCACCCGATGCCGTTACCAGCCCAGCCACTCTGGCTTGCGCTCGATGTCAATCGCGAACACTTGGGCCATCCCGATGGTGCCGTCCGCGATCAACTTGGCGATATCGGCGTCTGCCGGAGCGTCCGCCTTCACCTTGCCCTGGTACAGAAGCACCTGCGTGAAGCCGCGATGGTCCTCGGCCGTCCAGTTCCCCTTCGGGCAGACGCCTTCGAGACCGGCCGGCACCCAGTCCTTCTTCTGGTACATGCCCTTCTTGATGTTCGGGCCAGTGATGCCGCCGTTCTTGTCCGCCCACTCCATCGCCTCCTTCATGAAGTAGAACGAGCACACGCCGCGGATGTAGTGTGGCAGCTGGTAAGTGACTGCCGGGTCCGCATTCTTGGCGATCTCGTGCACGAGCTTGATGCCCGGCACATCGGCGCCCCATGGGGCCGACCCCATCACCCAGACGACGCCGTCGGCCGCCTTGCCGGCCGCCTTCATCACGTTCTCGTCGTAGCCCCAGATGTTGGAGAGAAACTGGACGTCGACGCCGACCGTCTCGCAGGACTTGAGCAGCGAAATGTTGGCGCCGGAGGTGTTGGCGAGGAAGGCGTAGTTGGCGCCGGACTCCTTCAACGTCAGGCACTGTGCCTTGAAGTCGCCTGGCGCCAGCGTGTACTGGATCGACGGCAACACCGTGAAGCCCTGCTCTTTGGCGTACTCCTCACCGGCCTTTTTCGGTGCATTCGGGTAGGGGTGGTTATCGCCCATGTGCACGTACTTCGGCTGGCCCTTGCCGCCCTTGCGCTGCCAGTCCTCCTTCGCCCAGGCGATCAGCGCGCGCACGCTGTCGGAGTAAGAGGGCCCCATGATGAAGTTGTAGGGAGCCGCCTTGCTGCCGGCCGGTCCCTTGCCGGTCGGATCGGTCAGGTGCGCCGAGTAGGAAGCGGAGAAGAACGGGATCTCGTCGGCGCCGACGAAGCTCACCAACGCCTCGGTATCCGCCGTCCCCCAGCCCTGGATGGCGACAACGCCTTCCTGCTTCCACTGTTTGTAGGTGTTGATGGCGCGCGGCACTTCGTAGGAATAGTCGAAGGTCGACAGATCGATCGGCTTACCGTTGATGCCGCCCTTTGCGTTCAACCACTTCACGGCATCGACCTTGGCTTGGCCGTACGGCTTGCCGACGGTCGCTGTCCGGCCGGTGAAATCGACCAGATTGGCGACCGGAATGCCGTCCGCGGCCGGCGCTGGCTGGCTCAAGGCCAGGGTGGCGGCGGCAGCGGCGGTCACTGCTCCCAGCTTCAGTAACTTCATCGGACGTTCTCCCTCTTCAGTTGCAGGCTGTTCGCCCTTGCTTGCTCGATTGCACTAAAACGAGAATGGGTAGAGCTTCCAATAGGCCTTGATCAGCCGCCAGCGATGGGCGAGGCCGTCCGGCTCGAAGATCAAGAACAAGACGATGGCAAGGCCGATCGCCGCCTCCTTGAGATACGCGAGGCCGTCTGTGACCGCCGGCACGTTGCCCCAGCTGGTCGATTGCAGGGCGCCGATCAGCGCCTCCATGACCTCCGGCAGCAGCACCATGAAGATGGTCCCTAAGAGGGAGCCCATTACGGAGCCAAGGCCGCCGATGATGATCATGGCGAGAAACTGGATCGACAACAGGATGTCGAAGCCTTCGATCGAGACGTACTGCAGATAGTGGGCAAACAGTGCGCCACCGACGCCGGCGTAAAATGACGATATGCCGAACGAGAGGATGCGGTACTTGGTGAGATTGATGCCCATCACCTCGGCCGAGAGGTAATGATCGCGCACCGCCACCAGGGCGCGGCCGTCACGCGTGCGCAGCATGTTACTGGCGAACAGATACATGATCACGACATAGGCGAGGACGACGTAGAAGTACTGACGGTCGCCGGCCAGTGTCAGACCGAACAGGGAAAACGGCTCGGCGATCGAGCCACTTGAGCCGCCCGTAAACCATACGGCGCGGGCGAAGAAATCCTGCAAGATGAACTGGGAGGCGAGCGTGGCAATGGCGAGGTACAGGCCCTTGATGCGCGCCGCCGGGATACCGACAATCATGCCGACGGCGGTCGTCAGGATCCCGGCCAGGGGGATGGTGAAGAACACCGGGATGCCGAAGGTGTTGCCGAGCCAGGCACTGGCGAAGGCACCGAAGCCGAAAAAGGCCGAATGGCCAAGCGAGATCTGGCCGGTAAAGCCGACCAGGATATTGAGGCCAAGGGCGGCGATGCCGAGGTAGCCGATCTGGATCAGGAGCGCGATGACGTAGTCGCTGACGGGAGCGACGCCACCGATCTTGAGCGGCACGAGGGCCAACACGATGACGCCGGCGATGACGAGATTGCGGCTCAACGGCGTCGCGAACAGTGTCGTGTCGCTCGCGTAGGTGGTCTTGAACTGACCGCAGGGAACGAGGGAGAGTGCCATCGCCTACACCCGCTCGATCTTCGCGGTTCCGAACAGGCCGTACGGGCGGACCATCAAGATCACCACCAGGACATAGAACGGCACCACCTGATAGAGGTTGCCGAGGTGCAGCCATTGGCCATCGACGTACTCGGCCAGGTTCTCCAAGAGGCCGATGATCAGCCCGCCCACCACGGCGCCAATAATGGAATCGAGCCCGCCCAGGATGACGGCCGGAAACACCTTGATGCCGAAGAACGACAGCGCCGCAGAGACGCCGTTGACGATGCCGACCACCACGCCCGCGAGCGCCGAAACCATGGCCGAGATCGCCCACGACAGTGCGAACATCTGCTTGACCGAGATGCCGAGGCTCTGCGCGACCTGCTGATCGAACGCGGTCGCGCGCATCGCCAGGCCCAGCCGCGAGTACTTAAAGAACAGCGCAAAGGCGACCATTATGCAGATCGAAATAGCGACGCTCAGCAAATAGATCGGCTGCACGTTCAAGCCCATGACGCTGACGGCGCTGGATTCGAAAATCGGCGGGAACGGCTGCACGAACACACCGAACAACCATTTCATCATCGCCTGGAAGAAGATCGAAAGGCCGATGGTGACCATGATCACCGCGATCACTGGCTCGCCGATCATCGGCCGCAGCACGAGAACTTGCAGCAAGATGCCGAACACCATCATGAAGGCAAGCGTCAACAGGAAGCCGGCATAGAAAGGAACGGGAAAGCTGGTGAGGATCCACCAGCAGACCCAGGCGCCGATCAAGAGAAATTCGCCTTGGGCGAAGTTCACGATCTGCGAGGCCTTGTAGATCAGCGTAAAGCACATCGCGACCACGCCGTAGAGCGTGCCGAGGATCAGGCCGTTGACGACCAGCTGCATGAGGAACTCGAGCTTCATCGGTTGGTTCTCCTCACTGGGCTGCCGCCTGCGCCGGTTGCGGTGCCTCGCCGATGGTCTCGACCTTGAGGTCGGTAACGATCCGCGCCTTCGAGCCGTCCTGGAAGGTAATCGTGGTGTCGACAAAGACGCTGTCGTCTCCGCGGTAGATGGCGTCGATCAGATCGCCGTACTTCTGATTGATGACGCCGCGGCGGACCTTGCGGGTGCGGGTGAGCTCGCCATCATCGGCGTCGAGCTCCTTGTAAAGGAGCAGGAAGCGGCGGATCCGGTGCGCTGCCGGGAGGCTCGCGTTGACGCGCTCGATCTCACCGCGGACGAGCTGATAGACATCCGCCCGCGCGGCGAGGTTGGTGTAGTTGGTAAACGCAATGCGCCGCTGCTCCGCCCACTTCGAGACGATGGCGAAGCGGATGCAGACCATCGCCGCCAGGTACGGCCGGTCGTGGCCGAGCACCACCACCTCGGCGATAAACGGCGAGAACTTGAGCTTGTTCTCGATGAACATCGGCGAAAAGCGGGCACCGGTATCGGTCGTCGCGATGTCCTTGATGCGGTCGATGACGACCAGGTGGCCGTTTCCTTCCTTGAAGTAGCCGGCATCACCGGTCCGCATCCAGCCGTCATGGACATCGGCGCGCGTCGCTTCCTCGTTCTTGAAGTAGCCCAGGAACATGCCCGAGGTCCGCGCCACGATCTCGCCGACGCCATTCTCATCGGGATTGTCGATCCGCACCTCGGCGTTGTCGAACGGCGTGCCGACGGTATCGAAGTCGACGTCGTCGGCCGCATGCAAAGTGTAGGCGCCGGCAAGCTCGGTCTGGCCATAGAGCTGGCGCAGCGGCACTCCCATGGCGAGGAAGAAGCGAAAGGTGTCGGGCCCCAGCGCCGCGCCACCGGTGGCAGCAGACTTGAGCGACGTGAAGCCGAGCCGGTCCTTGAGCGCCCGAAACAACAGCGCCTCGGCAAACGCGGAACGGCGGCCGGCATCGAGCGCGCGCATGCCGAGCTTCATGCCGAGCGCGAACATCGCCTGTTTCAGGCGCGAGGCATCCATCATCCGCGACCGCACGTCGGCAGCGATGCTCTCCCACGACCGCGGCGCCAGCAGCACGAAGCTGGGGCCAATCTCGCGCAGATCCGCCATCATCGTTTCCTGCGTCTCGACGAAGTTGACGGTAATGCGGCTGATCAGCGCCTGAGCGACCGCGTAGACCTGCTCCATGATCCAGGGCAGCGGCAGCACCGAGACATAATTGTCGCCCGCCTGCTTGGGATCGCGCCGCAAGTAGGCCAAGCAGTGATCGAGGAACGGCCCCGCCTGCATCATGGAGAGCTTCGGCCGCGCGGTTGTGCCCGAGGTGGTACAGAGGACGGCCACGTCCGCGCCGCGGCCGGCATTCAGTTCCTGCTCGTAGAGCTCGGGCGTCGCTGCGTCGACCTCGGTGCCCAGTTGGTACACCAGGCTGATGTAGATCAGGCGCGGGTCGTCGTACTTGCGGATGCCGCGCGGATCGCAATAGACGATGTGGCGGACGGACGGCGTCTCGTCGATCAATTCCCGGAGCTTGTCGACCTGCTCCTCGTCCTCGGCCACAATGATTCTCGCTTCGGCAATGTTGAGGAGAAAGGTAACCTCCTCGCCGAGGGAGTCCTGGTAGATGCCGAGCGACAGCGCACCCATCGCATGTGCCGCCAGCTCGCCCCAGATCCATTCCGGCCGATTGTCTCCGATCAGCGCGACCACTTCACCGCGCTTGAGGCCAAGCTTGTGCATGCCGAGCGCCATCAACCGCACCCGGCGCTGGCATTCGGCCCAGGTGAAGGCATTCCAGATGCCGAACTCCTTCTCGCGCATCGCCACGGCATCGGGCCAGCGCCGCGCATTCTCCGCCAACAGCTTGGGGAACGTGTCGAACCGCTTGACGTCGCCGAATTCGAAACCGCCGTCGGTCATTGCCATGAGACCACGTTGCCGGCATCACCGACCGCGATCTCGCCGTCGGTTGATGCCGCGGCCGGCGCCTCCTCATCCTCGCCAAGGTAGGCGCGCTTGACGGCTGCATTCGCCATCACGTCGTCGGGTGTGCCTTCGGCGATCTTGGAGCCGAAATCGAGCACCATGACGCGATGCGAGATGTCCATGACGACGCCCATGTCGTGCTCGATCATGATCACCGTCATCCCCCACTCTTCGTTGAGGTCGATGATGTAGCGGGCCATGTCCTCTTTTTCTTCGAGGTTCATGCCGGCCATCGGTTCGTCGAGCAAAAGGACCGAAGGCTTGATCGCGACCGCCCGCGCGAGCTCGACCCGCTTGCGCAGGCCGTAGGGTAGCGTGCCAGCCGGCGCCTTACGGATATGCGTGATCTCGAGAAAGTCGATGATCTCCTCGACCTCGCGCCGGTGCTTGAGTTCCTCCTTCTGCGCGCCGCCGAGCCAGTACAGGGCACCTGAGAGAAAGTTGTTCTTGAGCAGGTGGTGGCGGCCGACCATGACGTTGTCGAGCACGCTCATATGGTTAAACAGGGCGAGGTTCTGGAACGTCCGGCCGATTCCGAGCGCTGCCCGCGCGTTCGGCTTGAGCCGCGTGATGTCGCGCCCTTGCAGCACGATCGCCCCTTCGGACGGCGTGTAGCGGCCGGAGATGCAGTTGAGCATCGACGTCTTGCCGGCGCCGTTGGGGCCGATGATGGACACCAGTTCCCCGGTCCCGACCCCGAAGCTAACGTTGCTGAGCGCGCGGACACCGCGAAAACTCAGCGAGACGTCAACAACCTTCAGCAGCGGCACCACGTCCGGCATGCTGGATGAAACCTCCCCGGCGGCTGTCGGCACTGCTGTCGTCGTGCACCGCAAAGGGCTGTCACGCAGCAGTTTTTTACCGGCAGCTCTCTTTTCTATTGTTGAAGGTATACCGCTCCGCGCTTCTTTTTGCTAGTCCATGGTTTTGCAACGAAAGGACGAGGACCGCCGATGCAGCGGGGACTCCCGTTGATGCCGGCCGATGTGGTGCTCCAGCACCTGTTCGACGTCGCGGTCGCAACGGCGCTGCCCGGTGACCGGATGGCGGCCCTCCTGCCGCCGCCGCCGCCACCACCGGGGCGGACCATCGTCATCGGCGCCGGCAAGGCTGCGGCGGCGATGGCTGGTGTCGTCGAAGCGGCTTGGCCTGTCGATCGCGCGGGCGGGCTCACGGGCCTGGTCGTCACCCGCTGCGGCCATGGCGTTCCGACGCGCCACATTGAGGTCGTCGAGGCGGCACCTGCTGGCGCGGAGGACGCTGGAGTCTCTGCGGCGGAGCGGATCTTGCGCATAGCAGAGACCGCAGGTGAGGGCGACCAGGTGATCTGCCTCTTGTCCGGCGGTGGCGCTGAGCTCCTGAGCCTGCCGGCAGCAGGCCTCAGCCTCGCCGACAAAGCGGGCGTGACCCGTGCACTCGCGCGATCGGGAGCCACGGTTGGCGAGATTGCCTGCGTGCGTAAACATCTCTCAGGCATCAATGGCGGGCGGCTGGCCGCCGCTGCGGCGCCGGCTTCGGTGTGTACGTTCGTCATTTCGGATGTCGTCGGCGATGATCCGACGGTGATTGCGTCAGGACCAACGGTTGCCGACCCGACCACGCATGCGGACGCCACAGCGGTCCTGCGACGCTACGCCATTCCTGTGCCGGCGGCCGTTGCGGCGCATCTCGCCTCGGCCAACGAGGAGACGCCGAAGCCCGGCGATCCCCGCCTCGCACGCAACTGCCTGACCCTCATCACGACGGCCAGCGAATCACTCACCGCCGCTGCCGCCGCCGCCAACGCGCTCGGCTGCCAAGCCCTCGTTCTCGCCGACGGCATTGAGGGCGAAGCGCGCGAGGTTGGCCGCGTGCTGGCGGCGATGGCGGCCTACTTCGCCCGCCGCAGCGAGCCTATGCAGCCGCCGTTCGTGCTGCTTTCTGGCGGCGAGACGACCGCAACCGTATGCGGCAACGGCCGCGGCGGCCCCAATGGCGAGTTCTTGTTGTCGATGCTGGTTGCTCTTGCCGGCCACCCGCAGATCTGGGCGATCGCCTGCAGCACCGACGGCATCGACGGAACCGGAACCAACGCCGGCGCGATTCTCCGCCCCAGCAGCTATGCCTCGGCGCGCACGCTCGGGTTCGACCTCGCCGGACGTCTGGCCGACAACGACAGCTACTCTGTTTTCAGTGCGCTCGGCGATCTGGTCGTTACCGGGCCGACACGAACGGACGTCAATGATTTCCGCGCGATCCTGGTGACCGGCGGCAGCGCTTAGTGGCAATGCGCGGCAGTACTCCGGATATCAGCCGGCCGCCCGGCGCGCGTGCCTTGTCGCCCTTCCGTCCGCTTTCGTTTTCCTGTAGGCACAGCGCATGAGGGTTCTCTACCACCTGCCATTATCGCCATTCTCACGCAAAATCCGGCTCGCGCTTGCCGAGAAAAAGCTCGAGTTCGAACTGCGCCTCGAAAAGACATGGGAGCGGCGCGAAGCCTTCCTTGCCATCAATCCGGCGGGTGACGTGCCGGTGTTGGCGGAAGAGGACGGGACCGTGTTTGCCGATAGTTGGGCGATCGCGGAGTACCTGGAGGAGACGGTGCCGACGCCGTCACTGCACGGCCGCGACGCCAAGGAACGCGCCGAGGTGCGCCGCCTGGTCTCCTGGTTCGATCGCAAGTTCAACGCGGAAGTGACCGAGAACCTAGTCGGCGAAAAGCTGATGAAACGCCAGGCGCGGTTCGGCGTGCCCGACAGTTTCGCCATCCGCGCCGGCCACGCCAACATCGGCTATCACCTCGCGTACATCGCTTTCTTGTGCGAACGGCGCAACTGGCTGGCCGGCGATCACCTGACGCTCGCCGATCTCGCCGCCGCGGCGCACCTGTCGTGCGTCGACTACTTAGGCGACGTGCCGTGGAGCGCGCACGAGGAGGCCAAGGTCTGGTACGCCCGGGTCAAGTCGCGGCCCAGCTTCCGGCCGCTGTTGCAGGACCAGATACCGGGCATTCCGGCGGCGCCGACCTACGCCGATCTCGACTTTTGAGTTTTAGGCGCGAGCGCAAGCGGGTTCAGGGCGCGGTGCCGCCGTCCGTAGAAGCGCCGGTCAAATGGCGCGCAGCGGCTTCGGCCGCCGCCGACCCTGGTGCCGCCGCCAGTACCGCAAGCCAGTCGCGCCGGGCTGCTGCCGCGTCGCCCTCGTCCAGATGCAAGAGGCCACGCTCCAAGAGGGCATCGGCGTTCGCCGGCTCGCGCGACAGCACGGTTGCGAGGTCCGCCGCTGCCTGGCCGCGCTGACCGGTCCGGCGGGCAGCGCTGGCACGCAGCACGAGCGCGTCGGTCAACCCAGGCTCGATGATGAGCGCCAGCGACAGATCCTCGATCGCTGCCGCGTCACGGCCGAGCGCAGCTTCCGCTTCCGCCCGGTCGACGAGGAGCTGAGCATCCCCCGGCGTTGCCTGCAGCGCCCGATCGAAGGCCGCAAGCGCGCGCTCCGCTGCGCCGGCCTGCAGCCACGCGCGCCCGGACTGCGACATCAGCCGCGCCCGGGATGACTCATCTTGCGCCTTGGCCGCCGTCGCCTCGAACGCTTCGCCGGCCTCGGAATAGCGGCCGACGCCGAACAGCGCGGTTGCCCGGCAGTGCTGCGCCGGCATCCCGCCACCGGCCCGGGTCCAATCCTCGGCCTCGAGCAGCCCGGCCTGCGGATCGCTGAGCGCCAGCCGCGCGCACGCGCGGTAGCGCGCCTGCAATGCAGCAGCCGCATCGTCTCCAGCCGCCGTCGCTGCCGGCAACGATGCGAACCAGCCGGCGGATAGCCCGGCCGCGAGGAGTGCCGCCAGCGCTTTTTGTTTCTGTCTCATCATCCGCCGGCGCTATGCTGTAGGGATCGGTCGTTGCCGGCAACATTCCGCGAGCCCGTTCGCATGTCAATCGGTCTGGCACCGCACCTGTTCTGCTTCGGCCTTGGCTATACGGCCGAAACGCTTGCCCGCCGCCTCCTCGATGAGGGCTGGCGCATCTCTGGGACCACCCGCAGCGAGGAAGCACTGGCGTCGCTGCGCGCGCTTGGGATCGAGGCGCATTTGTTCGATCGCGCCCGGCCGCTCGCCGACATCGATGCCCTTTTGAGTGACGTCACCGACCTCTTGAGTTCGGTACCGCCCGATGCCGCGGGCGATCCAGTACTCGATATGCACGGCACGGCGATCGAGCATGCGCCCGCCTTGCGCTGGGTCGGCTACCTGTCGACCACCGGCGTCTATGGCGACACCGGCGGTGCGCTCGTGGACGAGCGTGCACCGCTCGCGCCGACCAGCCAGCGCAGCACCCGCAGGGTGAAGGCGGAGCGCGCATGGCTCGATCGACCATGGCCCGAGCCTGTTGCCGTGCAGGTGTTCCGCCTGGCCGGCATTTACGGGCCCGGGCGCAGCGCCTTCGACCGCATCCGCGCCGGCGACGCGAAACGGATCGACAAGCCGGGAAATGTCAGCTCGCGCGTCCATGTCGATGACGTGGCCACGATCCTGCGCGCCTCGATGGCACGGCCCGAGAGGGGCGGCATCTATAACATCTGTGACGATGATCCTGCCCCACCGGCGGACGTCATCGCCTACGCCTGCGCGCTCCTGGGCGTGCCGCCGCCGCCCCTGATCTCACTTGAGCAGGCGGCAAAGGAAATGTCGGCGATGGCGGCGAGCTTCTGGGTCGATAACCGCCGCGTCGACAATACCCGGATCAAGCGGGATCTCGGTGTCAGGCTCCGCTATCCGGACTATCGGGCGGGCTTGGCGGCAATCCTCAGTGGCACGGCGCGCGTTGAGAGCGCGTCCAATTCGTAGCACCGCAATGAACACGCACGACCCAAGGAGGGGGCTTGTCGCAGGCAGTTTCGCTGCTCTGCGGGGAGTTGCCCTCCTCCTCCTGACCGCTCTCGCCGGCTGGGCGGGACAAGCGCCAGCCGCCGAGCCCAGTCGGGCCGCGGTGGTCCAGCTCACCATCACGGGACCGATCGGGCCTGCCACCAGCGATTATGTCGCGCGCGGGCTGGGCCAAGCCGCGGCGGACGGGGCCGCGCTCGTCATCCTCCGCCTCGATACGCCGGGCGGGCTCGACACCTCGATGCGCGAGATCATTAAGGCAATCCTGGCGGCACCGCTGCCGGTAGCGGGTTTCGTCGCCCCGCGCGGCGCCCACGCGGCGAGTGCCGGCACCTTCATCCTTTATGCCTGCCACGTCGCGGCGATGGCGCCCGGCACGAACTTGGGCGCCGCAACACCGGTCGCCATCGGCGGCCCCGAAGGCCAGCCTTCGCCCAAGCCGCTGGAACGCGAGGCGCCTTCGCAGCGTGACGGGCCGCCGCTCCCCGACGTGCGGGACAAGGCCGCGAGCGATGCTGCAGCCTACATCCGCTCACTTGCACAACTGCGCGGCCGCAACGCTGCGTGGGCGGAGAAGGCGGTCATCGAGGCCGCCAGCCTGAGCGCCGCCGACGCGCTCGCAATCGGCGTCGTCGATCTGATCGCCGAGGATACGGACGCTCTCTTGCGCGCGCTTGACGGCCGCACGGTGACGGTGGCCGGGCAGCCGCACCGGATCGAGACGGCCAAGGTGACGCTTACGGCAATCGAGCCCGACTGGCGCGCCCGCTTCCTTGGCATCATCACCAACCCGAACGTCGCCACGATCTTGCTCCTGGTCGGCGTCTATGGCGTGCTGTTCGAGTTCTACAGTCCCGGGCTGGTCGGTCCCGGCGTCATAGGCGCGATCTGTCTCGTCCTGGCGCTCTACGCCTTCCACATCCTGCCGGTGAGTTGGGGCGGTGTTAGCCTGATCTTGCTCGGAATCGCGCTCCTGGTGGCGGAGGCATTCGTGCCCAGTTTCGGCGTCCTGGGCTTAGGCGGAATCACCGCCTTCGTCATCGGCGCCATCCTTCTGATCGAAGATGACGCGCCCGGTTTTGGCGTCGCCTGGCAGCTGATCGGCGGCAGCGCGGTCGCTTTCGCGCTCACCTTCGGCCTCCTCAGCACGCTGGTGATGCGGGCCCGCGCGCGGCCTGTCGTAACCGGCCGCGAGCAGCTCATGGGCCAGACGGCGCGTGTTCTCGACTGGTCCGCCGGCGAGGGCTGGGTGCAGCTTGCCGGCGAGCGCTGGCGCGCCCGCGGGCCGAGCGCGCTGGCCCCCGGTATGCACGTGCGCGTCTCCGGCGTTGACGGCTTGACGCTGGCGGTCGAAGCGGTAAGTCCGTCGTCATGAACAGATGAGGGCAGCGCAACCATGCCTTTCGAGCTTTTGATCCCAATCACCGTCTTCATCATCATCATTCTGGTCGCATCGCTCCGGGTGCTGCGCGAGTACGAGCGCGGCATCATCTTCCTCTTGGGCCGGTTCTGGAAGGTCAAGGGACCGGGCCTAATCCTGGTCATCCCGATCGTGCAGCAGATGGTGAAGGTCGACCTGCGCACCCGCGTCCTCGATGTGCCGCAGCAAGATGTCATCTCCCGCGACAACGTTTCGGTGAAGGTCAACGCCGTGATTTATTACCGGGTGATCGATCCGGAGAAATCGGTCATCCAGGTCGAGGATTACAGCAGCGCCACCAGCCAGCTGGCGCAGACGACGCTGCGCTCGGTCCTCGGCCAGCATGAACTCGACGAGATGCTGGCCGAGCGCGAGAAGCTCAACGCCGATATCCAGCGCATTCTCGACGAGCAGACGGCGGCCTGGGGTATCAAGGTCTCCAACGTCGAACTCAAGCACATCGACCTCGACGAGAGCATGGTGCGTGCGATCGCCAAGCAGGCCGAGGCCGAGCGCGGCCGGCGGGCCAAGGTGATCGATGCCGAGGGCGAATTGCAGGCGGCGCAGCGGTTCATGGAAGCGGCGGAGATCCTGTCGACCCAGCCGCAGGCGATTCAGCTGCGCTTCCTCACCACGCTGCAGGGGATGAGCGCCGAGCGCAACTCGCTCCTCGTCCTCCCGCTCCCCATCGACCTCATCAGCGGCCTGATGAAGAAGGGGGAAGAGAAGGGGTAGCCGACGCGGCCGCGGTGACGACGGTTAGAGCAGCCTTCAGACGCGTTCGGGCGCGACGCCAAGCCGAGCGCTGTGCCGCTCGTTCATTTGTCAGCGCAAGCTGAGGCGGCGCCGGACCGCGGCGGCAACCCGGTGTCGAAATCCGCTTGGAAACCGACGTGCGTTCATCTGCAGGCTCATGCCCCCATCAATGAAGAGGCTGGCGCCATGGATGTACTCCGCTTGGTCGGAGGCAAGCCAGACGGCCGCGCGCGCGATGTCTTCCGGTTCAGCAATCCTCTGTAGCGGAATCGAATGGGCCAAGGCGGCAGCCGCATCCGGGTCTGCCATGACTGCGGCCAAACGATCGGTGTTGGTAGCACCAGGGCAGACGCAGTTGACTCGGATGCCGAACGGGCCGACTTCGAGAGCCAGGGTACGCATCAGCATCATTGTGCCGGCCTTGGCGGCGGCATAGGCGGCGGTATTCAGGCGCGCAAAGGCCTCGTGAATCGAACTGACGAACAGGATCTTCCCGCAGCTTGAGGAGACCGCCCGCTCGCAGCCCTGGCGTTTGAAGAGGCGCACCGCCTCCCGACTGCACAGAAACGCTCCGGTAAGGTTCACATCGATGGTTGCCTGCCAGGTCGCCAGCGACAACGTTTCCACGGGCCCGAGCGCTTCGGTCCCGGCGTTGTTGACCAGAATGTCCAGGGGACTCGCGGCTTCCAGCATCGCGACCACGTCCGCTTCGTTGGACACGTCAGCGCAGATCACGCTCACCTTCCCACCGGCGGCTTCGATCGTGGCGGCCGTCGCTTCGGCTGCCCTCCGCTTGGCTGGAAGGTCATTGACAACCACGCGGGCACCGGCTGCGGCCATGGCCTGGGCGATCGCGCGACCGATGCCCGCGCCGGCGCCGGTCACCAGCGCGCTCTGACCCGAGAGCAAGTGGTTGGGAGAGATCGCACTCGACATAAGGGCCACCCTTAGGTTGCGCCTGCGTCTGTGAGCATGTCCCGTAGCAAGTGCCGGGAGCTCATCATCGCCCGCCCGTGGTGGTACGGCTCCTTCCAAACACTGGCCTTGGCACCGCTGATGACACCATCAGGCGCGATCGTGGTATGCCAGTCACCGTGCACCCAGTCGGTTTGCCAGCACACAATCCATTCGAGCGTTCGGCAGAATAAATGCCAGTAACGGGACTCGCCAGTTCGACGGAACATCACCAATGCAGCAAGAAGTGTTTCCGCCTGAATCCACCAAATCTTTGAGCAATCCGAGGCGGAGGTGCCGGGCCTGCCGGTGGCAAAGAACCCGCCCCGCTCGTGATCGTAACCGTAGCTGACGGCGTGGTCGAACAGCCCTGCAAAAAGCTCTAGCGGCGGTGCTTGACCGTCGCCAAGCGCATCGGCCGCCTGCAGCGCGACGTGGATGTATTCGAGGTCATGGCCATACGATGAAACAGCCGATTGGTCACCGTAAAGCGGCTGCCAGTTGCGCCGATGCTCTTCGGAACCCGTCGGAAAGTCTGGCCGAATGGCAACCACTGCCAGAATGTTCAAAAGTTCCAAGAGCCGTTGCCGGACCAAAGCGTCGGGGCGCAGAGAATAATAGACGCTGAGCGCTTCGAGCACGTGCATGTGCGTATTACGCAGTTTGATATCAGGCGCCACACCGAGCAAACCCGGTCGGTCATCGGCAATTTCGCGCCAGTCCTCATGGAAGACCTCGCGATAGCCGCCGTCCGCCGGGTCATGGAACCGGGTTTCCATGACCTCGAACGTCGCATCGGCAGCGCGGGCGGCTTCGCCATCACCGCTGGCGAGGGCGTACTCGGATAAGGCAAACAGCGCGAACGCGTGGGCGAAGAGGTGTTTTCGGCTGTCCGAGGGGAGCCCATTCCGCGGCCGCACTTCCCAGAAAAAGCCGCCGTATCGATGATCCCATAACCGATGCAGGAGGAAGTCGGCGCCGGGTTGAGCGAGCGCTCGGTCGCGCGCGGGGTCATCACCGGACGAAGCCATCATCGCGAAGAACCAGAGCGTTCGAGCCTGAGCAACCGTTCGCTGTGGGCGGCGGCCCATCCACCGGCCGAGGATGTCGTGGTTGAGGCGATAGCCTTCCCCAGCGTCAGGAGCGCACTTGGTCGTCCAGAAAGGAAGGAAGGCACGGGCGAGAATTCGCTCAATGGCAGCAAGGGCGGCTGCCGGCGTCGTGATCGGCAGCGCCACCTCGGTCGCGGGGGACGCTGGCAGCTGCATGGTGTGGCGGTAAAACCATCGCTCTTGGCGGCGACGAACTGCGGCGCCAAGTAGTGCCAGGTTGGTCTTGAAATCGCGCATGCTGAGAGGGCTTCCCTTTAGCCACGTGTCGCTTAGCGGGGGGAGGCGAGCGGCGGCGTGGCCGGTGCAGTCTCCGGTATCGCGCGTGACGGACGAGAGCGAGCGACACGCCACAGCTCCGTCAGTGATCGTCGTGCAAAAACCGCGAGCAGGGTTGCGTATGTCACGACGCCGATGCCAACCGAGGTCGCGAGGAGTGCTGCGTCCGCCAGGTCAGGAGCTGCGATGCGCTGCCAAGCGGCGACGACCGCCGCCATGACGATGGCAAGAAGGAATAGCCGTGCGGCGGCAAATGCCTCGCCGCGCCGGTCCATGGCGGCGTAGCGGGCAACGACAGCGAAGCGGATGGGGGCGAAGATGAGGTTTCGGACCACAACGGCGCAGGCGATGCCTTCGGCTCCGAAGGGGGTGAGCGGCAGCACGAGAGCAACCAGCAGCAGTGTAGCGGCAAGGCTGAGTTTTGCTTCCAGCCGCACCCGCCCGAGGCCCCGCAACAGGGCCACGTCAAGATTGCCGATGGGGTAGGTGAGACCAGCAATGGCAAGGATCTGGACAACCTCAACGGCATTCATCCAGTGGCTGCCGAACACCACCGGGACCCACGCAGGCGCCGTCACGGAAAGGCCTAGAAAGCATGGAAATGCAATCAGCGCGGAGGTCTCCGTCGTCAACCGCAGCACTGTCTGGAGCCGTTGGGGTTCATCCTTCATTGCCGCGAAAGCCGGCATTGCCACCCGGCTGAAAGGATTGATCAGGAGGTGGGTGATTTCGTCGAGGATGCTTCGGCCCAAGTGCAGGTAGCCGACCGCATTCACTCCCGCGATTAGACTGGCGGTGGCGCGGACGATCAATTGCTCGATCGACTGGAGCAGTCGTGATGCCGAGGAATAAGCGCCGAAACCGACAGCTTCCCGGAGCACTGCGTAACTCGTGTGCCGGAGAGGGAGAAGCGGCTGCGAGCACCACAAGACCACGACCTCGACAGCCTTATGGGTCAATTGAAAAGCCACCAACGACCAGACGCCAAAACCGCTCAACGCAAGGCCGATACCGCAGGCGCCGCCGACCACGACAGCAAGGGTCGACCGCAGCGCCAGGGTCTGGAACGCAAACGAACGGCGCAACAGGGCATCGGGGACAGCCGCCAGGGCGCTCAGCGGCAACAACGCCGCGAACCACGAGATCAGCGGAACCAGATCGGGGTAGCCGAGGGCCGGGCTGATGATTGGAGCCAGCACCATGCACAAGAGCATGGCAACGGTTGCAACCGATAGCTGAAGCCAGAAGACGGTGCCGATATCGACCGGCTGGATGTCACGCTTTTGGATCAGAAACTCGCTGCAGCCGCCGGAAACGAACAGCGACTGGGCCAACATGACGGCCACCATTGCGAGACTGGCGAGGCCAAAATCAGCCGGGGCCAACAGTCGGGCAAGGAGGACGAACACGGCAAGATGGCAGAGCCGGTACGTCCAGGCTTCTACGAACGACCAAATCGTACCAGCGGTTAAGCGTCGCTTCAGCATCATTCGATCGCTAACGGACCTTCGGGCTATGGAGCGCGTTTGTTTGGCCACGTCACGCCCGGCCACACGCCTTGTCGCTGCCAGCTCCCCTTAAGCCTAAGGGAACATCCTATAACATCGTGTCACTAGCGTGACATTTTTGTGATTGACATCCAGTAAAATTAACACTACAAGTTGTGGCTCAGCCAAACATATCCTTCCTAGGGGAATTGCATGGCCACAAAAGCTCTCCGGGTTCCCGAGCGAATTGCTCTGCGCGCAGACGTTGTATCGACCTTGGTCGATGATGGGTCCGTGCTACTGGACCTACAGACAAAGTATTTCTACAGCGTGAACCGCTCAGGCGGTGCGATTCTGTTGTTGCTCGAGGGGGGGGCTAGTCACGCCGAAGTACTCGATTGCTGTGCCCGCTGGGGCATGCCGGCGAACGACTGCGACGCGGTCGACAGCTTCCTGTCCGCGCTTGCATCTGATGATCTGGTCGAGGAAGCCGGTTCCGGTGCTTGCGACGACACGCTCACTCTTGAAGGGCCGTGGGTAAGCCCGACGATCGAGAAACAGCGCGAGCCGCTGCAACGGATCATGGCCAGCGCCTTCGATCCGAGCTTGCCGCTGGCCGAATAGCGGCTGTTTCGTAAGTCGTGAAACTGATGGAGTTTGGCTCCTTCTGTTGTGGCCCTGTCGCGGTCGATTTAGCGGCCCCGTCTGCGGCCCTTTACGATAAAGTCGCTGAAACTCTCAATCTTTACACTGTCGTTTGGAAGTCTCTTAGCCGCCGGGTGCAAATCTCCGTAGTATGGAGCGACCAACCGGCGCCAATGCTGACCGGGAACTACCTGACCTGCGGCCGTATGCATGTCGACCGCAGCGAGGGTGGGTTAAGCGCGACCTGTCGTTCCGGCGCTTCCGTTGTCTCTGACGCTGAGCGGATCAACTGGACGCTCTCGGTTCCGCGGCAAAGTCACTCCGGGGAAGCGGTTCCCGAAGATGTCGAGGACCTCGTAGGACTCGTCCTGGTGGCGGCTTGGCGTGATCTGAACAAGGTTGCGTTGCACGCCGGGTCGATTAGCCGCAATGGAACATGCGCCCTCTTGTGCGCTACCTCGGGCGGCGGCAAGACGACGCTCACGGCTTCGCTTATCCGGCGTGGCTGGCAGACGCTTGGCGATGACAAGCTACTGCTGGTGATTGACGGCCAGGGCGTCTCCCGCCTCTCGGCGCTGATCCACAACTTCAACCTGCATCCGCGCACAGAGACGTGGTTCCCCGAAATCGGGGATATCTCGCGGCTCCCCCGCTACTCGGCATGGACCGAGAAGCGCAAGGTGCGCATCGAGGCGATCTGGCCGGGGGCGGCCGCATTCGAAGGTGTGCCGACGCACGTGCTCGCCATCGAACGATCGAGTGCGATCAGCGACATTCGGGTCGCACCGATGCCGAAAGAGGAAGTGCTGCCAACCTTGTTGCGCCAGACCGTCGTCCCTAAGGACCGTGATCAGGCGGCGCAGATTTTGAAGGCCCTGGCGGTAACGGCAAGGGCTGTCAAGGGATTGAGGGTCACTGTCGGGCAGGAGGTCTATCGTCATCCGGACCGGCTGGAGGCCCTGGAGGAGGTTCTGCATTGACAGACCGCGCCTCCCTCTCCGTCGTCATCCCGGCTTACAACGCGGCGTCTACCATCGGTCAGACACTCGCGGCCGTAAAGCGGCAGTCGCTCGCGAGCCGCGTTGCCGAGATCATCGTTGTCGACAATGCGTCCACCGATGCGACCGGAGCCATTGCCGAGCAGCACGGAGTGACGGTCTTGCACGAGGAGCGGCGCGGCCCTTCGGCCGCCCGCAACCGGGGTCTTGCAGCGGCCAAAGGCGACATCGTCTGTCATGTCGACTCCGATGCGGTACCGACCCGGCACTGGCTGGCTGAACTCGTCAAGCCGTTTGTTGAGGCTGACGTTTTGTTGGTCGGCGGCAAGACGATCAGCTTTCCGCCGACCACCCCGGCGCAGCGTTACACGGCCCGGTGCGGGCGGTCGGAGCCCGAGAGCTTTATCGAACGGCCGATCTTTCCCTTCATCCCGTCACAGAACATCGCGTTCCGCCGTGAGCCAGCCGTCGCCGCTGGCGGCTGGAACGAAGACATGATCACTGCCGAGGATGTCGAGTTCTGCCACCGGCTCTTGCAGCGTTACCCGGCCATGCGGATGGTTTTCGCGCCGAGCGCCCTTGTCATGCACCATGATCGCAGCACCGATGATGAGCTGCGTAACCAGGCGTGGATGTACGGTCAGGGCGCGGCGTGGATGTATCGAAATCATCCCGAGACCGTGCAGTGGGATCGAGCCAAGACCATGGCAGTGATGAATGTGTTGGTACGCCGCGGCCTCACCCCCCTGTGGGAGCTCTGCAAAAAGGCTGTCGGTGCCGGCAGTCATGACGACCTCGAGTTCGCGACTTACCACAGGCTCTGGACCTGGTGGTGGTGGCGGGGTTTCTATCAGTTGTATCAATCAGGAGAGTTCCGGCCGCGACCATGAACCCGCTCGTGAGTGTTGTCATTCCGGCCTACAACGCCGCCGACGATTTGCCACGATGTCTCTCGGCGTTGAAGGGCCAGTCCCTTCCGGCGACCGATTATCAGGTCATCGTTGTCGATGACGGCTCCAGCGACGATACGGTCGCAGCGGCCAAGCCGTTCGCTATTGACTTGATCCGGCAAGACAACCGCGGCGCTCCAGCGGCTCGCAACGCCGGGATAGCGATCGCGCGCGGCACATGGGTGGCGTTCACGGATGCCGACTGCGTCCCCTCGCGGCGCTGGTTGGAGGAATTGTTGCGTGCCGTCTCGGCACGAGCTGACAGCGGCGGCTTTGTCGGTGCGGCGGGGCGGACGGTCGGGCTCAATTCCAACGCTCAGGCGGCCCGCTTCGTCGATTTGGCGGGCGGGCTCGATGCCGAACGCCATCTCAGTCACCCGAAATGGCCGTTCGCGCCCACCTGCAATGTACTCTACCGACGCTCCAAACTGCTTGCAGCCGGCGGCTTTGACGAGCGCTACTGCGCTTACGATGCGTGCGATTTGCACGCGCGCGTTCGCCCGCCGGCCGGCGCATTTCCTTTCGTTCCGCGGGCGGTCGTGCTCCACAAGCATCGCGACAGCTGGGCCGGCTATTTCCGGCAGCAAAGGGGCTATGGCCGGGGCCTTGCGCAGTTCATGCTCTGCCATCGCGACGAAACGCCTTGGTCCGGCAGCCAGGAGCTGAAAGCGTGGGGCGACTTGGCGGGCCAGCTTGCGATGGCGATCATCCCTGGCAAAAGCGATGCGTGGCTGCTGCGCCGCGGCCAAGCCGTGAAAAGCTTGGCGCAGCGCCTCGGCTTCACTGCGGTCTTTTGGAATCGTAACGCGCGTCAGTCCTGGAGCGAGCCGATGCCTGACGTCGTATCCTCGGTGCACCATGTTTGAGCGCTGGAAACGCAAGTTCCGCACCCCGGGCGACCTGGCGCTTATATGCGCGATCGGCTGGTTCATGTGGCGGGTGCCACGGCGATTGAAGCGTTCGGAGCTACCGGATTTCCTGGATGAGGTCCGGGAACTGCCGCGGCCGTCGGCCGCTGATCCGGCCGCCTCCGCGGAGCGGATCATCCGCCTGCGGAGGCCTTGGTTCCGCCTGCCCTGGCTCGCCCCCTACAACACGTGCTTCATGCGGGCCCTGACGCTCTACCGGTTCATCGACGCGCCGGGTCGCGACTTGAGAATCCATTTCGTGATCGAAGACGGACGGCGGCAGGGCGACCGGTTGCGCAGTCACGCCTGGGTCACCATCGACGGGGTTGTCATCGAAGAGCCCGATCTGCGCGCTGCGGGGGTGAGCGAAATCTATTGCCACCAGGCCTCCCCTGCGGTCATCGCGACCGCGTAAGCACCAAGCCCTTAAGAGACACGCAACAGGCGCAACACCCGCTTGCCTGCGGTCCGCACTGGGTGCATCCCATCGGCAAAGATGGGGGCGAACAGCAATGGGCGCAGTCCGTCGACGAGGTGTTCGCGTAAGCGGGGATGGAGAAGCGCCTTTTCCGCAAACGTTGGGTTGCGGCCGATTTGTCCATTGACCTCAACAAACATCCGTCTCCGCGCACGATCGACGAGGCGGGGCAGGACCTTGTCGGCCTCGATGGCGCCACGCACGGCCGCAGGCAGGCTCAACGGCCACAGGGCGTCGGCAAGGGTAAGGGCGAAAAGAACGACGCGGAGGATCCGCCGCCGCTGCGCCTGTTCCAGAACTTCTTGCCAATCGAGGTCTGGCTGCTTCTCAATCAGGACAACGATATCGTTAAGGTAGGTTAAGTACACAAAGGGCATTTCCTTGCCGCAGTAGTAACTCAACAGCTGCAGCATGTCTTCCCAGGAGAAGAGCGGTATCGGCTTGTTGAGCATCTGGCTCGATTGGCGGCGCGGCCAAAGTTCATCCAAGACCAGACGGACACCGCTCCCCTTGTTCGCTAACGCCCACTGCAAGTCGACCTGAACGAGCCCATCGGTACTGACGAGATCGAAATGCCGGTAGAAGGCGGTGGGCCTCTGGTTCCGGTCGCGAAACCCACCCGCCTCCAGCACGGCGCGGGCTCGGGCCGCGTCTTCGGGGGCGACGAGAAGGTCGAGATCGGAGAACTGGCGCAGCGTCAGGCTGTCGTGAAGAGCGACCGCGAAAGCCGGACCCTTCATCGGGAATGCGCGGATCCCATTTTCTGCCAACAGCCCCAGGATGCGTAGCAGCTCGTCAGCTAGGAGCGCGTTGCGCTGGGCGTTTCCCTCGGCGTGCCGACGAAGCGTCTTGAGCAGCGGCTGCGGTAGGGCGGCAATACGCCGGCGCCGCACCGCATCGCTTAAGACCGGAACAAGCTTGTGGCGGTTGGCCAGCCGCAACAGATAATCCCAATCGACATCGCCGCCGGCCGCCAACACAGCACCCGTGCGCCGGTCACCCGGCCGCGCACAGGACAGCAAGATATTGACGCTCTTGCTTCGTTCCGCTGACAAATCCAGGCCACAATCGGCGTTGCCGGTCCTTCTATCGGTCATAGCTCTTGTTCCTGCCGCCCGAGCATGCGTTGCTGGTGGATCCCACGCTGTCATCATGATCCACTATGTAGTGTCGATCGGTGTACAGTGATTTAAAATCTGAACTGTTGGGGTGGATGCACGGGAATCGGCGGAGGTGGGCTGGTTTGGGTCCGCTACCGCCGGGAGCTGCCGGGCTCAGGGGAAGAGGTTGGGACCGTTTGCCGAGCTAGAGCGGTTTCTGAGCGGTGGGAATCGTTGGGGATTCACAAGGGGGTGCGAA
>JADHED010000868.1_pt1 | contig 29901 bp, 24 predicted proteins | sample 8952041 | NCBI WGS metagenome assembly JADHED01 (sample SAMN16124423, study PRJNA663239) | bioreactor sludge metagenome | isolation source: sludge (control) | place: India:Bengaluru | collected 2018-09-08
CTGCTCAGAAGGAATACCCACGCACCCCGTGGATGCAGTTCGCCGGACGCTTACGAAGCGGTGGCCGAAGGCCAGGTGCACGATCGCCCAGACCTGCGACACGGCGATCACCGAGAAGCGCGCCAGCAACTGGACGTCGTGCCTCACGTTCCTCACGACACCGGATCGCGAGATGCTCGTCCTGGACTCGTCGCGGGCGAAGCTGGAGGTGCCGCGGCAACTTCCTTGGCTCCGGCAACTCCGGGACCGGTTCCGGCCGGCGTGGCAGGGCGTCGAAGACAAGGGCGGCGGGACGGCGGTCCTCCAGTTCGCCGCGCGGGAGGGCTACCCGCTTCGGCCTCTCCGCCCGGGGTCCGCGGACAAGCGAGAGCGGGCCTACGACGCGATCGCCATGTACGAGAACGGGCGCGTGTACCATCTGCAAAGCGCGCCGTGGCTGGCCTGCTTCGAGGGCGAGCTGCTGATGTTCGACCACGGCGATGAGGACGACCAGGTCGACACGGTCGCCTATGCGGCGCGGTCGATGCGGAGGCCGGAGCCGCAGATCACTGCGCTATGAGTTGTGCGATGATGTCGATCTGAATAGGACGCGGGAGCGGGCGATCATCACTGAATAGGGGTAGGCGCAGAACTGGGTGTCGGCGAAGCGTGCCAAGTTCGGCATTGGGTGCCTGTCAAACACGAAGTGTAGAGCACGCCCCCCTTGTCTAGGATCCCCGCAAGGCTCCGCTCTCCAGCGCATGAAAGCCCCACGTTCAGAACCGTGAGACCATCAATCCCAAAAATGGTCAAGCCTCTCTCGGTGCCGGAGACGACTGGTCCGGCGCACTCGGTTGGGAAGAAATTAAGAAGTGCGCGGTATCCAAGGCGATGGGCTTCAGACACCAGCTCGGAGATCTCGCCTGCGCAGTCACCATGGTTGTACCGCAGCACAGTAGAGGGTTCGGACTCGCCGAAGTACTTGAGGCAGGACCTTCCCGATGGTTCCCGCTCCCATCGAAGAAGCGCTCCCTCGCCATCCTCGTCCCGTTGGAGTTTGGCAAGGTGCCGGGCAACTCTGTGTCTCAGCCAATTCTCAGAGACGAGAGCGCCGTTGCGCCCGATTCCCGTGCGCAGAGAGGAGGCAAGGCCGGTACAGCGAAGGACCCTCGCATAGACGCTGAGAGTCGGTGCCGCACTGCGGTAGAAAGATTCTCTTACAGCCCGGGCACCTCCCGGCACGCCCGAGGCAACATGTTGCCAGTCATTCACAACTGTTATAAGAGAGCTATGAGTGCCTGACGCCCTCAGCTCCTTGACGATGGCGACGCCCAGCATCCAGGTCGCAAGAGGGAAAGCGCCAATAACTTCTCGAATCCGGCGGCGGGCAGTTGAGTCCCCTCGGATCTCATGGAAGACACCAGGAATGCAACAAGCACTTTCCTTCCACCGGAAGAGAGAGAAATGACCGGCTTGAACAAGAACGCCTCCGCCAGATTGCGGTAACTGAAAGAGGGATTCGAAGATCATGTGAACTAGTTCACGAGCTGCAGGGGTCATGGAGTCTCTCTCCGAGCAAGAAATCAATGCGCTAGTCATTACGAAGTTCAGCGAAGTGCGCGGCGAACAGAATCAGCGTGTAGACGCCGAAAGCCACGCATGCGACAGCGCTTAAGAGAGCACAGACGATAAACATGTCACGCCTCCAGATTTGGATCGGGGGTGTCACTGATGGCCTCGAAGGCCGCCTCGGGAACCAACAGCGGTGATGTGAGGTCTAACTTCAGGAAGCCATTTGCCAGCCAGAATGCTGCCTGATTCGCAACGATCCCGATCATGACAGACGGGAACCGGTCACCGAGAGCAAGGCCCCATTCCCACAGAGCCGTGGCGCTTCCCCCCGCGATCATGGCGAGGAGGCCAGACAGAGGATTGACGCGCTTGAGGAACACGGCCAGCACGAGCGGCAGGACGACCGTTGGAGCCCACAACGTGTAGCAGTATAGCAATGCCTCGACCACGCTTGGGACCGCCAGTGAGAACACCGTGCCAAGGGCAGCCATTGCCAGACATGCGTATCGCGAAAGTGAGAGCCCGTGTCTCGAAAGATCGATTCCGGGGTTTACTGTCCGGAGAATGTCCTCAGTGAAGGCGACTCCGCCAGTGTTGAGGACGGAGTCTTGACTGCTCATGATTATTGCGGCAATGGCGGCGACGACAAGGCCAAGAAGGCCCAGAGGCATATAGTCGGACAGGGCGCGTAGAAAGACACCGGAACTTGCATTGGGCTCGAGTGTGCGAGAGGCCAGCCCGATCCCCGCGCAGCAGGTAAACCAAAGCACGCTGAAGGCTCCGCCGACGAGAAAAGCACTCCGCGCAGATGAGGGGTCCTTGGCTGCGAGGGCACGGGCCGCGTAGGGGGGGATGAGCGTCTCACCGAGGAAGAAGCTCGCGAAAAGGCCGATGATGGGAAGAGAACCAAAACTGCTCGTGTTCCATGGAATCTGCGCTGTAAACAAAGACTTACCTGCGGCGAAGCAAAGAATTACGAGCATGCAGGGAACGGCGATGGAGAGTATCACGAACTGAACTGCATCGGTCGCGACGTCAGCCTTGATCCCACCGTACAGGGAGTACGCTGTCGTAAGAGCGATTGCCGAGACTGCGCAAATCGAGGGATCCAGACCGGTCATGTGTCCCAGTATGTCGCCGGAGGCGCGGCCAATTGCACCGATCAGCCCCGTCAAGAGGCAGACAGAGAGGAGACCAGCCAGGAGGTGGGTGAGGCGGCCATATCGTGCACCCATGATGTCGCCCAGTGTGATGGCACGCTGGAATCTGTTCATGCGTGGGGCCACGAAGAGGCCGACGAGGATAGTCTGTGCGGAGAAGGCAAAAAACACGACGAGCCAAAGTAAGCCTTGACCAGCGACCCTGTCCGAGAGGCCCATGCTGTAGCCGGGGCCAATGTAAGTTGCTGCAAGGCTGGCCATCAGAATAGCTTTGGGGATTGCATGGGAGCCTACAGCGAAGTCGCGAAGAGTGCGGGACCTGCGAACTGCCAAAAGAAGAAAGAGCATTCCGACTGCGTAAGCTGCGAAAACGGTGAAGTCAAGAGCTTTCACGGTTGGCCTCCAGTGTCTGGAGTGGTCTTCGACCCATCTACAGCCGTCGGGTTGTCAGAGTTGCACTGAGTTGTGAGGTGTAGAAGTAACTGAACTGTGCTCCGAGCGTAGCGACCAAGCCACGGAAAGTCCCTCATTGCGTCGACATTCTTCTCGCCTACTGGGGTGAAGGTGACCGTCAAGGCTCCGTCCTTGCTAGCCTTGAGGCCTTTGATGATGTGCTCGGGCTTCACGTACTGACGTTCAACAAACCTGCTCGCGCACTGGCCAGGAGCAAGCGCTGCGATGTATGTAGGTTGTGATGTCGCTGGTACGTCATCGCGGGTTCGTCGATCTGCTCGACATATCTTCGTGAGGGGATAGGTGGGGAGGTGAAGAGAAACTTCTTCACCGGGCGGGACGGGAAGCGCGCAAGTGACCCACTTTGCCAAAAGCTTGGAGGTTGCGGGCAGAATGACATCACTGGAAAAGCGGTCAGTGGCTAGGCGCAGAAGTGACCCTGCAAGGAGGAAGAGGGCTGTAGAGAAGGCGCCGGACAAAGCGGAGTGGTCGATACGAGGAGCAATGGGTGCGTACAACGACATGACTTCTGTGAAATCTGTGCCGAGCTGCTCTACGACCCGTGACAGGGAGAGACACGTTTTCGGTAGGGGTGGGGCTGGCTGCGGATCCAACCACCCGTGGAGATTGTATAGTCTGCTAACATCCGCGGACGTGAGCTGCTGCCGAACATAGGCATATGCGACCGGATCGTATGGATAGAACCAGTGGTGGCAGAAGGTAAACTTTGCTGCGAGGCGGATTAAGCGGTCAGAAGGTGTCGAAATGTCGGCCGACTCCTCTGCCAACTTGATCATGTCAGTGCCGAACAGGGTGTCGATACGCACTTTAAGGAGATGCTGCGAGAGGACATGGGCAACCTGGTCGATGGGGATACGTAGCCGGGGTGGGTGGTTCGATCGTGAGAGGGAGTAGATGGTCCCGAGAACAGGCAGTCTTGCAGGACTGAGCGTGCGGGTGGGGGGCTGGAGCGGACAGTGGTGGAGATACAGATTAGTGTCAGGTCGGTCGTTCTTGGTGAGTTCGATCCCGTGGCGTTTAGCCTCAACCGCAATCTGCCGGCGGCGAGTGCCTGATGGGTTGGCGAGGTAGGACGTGACGTCTGCGTCGGAGATGCGCTTCGTGATGATGCCTCGGCTGGGTTGTCCCTTGGACATCGTCACGTATGTGCCCGTGGCGCCCGTCTCTGCAATCTGGCCGATGAATTCTTGTGTGCCGCTTGGGTACTCGTCCGTGACATCCACAAGTCTTCCATGTGGATTGGCTGTGGAAGTGAAGGGGACGGGCTGGAGTAGATGGACAGTGACCGAGCGAAGATCCGGAGTTAGGGTTTGGGAAACGCGATGTGAAGCCTCGAGAACCTCCCGGTTCGCAGCCAAGAGGGTTGGCGGAAGTCCCGGCAGCGGAACCGCGCTATCTTGAGCTTCAGTGCTCATGACGTGAAGACTAGTCTGCCAGCCGGCGTTAGGCAAGACGTACTTGGCGACGACTCTTCGCCTGACTCTTCGCGCGATTGGTGGTGATGAAGAGTCAGGGCCATGCGTTGGGTGGATTCGTTGCGGGGAGAGTCAATCGATGTTTTGCGTGCTTTTGCCCGCGATTCTTGTGGCGAGATGGCAGCGATCAAGCCGCATGGGGAGTCGTGTGCTGCGTTTTTTGTAGTTGGTCTTGTGTGGCGACTCTAAAGGGAGACGATGTTCTCTGGTGGCTAGTTACGTGCGGAGGACAAGATGGCGATCGAAGAGTTCTGGATGTGGGTGGGGAAGTTCGGGACGGTTGTGACTGGCATTTTTGTGTGTGTGCTCGCGGTGTGGGGGCCGATTGAACTGATCATCCTCCTGATCCGGTCGCGGCGCAAGTGAGGACGCCCTGCTACAAGGCAATCGGTCGGCGGAGAGTCGCTGCGGACGGCGCGCGTCAGACGGTGCCGCGCCTTGCGTGCTCCTCTCCGGTTTCGGCACGATAGGGCGGTGAGCGTTGCGATCGCACAGCGAGGACCATGTGCATAACGCGCTAAACCAGCGCCGCCGGCGGCGGGCGATAGAGGAACTGGCGCGGTTCAAGGCGGCGAAGGCCCGGGGTGGCCCACCCCCGGACAAGACCTTCTTCAACGCGTGGCTCGACGTGGCCGCGCGTCTCGGGGGAGACCTCCGTCGCCCGTTCGCCGAGCACCCCGGCGTGTTCCGTGCCGTCGATGTGATCTGCCGGGACATGGGTGGCGTGCCGTGGCGGATCTGGTCCGGGCGCGAGGACGACAAGCGCGAGGTCCTCGAGGGCCCGTGGTATGACCTCTTCGCGGATCCGTCGCCCGACCAGGACCTGTCGGTGATCCGGGCGCTCACCCGGATCTGGGGGCTCCTCGACGGCGAGGCGTTCTGGGTGCTCGGGGCCCGGAGCGGGATGCCCGTCGAGGCGCGGGCGATCCCCGGCCTGATCGAGCCCGTTCGCGGCACGCGGATGACGGAGCTCCTCGGCCCCGCGAGGACGCTCATCGGATGGGAGATGGAGCTGGGGGACGGGCGTGGGAAGCTCCGTCTCCGCACCGACCAGGTGGTGCACTTCTGCCCGCGCCCGGACCCGGACAACCCGCGGCGCGGCATGGCGCCACTCTCTCCGATCCGGCGGAGCGTCCGCACGGACACGAAGGCGCACCTCTGGAACGAGGCGTCGCTCGACAACAACGCCGAGCCCGGGGTCGTTCTCGAGGCGGACCGGGAGACGGGGTTTCTCACGAAGGAGCAGACCGACCAGCTGCGCCAGCAGTGGATCGACCTGCATGGCGGCCCGGGCAACGCGCGGAAGCCGGCCATCCTCCCCGGCGGGATGAAGGTGTCGACGCTCGGGTGGACGCCAAAGGACATGGAGTTCGGCGAGCAGCGGAAGTGGAGCCGGTTCGAGATCGCGAGCGCCTACGGTGTGCCGCTCATGCTGATGGGCGACATGTCCGAGGTCCACTCGAAGGAATCGGCGCGGGTCGTCCTCAAGCTTTACTGGGAGAACACCGTGCGGCCGCTGCTCCTGGACGAGCAGCGCGTGCTCGATCGCCAGCTCTTCCTCGGACGCGGGCAGGGCGACACGGCCAGCGCGCAGCGCGTGTGGGCGGAGCCGGACCTCTCCGGCATTGCGGCCCTCCAGACCGAAGAGACGGAGCGCCGCGCGAACGCTGAGGCGGATCGTCGACTCGGGTTCCCCCTCAACGCGATCAACGTGCGCCACGAACTCGGGTACGAGGACCAGGAGGCCGGCGACGTCGGCCTGGTGTCCGGCGGCCTGGTGCCGGTGACGGCCATCGACGTCCAGATCGAGGATGACCCGCCGCCCCCTCCGCCCGCGCCGGACGACAGCGACGAACCGGAGGAGGACGGCGACCCCGAGGACGACGACGACCGCGGCGCCCCGGCCATCCGCATCGCGAAGCCCCGCGAGATCGATCGCGCCGTCCTCTGGCACCAGTACATCCGCGGGATCCAGCGGCCCGGGGAGCAGCGGATGAGAGCCGCCGTCCTCGGGTGGATGAGGGACGTCCGCCGCGAGGCCCTGCGCTTCGTGGAACGGGCCGGCCGTTCCGCGCGGGACGCGCGCTCGCTCACCGAGGCGCAGGTGCTCGACTGGCTGCTCTCGCGGTCCGACGCGTGGGACGAGGCCATCCTCGCGCACACCACACCGGTGACGAAGTGGGTCATCAACGGCAGTCTGAGGCGGTTGGCCGACCAGGTCGGGGCCGAGATTCCGAACCTGACCTCGCCGCAGATGCTCCGGTTCATCGAGCGGATGGGCGCGCGGAAGGTGGACTACGTCTCGGACACCGTGAAGGACCAGATCCGTCGCGAGCTCCTCGAAGGCGTCGGCCTCGGGGAGAACGTCACCGTTCTGCAGGAACGGGTCAAAGCGGTCATGAACGCCGGCGCGTCCCGGTCCCTCGCCATCGCGCGCACGGAGACGGGCGCGGCCAGCACTGGCTCCCGCTTCGAGGTGGTGGGCGAGCTCGGCGTCACGAGGATCTCGTGGCTCTCCTCGCGCGACGGCGAGGTCCGCGAGACGCACCAGATCGACGGCGAGGTTCGCGAGGTCGCCGGGCGCCCGTTCAGCAACGGACTCCGGTACCCGCTCGACACCGACGGCCCCCCCGGCGAGGTCGTCAACTGTCGCTGCGACTGGATCCCGGAAGACGATGGGATCACGATCCTGTGAGAGTGCGCCTTGCGGACCCCTTTCCGAAGTCGCCAGACTGGCGCGCGGCTCGGGAGAGACCGCGATGGCGACGAAGGTCGGGACGATCACCACGAGGGAGAGCGACGCGATGCCGGAAGGCGCCGCGCGCCGTGCCCTGCCCGTCCGAGTGCGCCAGGTCCCCGGCGCGGACCGGGTCCTCCGCTTCATCGCCTCTACCGAGGAGGTCGCCCGCGACGGTGACATAATCCGCGTCACCGGGTGGGAGACGGAGCGGTTCGAGAAGAACCCGGTCTTCCTGTGGGGCCACCGCTACGACGAGCCACCGATCGGCCGGGTCATCCGCATCCGGAAGGTCGCGCGGCCGAAGGACGGCCGCGAGCCGCGGCTGGAGATCGACGTCGAGTTCGCCGGCCTCACGCAGCTCCACGAGCGCGCCGAGACGGTGTGCCTCCTCTACCGCGACGCGTTCCTCAACGCGGTCAGCGTGGGGTTCCTGCCGCTGGAGTTCCAGGACCTCACGGACGACCAGAAGAAGGAACTTGGCCTCGGGGCCTGGGGCCGGGTCATCAAGCGCGCCGAGCTACTCGAGGTCTCGGCCGTCCCGGTCCCCGCGGACAGCGGGGCGGTACTGATCGAGGACGACGAGGACCGCGCCGCGGTGAAGGCGGCGCTGCTCTCGGTGCGGGCCCTGGCGCCCGTCGAGGAGCAGCCCCGCTTCGACGCGCTGGCGGCCTCGCTCGACGCGGACCCGGCGCCCGCGTCCGAAGCCGCAGGCCCGGCGCCGATGGTGTTCCCGGTGACGTTCGCCGACACCGTCGCGGTGGCCACCATCATGACGGAACTCCGCTCGATCCGCGCCCTCGTGGACGAGCGGCTCCCGATAACTCGAACGACGCCCGACGTTCCCGTCCCGCAGGTCCCTGCCGACGCTCCCGCGACCCCCGTGTCGCCCCCGACGCCGGCCCCGGACACGCCCCGGACAACGGACTTCTACGGCATCGTCGAGGCCCGTCTTTCCCGTCACCTTTCCCACAAGGACGCCAACCCATGAAGACCGTCTGGCGCAACCAGCAGACGAAGGGCTTTCGGTTCTCCGCCCCGCCCGCGGCCGAGCAGGCCGACTGGGAGGAGCTGGAGGTCGAGAAGCTCGACGGTGCGGAGCGCGTGGCGCTGCGCATCGACCAGCTCGGCGAGGAGTTCGTCGGGCGCCTGAAGGGCATAGGAATGGGGATCCGCCGCGTCCGCGCCCTGCGCGCGGGCCAGGACACGGCTGCCCGTGTACCCGAAGTTCGGGGCGAGACCCGGAGGCGGCCCTCATGCGACAGGTCATCCACGCTGTGTGCGACCCGGAGGCGGGTGAGGAGTTCCGGAGAGAGGGGACGGACCTCTCGCGGTTCTGGAAGGAGGTCGTCGTTGAGGGGGAGTTCGTGCACCCCACCAGCGGCGACCGCATACCCATCGACCGGGGGCGGCTCGAGGGCTGGAAACAGCGGTTCGACGCCATGCGGGGGGAGGGGATCACCGTGCCCATCCCCTACGGCCACCGACACCTCTACGACTGCGAGAAGCACGCCGGCACCGTCGAAGCGGCCGAGGTGCGGCCCCGGGCGGACGGGCGGTGGGCCCTGTGGATGCTCTGCGACGTGCCCCGCCCCGAAGACGCCTCCCGCATCGGCACCACCATCAAGGGCGTGTCTGTCGGCATCAACCACGACTTCCAGAGCACCCTCCCGGACGGGAAGCTCAAGCACTGGGGCGAAGTCATCGACCACCTCGCCCTCACCAACGCCCCCGTCATCCACCAGACCGAAGGCTTCGTCCCCGTCGAGGACGAGGCCGTCCCGGCCGCCCGCGTCGCGGCCAACCGCGGCGCCCGGGCCCTCCCCGACGGCGACCTCGCGCTCTCCGTCGCGCACCTGTCGCGCGAACAGCCGGCCGAAGTTCGGGGCGAGACGGCGACGCAGAAGACCGCCGGTCGCGAGGACGACGACATGAAGCTCCCGGACGTGATCGCGAAGGTGAAGCCCCTGGCCGACCGCCTCGGACTCTCGATCGACGACGACGCGGACGAGATCCAGATCCTCGCCCTCCTCGACGCGCTGCCCGGCAAGCTGCCGAAGCCCGTGCCCGCGGAACTGCCCGAGACCGTGCGCGAGAAGGCGCTCCGCCTCGAGCTCGAGGCCTTCCGCGCCGAGAAACGGGCCGGCGAGGTCCGGGCCGCGCGCGCCGCCGCCGACACGCTGATGCAGGCCGGCACCATCACCCGGCGCCAGCACGAGATCCTCGCCGAGCTCCTCACCGTCGGCCCGGCCCGGGTGACGAACCTCGCCGTCGAAGGCGACGGGAAGACCGAGCGCCTCGTCGAGAAGGACGCCGCGGTGGGCGCCCTGCTCCTCGAGTTCGCCCACGCGATCCCGGAGGGCGCCGTCACCGGCAAGCGCCGGATCGCACAGCCGCGCGAGGCCGACCGGCGCGCGGAGGCGGAGGACGCCAGGGACAAGGAGACCGTGGCCCGCATGGTCCGCCGGGCCGGGGGCAACCCCGAGACCGGCACCGTGGGCGGGACCCTGACGACATAGGACCGGCACACCCGGAGGAGAAGAGCCATGGGTCACGGATCCCCGATCGGAGTCGGACCCGAGCGCACCGACACCCCGAACCGCGTCTGGCTCCTTGCTCCCGGCGGGAGCTTCCGGAAGCCCGTTGTGATCGCGAGCGGCGCGGCCGACGCGGGGAACACGGGCGAGCGGACGACCAAACTCCGCAGCGGCCTCGTGCTCGGGAAGATCACCGCCGGCCCCGACCAGGGCAAATACGCGCCCTGCAACGAGGCGGCCACCGACGGGAGCGGGACGGCCATGGGCATCCTCCTCTCCAAGGTGGACATGCTCGACGAGGAGGGGATGCCCGCGGACCGGGCCGGGACGCTGCTCTTCGGCCCGGCCCTCGTGGACCCCGCGAAGTGCTTCTGCACCACCGCCGGGAACCCGACGACACTCGCCGCCTGCGCGACGAGCCTCACCGCGCTCCGCGGCGACGGCATGGTCATGAAGGGCGACGCGTAAGGAGGGCGGACCCATGTTCGAGGAGTACGGCTTCCTCAAGCACGAGACCCTCACGGCCACGGCCCAGAAGTTCCGGTTCCCGGCCTACCGGCTCCTCGCCCTCTACCGCGCCGGCGGCGCCGTCAACGACATGCTCGACGGCATCTTCGCCCGGTGGGAGACCATCGAGCCCGACGACACCATCGACGCCGACTTCGCCACGCCGGAGTCCCAGAGCCGGCCGGTGAACCTCACGAAGCGCGGCTGGCAGTCGGCCCAGATGCTCCTCACCTTCCGCCACAAGTCGTTCCCCGCCGAACTCGTGGGGAACGTCGAGCGGGCCGAGGCCCTCGTGGCCCAGGAGCTCTCCCTCATGCGGAAGCTCCACGGCGACCTGCTCGACGAGTACATGCTGGCGCGGATGCTCCAGGGGTCCCTCACCGTCTCCTACGACGGCCAGACCGTGACCCAGACCGCGGCAGTGCAGACGGGGACCGCGCCGACCGCGTGGACCGACGTCGCGGCCAACATCCCGGCGGACATCACGACGGCCCTCCAGGCCATCGCCGCCTACGGCTTCGAGGCCGCCATCGTCCTGACCACCGGCAAGGTCTTCGACGCCCTCAAGCGCAACACCACGGTGAAGGACTACCTGGCGCGGATGAACGTGGGGCAGGAGGCCTTCGTGAAGGGCGACCTGCCCGACCTCTTCGGCCTGCGGTGGATCAAGCACGACCTGACCTACCGCAGCGGGGCCCGGACACGGTTCATCGCGGAGGGGAAGGCCATTGTCATGCCCGCCCCCTCCCCGGAGTGGACCGAGTTCCAGGTTGGCAAGGTCGCCGTCGGCGGGACGGAGTCGACGCCGACCGACGGCGTGCCCGACTTCCCCCGGGTGAACGGCTGGGCGAGCTGGTCGGTGAAGGAGGCGAACCCGCCGGGCTTCACGGTCTACGGGCGCTACGCCCGCCTCCCCGTGATCAAGGTCCCCAACGCCGTGTACGTCCTCACCACCGGCATCACGTAGGCCATGGCGTACTTCACCCTCGTCGCGCAGCAGGGCTTCCTCGCGCGGATGACGCAGACCGCCTCGGAGGGGAAGGTGCCCACGGCGCAGGACCTCCGCCAGGCCGAGGCGTGGGCCGACGCCCAGGTGAACCAATTCCTCCTCGAGACGGTCGGCGCCCGCGCCGCGCCAGCCGTGATCGCGGCGTTCCGCGCCACGCCGCCCCCGGAGATCCAGGCCCTCGCGTGCCTCCTCGGGTCGGCGTGGGTCTGGGACAAGTACCGGATCAGCGAGACGCCGGACAAGGGCGAGACCGAGGCCGACCGGCTCCGCCGGCGAGCGAGGGAGCTCGAAGGCCGCATCCGGAGGACCGGCACCGTCACCCGGGCGGACGGGACGCTCGGCGTGCTCTCGGGCCGGAGGCGCGGCATCGCGGTGGAGGACCCGGCGGTACGCGCGTATCCCTACTCCGCCGGGACGGAGAGCCGCGGCCGGACGACGCGGCACAGCCTCGAGTCGATCCTCCGTGAGGTGAGCGCCGAGGCGCCTCCGCCGTGACCGTGCGCTTCGCCCTCTCCCGCCCGGACGCCGTCCGCCTGCGCTGGCGCATCGACGAGACCCGCCGGCGGTCGAAGGACGTCACCCCGGCCTGGCTGGCCGCGGAGACGCCGGTCCGGAAGGCGATCGGCGAGTGGTTCGACGCGGAGGGCAGGGGCTGGGTCCCCCTCGCTCCGAAGACGGTCCTCGCGCGCCGGAACCGCTGGGGGTACTACCGGCAGGGCTTCCGCGAGGGGCCGACGGGCCGGATCCTCCACGCCCGGCACGTCCTCCGCCAGAGCCTGACCGAGACGGGCGGACGCAACGCGTCGGACCCCACGGCCCGGCGCTGGACCTTCGGGAGCCGGGTCCGGTACGCGGGCCTCCACCACCTCGGCGCGGCCGGCCTGGACCGGAGCCCCCTCCCGGCCCGCCCGCTCGTCCCGCTCGACGACACTCTGCCGGGGATCGTTCTCGGCGCGATCCGGGTCCACGTGCTGTGGCCGTGGCGGCAGCGCGGCCCCTGGGAGGCGTGAGATGCCCGACTTCACGGACGGGATCGACTTCACGGCGACGGACCCGTTCACGGCGACCCTTCGCGCGGCGGAGCGGAAGCTGACGAAGCGGGAGACGGGCTACCCGTCGAAGGCGCTCCTCTCGTGGTGCGACGAGCGCGGGGGACTGCACGTCTTCACGTTCCGCGGCGACCAGCCCCGCATCGCGGTGCCCGCGCCGTCGGAGTGCCCGGCGATCCTCGTCGTTGCGGCGAACCCGCCCCCGATCGACGCCCCCTACAACTCCACGGCGGCCCGCGAGGTCTTCTTCACGCTCGACTTCACGGGCTGGCTCTACACCGACGACCAGGAGGAGGCGTTCCGCTTCTGGTGGCTCTTCCTCGCCGCGATCAGCAAGCCGTATCTCAAGAACGACTTCGACGAGTTCTACGGGCCGGGGAAGGTCCCGGACCTCGAGGCCTACTGGGCCGGCCCGCCGTCATTCACCCCGTGGGGGAGGAGCGAGGAGCGCCTCGATGGGTACGTGTGGTCGACCGGTCTGACGTTTCGGTACGCGGTGGATCTGTTCCGGTAGGGTGATCGGAACTCGGGACAGCAAACTGCCCGGCCGCGTGCCGACAGACCCGAACTGAGAACCGACCCGACGTGCACAGTCGAACTCTCCCCAAAGCGCCAGTTCAGCAGCGGGCCGCGCAGCGGACCGTCTGCAGGAACTGGTTGCTAGACCGCCGGTTGTCCTCTTCAATCACTCTTCGACCCGCAACCTCCCGACGTCCCCAAGGTTTCTCCTCAGCTCGCTAAGGTTCCCAAACTTGATCTCCCACATCGCCTTGCAGCCCTCGGAGTACTGAAATGCGTTGTACTCCGTTGGTATCGAGAAGATGACCCGCACGTCGGGATGCATGTAGCAGAATAACGCGATGCCAAGTGCCTGCATCTTCGATCCCAATGGGGACACAGTGATCGTATGACGCTCAGACTTCTCAGAATAAAGGTCTTCGAGAGCTCTTAGAGTCTCCCGGTAGTCGAACGTGCTCACCAGGTATTGAGGAGTGCCCTCGCCAATGCCATTGATCCTCTTCATGAGGTCAAGGCGCCATCGATCCTCTAGTAAGTGCGGTTCTCCGAGCACCCACACGACCTTGCCGGCGGGGTTCGCGAGGAGCGACGGGTCGACAAAGCTAATCACAGCCCTGCTCCTCTCAGGCTTGAAGCTCGGGAAGAGGATGAGGCAGTCGGGAAGCGGATCGAGTGCGTGCCCAGGGTGGTCAATGCTGGGCATCACCTCGCTGACACCGCGCTCGAGACCAAGCGAATCGCATCCTGTCCACCTAGCCGGGTCCTGCTCGTACTCCTGAATGGTAGGATGATACACGCCCGCTTCAGAGTATATGATTCGAACGCATATGTCGTACTCGAGAAGGACCTTCATGGAGCGGAGCAGGAGCCGATTCGCCATGACGCTGATGTCCAGCGTAACGGAAGCCGGCTTGCTCTCGGCCTCGCTCACTACCAAGTCAAGCAAGGACCGGAGCCGAATGGGGAAATCGGCTGCGTCGGCGTCAAGTGAATCGACCGGGGTCGACACGACATGAAGGTGGTGTTCGAGCTCAGACAGGTTGAGGTTGTTGTCGTCGAGGTTTGTTGCGTACTTGAGATAGGCCGAACGCCGAGATCGATAGCCGATCTCGCTGAGATGGCCAGGTAGTGTCAGGCAGCGAGGTTCGAATCCCAGCGCACAGAGGAAGAGACCGTCAGCAGTTGTGCCAGCGCGCTCCAGATCCAAAGGTGCGATGGAACTGAGCAAACCGACAACGTCCGCGAAATGGCGCCGAACGATCCTTGCCATGTGGGTCCGCCTCCGAGATAAGGTGTTGCAGCAATCAAGAGTTAATCCAGATTACACTTTCCCGTCGAAGAGCGTCGCCCGGTCCATTCCATCGTCCCTTTTCGGCCACGCCCGCCAGACCATGTCACATGCGCCCCGAGGGTCCGTGAGCAGGTACTTCAGCCAGTTAACACGTTGCTTGACAGCATCGTTCTTTGCTAGCGCCGCACTGAAGGCAGGGAGATACACTCGGCGCAAGTGCCACCTTAGCGTTGTAACGTTACCGTGGCGCGCAAGACCCGGCTCCATTTCAATAAAGACAGCGCGGCGTATCAATTCCCTGGCTAGGAGTTGCTGTTCCTCGATCAGGGTTTCGACTGCGGCCCCCTCCTCTTGGTCGAGTTCAATCCGTGGGCACTGCGTCGGCGTACGGGTCGTCCCCTTCTTCTGCCACCGACCATGTTGAAGGATATTCCGCACCAGGGTTCCGAAGCAGGACACGACTGTGTACATCTGCGGCCCGCACGGGACGTGATGCTTGATCGCCTCGAAGAGTTCCCTCGAGGCGCTTACGATGGCTTCGTGCTGGGTGCACGTCGGGACACGGCTCGTCGAGTCCTTCGTCACGTTACCTCGCTCGAAAATCCTCCGGTAGACCAACAAGAGTGTCGACACGTCGCCGGAGCAGATGCCAGCGATGCATTCGAGCCCGTGGTACTGATCGAGGATTCTGCCCGCCGGCTTCTCCGCCAATGCACGCGCCAACGATCCCTCATGCCATTCCGAAGCGCCAATGAGGCTCTCTGCGGTTCCGAGATAGCCAGCGGCCTTTAAGCGATTGTCAAGGAGTTCAACAGCGAAGGCCCTCGATCGTTCGACCTGGTCGGCGTCGTCAAGCGCGATGTATTCCCGACCGCAGTCTATCTCGACCATTTCGCGACTGACGTCAATCGTGGCGCCCAGCGAGTCGGTAAGCCTGGCGCCATACTTCTCCGAGGACAGCTTGAACACGTGCGATGGTCTGCGCTCCCAAACGATTTGATTGAGGACGACCTGCACGTCGGTAGGCAGTCGATGGGAAGAGAAGTCGTCGATGAGGAATGTGACTCGCTTCCTCTGGAAGTATGAGACCTTTCGCGCCAGTAACGTGCTCAGGTCTCCGAGAAACGCTTCGCCTGTGCAGAAGGTTTGATTCTGTCCGCGTAGCATCTGTCCATGCGTCGAGAACATCGCGCTCTCTATCGCCTCAGCGACTTGCACCAGGCGTGAAACGCCCTGTATCCGAGGACGAGAGTCCGGGCCAAGGCGGTCAATGATGTACTGGCAGACCTCCTCTTCCTGCGCCGACCCGAATCCCCAGAAGGTCTGCCGGTCAGCTCGCGATGCTATCAGCGAAAGCGTCTGTATGACTTCCCTCGCCAATAGCAGATTGAAGTAGTGGACGATTTCGCGCCGGAAGCGTTGGGCCAAGGCCTCTGTCCGTATCCACCCGAGGCGGTTCTGCAGATCGCTGCTGCACGAGACGTAGAACCCGGCGATCCTAAACTCGTCGAGATCGGCCTGGGGCTTGTGGAGGTGGGCCCTTAGGCTCAACCATCGAAACATCGTGGACTTTCCACAGCCTCGGGGGCCGGTGACGAGGCATGGGTCTGGCCCATCCACCTTCGTGAGGAAGGGACAGGACCGAGCAAAGAGACTGACCAACAGGCGATCGTCGGCGATGTGTTCAGCAGAAATGAACTCGAAAGGAGAGGCTGGAGTGCCGACTCGATCGGGTCTTGATGAACTCGCCCGTGTGTAAGCTACCTCAAACTGCCTCACGATTTGCGCAGGGTCGCGGAGAGCGATGCTTGGATCATCGTCCAGCATGGATTGGAGGAGACGTGAAACTTCGCTGAGGAACCTACGATCCTTGACTGTTAGGATGCGCCTTGCGTGCACAGTGTTCCAGAGAAGAACCAGATGGTCGACGAAATGCCGATGATCGTCATGGGGTTTCTTGTTTGGTAAGTCAGCGGGCTTCAAGCTACCCGTGTCGATGACTTTGATGGCCCACTCCTGCAGGAGGCTCCCAGGAACAGGCCTGGCCAGCATTACGTTGCCGGCGTGAAGGTCATCGTGTTTCAAGCCGAGCTGATGGAGGGCACTCAGTGCCGCGCACACGCCCCTCACATAGGCAAGGAGGAAGGAAGCCGTTACGAGTTCATTCTGCTTCTTGCAGAGGGACTCAAGGGTCAGGCCCTCGATCCACTCCTCAACGAAGCACACGAACTTCTGCGTGGGCAGCTGGCCAAGTGTCAGTTCGACGAGGCCCGCATCCACGAAATGGGCGAACTCTCTGTAAGGCTCAAGCGCCGATGCGCGTGCCAATTCCTGCAAGTAGGAGCGGTCTTGGTAGTCATCGTAGATGCAAAGCTTCACCGCCCTGAGGCGACCGAAGTCGTCGCTCACGCGCCACACCGCACCCTTGTACCCGGCTGCAATCGGAGCCTGCGGCGCGTAAGTCTTCCCGTTGATCAGGATTGAAGCGGGCAAGAACTCCTGCCCGAGCAGGTGTCGTCGCTGCTCTTCGCTGAGCTCTATCCTGGCAGGCATCAGTGCGCTCCTGTTAGGCTATCTCTCAAGATCGCTGAGAATGTCCGCGGCGTCGGGAGAGGTCGTGGCGAGTGACCGCAGGAGCTTCTGGAGCCGCTCCTTGAGCGTTTTCGACAAGCGTGCTGCGTTGAGGACGTGCTCCTCGAATGCCTCAAATGCGACCGGGGCAACTGCTTTGGCCATCTGGGCCATCACATGTGCGTACTGGCGAATCTCATGCTGCGCATGGCTGTCCAGGCGGAGTCTCAGAAAGTGGAATAGGTTGTGGAGGTCAATCTGCCAGTACCACTGCGTGTAGAGGGTCAAGGGCAGGTTGATCCGAGCAAGTTCTCGAGCGATACCATCACGCAGCAGCTCTTCATAGGAAGCATAGGCAGAGCTCTGATCGTGCTTCAGGATCTCAAGGACCTGGCCTTGAAGCTCCTGCGGGAGATCCTGTGGTTCACGTCCCTGCTTGCTGCCGCTGCCTTGCCTTCGGATCTGGCCGACAGCGGGCAGGTAGAACTCATCAGCCATTACACTGTAACGGCCAGAGATCTCATTTAGCCTAGCGGTTCTGTGGCGAACCCATTGCCGTGCGACGAAGATGGGCATCTTCGCGTGAAATGAGAGGATCACCTGCTCGAACGGGGATGTATGCAGATTTCGCATGAGGTAGTGAATGAGTGCCTTGTCCTCACGGGCGCCGTTGGTGCCTTGACCATACGAAACGCGAGCGGCAGCTACGATTCGACCATCCCCTCCTAGGTAATCCACCAAGCGCACAAACCCGTGGTCGAGGACTGGATACTCTCTGTCCAGAATAGCCTCGGCCTCGGGGACCACTATTCTCGGCATAGCATTCAGGGCTGGGCAGACGATGTGTCACCCACGCCCGTTCTCCTTTCCCGACCAGATAGACCATTCGTCTTTGGGCCACGACTTGAAAGTGTCGTCCCAGGAGGCCCTCGGCATCATCCACCGATCGCGAAAGTACTGGAACAACTGGCTTTCAGTTTGCCGATGCCACAGCAGTCGGCACTGTTGACCCTGAAGGAATTCCCGCGAGTTGCGTGCGAGCGGGACGACGAAGATCTCGCGCTCGATCCCATGGTACACCCAGTCGCTAGATAGCCCAATAGCTGGCAGGCACTTCTTGACTACCTCTCGGCGGTTGCGGAAACCCGTGCCCCAACGCCTCTGCTTTGCCGTGGGGTCGCAGTGCTTGCCCGCGAACTCCGTGATCGCCCCGTAGAGGCCGTTTGAGAAGTGAAAGTCCCCGGATCCCTTGGTGAAACCCACGGGATGATAGAGAAGCCTGTGATCGAACCGGAGCCTATTGTAGACAGATGATCGCCCAAGTGCTGATGCCGTGGTGATAAGGGCTAGACGGCCGTCATGGAGCTTTCGCCTGATCACTGAACGTGTGCCAGCGTACTTCCTCCTGAAGGCGTGGCGAACGGTGTCGCTCACGGCCAGCATCGCCACGAGCTTTCCGCACAACAGGAAGGAGTAGGGCGGTACGGCGCCCAGCACGAATGCATCCATGACGTGCGCGAGGCGCATCTTCCGGTCAGAAGGCGTCCAGCCCACCCACTCATCACGGGGACCAAGGCTGTAGACGGGATCTCCCAGGCCGATTAGCCCCACAAGCTTCTGATTGCTGTCGTCGATGACCAAGAAGCGCAAGCGACGCCCGTAGCCCGACGACACTGGGATGCTCCAGTGCAGACTCGCATAGCGGAAGAGAAGTTCCTCTCCCGAGTTGGGCAGAACCTCCACCAATCGAGGCGACATCCGCGACGGATCGACTTCGGCTCCCGATGCGATGTGGCGAAGCAGATCCCTCTCCGCTCGGAACAGTCCATTCCTGGCTCGCTCTATCCGATGCTCGACTGCAGTCTCGTGAAGCTCGCGGATTCGTGCCTTTGAAAGGCCCTGTGGAGGCAAGATAGAACCGTTCCGAACACGGAACCCTTGGGCCCGAAGCGATCGAACGACCTTCTGCCGAAGTTCGGCTGCTTGGCGCCTTGTCGATCGTCTGTTTCCGTTGGCAAGACTCACAGTGTCCCCATGATTTCGGCGGTCTAACCTGGAGTATCCTGTTCTAGGTGTATCGGTTCCCCTTGACACGGCTGCTGGACAGTCGATTGTCGCTCGAGGGGCGGGCTGTTGGATCTCACTGTCGTCTTGAGGCTTGGGACCTCCCTCCGCACCTCGACTTGCGGACGTGCTGCGGGGGCCGGTGCATTGCGGGCGGAAGATGGCTGCCTTGGCGGGGGCACCGCTGAGCACTCCGTGGTGCCTGCTCCCGAGGCGTCACGGGCCGATTCCTCCCGTCGAGGCGCCGGAGGGGCTCGGCCGGAGGGCCGGGGGGAGACGGGTCGAACTGACCGGTGCTCACTAGGGAGGCGGCCCTGATCAAGTGCGCTGGCACCGGGACTTCGCAGATGGCTGGGATCATCCCGATACTCCTAGAACTCATCCAGTTCAGGAAACATAGCCCGGGCGCCAGATGGTGTCAATGGGGTAGCGGGGACTTCGGGAGTACACGGTGGGCGCGTCGGGTCTGCCCGTCGAGTCAGCAGCTGGGCGTGCCGCTCCGTTGGTTCGGGGCGGCTCGGTACCGGGGTGGGTGCCCTGGCGGTTCGTGGGTGCGGGGCCGCGGCGCGGCGGGCCTGCGACGCAGGTCTGGTGGCGTGATTGGCAAACCGGCGCGCTCGTCCGAGGGATGAAGTGGGCGGAGGTCGTCTCTTCTCGACGAGGGAGGTAGACGGAAGACGAGGATGGTCGACGAGAGAGGGGAGCCTGTCTCCGCCGGCCCGCGGGTGCGGAGCGATGAACGCCTCGACGCCGGCGCAGGGGCGACCGCCCTGACGCTTCGCCGCGCGCTCGACCTCCTCCAGCAGGGGCCGGTCCGAAGTTCGGGGCACGAGGCCGCCCGAGCCCTGGGGAGGACCGATCCCGTGAGCCCCGTCACCGCGCAGTGCACCGACCTCGAGTACCTGATCCTCACGAGGGAGCAGGCGGACGCATGGAGCGAGTTCGACCCCGGTGCCCCTCCCGTCGGCGTCCCCCTCGTCGGCGGCGACTACGGCGTCGCCCAGACCGACCCCTTCCGCGAGCAGGACTTCACGGTGGGGGACGCGAACGCGACGTTCCTCGAGCAGGACGAGCGCCAGCTCCGGGGGGCGCTCAAGACCCCGCTCTTCCCCGCCGCGGCGAAGACGATCCTCGACTGGGCGCTCCTCCGGACGAACGGCGAACTCGACTCCTGCACCGGGACGCTTGTGTCGCCGGGCGTGGAGACCATCCGGCACTTCGGCCTCAAGGTGGACAAGATCCGCCTCGAGGCCGCGGTCCGCGGCGACCTCGTCGCCTCGCTCGACCTGATCGGCCGGCACGAGAGGAAGATCGCGCCGGCACCGGCCCGGCCGGCGATGCCCGCGGTGAACGGCTACACGTTCGCCGCCACCCGCTTCCTCCTCTCGCTCGACGGCGGGAGCACGGAGATCGAGCCGGTGTCGGTGGAGGCGTTCCACCTCGAGCAGGCGAACAAGCTCGACGTCGGCCCGCCGCGCGAGGACCGCGCGGATCCGGAGCGGTCCGGCAGCGCTTCCTACCTTTTCGCGGGGAAGCCGGATGTGTCGGGCAGCATCACGGCCCTGTGGGACCGCGCGGCGTACGGGGACATGGCGCGCGGGAAGCTCCCGGGGTCGTTCCGGGCGGTGCTCGCGCACAAGAGCGGCGCGTCCACGGCGGTCGCCGCGGGCGGCGCGTCCGCCGGCACGGCGGTCAGCGTCCCCGTGACGTCCTCCACCGCGTTTGGCGTGGGCGAGGTCGTGCGGTTCGAGTCCTCGGCCGGCGTGCTCAAGTGCGCCGGAAAGGTCGTGGCGAAGGCCGACGCGACGCACGTCTCGATCGCCAGCCTCGAGAAGAACCTCGTCGAGGGGGACCTCGTGTACGGAAAGGCGCTGTCGCTCCACGTCCCGCGCCTGCTCGTCGATGGCTGCCCGAAGCGCCGGGCGCGGTCGCAGCTCGTGCGCGTGACGCTGAACTTCCGGGCCTTCGCCGAGTCGAACCAGGCGCTGCTCTGCACCATCGTCGAGGGCTGAGGCGTCGGGAAACGGAGGTGCGCGGTGGAGGAGAGGAGAGGACTCGACGCACGGCTTTCGGAGGCCGCGGAGCGGCTCGTGGCGGAGGGGAGGCTCCCGGCGTGGATGGAGCGCCTCACCTACGACACGGCGCGCGTGAGCTTCGGCGGGCCCGACGAGCACGTTGTGGTCGCCTCGCCGCCGAAGAGCGCGACGGCCCCCCTTCGCCACGCGCAGGGAGAGGTGACCCGCATCGCGGAGACCGCCAGGCGCCCGGACGACCCGGCGAAGGCCGAGGAGCTCGGGAAGGCCATGGAGCGGCTGTCGGACCTCACGGCGGACGCCGAGGTCTCCTTCTTCACGGCGGCGATCCTCTCGGTCGGTCCGGGGATCCGGTTCCGCGCGGACATCGTCGCAGGGAAGGACGTCGCCTTCGCCGCCGGCGAGCCGATCCCGCCGCCTCGCGCGGTGAAGGACCCGGAGCGCCGGAAGCTCCTCGTGACGGACGGCTTCCCGGAGTTCGTGCTCGCGCGGGTGCGGGACGCCGTGGGGTTCCTCGCCGCGCAGGGGATCGGGGCCTTCCTGGGAAACGCATAGCGGGCGTCGCCTGGCTCTTCGGCGCCTGCGCCGGAGAGGACGCGGCCGACGCCTGGCTCGACCTGGCGACCGCGGACCCGATCCTCGCGGAGGGACTCCGGGAAGTGAAGGCGGCCGTGATCTTCGGGCGGCTGCCTCGCCCGGGCGGCTTCTCCTCCCAGTCCGAGGTCTTCGTGGAGCTCGCCTCGCGCCTGATGGACCTCGGCCTCCTCGACCGGATAGCCGCAGCATATCCCGAGAGCCGCCAGACCGCCGTCTTCGAACCGCCTCGCGAACCGCCGCACCGAGCGCGTCGAGAGCCCGAAGGCTCGACCGACCTCGGTTTGCGAGGCCCATCCTCGTCCCACTAAGCTAACGACGGCTCGGGCTCAGGCCATGCGGTCGTCGATCCGGAAGTGGAAGAGCGGTGCGCCGACCGCCGGGATCAACCGGAAACCGTCCCGGGTCAGCACGAGGCACCGGCCATTCACGATCACGGTGTCGGATCTCGGAGGTCCCTCGGGGAGTAGATAGCCCTGCTACGTCGGAGCGCCAGACATGGCCGGAGGCTGCCACGCGCTCGAAAGAGCGGACAGGTTCGGCTCCGCACCCCTGGGCAGCCCCAACCACCTCGATCGAGGCTGGGTCCTCAGCTCATGTCAGGAGGGCAGGGCTCAGCGCCGCCCCAGCCTTCACCTGAGTGAGATCAGATCGCAGAATGACCCGACGTTTCCGTAGAGCCTCCTCGGCAAGTTCCTCAGTCAGCGAGCTTCACATCTTGCCCGTTGGCCCACATGCCGACAAATCCGCCGATCCCTTCTCCGAGAGCATCTTCTTGAGGTGCAGCCAGAAAACCTCCTCGGCTCCGTCTGCGGGCAATGATTTTGACGCAAGATCCCTGTAGGCCCTGTGGAGCGCTGTAATCTCGAGAATGAACGACAGGACTACACTCTCGTCCTCACTAGAGGACTGGCGTATCAGGTACTGACACACTTGACGGCGGTTGACGCCCCTGCTGCCATTGCCTTCGTGCCTCTCTTCTGCGCCGAAGAGGGCCTTGTTGACTCCTTCGAAGAAGTCCCTGTCGACGTTGTTCTCCGCAGCGGTGGCGGCGAAGGTCGCGATCACCTCAGTGAGCGGCCCTCCCTCAACCGTGTTCACCTCTTCCTCACCCAAAGCAGTCAAGAAGAGGCAAAGGTTCCTGCCCGTCAGTAACGCCACCTGACTGCGAAGAAGAGCCAAGAGGGCCTGTTGTATGATCCAATCCAGCCGTCGATGGGCACTTGCTGCGAGAAGGTGCAGCCACGCCGGATCCCTTGGATGGTCGCGGATCGGACTCGGCGAGGACTCTCGCCTTCTCCAGATCGCAAGGCTCCCTGCTCCCATGCACGTCGCGCACGCTTTCCATCCCTTCTCCTCAGCTCTGAGCCGGTTCGCCTCCTTGGCGATGGCGGTGATATCCTCACTGCACACCTTCTCCACGACGGTCCGCCGGCCCTCGTCCACCGCTCGGGCGAGCCAGCTGCAGTCCGCACGGTGAAGGACGTTGTACCGGGCATCGGAACCCCCGAAATGGTTGAAGACGTAGCCGTGCGGATGGGCCCGGAGCCAGGCGGCGTAGCCGGACTCATCGCCTTCGAAGACGCACACGCTCGAAGAGCCTGCAGGAGATGCCATGCCTTGCCCTTCCGGTTCCAACAATGCTAACTTGTCCGTTCGACCGATGCAACCGGGGTTCGCCGCTTCTCGCCTGCGGTTCTCGGTTCGCGCTGTACAGCGCGCGTCGCTCGGTGCAGGCTCCTGCGAGACGACTGATCACAGACCGGCGCGCCATGCGGACTATCACCGTGGGCGCTTTCGGCATCGCTTTCTGCGTCAACAGACGGCGGTTCTTTCGGTGTCGCTCAGGAAGTGAGCACGATGCTCGTGAACCTAGAGTTCTCTCACAGCACGGCATCACGTCTGCGTGTGGATTCGTAGCTGGGGAGAACTCGCTCTCGGTAGCCACACAGGCTGTTGTTCCGAGACACATTTGCGTCAGGCGTCCTGAGTGTAAGGGCGAAGTGTGGAGACAATGGAAGAGACTATTGACCGACAATCCGCATGGGGGCACTTCGGTTGCTGCCCTAGAGACAACCAGAAGCAAATGACGGACCCAGCGGTTGAGCAAGGGTACTGCTCAAGGGGATCGGTGTTACTTTTTAGCATATGGAAGCCAGCACGACTCCATCTACTATCATCCGCGCTTTAGCATATCAAGGAGGTACAGGAAGAGAACCTGGGCCCGCGGATCGTCAGGATCGAACTTCATTCCGGCGATCTGATCGATGAACTCTGACTGAGGCAGGAGTCTCCGCGCGTCCACGCAGGTGTGAATATAGATTGCGAAGACTTCATCACCCATCTTCCACGCGGTCTTGAGTCCATCGAAGTCCTGAATGAGGCGACGTGTGTCCAGTGGGTGATTCTCGAGGGCCTTGGCAAAGAGGAGAGAAGCTAAGTTCCAGGCTGCTTCGTAGCTGGTTGGTGAATTCAGACCAGCCAAGTCGATGACAACTACTCGAGCAGGCCTGAACTTGGTCTCCGGATTGAAGAGGTCCTGAGCAGCGTGAAGCCCGTCCACTTGGACGTCTTCGTGAGGGCGACGCAGTGAGTTCGGAAGTTTCGGATGGAGAAAGGTCTCTCTCCGTGGCCATCCTTCAAGCGTACAAGGTCCTGTACCTCCAACCAGACTGGGGCACCGGAGCAGACAACGCCATGGGATGGTCTCGGGCCTTCGGTGCATCCAGGAGAAGGTCCGTCCGCCTCGAACGCCAAGAGCTTGGCGAACAACGGAAAGAGGGGTGACCGAGCAACCGAGTTGTTCTGCATCGTCGGAGAGGCTGCATGCCCAAGCATACGGGTGCCTAGAGTAGTTGTAGAAGCAGTAGACTGAAGCGGCGCGGTTGAGACGAGCGTATTCGTCGAGGATGTCGATCTGGGGACGGCCACCCACGTGGCGGTCTATCTTCGCATACCTGCCAGACGAGACCGACAGCCTCTTCGCTTGAACTGCGTAGCGAGACCATCCCTGTGAGTCAGTCCCTATCCAGAGTTCGAAGTCACATCCCTTTGTGGACTCGGAGATTCGCGTGTCGATAGCTATGATACCCGCTGGAGCCGCCACAAGTGCGCTGAGGTTCACGGACGTGATCGCATCTTCGCCGAAGACGATGTGGTTCTGATGGCTGTCCTTTAGTGTGCGCCACGTGGACCGCGCGAGAAACTCAAGGAGTTCAACTGGGTCCATAGGGCCTCCTCGCGCCTCTTCTCTGGACCAGCGACGTGACGGAGGGGAAGGGATTGTCTTCCCGCTCCGGCAGCTGTGTGGGGATAACGACGTTGGTCTTGGTGTCCGAGGTGAAGCGCTGGAAATCGAAGAGAGGAGCTCGAAGGGCGGCTTCGAGGCGCGATCTGGCGGTTGTGCTCTTCTGCAAAGCAAGCCCCGTTCTCGCGAACCTGCCTGGCGCGTGAGGTATGAGCGGACATGATGATCATACGGTCGCGGGTGCGACTCGTCCACCACAATCACTTTCAGACCCGACTGCCTGGCGCGATCCCAAGCGTGCAGGCTGTGTAGGGACGCTCGCTGCGAGGTCAGGCGATGGAGCGTCGTGGCTCTCGGCGTGGGTAGAGCGGCCGATGTTCGGGGGTGCGGAGGCCCTTCATGCCGCACCAAGGACCGGCTCTCCTGCTCGCCGGCCCTCAGGGGCCTCGCCCGAGAACAGGGATCAGGCAGCGCATGGCCGACGAGCGGTTTCGCATCATCTTCGAGGCGGTCGGGGAGTTCGACCCGACGCTGAAGAAGCTCGAGCAGGCCTTCACCCGGATCGGCGGGCTCGATCCGTTCAAGGCCCTGAACGAGTCGATCCGGAAGACGCTCGATGGCATCAACACGGTGACCGGGAGCTCGGTCGCGGCGTTCAGCGCCATGACCAAGGCCGTCGAGATGCTCGCCGCGACGGTCGGGAAGGTCCCGGAAGCGACGACCAAGGTCTCCGTCGAGATGAAGGCGGCGGAGGAGACCACGAAGCGCACGACGGTCTCCGTCCTCGCCCTTGGCGGCGCCTTCAGCGCGGTATCGCGGGCCGCGACGACGGCGCTGGGCTCGATCGGCACCCACCTGCGCGCGGCGGAGGAGGGAGTCGGCCGCGCCATCGGCGGCACGCTGTCCGGGCTCGGCGGGAAGCTCGGGAGCATCGCCACCAGAGGGCTCGAGGGGAATGTCTTCAGCAGCCTCATCGAGCACGCCCGCAGCGCCGTCGCCGGCGTGCTGTCGGCGGTGCAGGGGATCACGACGGGGACGCTGAAGGCGGTGCAGAGCGCCGTGGGTGCCCTCGGCAGCCTGTGGGGCGACCTTGAGAAGGGCGCGGCGACGGCCGCGGGCAGCATCGTGGGCGTCATCGGCGGGGCGCTCGGCGGGTTCCCGGCCATCGGCGCCCTGGTCGGCTCCTCGCTCGGGGGGGCGGTGGGCGCGATCCTGAAGAGCATCACGGACGTGAAGACCGGCCTCCTGTCGGCGGGGCTCGGCATCGCCCAGGGCGTCGTGGACCTCGGCAGCGGCGTCATCCAGGCCGGCGTCAACGTGGGGATGGCCGCTCTGAACGCGCTCGCCACGGCGGCTCAGAACGTGGTCGAGGGGCTCGGGAGAGCGGTCAGCGGGATCGTCGAGAAGGTGGCCGGCCTCGCGGGCGAGGCCGTCTCGAAGGCGACGCTCGCCGTCACGGGCCTCGCCGGCGTGGCCGGCACGCAGTCGGTGCGGTTCCGGGACGCGATGGCGCTCGCGTTCGGGGACATCAAGGGCCTCGGGACCACGACCTTCGAGGACCTGACCGCGAGGGTCCGCGAGGTCATGTCGGAGTCGCCGTTCATCTCCTGGGAGGAGGCGGCGAAGGGGCTCCGGTTCATGTTCCGCGGCGGTGTCACGGACGTGGACCAGGCGATGGAGGCCCTCCGCTCCGGCGTCGAGGCGACGCTGGCCGGCGGTGGGACGAACCTCGGGGAGGTGATGAAGGCGCAGGCCGGCCTGATGTCGACCTACGGCCTCGGCGGGAAGGACGCCGGCGATCTCCTCGCGGCGATCGACAAGTTCTCGACCCTCGACATCCCCGACCTCGTGACGGGGCTCGGCACGGTGGTGGTGCCGGCGAAACTGGCCGGAGCGTCGGTGGAGGAGATGGCCGCGGCGATCTCCGAGGCGTCGTTCACCCTCCTCAACCCCGAGCGGACCCTGACCGCGATCGCGCGGCTCTTTACCGGACTGTCCGATCCCGCGGCGGCGGGGCGGTTCGCGCGGATCGGGATGTCGATCCGGACGACGGCCGGCGAGCTGCGGAGCTTCCGCGACATCCTCGAGGAGCTGCGCGGGAAGAACCTGAAGGATACCCAGCTGGCGGAGCTCTTCCCGGAGCAGCGGGAGCGGCTGGGCGCGGCGGCGCTCCTCGGGCGCCCGGCGGGCTCCTTCGATGCGGCGCTAGCGAACCTCGGGCCGGGTCGCGCCGGTCTGGCGACCGGGGCGGCGGAGGACGTCCGGGCCCGACTCGGCGCGCAGCTCTCCGAGACGTGGAGCGCGTGGACGGGACTCGTCGACCGGATCGTGGCGCGGATCGAGGGGCCACTGACGAACGCCCTGCAAAGCCTGCAGGGCTACCTGCGGGAGATCACGCAGAGCTCGGGCTTCGACCAGTTCGCCGACGCGATCGGCGGCGGGCTCGCGAGGGCCGTCGCCGCCGTGGAGGGCTCGATCCGGTTCGTCGTGAACCACTGGGACGTGATCGCGGAGAAGGCGCGCGGGGTGTTCGCGGCCACCGAGACCGCCGCGACCACGACGTGGGGCGTCCTGAAGACGACGTACGGTCTGGTCTTCCCCGCGGGCGTCTCGGCCGAGGAATCTGCCCTCGTACGCGTCTGGAGTCACGTCGAGAGCGGGGCGAAGAAGGCGTGGGACGTCATCCGCGAGTACGCCGCCGGGAATGTCGAGCCGTTGAAGATCGAGCTCGATGCGCTCTGGGACTTCATCGTGACCCGCGGCAAGCAGGCGTGGCAGGAGGTCGCCGGTTTCGCCGCCCTGTCGTTCTCGAGTCTCCTCAAGTTCGTCGGTCCGGCCCTCGAGACGGCCTACTCGACCTTCCTGCCGTCGGGGATGCGCGGGACGATCGCCGGCATGATGGGCGTGGCGCTGCCGGAGGTCCCGCAGGAGGAGCGCAAGACCGCGATCCGCAACGAGGTCGCCGGGATCGAGGCCCTGCAGGCCTTCCTCGCGGCGGGGCCGCCCGACGAGTCGATGATCGACCGGTACGAGCGCCTGCGGGTCGAGGGGAAGGTCGACCGGGATACCCTCCACTCGGCGATCCTCCGGTACGGCGGGGAGCGCGGCTACTTCCAGACGGCGGGGGAGTACGCGGCCGGGGCCGGCGAGCTCGACACGAGGCTCGCGGCGCTCCGTGACGAGCTGGCGGCCATGCCGACCATGCTGAGCGACGTCACGGAGGCGCTCGACCGTTTCGGGACCTCCGCGAAGGCCGCGGCAGACCTCCTCGACGGGGAGTTTCGGCTTCGCGGTGTCGGTCGCGACTTCGAGCGCTCCATGGCCGCCGTGGAGCGGGCCATTGCGACTGCCGCCAAGGCTTCGACGTCGGGGATTCTCGAGTCCGCGGTCGGCCCATTCGGCGCCGTGGGCGCCACGGGCGTGTCCGGGCAGCCCGGCCCTCCGGCGCCGCCCCCGCTCAGCGTGAGGATAACCACGAGCGACCCGTTCGCCGAGACGCAGCAGATCGAGCCACCGACCATCCCCGTGGTGCGGCAGGTCCTCGAAGGCCCCCATGGTGACGGCGACCGCCACCGACCGCGGGCCGTCACGGCAGACGTCGATCCGTTCGGGATCGGCGGACCGCCGATGGGGGTCTCGCTGTCGTCGATGAGGTCGAGGGCGGCGCTTGACGCGACACGGCGGAAGCTGCTCGGCGCGCTTTCACCGGAGCGGCGGTCGGGCGTGCTGGACTCGCTCCCGGAGCAGTACAGCCTGCAGGACCTCCGGAAGGCGATCAAGTCCGCCGGGACCTTCCGCGGGCGGGCCCCGGAGGGCGACGGTGGTGGAGCCGGCGAAGTGGCCGGCGCGGTCCAGGCCGCCGGCGATCAGGCCGTCTCAGCCCAGGAAGGTGTCACCAGCGCGATGGGGGAGGTCCGCGACGAGGTCTCCCGTGTGGGAGACGAGTTCGCGAAGGCGACGGATGCCCTCCGGGACGAGGTGGACGGACTCAGGGCCGACGTCGCCTCGCTCGCCGATCGGATCGCCGCCACGGCGAAGGCGACGACGAGGGCGAGAAGCCAGTTTGCGTAGTCTGCCCAGGACTGACAAGCCTCCGGACTCCTCAGCGACGGGTCGACTTCTGACTCAACTGAGAGACGTGTGATGGCCCGCCGGCTGCGAGGAGGGCGGAGATGGCTCCAGACGGCTCCACGCCCACGGTCGAGAGTTCCCGTGTGCGGGCATCCTGCGCGGCTCAAGAATGACCGGCACAGCCATCTCCTGCCATTCTCACACCGTAGTCGTGAGCGGCGGGGCGGACGGTCACGGCGGAGCGGTTCGTCCGGGCGTCGAGACCCGCGGCGGGCGCGGCGCACGGGGCGAGGACCACGGTGACCGGCGACCTCGGCGTGGGGATCTCGGGGAGTGCAGAGGCGGCCTGGGCGATGCGCTGGCCCTCAAGACGGTGCGGCCGCGGCTGCGCTACGACGGGCTCTCGGCCCGACGCAATCCTTACGGGTGGTGGGACGGCCCCGAGGATGCGGACCACCCGGGCCACGCGGTGTGGCTCCGGGACCACGCGTTCAACGGCCTCCGGCCGGCGGGCGACCCGTTTCAGAACCTGTTCCCGCCGCGCCTCCACTCAGGATCCTGAAGCCGGAGGGCGGAGAGGGCGGTGGGATGGACATCAGTCTGCCCGTGCGCTCCGCTCGACGAATCCAAGCGCTCCGAGCCTCGAACGGGCCCAAGCGGGCTACCCACTGGCGGTGGGGGAAAGTCGGGTTTGCCGTTGACACGCCTCCGGATCGCACTATCCTGAAGGATGGTTGACATCGTCGGGCCTTGGAGAAGGCCCGGGGCGGTGCGGATGAGGGCAGCGAAGTGGTCACTCCGGGGGAACATGCGCCGCTGAAGGTGGCGCTCGGTGTTGTCGTCTGCGTCTTCTCCCTTCTCCCTGTCCACGCCTCGACCCCCGACGTAGCGCCCACCGCCCTGCGGATCGTCCTGACCCGCGATCTCCGCGGATGGCTCGAACCTTGCGACTGCAAGGAGGGCGTGCTCGGCGGCTTCCCCCGGCGCGCCACCGTCCTCGCGCAACTGAAGC
>JADHED010000869.1_pt1 | contig 29777 bp, 34 predicted proteins | sample 8952041 | NCBI WGS metagenome assembly JADHED01 (sample SAMN16124423, study PRJNA663239) | bioreactor sludge metagenome | isolation source: sludge (control) | place: India:Bengaluru | collected 2018-09-08
GCTGGCTGGTCGAACAAGCCGGTGGCGCTGCCACCAACGGCAAGCAACGCATCCTCGACATCCAGCCCACGCAGTTGCACGAGCGTGTCAGCGTGATCCTCGGCTCAAAAAATGAGGTCGAGCGCGTAACCAGCTACCATTCCACGCTATAATCCGAAGCTAAGCCGGTGTAGCTCAGTCGGTAGAGCAGCTCATTCGTAATGAGAAGGTCGGGTGTTCGATTCATCTCTCCGGCACCAAGTCAGTAAAGGAAACCCCGCTATCCAAAAGATAGCGGGGTTTTTCTTTTTCCGTCCGATGTAAGGGCGGATGTAAGACGATTTCTGCGACGGGTCCCAGGACACCGATACGAGTCGCGGCACCAATCATCTGCCAGCAACCCCATCCCAAGTCGTCAGTTCGGAATCGGTGAAGTCTTGCCGGGGCCGGTTGCCTTCCCGCTTCTGGCCAACACGCCATCCTTTCATGAAAGGACGGCACCGCTGTATCCTGTCATCGTATCTGGGCCCTTCAAGCTGGCCTGCACGTATTGACACTTGGCCCCCCCACACACTAACCGACACCCTGGTTGAGCAGCCATGAAAGTAGATTCGGAAAATATTCAGCCCCGACGCCATAGCAGACTGGAGCATGTAGATATCACTACTGCAGAGGGTGACCCCGTACCACACGCTACCGGCCGCAACCGTCAAGTCAATGTTCAAGGGGCGAACACTGATCTCGACTGGTGGCGCATCCCGGACACCCCAAAGAGCTTCCTGGACAAAGTGGTCGCAGCGATCCAGCCCAAGTGACAGTGCCGGTGCTTTGAATCAAGGGCGTGCCGCCCATCCGCGCTATTCCGCTTTATGGGGTTGCCACACCCGTTCAATGGCTCAAGACTGCGCCAGAACAGCCTTCGTAATCAGCAGTTGCGGCGGGAATGTTTCAGCATTGCCGTTACCCCTCGCCCGACTGTGCAGTTGCTTCAACGTCCTGAAGTGGCTTCGTTGGTAGGATGCGGCAAGGGAGATGTAACTGAATGAGCAATAAAACGGGCAATGATCTTTTTATCGTTGATAACAGCGATGACGAATGGAAGGTGCTGAGCTACCTCTCAGAATGGTCTGAAATTTCCTCTCGGTTCGACATTGCCACGGGCTACTTCGAGATAGGAGCCTTGCTGGCGCTGGATGGGAAGTGGCAAAAGCTCGACCAGATTCGCATCCTTATGGGCGACGAAGTCACCAAACGAACCCACCGCGCGTTTGCAGAGGGCATTGCTCGTATCACCGGCCAGCTCGACGACAGCATTGAGCGCGAGAAAGCCAAGAACGATTTCCTTTCAGGTGTTCCGGCCATCGTGCAAGCCATCGCCAGCGGAAAAATCAAGTGCCGGGTTTACACAAAAAAGAAGTTCCACGCCAAGGCATACATCACCCACACCAAGTTGGCGGTGGTGGGCTCGTCTGCGCTGGTTGGCTCCAGCAATTTCACGTTTCCTGGGTTGACCGGCAACGTTGAACTCAACGTCCAGTTGCGCCGCGAGGTCGAAGAACTGCAGCAGTGGTACGAGGCGCATTGGGATGAGGCCGAAGACGTATCTGCCGATGTGCTCAAGGTCATCGAACGGCACACACGCGAATACTTGCCATTTGAGGTGTATGCCAAGTCGTTGCAGGAATATTTCCGCAACTACGAACAAACAGCCGGTGATTGGGAGCGCCACCACTCGCGGATGTACCCCATCCTCGACCAGTACCAGCGCGATGGCTACGGCGCATTGCTCAAAATTGGTGGAAAGTTTGGTGGCGCCTTTCTGTGCGATGGCGTGGGCCTTGGCAAGACCTTCGTAGGACTGATGCTGATTGAACGCCTGGTGAAATTTGAGCGTAAAAAAGTGCTGCTGATCGTTCCAAAATCGGGGCGCGAGCCAGTTTGGGAATCGGCGCTGCGCACCTACCTGCCCGAGCTGTTTGGCGTCTTTTCCAACCTGGTGGTCATCAATCACACCGATCTGCAGCGTGGCGGTGAGGGGCGAGCCGGGGGAATGGCTGTGCCGTTTGAAAACATCAGCCTGCTGAAGCCCGGGCAAGGTGTGAGCAGCTACCTTGCGGAATACCCACTTGTGCGCAAGCAGGTGTACTCCGTTCGCGTGAGCTGGCGGAGGTCCTTTGCGGATTCGACCCGAGAGGAAAACACTTACACCATCAACATGGCGGATCACCAGGACGTAAGCGATTTGGGTGGCGACCCGATGGTAAAAATTGCCAACGATATGGCAAAAATACGAGAGGACCTGCGATCTCTTGCCCAGGGAAGCAAGCGCCTAAAAATTGATGCCTATACCGCAGGCGGCAGACTACATGAACGTCGTGTTGCGGCGCGGCAGCGGCGTCGTTGGGCACAAGAACGGCAGACAGCGAATCAGCAGGAAGACTCTCAGGAGTAATTCAGCGCCTGCGCTGTTGGACGCCGACCACAGCCATTTTCAGGATTCCCATCAATGGCGCATGTGCGGTCACCAACTCGGGATTGTTAAGGATATTGGCCACGCGAACAGCGAGTTCTGCGTCCGTCCACTGTCGCCGTGCAGTCGTTCTGCTTGCTCGCTCCAGGCCTGCAACACGAGTATTGATGGAAGCCACGTCTCACCCCTGCTTTCGCGCCCAAGGGCGCTCTGGATCGTCGTGCACCACAGGAAATGCACTCGGTCGTCGGCCCACAAGGGCGAGGACGGCCGCATACATCTCGCTGGAGCCACTGGGGCACTTTGCCGCATAGGCCCGAAGCTCGTCATCGGTCATGGACTTGAGGTCCACGTCGTCTGCCGCCTGCTCCATTTTCGCCACACGCTTTTCAAGATTGGTCATGTGTCGCCTCCAGTCTGCTGATTCGGGCCAAGAACTGCCCTTCGGTTTCATCATCCAGGCGTTGTACGGTAAGGCCATACGAAAGCCTCGCACTGACAGTTCCCCGGGTGGGACTTACAAACGTGACGGTGATGCGCGGTGCTGCCACGGGGCCAGTGACCGCCTCCAGCACTGTTATGCGCTTGTCAAGACTTGCCATGGTGTTTCTCCAGTTGGGCCACGCGGGCAGCAAGCTCATCCAACTCAACTACCCTGGCCAGCGCACCAATAGCGCCCACCAAGGCAGCGCCCTGGCTTGCAGCCAGCTCGCCCGATGACACGGCGGCCATGACTGCGCGACCCTGATCGGTCAGCGTGCCATTGGGCAGGTTGATGGGCTGGGCCATATCGGTCGCCCTGAGGGGCGCAACCGTGCGCTCCAGCAACAGGCGGGCAGCGCCCACATCACCGTCGAGCGCGCGCTGCATCATGGCTTCGAGCAGTTCAGGGATGCGCGTCGCAATGGCGGCCCGCACCTTGGCAACCTCGCCCGAGCCAGGGGTACGACCTGCGGGGTTGCCTGATTCACCGGGCTTCCACCGGCCAGGGCGTTTTTTGGGGAGCGTGGTCATTCTTGTTCTTCTCCTGCTTTATCAAGAAGGTTGTTGGATGGAGCCTGTTGGTCGAGCGCTAGGGACGCTGTTCTGAACCTGATGGCAGTGGCTACAGTGGTGTGGGGGTCGAGGTCCACAACCCAGTCCAACAGGCGGCCGGTGGTGTGGTGTGCCGATTGGAGTAGCTCGATCAGCTCGGGCTTGTACTGCCGAATGGCCAAACGCAGTTCGTCGGTGAGCTTGTCTGCAGGTGTCACAAGGAGCTTTTCACCGTCTATGGAGAGCAGCAGCCCCGACCGGTACAGCGCCAGGTACAAAGTGAAAGGACTCATTCAAAATCCCTCCACAGCTGACGTGGCCGCCACCTTTTCAAAGGTGGACTGCGAAATGTGCGAAACGAGCGAACTGTGTGCATTGGCGCGGGCTGGCGCGTCCTCGGGCGCTTCGCGAACTGTGCGAACTGTGCGAAGTGCGGCTTCACCGTCCGGGCTCGTTTCGCACGTTTCGCTGGCAGTTCGCAATGTAGAATCACCCGCAAGTCCGCACGGTTCTTCACGTTTCGCAGATTTCGCGGAATTCGCAGCGGGCTTGTAGATCTTGATCGGCGTTCCCGTCATGCCTTTGGGGCGCGTAACGGTCTCGACCACAATGCGCGGCGGATTGCAGGCGAGCAACTCGTCGATGGCGGCATCCAGAATGGCTTTGGTCTTGTGGCCCTTGAAGCAGTCTTTGGACAACTCCGAGCGCGTGGCCTGACCGCGTTCTGCAAGGAAAGCCAATATCGCCTGCGCCGTTTCGGTGGTTTCTGCGGCCTTCACTTCGTCGGCTGCGCTGGCAAAAATGAACTTCACCGACTCCACGCTTTAGCGAACCCAGGCCAGCGCCGCGTTGATGTGGTGCACCTCCACGGTGGCGGTCTTGTCGCACAGAGCAAACAACATCGCCAGGCGCAGCAGCATGGGGGCGCGGCGCTCGATCAAGGCAGTGATGCGTTCGCCTGCAGAGTTGTCGTTCAGCTCGCCGTAGTAAAGCACCTCGTATCGTTTGCGGGCGTCCTGAGACAGTTCGACACGCATGTGGTCTTTGTCTGCCCAGCGCTCGGCCTGGCAGAACTGCAGCACCTCCAGGACGCGCTGGGCCAGGGCGTCCACATCTTCCTGGCGTGTGGCGCGGGGGAACGCCAGCATCTTCGTGCGCTCGGCCCAGAACATCAGAAAGCGGTTGGCAAAGCCGTTAGTGAGTTCACGCGAAGCCATCAAACCCAGCAGCTCCGAAGGAGTCACCGCACCGATCATGGCGATATGTGGATCAGTGGCCCACAACCGATTGCTTTTGGTGGCTGGCCTCATGCTCACGCCGTCCCAACAATCGCGCAGTGCCGCAGACAGCGTGTTGCCCTCACGCTTGCCTTGATGCAGCACGTTGGCGAACTCGCTCTCGATCACCAACAGGCGCTTATCGAGGATGGCCGGAACTTCTTCTTTGCCCTCGGTGTAGCCATCGTGGATCAGGTACACCAGACCCTCACGACTGGATAGCCCACCGCTGTGCACCTGCGGCGATGCATCTTTGCTCAGCGCCTTGAGCGCGTGTTCGATTCTGCGGACAAGGGAGACCGCATCACCCTTGCGGCCACGTCCTGAACGGCCAATGTGCAGCATGAACATGCGGGCGTGGTGCCAGGTGTTGCCCACGGGCATGTATGGCCCACGGCCCACGGCGCAGCTCATCAAGGCGATAAAGCTTGCCCCCACTGCATAGGGGTTGGCTTCGGTGGTGTCGCCACCAGCGCGGGCCACGTCGCCCACCAGCCCATACAGGCAGGCAGGGTCTGGGCGTGGCGCGTTGCGGTGATTGTCCAGGCTGTCATCGTCAGCCGCATCGGCCAGGATATTGAAGTCGCTGCTCATTGCATACCCTCCAGCCAAACGTCGGCCCAGTCGCTGCCGGGTTTCGATGGCGTCAATGTTTTGGAAGTGAGTCCGGCCCGGGTCGCACGCTGCGCCAAGGTGGCGGCAGCCTGTTGACCTGCGGGGTCGTGGTCCGCAAAGATGACCAGGCGCTCGATGCCACGCGGTAAGGCGAACCCTGCCAGCGCGTTTGCACAGTAGGCGGCCACCACCGGCAAGCCCGAACCCAGCGATGCGGCTGCGGCGGTCTCGATGCCCTCGGCGATACCAAGAACGCCACCATGGGGCGCAGCCAGCGGAATGCACGCACCCGCAAATGGCCCGGCTGCTGCCGTCAGCTTCTTGGGTGTGGGCACATCAGCCTTGCAGCCGTCACCCAGGTAGGTGCGGTGGATGGCCAGCAGCTTGCCGCCAGACACGATCGGGGTCAGCATCGCGGGGTAGCGGCCCAGCATGTGCAACTCGCCGTTGTCGTCCGCGTGCCAGTACGCCAGGCCAGGGTGCTGACGGATGCAGGCCGGCACAGGCCACTGTGCCAAACCGCGTGCGGCCAGGTAACTGCGCACCGCGTCATCGGCCGGAATGGATGCGGCCCACAACGCGGCATTGCGCTCGGCGTTCTTGACCCAGTGAGCGCGCTGTTCTGCTTCGCGCTCCCGGGCGGCCAGTTGGAGGTGATGGCGCATCGCCGCCAGCTCAGCAGGAGACTGGTGCTTTGGTTGGCGGGCACTCCAATGGCTGCTGAGGTTCTGGCGGTAGTCGCCATACACCCCCCCTAGGCAGTCGGAAAACAGCTTGGCCCAGCCAGATTTGCGTGGACCAAATCGGCAGAAGCGGCCGGGCTCCATATACTGTGGTGCATAACCCAGGCTTGCCTGGATAGCGCCAAGGAACTCGTTGGTGGTGTTGAGCGCGATCATGTGCTGCGCCCCTTGCGAAACCAGCGAGAAGGCGCTGCGCACCAGACCCGCAGCAGGAGGTGGTTGATGGCGGCGGTCATGGTTACGCTACTCCCAGGATGCGGCGTAGTTCCGCCACAGGCCAGGCCAAGCGGCCATTGATGCGGATGGGGCGAATGGGTCCATCCTCGCGGCACGCCCAAATACGGAGCGTTTGTTGCGCACGATTAAGGTGCCCCGCCGCCTCGGGTGTAGGAAGTGCAGTGCGCGTTTCCAGCGCCAGCGGGGTGAGTTGAATAGTCTTTGCGGCCATGTGTAAACCCTCGGGGTTTGTTGAACATGGCTGTATTGCGATGGCGGGGTAATCTGCGCTTGATTAACCCCGGCGGAATCTCACTCTGTAACCCCGGCCAGTAGTGGGTATGAACCCCGGCCAGTAAGTCATTTTGCCCCGGTCAATCGCCTGCGCGGGGGTCAGCAACGGAGCGGGTGTCGTAAACCTTTGGGAAGTATTTCTCCAGCAGTTCCCATGCTTTTTCTGCGCTCAGTTTCCGACCCTTGCGGCGCTTGCTATCCGCCAGCCACTGCATAACCGTGAACGGACAAAACAACGGTTCAGCAATATGTCCACGGCCCCCTTGTCCGGTCACTTTGCGGGCGGCCAGCAGTGCGGGGGTGTCCTTGAGATTGGTGAACCAAGATGCATCCAGGCCCGTGAAGCGTCCAAAGGCTTCAATCAGTTGTTCTCGTGTTGCCAGCATCGAAAAGTCGCAGGCTGTTGCATTGTTGGAGCTGTCTGTTTCGAGAACCGTCTTTGCGATTGGCTGTTCTGGATTCAACAACTGGCGAACCATGGCCTCGCGCCACGTCCGGTGTTTGTCGTCCGCTTGCGCTTTTGCAGAGTCCGCTTGCGCTTTCAAATCCGAGACCGATGCTTTGGCACGTTCGAGTCTGCGCAGATACTCAACCCGTGAGATGAAGTCGCCGTGCTCTGGGCTTCCGTCACTCTTTGTCCTCACAACCACGCGCTCCATGACACGCTCGCGCTCAATAGCTTGGTCATACGCATCGCTGTAGCGAGCACACAAATCATGTGCGCTCTGTTGCTGAGCATGATCAAGCTCGCCCACGATATTTTGAGCCTCAGCCGCAAGCGCATAGGCCTCTCGAAGTGCGTCCCGCATCCAGCGCATTCGTGGGCGAAAGTTTTGGAGCTCGGATTCGTCTATGGAGCTGCCGATATGAGCGCCGACACATTGACAAATCCTGTGGCCGATGCCATCCAACATGCACGCTGCAAGGTCAGCCGCAGTGAATGGAATGGGCAAGGCGGGCGCAGTATCCGGATTGGGTGACTCTGGCACGTCCATGCAATCGGCTGGCGTCCAGTCATAGATGGTGCCAGGCGGGCAATAGTCCCGAAAAACATCGTTTACATAAACTCCGTCGTCCCGAACTTCGTATGGCTTGTTCTGGCCGTCTTGGTAATCCGAGTACGCCCATTGCATGATGGCCTGCGCTGTGGCTTTGTCGTACTTTCGTTGTGTCATTGCATTACTCGCGGATGCCGCCCCTCAATAGGAGCCCCAGCAGACCAGCGTGAGGAACTGGCTTTTCATCGGGATTGCGGCCCTGCCTAGCTGAGGCGAAAAAGGTCAGGCGGGCGCTCCAACCCTGCGCGCAGGGCGCTTTGCTGGCGCAGCCCGGGGCATGGAAACCTTGACGGTCGGCCCCATGCCAGCGGTGGCAGCCATGTCAATCAGAGTGTCCAGCGAAAACAGATTGACCTTGCCCCGCATCAGATCGGATATGCGCGGCTGGGTTACGCCGAAAAAGACAGCGGCCTGTGCCTGGGTCATGCCTTGCTGGCGAATAACTTCCGTCAGGCTCATCATCAACCCCGAGCGGGCGCGCATGCTCGCGGCGTTCTGGGGAGTGTCCTCAATGGCATCCCATACGCTGAAAAATCGCTGTTTGTCGGTCACGGTGCAATCTCCTTCATCAATGCTTTGAGTCGCTTTTGGGCCAGTTCAATATCGCGCTTGGTGGTTTGCTGGGTTTTCTTCTGAAAACAGTGCAGCACATACACGGCGTCGGCCAACTTGGCGACGTACACCACGCGGAAGGTGCCCGCTTCGTCCCATATACGTAACTCCACCACACCGGCCCCGATGCTAGGCATGGCCTTGGAATCATCAGGTGCCAGGCCGTTTTGCACTCTGTCCAGTTGATACCCGGCCTCACGCATGGCGGTCTGCGGAAAGCTGCGCAGGTCGTCAAGTGCAGTGCCTCGAAACTCAATTGGCTTCATGGTCAAATTATATAGATTTTTGTATTTTTATTGATCTGGGTTGACCTATCCGGCAACCACGCGCAGCACACTGGGCGCGGCCTGGGCGTCAAACTGCACACCTGCAATCTCCAAGAATTTGGCCTCGATCTGTGCCATGTAGGGCCGCAGTTCATCCAGCGTCAAAATGTTGTAGCCCTCGGCAGTCGCGCTCGGCTTGTGCCCTGAAATTTGCGCAGGCACCCCACCCGGCACAATTCGCCGCGCCACCTGTGTGAACGTCCGGCGCAAGCCATGGAACGTTAAGTGGTCTACGCTGCAGTCCGCTATTGATCCGGCCCCTGTGAACTTGCATCAAGCGGCATAGCGAACAGGGCCGTGCTCGAAATACTTGCGAATTCGTTCGGGCTGGCGTTGCACGCTGCGTAAGTGCTTTGCGGCGGCCTTCACCAATTGCAGCTTCGTGCGCGCCGGCGCCTGCTTGGTTACCGCCTGCTTGATGTCTGCATTGGCCATCTCATCCGGGTTCAACTCCGGGCTGTAGCTCGGTAGGTAGAACACCTCGATGGCGTCAGCGTGCTCTGCCAGCCAGGTCTTGACCTGCCTGGCGTGATGCACCCGCAGGTTGTCCAGGATCAGGAATAGCTTTCTGGTCTGTCCCTTGATCAGGCGGCGCAGAAAGTCGATCAGGATCGTGGTGTTGAGCGCGCCGTCAAAAATGCGCCAGCGCATCTGTCCCTTGTTGGTCACCGTAGAGATGATCGACAGACCATGGCGTTTGTTGTTGACGCGCACGACGGGCGTCTGGCCCTTGGGTGCGAAGCCACGACCGCGCACGTCATCGCTGCGCAGCCCACTCTCGTCGCCCCAGTGAATCTCCGCCCCTTCGGCCTTGGCGCGCGCGGCTATGGCGGGGTAGTCCTCATCGAGCCACTTCTTGACCGCCGCCGGTGACTGCTCGTAGGCCTTCTTCATCGGCTTTTGCGGTGTGAAGCCCCAGCGCGCCAGGTACTTGCCCATGGTGCGCACGGACAGCTTCAGACCGAAGCACTGCTCGATGAGTTCGGCCACCGCAGCGCGTGTCCACAGCGCGTAAGGCATCTTGAGCTGGTCGGGGGTCTTGTCGGCAATGAGCTTTTGGGCCAGTTTCTCCTGTTCGGGACTGAGTAAACGATCCTCGCCGAACTTGCGACCACCAGGGGTGTCTTGCAGGGCCTTGGCGCCATGCTCGCCGTGGCGTTTGCAGATGTTGAAGACGCCGGTTTTGCTCAAGCCGGTGATCTGGGCAATCTCGTCATAGGTGCGGCCGGCTTTGCGCAGGCGCACGACCTGCACTCGCCGCTCGTGCCTGGCCTCGGGGGCTAGTGATCTCATGTCGGTGGCTTGCATGGGATCAAGCTGGGGACATGATCGAATAATTCAAGTCTACAAGGGCCGGATCAATAATACCCTCTCCATACTTGATCGCGCGTCCTTCACATAGCCGTGTTGCCCAGAGCTATGAAAAACATACTTCCCCTGACGTGGAAGTCCGTCTAGCAACCACGCCATGTATGGAGCCAGCGGAATGGTTCGGGTCAGCTCGAACTTATCGGCGATCGTTATCGTTTTCCATCGCCAATCGATGCGACTCCACTCAAGTGTGGCAATCTCCTCACGGCGGGCACCGGACAAAAGCAGCGCGCGCAGATATGCTGAATGCACAGGGTTATGGAGTTGCTCAACACTGGCCCACCAATCGGCGATCTGTTCCGACATCAGTTTGTCCACACGGCGGGTGTTCGGTGGCAGACTCTCCAAAATGGCGGGGGCCCTGCCCGCATCCCGATCGGTCAAGCTCCGATATTCAGGACGGGTGGCACACCAGCGTAGGAACCCCCTGAACATCATTAGGGCTCTGGCAGCTTGGTGCCTGCCGCTCAGGGCTTCACGATCGAACCAGCTTTTCAGCGTATCCTCGTTTATCCCGGCTAACGGCAGCGCCATAAGCGGAAAAAGCGGCCCGGGTCTTTTCACGCCCTGCCCGCGCTTTTTCTTTTCGCCGCCAGGTGCTGCCATTGCGTCAAGGTCGGCACGGTAACGCGGCTTCCAGGCATCCTTGCGCTTGGGTTTGCCATTCTCCAGATACAGCGGCCACAAATCGCCCACGGTCAGGGCGGCGGCCTTGTCGGCTTCTGCCTTGGCAGCGGCAGCGGCTTGCTTTTCGACCTGGGCGGTCAGCGCGTCACGCTTCAGATCGCGGGGGTCTTTGCCCTCATCAATTAGGCGCTGCAGTTCGCGAGCCTTCGCTTGCGCTTCTGGAATGCTCCAGGCGGCAGGGCTTCCGATGGTTATGCGAATGTCCTTGCCTTGGTACACGCTCTGGAACACGTAGGCGGGCTTCCCGGCAGGGGTCGCCCTGAGCCCCAGTCCCGGCGCGATCGCATCCCATAAGAAAGTCTGCTTCTTATCGGGCGGACACTTGAACCCCGACACCCGGCCAGCGGTGAATGCAATCTTTGCCATGTGATGCCCCTTGCAGTCTTACATCGGCCAGGATGTAAGGGCGGATGTAAGACTATTTATCGAAAAATGCTGAACTTCAATCAACACTTTAACTGTTTGCGCATCCAGTTAAGTCACTATAAGTTGTTGATTTATATTGATTCTATCAGCAGCAATCAACAGGGGCAAATATACACATCTTCTCATTCGTAATGAGAAGGTCGGGTGTTCGATTCATCTCTCCGGCACCAAATGAAAAGCCCTGACTCTTGCGAATCAGGGCTTTTTTCTTGGCAGCCTCGAAAGGTCAAGAAATCGACCCACTGCATCGCAGGCTCGCCGACCATAGGATGGCGGCCGACGCCCTCCAAAACGACCATTTCGGCGGCAAGGCATCGCCCCCCCACGACAGGCACCAGCCTTCGTCAACAATCGTTTCTTGCGCCAAATGCAGAGCGAGGATGGCACCTTGGATGTTTGCAAATGCCAGCAACTGATGCAGACTGTGCGCTTCAGTCGGCGCCCCAAAGATGACCCATCCATTGGCGGCAGACTGCATACGCAACCCCCTCACTCCATCCACCACCAGCAGCATCATGAGTGTCGAACGCAGAGGCAGCATGGACCGCCGCAGCGGCAAGGATCGCCGCCAGGAAGAAAAAGGTCCACCCACCAATTTCGAACGGCGGCGAGCCATTGAGGCGCGTCAGCCCGAATTGACCGAACTGCACATGAGCGAGGATGAGCTCAAAGCCTTGGGTTTTGCCCCCAATCCTTCGGCCAACGCCCGAAAGACCAGCTAGGCCTCAAGCCTGCCGCCTGCGCAGGCATTCATCCCGCCTATAAGTCACCACACGTCGCCGGCGGAGCGCGGCGTCCCTATTGTTCAGCGTCTGAGATCGGCATGCTGATCAGGCGATGCGCCACCATATCCAGTGCAGGCCTTGCATTGCCCTGCTTGTCTGTCCACACACGGGGATTCAAGCTGCCAGAAAGCGCCACGGAATCACCGTCGTATAACCGATGCAGGGACGCGCACAGATCGTCATCAAAGGCGATGACGTTGACGAACAGCACTTCGCCTTCTGCAGTACTGGCCCTGACCTTCGCCAGGCTGTAAGCCTTGCCCGCCTTGTCCGTGCGGCGCTCCGCCTCACCATATAGCCGTCCGGCTACCAAGCCATCAATCATGGGGTCTCCTTGCCCATCACGGGGCGCTGGGCTGTTATGCCTTAGTAGCCATCCTTCGCCGCCGTCCGGCTGGCATAGCCACCACGGGCTCTTGATTTCGCCGCCTTCACAACACAGAGGCGCCAGTGTGAATCCGGAGGGCCGACCTTCCAGCGCCAGCGGTGATGCAAAGAAAGCCCGAAGTGACAAAAGCAAAAAAGCCCAGAACTTTTCGGTTCTGGGCTTTTGCTAACAATGGTCGGCGTGGCGGGATTCGAACTCGCGACCCCTTGCACCCCATGCAAGTGCGCTACCAGGCTGCGCTACACGCCGACAAGACTTAGATTATATGCAGAAAAAAGCTCAGTTCAGAGAAAGTAGCGCACGAATTTCAAATAATTCTTGGCGCACTGCATTGGAGTCCAGAGAAAAGCCTGCAGCAACGATGGAAAGGTCGCGTGCGCTGTCCACCATCATGCTGGGCAGCTCGGTATCTTGCGCCACGGAAGCCTCGTCGGCACCCCCTCCATCCCGAGACGGATGGGCGAGCTCTTGCAGGCGATTGCGCGCCCCACTGATGGTGAAGCCTTGGTCGTACAGCAGATCACGAATCCGGCGAATCATCAGCACCTCATGGTGCTGGTAGTAGCGGCGGTTGCCGCGCCGCTTCATCGGGCGCAACTGCGTGAACTCCTGCTCCCAGTAGCGCAACACATGCGGCTTGACGCCGCACAGCTCCGCGACCTCACCAATCGTGAAGTATCGCTTGGCGGGAATGGATGGGAGGGTGGTGCCCATGAGATGCAGGGTCAAACGGGAAAGCTTTCAAGCGTACTGCAGACCAGCCTGCACCGCCAGCCACCAAGAACATCTTGGCAACAAAAACAGCACAAATTCACGCAACAGCCGCCGTCTGGATCTGCTCCTTGAGCTTGCTGCTGGCGTGGAAGGTCACCACACGGCGTGCCTTGATGGGAATGGCCTCTCCCGTGCGCGGATTGCGCCCGGGACGGGGCGCCTTGGTCCGGATCTGAAAGTTGCCAAAGCCCGAGAGCTTGACGTCCTTGCCCTCGACCAGACTTTGGGCAATCAGGTCGAAGAAGGCGTCAATCATGTCCTTGGACTCGCGCTTGTTCAGGCCGATCTGATCGAACAACAGATCTGCCAACTGCGCCTTGGTCAGTGCCGGTGTCTCCAGGCTTTCGACTGCAAATTCGATCATGGTTGGTCACTCCCCTTGGACATCGTCACACCCGCAGACGAGCGCCTGTGCGCTGCGTCAGCTGCGTTATCACGGACTGCACAGCAGCGTCGATCTCCGCCTCGGTGAGCGTGGCTTCGTCGCGGCCGAGGGTGAGGCGCACGGCCAGGCTTTTTTCACCGGCTGCCAAGCCCCCTGCGGGTGCCTCTTCGCCAGCACGCAGCACCTTGGGCCGGTACACGTCGAACAGCACCGCAGAGCGCAGCATGCCGCCGGGAACAGCCTGCTCGACCGCGCCCATGATGTCGGCGTGGGTCACACGCTCGGCCACCACCACGGCCAGATCGCGCTCGACCGCCTGGTGTTTGGTCACGGGCTTGAACTGTGGCACCACACGTTGCAGTACAGCGTCCAGCTCCAGTTCGAACATCACCGGCGCCTGGGGCAGGTCCCACGACTGACGCCATTGCGGATGCAGTTCGCCCACAAAACCAATCGCGCGACCACCGACCAGAACGCGCGCGCAGCGGCCGGCGTGCATGGCAGGATGGTTGCCGGGTTCGAACGTTGCTCGCAAAGGGGCCATCAGGGCTTCCACGTCGCCCTTCACATCGAAGAAGTCAATGGATTGCTCCTTACGCCCCCACTGCAGCATGTCGTTCGGGCCATAGGCCAGACCGGACACACGCATGGGTTGGTGGAAACCTTCCACCGTGGTGTCGGTATTGCGCACGCTGCCGTCCCGCAGGAACACGCGGCCCAGTTCAAAAACACGCACCCGCTCGGCCTTACGGTCGAGGTTGAACTTCAAAACTTGTAGCAAAGAACCCAATAGAGTCGAGCGCATCATCGAGGTTGAACTTCAAAACTTGTAGCAAAGAACCCAATAGAGTCGAGCGCATCACGCTCATCTGGCTGGCAATCGGGTTCAGAAGCTTGATGGGCTGCGGATTGGCAGCCAGCTCATGCTCCCACCGCTCTTCCACAAAGCTGAAGTTGATCGTTTCCTGATAGCCCAGCGCTGCCAGCGATCGGCGCACCGCAAACGGGCTGCGGGTAGCCTCTAGCGCCAGCTTGGGCGTGATGGGGGCCAAAGGCGGAGTGGTCGGCAGGTTGTTGTAACCCACCATGCGGGCGACCTCTTCGATCAGGTCTTCCTCGATGGTGATGTCAAAACGGAACGAGGGACGCGTGACCGTGAGCGTGCCGTCGCCCAGCACCACCGGCAGGCCCAGGCGCTGCAAGGCGTCTGCGCACTGCGCCTGCGTCAGCGGCATACCGATGACCTTGGCGGCACGCGCCACGCGCAGCGTAACGGGCTGCGGCGCAGGCAGGTTCACGGCCTGATCATCCATGGGACCGCAGGCGGTGTCGGGCGTGCCGCAGATGTCAATGACCAGCTGGGTGATGCGCTCGATGTGCTCCACCGTCAGGCTCGGATCCACGCCACGCTCGAAACGGTGACCCGCATCCGTCGAAAAGTTGAACCGGCGCGAGCGGCCCGCCACCGCCTTGGGCCACCAGAAAGCGGCCTCGATGTAGATGTGCCTGGTGTCATCCGACACAGCCGTGGCGTCACCGCCCATGATGCCTGCCAGCGACTCCACCTGACTGTCATCCGCGATCACACCCACCTTGTCGTCCACGGTGATGGTGTTGCCATTGAGCAGCTTGAGCTGCTCGCCCGGCTTGCCCCAGCGCACATCCAGACCACCCTGGATCTTGTCCAGATCAAAAATGTGCGAAGGGCGGCCCAGTTCGAACATCACGTAGTTGGAGATGTCCACCAGCGGCGACACGCCACGCTGACCGCAGCGCGCCAGGCGGTCCAGCATCCACTGGGGCGTGGCAGCGCGCGTGTTCACATTGCGCACGATGCGGCCCGAGAAGCGGCCGCACAGATCGGGAGCACTCACTTTCACCGGCAGCGTGTCCGCCAGCTTGGCAGTCACCGCAGGGAACGCGGGGCTTTGCAGCGGTGCACCGGTCAGTGCAGACACCTCACGTGCAATGCCATAGACGCTCAGGCAATGCGCCAGATTGGGCGTGAGCTTGAGCGTGAACAGCGTGTCATCCAGATTCAGGTACGCACGGATGTCCTGACCCACGGGCGCTGCGGTATCCAGCTCCAGGAGGCCGCCGTGATCTTCCGACAGCTTGAGCTCGCGCGCCGAGCACAGCATGCCCTGGCTTTCCACGCCGCGCAGCTTGCCCACCTGAATGAGAAACGGCTTGCCGTCATCACCCGGAGGCAGTTCGGCACCCACCAAGGCGCATGGCACCTTGATGCCCACGCGGGCATTGGGCGCACCGCACACGATATTGAGCAGCGCACCCTGCCCCACATCCACCTGGCACACGCGCAGGCGGTCGGCATCAGGGTGCTGCACGGCTTCTTTGATCTCGCCCACAACGATTTTGGTGAACGGTGGGGCCACGGGACGCAGCTCCTCCACTTCGAGGCCCGCCATGGTCAGCGTTTCAGCCAGTTCGGCCGTCGTCAGGGGAGGGTTGCAGAACTCGCGCAACCAGGATTCAGGAAATTGCATAGTCGGACACTCTTGTACGGAAGGTGCGCGGCGCAGGGCAGGCCCTGCGCGCTGCGTGAAGTCGGCGGGCTTTACTGGAACTGCGACAGGAAACGGATGTCGCCGTCAAAGAACAGGCGCAGATCGTTGACGCCGTAGCGCAGCATGGTCAGTCGGTCTGGCCCCATGCCGAACGCAAAGCCGATGTACTTCTCGGGGTCGAGGCCCATGTTGCGCACCACGTTGGGATGCACCTGGCCCGAACCCGCCACCTCCAGCCAACGACCCGCCAGCGGGCCCGTCTGGAACTGGATATCGATCTCGGCGCTGGGCTCCGTGAACGGGAAGAAGCTGGGACGGAAGCGCAACACGAGGTCGTCGCTTTCAAAGAAGGTGCGGCAGAAATCCGTGAAGATGACCTTCAGGTCCTTGAAACTCACGTTCTCGCCGATCCAGAGGCCTTCGCACTGGTGGAACATGGGCGAGTGCGTGGCGTCGCTATCCACACGGTAGGTGCGGCCGGGGGCGATCACGCGAATTTCGGGCATAGCCTGGCCGGCATCCAGCGCGGCGCGGTGCGTCTTCACGTGCTGCACCGCATGGCGAATCTGCATGGGGCTGGTGTGCGTGCGCAGCAGGTTAGGTGCAGTGGCGGTGCCGCCTTCCACGTAGAACGTGTCGTGCATGGACCGCGCGGGGTGGTCTTCCGGCGTGTTCAAGGCGGTGAAATTGAACCAGTCGGTTTCAATCTCGGGGCCTTCGGCCACGTCAAAACCCATGGAACCGAAAATGCCCTGGATACGTTCGAGGGTGAGCGAAACGGGGTGGAGCCCACCTTGCCCGCGCTGGCGACCTGGCAGACTCACGTCCAGCGCTTCGGCCTTGAGCTGGAGTTGCAGTTCCGCATCGGCCAGCGCCTGGCGGCGCGCAGTCAGCGCGGCCTCAATGGCCTGCTTGGCGACGTTGATGGCCGCACCGCGAGATTTCTTTTCCTCGACGGACAGCTGCGCCATGCCCTTCATGAGCTCCGTCACGCGACCCGACTTGCCCAAAAACTGCGCCTTGGCGTTTTCGAGGTCAGCAGGGCTGGCGCTTTGGGCAAACAGTTGCGTCGCGCTCTCAACCAGGGAATCCAACTCGTTCATAACGACTCTTTCATGACTTACGCAAACAAGGATGCAAAAGTGCCATTGGCATATGCCATGTGGCAAGCGTCTTGCCTTAGCAGCCTGTTTTGCGTAAGTCGTTTTTATCGACCCGTGAAAATAAACAAGGGCTAGTGCCTTTACAAGCCCTAGCCCTTGCTGTTATTGCGCAAGCAGCTATCAAAAAGATAGCCGCCCATCGTGAACTCAAGCAGCCAGCTTGGCCTTGACTTGCTCCACGATGCTGCCAAAGGCAGCCTTGTCGTGCACTGCGAGGTCGGCCAGCATCTTGCGGTCGATCTCGATGGAAGCCTTCTTCAGGCCGTTGGCGAACTGGCTGTAGGTCAGGCCCAGTTCACGGGCAGCGGCGTTGATACGGGCAATCCACAACTGGCGGAACACGCGCTTCTTGGTGCGGCGGTCACGGTAGGCATATTGCCCAGCCTTCATTACCGCCTGTTTGGCGATACGGAAGACATTACCGCGGCGACCACGGAAACCCTTGGCAAGGGCGAGAACTTTCTTGTGACGGGCACGGGCCGTTACACCACGTTTGACGCGAGGCATGTATGTACTCCTTGTTCGTCAGTTATTAAAGGCCAGCGCTGGGCAGCATTTGTGCGATCGAGCCCATGTTGGTCTCATGCACATTCACTGCACCACGCAGGTGGCGCTTGTTCTTGGTGGTCTTCTTGGTCAAGATGTGACGCTTGAAGGCTTGACCGCGCTTGACGGTGCCACCGGGACGAACGCGGAAACGTTTTTTCGCGCTGCTCTTGGTCTTCATTTTGGGCATGTGAATGCTCCTTTTTCATTGTGCTCGTGAGGCGTTTGCAAACCGATCTGCAAACTTGTTGGCCCCGAGCCACTTTTATCGAAAGGCTTACGCCTTCCGCTCGGCAATGCCCGAAAGCACCGCCTTTTCAAGCACTCCGCCTTGTGACGGCGCAGCGCTCAAAATTTCATACCGATATGCAACTTTATGCCGCCTGGCCCGCCGCTGGCGCAGCGCCTTCAGACGCTGGCTTGGCCGCAGGCTTTTTCTTGCCGGGTGCAATCATCATGATCATCTGGCGGCCTTCCAGCTTGGGAAACTGCTCGATGATGATGCTGTCAGCCAGCTCGTCACGAATCCGGTTTAGCAAAGCCAGACCGAGTTCCTGGTGCGTGATTTCGCGACCGCGGAACCGCAGCGTGATCTTGCATTTGTCACCATCCGCCAAAAAGCGGCGAATGTTGCGCATCTTGATGTTGTAGTCGCCATCGTCTGTTCCGGGACGGAACTTGACTTCCTTGATCTCAATGACCGTCTGCTTGGCTTTGGCTTCTGCCGCACGCTTTTGCTCTTGGTACTTGAACTTGCCGTAGTCCATGAGACGACACACCGGTGGGTTCGCCGTGGCAGCGATTTCCACCAGATCCACGTCCAGCTCACCGGCCATCCGCAAGGCCTCCATGAGACTGACAACACCCAAGGGCTCGTTGTCAGGCCCGGACAGGCGAACTTCCGGGGCCATGATTTCACGGTTCAGGCGGTGCTTGCGCTCTTCCCGCTGGCGACGATCACGAAATTCAGTAGCGATGGCTATCTTCCTTGAATCAAAATGCTACAAATAAAGTAGCTACTCCCGCACAGTCCACGAGCGGCAAAGCAGTTTTTTGTACAAAATCAGGCTTTGGTAGCGATGTCGTTGGCGATCAATTCAATGAACGCATCGACCGACATCACGCCGAGATCACGATTACCTCGGGCTCGCACTGCTACGGCTCCCGCCGCCTTCTCCTTGTCGCCCGCGACAAGGATATAGGGCAGCTTTTGCATCGAATGCTCCCGTATTTTATACGTAATCTTCTCGTTACGCAGATCCAGGGCCACCCTAAGGCCTTGATTGGGCAGCGCTTTTTGCAGTTTTGCTGCGATTTCACGACAGTAATCAGACTGCGCGTCCGTGATGTTGAGCACCGAAACCTGCACGGGAGCGAGCCAGGTGGGCAAGGCGCCCGCATGCTGCTCGATCAGAATTCCGATGAACCGCTCCAGGCTTCCCACGATGGCACGGTGCAGCATGATGGGCCGATGGCGGCCGCCATCCTCGCCCACGAATTCTGCATCCAGGCGCTCCGGCATGTTGGGATCGACCTGAATCGTGCCGCATTGCCACGGGCGCCCCAGCGCGTCCTTGAGGGTGTACTCGATCTTGGGGCCATAGAACGCGCCTTCGCCAGGCAGGTACTCAAACTCGCAACCGGACGCGCGCAAGCCCTCTGCCAAGGCATTTTCAGCACGGTCCCAGCTTTCCTCACTGCCGATGCGCTTTTCGGGGCGTGTGGACAGCTTGTAGATGATGTCCGTGAAACCAAAGTCCTTGTAGACCTTTTGCAGCAGGGTGGTGAACGCCACCACCTCTGACTGGATCTGGTCTTCGGTACAGAAGATATGGCCGTCATCCTGGGTGAAAGCACGCACGCGCATGATGCCATGCAGCCCCCCTGTGGGTTCATTGCGGTGGCACTGGCCGAACTCGCCAAACCGCAGCGGCAGGTCGCGGTAGCTCTTGATACCTTGCTTGAAGATGATGATGTGCCCGGGGCAGTTCATCGGCTTGAGCGCGTAGTCGCGCTTTTCCGACTCCGTCACAAACATGTTCTCGCGGTATTTGTCCCAGTGGCCGGTTTTCTCCCACAGCCCCTGGTCCAGAATTTGTGGCCCCTTCACCTCTTGGTAGCCGTTCTCGCGGTACACGCGGCGCATGTACTGCTCTACCTCCTGCCACACCGTCCAGCCCTTGGGGTGCCAGAACACCGTACCAGGCGAGTGCTCGTCGATATGGAACAGGTCCAGCTCACGGCCCAGCTTGCGGTGGTCGCGCTTCTCAGCCTCCTCCAGCATCGTCAAATACTGCTGCAACTCGTCTTTGGTGGCCCAGGCCGTGCCGTAGACACGCTGCAGCATTTCGTTGCGGTGGTCACCGCGCCAGTAGGCCCCCGCCACCTTCATCAGCTTGAAGAACTTGAGCTTGCCGGTGCTGGGTACGTGCGGGCCTCGGCACAGGTCTTCAAAATTGCCTTCGCGATACAGGCTCACATCTTCGTTGCTGGGGATGCTGGCAATGATTTCGGCCTTGTAGTGCTCCCCCAAGCCCTTGAAATACGCCACGGCCTCATCGCGCGGCAACACGCGGCGCACCACGGGCTCATCTTTGGCTGCCAGCTCGGCCATGCGCTTTTCGATGGCCACCAGGTCCTCGGGCGTGAAGGGGCGCTTGTAGGCAAAGTCGTAATAAAAACCGTTTTCGATCACTGGGCCGATGGTGACCTGGGCATCAGGAAACAGATCCTTGACCGCGTAGGCCAACAAGTGGGCGGTGGAGTGGCGGATCACATCCAGGCCATCCGCATCCTTGGCCGTCACGATGGACAGCAGGCTATCAGCCGTGATCTGGTAGCTGGTGTCCACCACCTTGTCGCCGATCTTGCCCGCCAAAGCGGCTTTGGCCAGACCCGAGCCAATGGAGGCGGCCACCTCGGCCACCGTGACGGGGCCCGGAAACTCGCGCTGCGAACCGTCGGGAAGCGTAATGTGAATCATGGGAGCAACTCTTTCTCTGTGATCAGTGCAATGGATGCGCGCACGCGCCAAGCCCGTAAAACAAAAAAGCGCGGAACAGGTCCGCGCTTGTTGGAGGTGTGTGCAATCTCGTGCAGGCGCGAACAGCCAGCCTCAAAGGCCGGTCAACATCTCCGATGTAGTTCGCGGAGTCATAACCAGATTGCCTTTCTCGCTCTTGTTTGTCGTGGTATGCCCAACATTTTAGCCTCGCATCGGCGTGGCTGAGTCAACACCGCAAATATTGCCCAATTCTTTGCTTGCCGTTTGTGCTGCGCCAAGGAGCCATGTGAAGCCATACGCGACGGGTCCGCCATATCGATATCTACAACGAACCGCTGGGCTCTCAACTAAGACCAACCCTGCGGGGGCTGAGATCGTCAACATGTTCAAAGATCAGGCGGAAACTGTGCGATGATTTTTGGGCCGGCGCACGCCGCACGGCCCATGCAACGGTAGTACGGGGATAGTCCAGCACGGTCGCCAAGCCCCACCATGCAGCTACTCTGGTGCAGCAATGCCACAGACGGTGCTCCAGCGATACTCTACTCTTGGCCTGTAGCCGCCCCCTTTCGGGACAAGGATGTGCTTTACGAGAATGTTTATGCAACCAGAGATTTCTGTAGTTATCCCGGTGTATTGTGAAGAAGCCGGTATCCGCCTCACGCTCCAACAGGTGGGGAAGTTTGTGGCTTCGACCACATCCAGCTGGGAAATAGTGTTGGTGGACGATGGATCCAAAGACAACACCTGGCAAGAAGTGACGGCGATTGCCGAGCACATGCCGCAATTGCGAGGCCTGCGGCTGAGCCGCAATTTTGGCAAGGAAGCCGCTCTGGCGGCTGGACTCGAGACAGCCTGCGGCAAAGCGGTGGTCATCATGGATGGCGACCTTCAGCATCCTCCATCGCTGCTGCCGAAGATGATCGCCACATGGCGCACTGGCGACTTTGACATAGTGGAAGCGGTCAAGTCCAGCAGGGGCGATGAATCCACACTTTCTGCAGCAAGGGCAAAAATTTTCTATCTAATCTTGCGTGCGTTTTCAGGCCACGATCTGAACGGTGCGTCCGACTACAAGTTGCTGGATCAGCGGGTGATCCAAGCCTATCGCTCCATGAAGGAACGCAATGTTTTCTTTCGCGGGATGATCAGTTGGATGGGGTACAGGTCGACCCAGATTCCCTTTGAGGTTGAGCCCCGTATTGCTGGGGATTCAGGATGGTCAGTCTTCAGCTTGGTTCGCCTCGCTGCCGTGGCCGTCACCAGCTTCAGCACCTTTCCTCTTCACCTGATCACCATTTTTGGTGTTGTGTTCTTTGCCTTCTCCGTACTTCTAAGCATGCATACGGTGTACATGAAACTTTCTGGGGCAGCCATTACCGGATTCACCACCGTCATCTTGTTACTGCTGATCATTGGCAGCTCGCTGATGATTGGTCTTGGGATCATCGGTGAATATCTCGCGCGCATCTACGACGAGGTCAAACAAAGACCCCGCTACATCGTTTCCCAAGTACTCCGTCAAAACAACCCGTGACATCTTGTTCGGAGACCAAGTCGGCGCGACCTTGCGTTCGCACCACACAGTCAGGCAATGTCGCTTTGTTGGCATGTCGCGCAATATCAGGGGCACTGCAATTTCATACTCATATGCCACACTGAGTACCGCGCTGACCAAAGTGCTTCGCTACGGTGTCGTGGGGGTCATGGGTGCGCTGGTGCACATGTCTACCCTGTTTTTGCTGGTGGAGCTTGGCATCACAGGACCCGTCGTAGCCACCACCACGGGGTTCGTGTTGGCGTTACTGATCTCCTACGGCGTCAACAGAATATGGACATTTGGATACAGCGGCAGCTATTGGGCTTCGCTGATACGGTATTGCGTTGTCTCCCTGATTGGACTGGGATTGAACATTCTCATCATCACGCTCTTCACGGACATTCTGGGCCTATGGTACGGGTGGGGGGCTTTCGTGGCCGTGGGTGCTGTGGCGTTGAATAACTTCATTCTGAACAATGTCTGGACTTTCACGCACAAGACCTCGGACACACGCTAGCCATGCGCTCACGCATGGGGTGGCAAACGTTCCCTGCGCTCCACCATCGCTCGCAGGGCACAACGCGCAGCCGTCATCGCCGAAGACGGGGCAAGCCATGCGGACAGCACGTTGAAGCTTCGAGAAGGTATTTGCACAGCACTCGGAGCCCGTCCTTCATCGGAAGGCGCAACACCATGTCTCACTGCAAGACGTGAAATCAGACAGCAACATCACAATGCAGGCCCCCATACAGAAGACCGTCCCTCCAATGCGCCCGAAGCAAATATCCAGTGACTGGATCGCACTGATCTTCATCGCAGTATTGGGCGCGATACAGGTATATTTTTATGACATCACCTTCCACGGTCCCGATCAAATACGGGACGTGGAAATCGCGCGGAAACTGATTCATCACCATGAGTGGCCACTCAACGGCCCTCCCCTGTTTGGTGAGCGATTGAGTCTGCCACCCGGCTTTTACTATTTGCTTGTACTTCCCCTCCTGGTCAGGGACACTGAGGCCGCGATATTCATCACATTCGGAGCCCTGTTCGCACTGTCCGTGTGGTACTTGTGGCGCGTAGTGCAAGCGCAATGGGGCAGCAGGTACGCACTGGCCTACGCCGTGCTGGCGTTCCCCATCTTCGCCTCCATGTATACACACAGTGCATGGAACCCGGCACTCGTCATGACGCTGAGCAATGTCACGCTGGGCCTGTTCATCAGTCTGGTGCATCAACGCAGACATGATGCGCTGATGCTTCCCGTGATGGTGTTTCTGCTGGTGCAAATACACCCCTCCGCAGCGCCGCTGTTACTGGGCCTCGGGACATACGCATTGCTGAACTACCAAACCCTGCAGAACCGCAAGACGCAGGTGTCTATGTTTCTTGTCACGGGGCTCACAGCGTTGTGGGCGAGTCATTCTGGCCTCATCTCCAGACTGATGGCACCGATACCGGCTGCGCACGGCACCGCCCCGAGCCACCCCTGGCTCAGCAACCTGCTGGATGCGGAGAAGTGGCGCGACGTATTGCTCATGCCCTACAGCGCCATTGACAGTATCCAACCGAGCATCACGGGTCTGAGTACGCTGGCAGCTTTGCATCTGGCACTGATGCTTACAGGTGCATTGCTGGGCATCGCCTATGCCAGCAGGGAGCGCACCATCCGTTGGGTCTTCATCACCACGCTGCTCTGGTTCATGCTCTCCATGGCCTTCCTGGGCCGAGGAGCCTTCTGGCATCTGGATGTGGTCCACCCCTGGCTCGCGGTGCTTGCAGCCTATGGACTCGCGCGCACCAGTGAGCAAGTACAGTGGGCCACAAAGCGTTTCAATGCCCTGGCGGCAGCGACCCTAGCCTTGGTCGTCGTGGCGCATCTGGCCCTTTACATCCAATTTGAGAGGAAGGGCAAATACGACCTCATGATCGCTTCGCTGTTCTTCCCGAAACTGGAGCCGTTAGGATTCAGGATTCCGGCGTACACCTTCAAACACCTGCATGAGATGCGCGACAGCCTGACTAGCCTGGGCGCGTGTCAAGCGCAGGTCATCGGCCTGGACCCCTTGGTGATGGGAAACGCCGTCAACCGGACGCTCGACCTGCCTTGCGCCCGTCCCACAACGACGGCACCGGCCTTCGAGACACTCTACTTCGTCACATCCCGGCAAGACCCACCCCAGTTCGATTTCACCAAAGACTTGGCGCCGGTTGCCAAAGTGGCGGCAAGCCGTATCTACGCCCTCAAGAACCATGGTGCACGCATCAACCAGGAGCCCACCAACATCTTGTTGTCAGAGCAAAAGGTGAACTACATGACCTATCTGCCAGCACGACTTGAACAGGGCCTGAACATATCGCTCCCCTATGCGCCGCAGACCATCGTACGGGTGGCTTTGCGATGCGGCGGGGACACTCCCATCGACCAGCAAATCTACTGGAAGCTACAGGGCGCCGAATACAAAAAGCCGCTCGCCACTGCTCATTCCAAGTACCTGGGATCCAACTACTACGACCTGGAATGGACACTGACCATGTCAGCGGGCCAGGGGCATGGAGCCACCATTTCGTCGACACTGGATCGTCTCGATTGCGATGTCTCCGCGATTGCACGACCTGTCGGCATGCAATGAGGGCGCGCCCCCAAGCGGTGAGACAGCACACTTTCACCGTCGCTCAAGCACAGCGGAAGGACAAAAAGGCCACCCCTTTGGGGTGGCCTTTTGCTTCTGGCTGCTGTATGGCGCCTATCCATCCCCCGGGGTACGGAGGCTCTAGATCAGTGGAACTGCTCTTCTTCGGTCGAACCCGTCAGGGCCTTCACGCTGGACGAACCGCCCTGGATCACCGTGGTCACGTCGTCGAAATAGCCTGCGCCCACTTCCTGCTGGTGAGACACGAAGGTGTAGCCCTTTTCGCGTGCTGCGAATTCTGGCTCTTGCACCATTTCGGTGTAGTGCTTCATGCCTTCGCCTTGGGCGTATGCATGGGCGAACTGGAACGTGTTGAACCAGTTGATGTGGATGCCGGCCAGCGTGATGAACTGGTACTTGTAGCCCAGAGCCGACAGGTCTTCCTGGAACGAAGCGATCTGCTTGTCGTTGAGGTTCTTCTTCCAGTTGAACGATGGCGAGCAGTTGTACGACAGCAGTTTGCCAGGGCAGGCAGCGTGCACGGCTTGTGCAAACTCACGGGCAAAGCCGATGTCTGGCACGCCGGTTTCGCACCACACCAGGTCGGCGTAAGGGGCGTAGGCCACGCCACGGCTGATGGCTTGTTCCAGACCGTTCTTCACGCGGTAGAAGCCTTCTTGCGTGCGCTCGCCGGTCAGGAAAGGCTTGTCGTTGGCGTCGTGGTCGGACGTGATCAGGTTCGCGGCTTCGGCATCGGTACGGGCCAGCACGATGGTGGACACGCCCATCACGTCAGCGGCAAAACGTGCAGCGATGAGCTTTTCGCAGGCTTCTTGCGTAGGCACCAGCACCTTGCCGCCCATGTGGCCGCACTTCTTCACGGCAGCCAGTTGGTCTTCAAAGTGCACGCCAGCCGCGCCTGCAGCGATCATGTTCTTCATCAGTTCGAAGGCGTTCAGCACGCCGCCAAAGCCAGCTTCAGCGTCGGCCACGATGGGCAGGAAGTAGTCGATGAATTCCTTGTCGCCGGGGTTGATGCCACGGCCCCACTGGATTTCGTCAGCACGCTTGAAGGTGTTGTTGATGCGGCGGACCATGGTGGGCACCGAGTCATACGCGTACAGCGACTGGTCGGGGTACATGGTTTCGCTGGTATTGCCGTCAGCGGCCACTTGCCAGCCCGACAGGTACACGGCTTCGAGGCCGGCCTTGGCCTGCTGCATGGCCTGGCCCGCAGAGATGGCGCCGAAAGCGTTGACGTAGCCTTTCTTGGCACCGCCGTTGATCTTGTCCCACAGCTTTTCAGCACCGCGCTTGGCCAGGGTGTGCTCGATGGGCAGCGAGCCGCGCAGGCGCACCACGTCGGCGGCGGAGTAGCCGCGCTTCACACCCTTCCAGCGGGGGTTGGTCGCCCAGTCTTTTTCCAGGGCGGCAATTTGCTGTTCGCGGCTCAGTTGTTCGTTGAGGGATTGGGGCATGAGATCACTCCAGGGGTTGGTTGAAAACGCCGGGCTGCTGTGTGCCGCCCTTGAAGACAACTTTAAGTCTTCTATAAGACTTGCGCAAGCTCTTATGTCTTATAGAAGAGATAAATTTTCTTCTTTCAAAACAAGCACTTAAGCACGTGATTTCTCAATATAGAAATTGATTTCTCATATCGAGAAAAAATGCGGCAATGCAACATCTATCGCATTCCACATCAAGAAATTAAGCTTTCGTATTGTGAGAATTCAGACCGATGTAGCACCAACTGCCCTGAGCCAGTCACCGTGCTCGATCCGGCGTGCGCCCAGCGCATATCGGGGATGGATCTCGTACACCAGACAAGACAGCGCTTGGCCCTCCACCGTCACCGCAATTTCGCGCTTGAGGTACTCGTCGGTCGGTTGATCCCCGCCCAGTCCTTCGATGGCATCGAGAACGGTCTCCAGCGCAGGCTCGATGGCGTACACCTCGCCATGCACTGGCTGGTCGCCGCCCAGGGTCATGCCGGGGTAAGCCCCCAGGTGGAACAGCATCCCTGCAACTTGCGCAAACCCCACCCAGCGCGGCGCAGGCGACAAGCGCGTAATGTCGTTCGACCCGCCGCGGCGCAAGGTGCCGTACACAAACACATGGCGCGGGGCTGCAACTGGCGAAGAAGGCTCGGGCATGATGCGCAGTCTTTTTTGTTTGAACAGCGTCCCAGTCTAGTGAATACGCCCCCGCCCAGCCGCCCTTTCGCCTATCTGTGCCTGGCCCTCAGCATGTCGCTGGTGGGCAGTTATGTGGCGCTCTCCAAACCGCTCGCGGCTGTGCTGCCCGTGCTCTTGCTGGCCTGGATGCGCTTTGGCATCGGGGGCATCGCCATGCTGCACTGGCTCAAGAAGCCCGCCAACGAGCCACCACTGACACCTCAAACGAAGCGGCTGCTGTTCCTGGAGTCCTTTCTGGGCAACTTTCTGTTCACCATCTGCATGATCTACGGCGTGAGCCTGACCGATGCGGTTTCGGCAGGCGTCACCATGGCGGCCATTCCTGCTGCGGTGGCGTTGATGGGCTGGGCATTCTTGGGCGAGCGGGTGGCGCCCCGCACCTGGATGGCCGTGCTTTGCGCAGTGGTGGGCATTGCCCTGTTTTCACTATCAAAACAAGATCACTCAGCGCATACGGAACCAGCGCTTGGAGCCAAAAACACTGCAAACCACGCCTGGTGGGGCCAGATGCTGCTGCTGGGGGCCGTGGTTTGCGAGGCCGCCTACACGGTGATCGGCAAGAAGCTCACCGGCAGCCTGGGGCCCAAGCGCATCACCTCGCTCATCAACCTGTGGGGCTTTGTGCTGACGACGCCGTTTGGCCTGTACCTGGCGCTGGACTTTCCGTTTGCTTCGGTAGGCTGGGGCACCTGGGTCTTGCTGCTGTTTTACGCGCTGGCCGCCTGCATGTGGACGGTGTGGCTGTGGATGACCGGGCTCAAGGCCGTGCCCGCTGCGCAAGGTGGCGTCTTCTCAGTCATGCTGCCGGTGAGTGCGGCGCTGGTGGGCGTGCTGTTCTTGGGCGAGGCGTTGACGGGCATGCAGCTGGTTGCCTTTGCCATCGCCCTGGCCAGCGTGCTGCTGGCCACCCTGCCCTCGCGCGCAGCACTGCGCGTGGGTCGAGGCGACCGCCCCGACCGATCCTGACCTGCACACCAACCGTCAAGTAGTCAACGCCTGCGCGCTGACCACGATGCCGTCGGCATCGGCATACAGCCAGTCGCCGGGCCGCACCCACACGCCCTGGATCAGCACCGCCACATCGCGCTGGCCTTCGCCCCGGCGCTCGGTGGGCAGCGGCATCAGCGCCAGCGCCCGGATGCCCACGGCAGCGGCGTTCAGTTCGGCCACGTCGCGCACGCAGCCGTCCACCACCAAGCCCGCCCAGCCATTGCGCGCCGCTGCGGCCGCCAGGTTGCCGCCCACCAGCGCGCGGCGCAGGGAGCCCCCACCATCCACCACCAGCACGCGGCCCTCGCCCGGCGACTCCACGGCGGCTTTGACCAGGGAGTTGTCTTCGTGGCATTTGACCGTGGTGACCGGGCCCGCAAACACCGGCTTGCCGCCATAGCTCTGGAAAACAGGCGGCAAGACGCGGAACGCACCGCTCACATCGGCCTTGTGCACATCGCAGAAATCGCAGGTGGAGAAGGGAGGGTTAAAAGCTGCGGACATAGGGACAAAATCTTTCAAAGAGTGGGTCAGTGAAACGGGCCAAACCAAGATTGTCTGCGCAATACAAGCTCTGACAGCCACGGCTCCACGCAGGCATAGGCCAGGCCACCCAGCCATGGGCTTTTATCAAGGCTGGCGCGGCCCTGCGGCGAATTGCTGCACGCTGCGCGGCACCACCGCTACAAATCGAGGCAAAAAAAGCCGTTTCTCCCTTGGAAACGCGTTTTTTTCCCATTAGCATCGGCCTGCCAGTGGGAAAGCGTCGTTTTCGCTGGTAAAAATTTATTCCCAACAAGGACAACCCAACATGGCAACTGCAAAAAAAGCTCCGGCAACCACAGCCCCAGCAGCCAAGAAGGCCGCTGCACCCGCCAAGAAGCGGACCCCCAACGCCGCATTCATGAAGGCGCTCACGCCCAGCCCCGCGCTGGCCGCTGTGGTGGGCTCGGCACCTCTGCCGCGCACGGAGATCATCAGCAAGCTGTGGGTCTACATCAAGGCCAACAACCTGCAGGACGCCACCAACAAGCGCAACATCAACGCCGACGCCAAGCTCAAGGAGCTGTTCGGCAAGCCCCAAGTCTCCATGTTTGAACTGGCTGGCCTGATCGGCAAGCACGTCAAGTAAGCCCTGGCGCTTTGCGACCTGTGTCGCACCCGTAAAAGAACCGGCTCTGCCGGTTTTTTTACGTCCCTACCCTGTCGAAGTGTGGCGCGCTCGCATCAATGCAAATGAGAATGACCCGCATTTGATGTAACATAAAGCTGCACGACGACGCACAGCCATGTTGATCTAGCCACTGCCTCTCGCCTGCTCTTGGCGCCCCTGCGCGCCACCTGCACACCCCTATTGACGGAGGCCCTCTTGGCTAAATCTCGCGCCCAGCGCCGCAGCGGCATGCTGCGTTCTTCTCCCGCATTTGTTGTTTCTCCCGCTGCTGTGCCCTCGCAGGCGGCACAGTCCGACAGGGCCCTGCTGCCACTGGGCGCCCTGATGCTGGCCGCCTCGATGGGCGCCATGGCGCAGACCAACACGCCAGAAACCACCTTGTCCACCGTGACGGTGAAGGAAACCGCCGAAGCCCAGGGCAAGGACACCCTGCTCATCAAGAAAACCACCGTGGGCAAGGGCAAACAGGACATCAAGGACATCCCACAGTCCGTGACGGTGTTCACCGAAAAGCTGATGAACGACCGCAACCAGGACGACTTCCGCGAAGTGCTGCGCACCAC
>JADHED010000871.1_pt1 | contig 29716 bp, 26 predicted proteins | sample 8952041 | NCBI WGS metagenome assembly JADHED01 (sample SAMN16124423, study PRJNA663239) | bioreactor sludge metagenome | isolation source: sludge (control) | place: India:Bengaluru | collected 2018-09-08
CCTGCGTGAATATCATCGCACAACGCTTTGATTTTTAACACAGTAAGACTAGCGCCGCGCAGGTGTCCGGGGGGCTCTTGGGCGCAGCAGGATCGGGGCATAATAGTGCCGAACACACCGCCGAGGATTCCACTCGGCGGTTTCGCTTTTGGCTCACCGATTTCAGGATTCATCGTTCACACCATGGCCACCATCCCCATCACCAAGCGCGGCGCCGAGAAGCTCAAGGCCGAGCTGCACCGCCTCAAGACCGTGGAGCGCCCGGCGGTCATCAACGCCATTGCCGAGGCCCGCGCCCAGGGCGACCTGAGCGAGAACGCCGAGTATGAGGCGGCCAAGGATCGTCAGGGCTTCATCGAAGGCCGCATCATGGAGGTGGAGGGCAAGCTGTCAGCCGCGCAGATCATCGATCCTTCGCAACTCGATGCCGGCGGCCGCGTGGTGTTTGGCGCCACGGTGGAGCTGGAGGATGAGGACAGCGGCGACACCGTCAAGTACCAGATCGTGGGCGAGGACGAGGCCGACCTCAAGCACGGGCTGATCAATGTGTCGAGCCCCATCGCCCGCGCGCTGATTGGCAAGGAAGAGGGCGATACGGCCGAGGTGCAGGCGCCCGGTGGCGTGCGCCGTTACGAAGTCGTGGCCGTCAGCTATATCTAAGCAGGGGCCCATGGTTGAACGTTTGCCCGTGCTGGCCGCAGCCCTGTGGTGGGGCGGCCTGTCCGTCATGGGATTTGTGGCCGTGCCGATGCTGTTTGCCAACCTGCCCACGCCGGCGCAGGCGGGGAACATGGCTGCGCGGCTGTTTGAGGCGCAAACCTATATTTCTATAGCTTGTTGCGCGTTGCTGCTGGCTGTTTCAAAGCAAAAACATGCTGAAAGGCAGGCGCCCTGGGCGCAAGCAGCTATTGTTTTTGTGATCGCTGGCTTGCTGCTGGCGCTGCTGCAGCAGTATGGCGTGGCCCCGCGCATCGTGGCACGCCAGAACCTGCGCCTGTGGCACAGCGTGGGCAGCGTCATGTACGCTCTGCAGTGGCTGTGCGCGCTGGCCGTGCTTTGGCGCACGGCGCGGCGCTGATCGGCTGCCCGGTTATTCGCGCCAGTGCTCGGCCACCCAGGTGGCGGGCTGTATGTGGCGAAAACGCCGGTTGCGCCGGCCGGCCAGAGCGTCGGGCGGATTGCATTCGCCGTGGAAGATGACGATGCGTGCACCTTCGGGCACGAAAGGCGCCTTCCAGTAGTTGGTGGGCCAGGGTGGAATGCCGTGGTACTTGAAGCTCGGGCACCACTCCTTGGGCCAGTACTTCAGCTTGCCCTGCTTGTGCAGGAAGTCCGACAGGTAGGCCTGCTCATTGCGAAACTGGCGCCTGATCTCCTCGAAGTGGCCGCGGAAGTACTCCAGCACGTCCGGGTGTGCCCCCAGCTCGAACCGATAGACGGACGAGTTGCCGGTGATGCGCCAGGGGCGCTTGTAGTCGTGAATGATGAGAAAGTCGCCCGGTTGGGTGAAAAAATCATCCAGGCTGCCGGTGATGACCACATCCACATCCAGAAACAGCGCTGTTCCTTTGAGGCCGTGCAGGTCACCCGCAAATGTTGCCAGCTTGTTCCAGCCGCGCTCGGGTATGCCGGCGGGCAGGTTCAGGGGCGGAATCGGCAGGCACTGCACTTCAGGGCGGATGCCGACACTGTCGTCGGTCAGGCAGACGAAGTTGAAGTCGCCGCTCAGGTGGCGGCGCACCATGGCGTAGAGCCGGTTGACGTACTCGGGGCCGTACTTGGTGCCCCATTTCATGCACAGAATGTGGCGCTGGCGCTGCAAGGTCATCACTGGCCCTGGCTCTTCTTGACGGATTTGAGCTTGGGCTTGGCGCGCTTGATCTGGCCGCCGGATGTCAGGCGCTGGTTGCCCAGCACGCGCAGCTGCTTGACCTCGGGGCGCTGTCCCGGCCGGCCATACTTCAGCACCTTGATGTCGCGCGGGCCGGGCATACGGTCTTCGTCCTGTGCCTTGTCCTTGGCCGGGATGGGGCGCCACAGCACCAGCAGTTTGCCAATGTGCTGGATGGGGGCCGCGTTCAGATCGCCCGCGAGTTGCTGGTACATGGCTTCGCGCGCGGCGCGGTCGTCACCGAACACGCGTACCTTGATCAGGCCGTGGGCGTTCAGGGCGGCGTCGATTTCCTTCTGCACCGCGGGGGTCAGGCCGTCACTGCCGACCATGACCACGGGGTCGAGGTGGTGGGCGTTGGCGCGGTGTTCCCGGCGCTCGGCAGGGGTCAATTCAATTTGAGGCATAGGCCGTATTATCTCAAGGCATGAAAGTCCAGACCAAAAGCAAGAAGGTCAACAAGGCGTGGCTCAACGACCATGTCAACGACCCCTACGTGAAACTCGCGCAGAAGGAGGGCTATCGCGCCCGGGCAGCGTACAAGCTCAAGGAGATCGACGAGCAGTTTGGCCTCATCCAGCCCGGTCATACAGTGGTCGATCTAGGGTCGTCGCCCGGCGCATGGAGTCAGTATGTGCGCCGGCGCCTGTCGCCTGGCGGTGCGGCCGTGGGGCAGCTGGCGGGCACCATCATTGCGCTGGACATCCTGCCCATGGAGCCCATCGAGGGCGTGCTGTTCCTGCAAGGCGACTTTCGCGACGACGAGGTGCTGGCGCGCCTGCAAGAGGCCGTGCAGGGGCGGGCCGTGGACGTGGTGGTGTCGGACATGGCGCCCAACCTTTCGGGCGTGGAGTCGGTCGATGCCGTGCGCATTGCCCATCTGATCGAACTGGCGGTGGACTTTGCGGTGCAGCACCTCAAACCCGATGGCGCCCTGGTCGTGAAGCTGTTCCACGGCAGTGGCTACACGCAGCTGGTGCAACTGTTCAGGGACACCTTCCGCGTGGTCAAGCCGGTCAAGCCGAAGGCCTCGCGTGACCGCTCGTCGGAGACCTTTCTGGTCGGAATAGGGCTCAAGCACACCGCCTGATCTTTGACCATGGGCCACGCCGGGATAAATCCAGGGCGGGGCAGTGGTTGAAACGCCTAAAATAAACCCCAAATGCGCCAGGACATCTGTGACGGTTTCCTGGCCGTTCATCTTTTTCTGAATCTGGAGTTCCGCTTGAACAATCAGTGGTTTTCAAAAGTCGCAGTCTGGCTGGTCATCGCCATGGTGCTCTTTACGGTGTTCAAACAGTTTGACGCCCGCACGGGCATGGGCTCCGGGTCTGTGGGCTATTCGGAATTCCTGGAAGACGTGCGCAACCACCGTATCAAGAGCGCCACCATCCAGGAAGGCCAGGGCGGCAGCACCGAGATCGTGGCCATCACCAACGACGACCGCCGCGTCCGTACCACCGCCACCTATCTGGATCGGGGCCTGATTGGCGACCTGGTCAACAACAACGTCAAGTTTGACGTGCGCCCGCGCGAGGAAGGCTCGCTGCTCATGACCCTGCTGGTCAGCTGGGGTCCCATGCTGCTCCTGATTGGCGTGTGGGTGTACTTCATGCGCCAGATGCAGGGCGGCGGCAAGGGCGGCGCCTTCAGCTTTGGCAAGTCCAAGGCGCGCATGCTCGACGAGAACAACAACACTGTCACCTTTGCCGACGTGGCCGGTTGCGACGAGGCCAAGGAAGAGGTCAAGGAGGTGGTTGACTTCCTGAAAGACCCGCAGAAGTTCCAGAAGCTGGGCGGTCGCATCCCGCGCGGCCTGCTGCTGGTCGGCCCTCCGGGCACTGGCAAGACCTTGCTGGCCAAGTCGATTGCCGGCGAGGCCAAGGTGCCGTTCTTCAGCATCTCGGGCTCGGACTTCGTCGAAATGTTCGTCGGCGTGGGCGCGGCGCGCGTGCGCGACATGTTCGAGAACGCCAAGAAGAACGCCCCCTGCATCATCTTCATCGACGAAATCGACGCCGTGGGCCGCCAGCGTGGCGCGGGCCTGGGCGGCGGTAACGACGAGCGCGAACAGACGCTCAACCAGATGCTGGTCGAGATGGACGGCTTCGAGACCAACCTGGGCGTGATCGTCGTCGCCGCCACCAACCGCCCCGACATTCTGGACGCGGCCCTGCTGCGCCCCGGTCGCTTTGACCGCCAGGTGTATGTGACGCTGCCCGACATCCGTGGTCGCGAGCAGATCCTGAACGTGCACATGCGCAAGATTCCGGTGGGGCAAGACGTGAACCCCGGCGTCATCGCGCGCGGCACGCCCGGCATGAGCGGGGCCGATCTGGCCAACCTGTGCAACGAGGCCGCCCTGATGGCCGCGCGCCGCAATGCGCGCACCGTGGAGATGCAGGACTTCGAGAAGGCCAAGGACAAGATCATCATGGGCCCGGAGCGCAAGAGCATGGTGATGCCCGAGGAAGAGCGCCGCAACACTGCCTACCACGAGGCCGGCCACGCCCTGATCGGCAAGCTGCTGCCCAAATGCGACCCGGTGCACAAGGTCACCATCATCCCGCGCGGCCGCGCCCTGGGCGTGACCATGAGCCTGCCCGAGAAAGACCGCTACTCCTACGACAAGGAGTACATGCTGAACCAGATCGCCATGCTGTTCGGCGGGCGCATCGCCGAAGAAGTGTTCATGAACCAGATGACCACCGGCGCCAGCAACGACTTCGAACGCGCGACCTCGATCGCGCGCGACATGGTCATGCGCTATGGCATGACTGCGGCCCTGGGCCCCATGGTCTATGCCGAGAACGAGGGTGAGGTGTTTCTGGGCCGCTCGGTCACCAAGACCACCAATATCTCGGAAGAGACCATGCAGAAGGTGGACGCCGAGGTGCGCCGCATCATCGACGAGCAGTATGGCCTGGCGCGCAAGCTCATCGAGGACAACCAGGACAAGATGCACGCCATGGCCAAGGCCATGCTGGAGTGGGAAACCATCGATGCCGAGCAGCTCGACGACATCATGGCCGGCAAGGAGCCGCGTCCCCCGAAGGACTGGACGCCGCGCACGCCGCCCTCTGGTGGCGATGGCTCGGGTGGCGGCACGCCTGCCGTGAAGCCTGATCCCGCTCCGACTGCCGCCTGATGAGAGGCCGCGGCGTTTGATTCACGGGGCCTTGAGGGCCCCGTTTGTCCATCTATCCCAGCCCCATGCTTTGGCAAACCGCCCGCTTTGACCTCGACCTGACGCATGCGCGGGTCATGGGCATCGTCAACGTCACGCCCGATTCGTTCTCCGACGGTGGCCAGCACGCCAGCACGGCAGCGGCCCTGCGGCACTGCGAGCAGTTGCTCAAGGAGGGTGCGGACATGCTGGACATTGGCGGCGAATCCACCCGCCCTGGCAGCCCGGCCCTGCCGTTGCAAGAAGAGTTGCTGCGTGTCTTGCCCGTACTGCGGGAGGCCGTGCGCCTGGGTGTGCCCATCTCGGTCGATACCTACAAGCCCCAGGTGATGCAGGCGGCGCTGGATCTGGGCGCAGACATCGTGAACGACATCTGGGCCTTGCGCCAGACCGGCGCGGCGCAGGTGGTGGCGGCGCACCCGCGCTGCGGCCTGTGCCTGATGCACATGCACCGCGATCCGCAGACCATGCAAACCAGTCCCATGCAGGGCGATGTGGTGCCGCAGGTGCTCACTTTTTTAGAGCTGCAAGCGCAATACCTGGAAGCGCTAGGCATTGAAAAGTCTCGTATCGCCATCGACCCCGGCATAGGCTTTGGCAAGACCGTCCAGCAGAACTTTGCGCTGCTGGCGCGCCAGCGCGAACTGCTGGCGCTGGGCTACCCCGTGCTCGCTGGCTGGTCACGCAAGTCCTCACTGGGCGCGGTCACCGGCCTGCCGGTGCAGGAGCGGCTGGGCGCCAGCGTGGCGGCTGCGTTGCTGGCTGTGCAGCAGGGGGCGCGCATCGTGCGGGTGCACGACGTGCGCGACACCGTGGCCGCCCTGGCCACATGGCGCGCCATGCAGGGGCAGATCCCTTTAGAACAAACCCATTGAACAAGAGAGGAAGCACCACATGACCCGTCAATACTTTGGCACCGATGGCATCCGCGGCACCGTGGGCCAGTCACCGATTACGCCCGACTTTGTGCTGCGCCTGGCGCATGCCGTGGGGCGTGTGTTGTGCCGTACCGAGAAAAACCCCACCGTGCTGATCGGCAAGGACACACGCATCTCGGGCTATATGCTGGAGGCGGCGCTGGAGTCCGGCTTCAACTCTGCCGGGGTGGACGTGGTGTTGCTCGGGCCGCTGCCCACGCCGGGCGTGGCCTACCTCACGCGCGCGCAGCGTGCCAGCCTGGGGGTGGTGATCAGCGCCAGCCACAACCCGTACCCGGACAATGGCATCAAGTTCTTCAGCGCCCAGGGCACCAAACTGCCCGACGCCTGGGAAGAAGAGGTCGAGGCGGCGCTGCAGCAGCCCCCCGTGTGGGCTGACTCGGCCTCCCTGGGCAAGACCCGCAGGCTCGAAGATGCCGCGGGCCGTTATATCGAGTTCTGTAAAAGCACCTTCGACAACGACCTCAGCCTGCGTGGCGTGAAAATCGTCGTCGATGCCGCCCACGGCGCCGCGTATCACATTGCCCCCAAGGTGTTTCACGAGCTGGGCGCGGATGTGATCGCCATCGGCTGCGCGCCCGACGGACTGAACATCAACCACGAGGTGGGCGCCACCCACCCCGAAGCGCTGGTGCGCGCCGTGCGCGCCAACCGCGCTGACTACGGCGTGGCTCTCGATGGTGATGCCGACCGCCTGCAGATCGTCGATGCCAACGGCCGTTTGTACAACGGCGACGAACTGCTGTACCTCATGGCCAGCGAGCGCCTGGCGCGCGACGAGCCTGTGCCCGGCGTGGTGGGCACCTTGATGACCAACATGGCCGTCGAACAGGCGCTGCTGCAGCGCGGCGTGAAGTTTGTGCGCGCCAAGGTGGGCGACCGCTACGTGCTGGAAGAGCTGCAGCGCCAAAGCTGGCTGCTGGGTGGTGAAGGCTCGGGTCATTTGCTGGCGCTCGATTGCCACACCACGGGCGATGGCCTGATCAGCGCGCTGCAGGTGCTGCAGGCCTGTGTGCGCAGTAAAAAAACGCTGGCCCAGCTTTTGGCCGACGTACCGCTGTTTCCGCAGGTGCTGCTCAACGTGCGGCTCAAACCCGAGCAGGACTGGAAGGCCAACGCCGTATTGGCCAGTGCGACCCGGCAAGTGCAGGCCGAGCTGGCCGACAACGGCCGCGTTCTGGTGCGCGCCAGCGGCACTGAGCCGTTGCTGCGCGTGATGGTGGAGGCACGCGACGCCGAGCTGGCCAATCGCTACGCCAAGCAGTTGGCGGATGCCGCACAGGCCGGGTGAGCCATGTGATGCGTTCCAGTGCCGTGTCCCTGAGCGAGCGCCCGGCCCCGACCATCACCGTGCGCCGGGTGGACCAACCCCATCCAGGCCCTCGTGGTCTTGCTGGGCGCCTACGTGTGCGACCCGGCTGGCGGCGTGGAGCCGCTGCCCAGAGCAGTCAAGTCACAATGGCCCAACGCCCTGCGCCAGCGCGCCCAGCCGTTCCGTTCAGCGTGATTGCGTGGGCACACGCTGGCTGCGGGGGGCGTCTGGATTGCGCTGCGACAGTCTCAACGCACCGAGCAGCAGCGCGGTGAAGATCAGTGCCGTCACTGCCAGGGCGGCGGCGCTGGCGGCCCAGAACGGGGCAGGGGACTGAAATGGCCCCCAACCGGCCCAGCCCTGGTAGGCCAGCCGATAACCGCCATACAGGCCCACACCCCACAGCAGTACGCCATACACCACCAGCGGGGCGAGCGTGATGCGGTAGCTGCGCAGCACGAAGATGCACAGCGTCTGCAGCGCATCGGCCATGTGATAGGCGGCCACCCACAGCAGCAGCGACGTGGCCAGCGCCACCACCTCGGGGCTGGTGGAATACAGTCCGACAATATGCTTGTTAGCTATAATAAGAGTAGCTGACAGCGCGCATCCAATAAGCGCTGCAAGCCAAAAACCCTTCAATGCCGTGGCGCCTGCCTGGCGCTCTTGGCCTGCGCCCCGCCAGTAGCTGACGCGGGCGCTGGTGGCAATTGCCAGCGACAGCGGCACCATGTAGAGCACGGCAGCCAGGTTGGATGCGATCTGGTGCGCTGCCGAGGCCAGCGCGCCCTGGCGCGCGATGAACAGGGCCATCAGCGTGAACGAAGTCACCTCCACCAAAATGGCCAGCCCTGCCGGCAGCCCCAGGCGCATGAAGCGCGCCAGTTGCGCTGCATCGGGGCGCTCCAGCGTGCGCCACAGTTGCAGCGGCGCATACATGGCGTGGCGGCGCAGCATGGCCCCGCCTACCAGCAGCAGGCCGTAGTTCACCACCAGCGTAGCCCAGGCGCAGCCGGCCACGCCCTGGGGCGCCAGGCCCGCGCCGCCAAAGGTGAACCAGATCGACAGCGGCAGCTTGAGCGCCAGCGAGCCCACCTGCAGCCAAGTGACGAACTGCGGATGACCCAGTGCCTGGTTCAGCGTGCTGTAGATACGAAACAGCAGCGCAGGCGGCAGGCCCAGCGCGAGGATGGCCAGGTAGCTGCGCACCTCTGCGCGCAGTTCGGTCGGCACCTCGGTCCAGCGCAGCAGGGGCTCGGGCGACAGCAGCACGGCCATGCCCAGCGCCGTTGCCACGCCCCACAGGTAGAGCGACTGGCGCACGCTTTGGCCTATGGCGGCTTGCGCGCCTGCGCCGCGCTGCTCGGCCCAGACGGGCATCAAAGCCTGCAGCACACCCATCAGCCCCACATACACGCTGACGAACACGGCCGATCCTATGGACAGAGCGGCCAGCGCCTCGGGTGCATAGCGGCCGGCGACGATGGTGTCCGTGACGCCAAAGGCCATCACCGCCAACTGCCCGGCCAGCACGGTGAGCGCGTGACGCCCGATGATGGACAGCTCGGACATCAGCGCTCGTCGCCGACGCGGCGCAGCACCAGCAGACGGTCGTTGCGATCGGTGGGCCGGCTGACGGTGGCCACCTCGGCCCATTGCCCCGGTGGCAGCAACGTGACCACGGATGGACTCTCATCAGGGTCGGCCACCAGCCAGTCGCAGTCGCGCAGCTGCGTCAGCGCCACCATGGGCAAGCCGCCGTGGTACATCAGGGCAGCCACCTGGGCGCGGCTCAGGCCATAGGCGGCCACGCAGCCCTGCTGGGCGGTGATGACAGCGCGCACGCCGGCCACCTGTGGCGCCAGGCTGCGGCCGTAGTCCAGTATGGGCAGCCACAACGTCATCAAGAGCAGCCAGCCCAGCGTGGCGCCGCCGGCAGGCAGCACCAAGCTCTTCCAGATGGCGGGACGGTTGCGCGCCGTGCGCCAGGCCACCAGCAGACACCAGGCCAGCGTGGCCAACAGGGCTACGGAGAACCCCACCGCCGAAAAGCTGGGCAGATAGCCCGGCGCCAGCTTGGCCACGTTGGCCGCGGGCTTGGCCGGCCAGCCGGTCTGCACCGACAGCCAGATGACCCAGATGGTGATGGCGGAGGCGCTGAAGAACAGCAGCGTGAACCAGTCGATCAGCGCCGCGATGCTGCGCCGCAGCGTGGGCAGGGCAAAGGCCGCCAGCGCTGCCAGGGCCGGCAGGCTCAGCAGCAGAGCGCGGTTGGCCGGACGCGTGGCAATGGTGGCGCCCATGGTCACCAGCACAAACCACAATGGCAGCCATAGGTGGCGATGCCAGTGCCGGCTGGCGATCAGGTGGCGCCAGCGCCACAGCGTCCACAGGGCCAGCGGCCAGGCCGGCCAGCTGAACCAGATCACCAGGCGTACAAGGCTTTGCCATTCCCACGGCGCATCCGCGCTCACGATGCGCCAGCGCCACAGATCCATTTGCTGCGCCAGCAAGGCGGCCAGCAGCACCAGGCCCAGCATGAGGGCTAGGGCCGTAGTGCGCCTGCCTGGCGTGAGGTCTTGGCTGTACCACACCAGCCAGGCGCTGCCCAGGCCCAGCAGCACGGCTACGCTGGGTGCGCCGCTGAGCACCAGCCCCAGCAGCCCGGCCAGGCCCGCGAGCAGCGGCCAGGCCATGCGCCAGGGCAAGGCGGCGCCGGCATAAAACAGCAAGGCCGTGCAGGCCAGTTGCGTCAGGTAGCCCGTGGTTTCGTGCGACAGCTGGGCCAGCCCCAGGCAGGCGATGAGGGCCAGCAGGCCCCCGTCGGCCATGGCTCGGGCGTAGTCCGCGGGCTGGGCCTCGCCGCCAAAGGCAAAGGCCACGGGCTGGGCGCCGGGGCTGCGTGCCAGGTAGTACACGCCGTACCAGGTGGCCGACAGCGTCAGCAGCAGCAAGCCAATGAAGGGCACCCGCGCCGCCAGCTCAACGGGCAGCCAGGCGCCCAGGGCCTGTATGGCCCAGGCGCCCAGCCAGTAATGCAGCAGCCCGTCGCCGTCGCCCGGCAGGCCGGCCAGCAGGGGGTGCAGCCAACTGGTGTGGCCCAGGGCCAGCTCGCGCATGTAGCCGAACGCGGCCATGTCGTCGCCGCGCCAGGGGGCCCGCCCCACGAAGCCGGGTATGGCATAGGCCAGGCACAGCAGCAGAAGGGCCCAGCGCGGCAGCGGCCGCACGGCGCTCTGGGCAACGATGGCGGGGGTCGGGTAGTTCACTTTGGAGTTGCTGGGGGGCGCATGAAAAAAGGCAGCGCGGTAAAGCCGGGCTGCCTTTTGGGGGCTTGCTGCAGGCCCAGGGCGGGCCTTGCCGTTTACTTCTTGCCGAAACGGTTGCGGAAGCGCTCCACACGGCCGCCCATGTTGTCCACCGACTTCTGCGTGCCGGTGTAGAAGGGGTGCGACTCGGAGGAGGTATCGAGCTTGAACAGCGGGTATTCCTTGCCTTCGAAGGATTCGGTTTCCTTGGTGTTCACGCAGGAGCGGGTCACGAACTTGAAGCCGTTGGACAGGTCAACGAACAGCACTTCGCGGTAGTTGGGGTGAATGCCTTCTTTCATGGGTACTCTTTCATGGCTGCGGGAGCCGCGCCAGCCATGCGCAAACCTATTGCGCATTCACAAAAACTTGGCGTACTTTCCGCAAAAAGCCCGCGATTATCGCATGACTTTTCTTGGATGCTCGACCCGCGGCATCGGCATCGCCATGGTGGGACTTGGCGTCGGGCGCAACTCGGGGGGCAGGAGTCTCTGCGGCGCGGGGACTCGATCGCAGCCTTGGCCTGGAAGGCGGTCACGGCTTGGGTGTCGGATCTGCGCCGTCGCTGGCTTTCAGCAGGGCCAGCATTTCCTGCCCCCAGGCAATCTCTGCCTGTTCATAAAGAATGCCCTTTTTCAGGATCATGTGCCGCAATGTCTGAGGGCGCGTGCGCACCTGGGCGGCGGGAAAGTCGCGCGCTTCAATCTCGTGGTAGCGTGCCAGCCGCTCTGCGTGCCGGGCCAGGCTGCGTGTGAGTTCTTCGCTGAGATCGACCTCGTCCAGCACCGCATCGGCGCGCAGCTTGACGGTAAAGCTGTCGCGAAAGTCCGTCGGGGTCGTGGGTTCGCCGGCCCAGCGCACCAGCTCGGCCCGGCCTGCCGCCAGCACGCAGTAGTGTTTCTTGCGTGTTTTGCCGGTGTCGGGCGGCACAAAGCCCTGAATCCAGCCGGCTTTTTCCATGCGCGCCAGCTCGCGGTAAATCTGCTGGTGTGTGGCATGCCAGAAGTAGCCAATCGACTTGTCGAAGCGCCGCGCCAGGTCGTAGCCCGACGTGGCTTTTTCGAGCAGCGAGGTGAGCACGGCGTGGGGCAGGGACATGGCGCCCATTATTTCAGGGTAAGCCCCTTATGCAACTGATTGCATAAATAAACGAACGACCGTACACTTTTGCGCAGCCGGTTGCATAGAAGACGGCTAATCCAACGACAAGGACGCCCCATGACCACTGCCTACCCCCATCTGCTCGCTCCTCTGGATCTGGGCTTTACCACCCTGAAAAACCGCGTGCTGATGGGCTCCATGCATGTGGGCCTGGAGGAGGCGCCCAACGGCTTTGAGCGGATGGCCGCGTTTTACGCCGAGCGTGCGCGCGGTGGCGTAGGCCTGATCGTGACGGGCGGCATTGCCCCCAATGCCCAGGGGCGTCCCATGCCCGGCGGTGCTGCCATGACGACGCAGTCGGAGGCCCAGAAGCACAAGGTGGTCACCGAGGCGGTGCATGCCGCCGGTGGCAAGATCTGCATGCAGATCCTGCACTTTGGCCGCTACGCCTACCACCCCGATCTGGTCGCGCCCAGTAGTTTGAAGGCGCCCATCAGCCCTTTTGCGCCCCGCGCGCTGACGACCGATGAGGTCAGACAGACCGTGGAAGACTACGCCAACGCGGCGGCCCTGGCCCAGGGCGCGGGCTACGACGGCGTGGAGATCATGGGCTCGGAGGGCTACCTGATCAACGAATTCATCGCGGCCCAGACGAACCAGCGCGACGACGAGTACGGCGGCAGCTACGAGAACCGGACGCGCTTTGCGCTGGAGGTCGTGCGCCGCACGCGCGAGCGGGTGGGGCGGGAATTCATCATCATCTTTCGGCTGTCAATGCTGGACTTGGTGGAGGGTGGATCGACACAGGAAGAGGTGGTGCAGCTGGCGCAGGCGCTGGAGGCCGCGGGCGTGACCATCCTCAATACCGGCATTGGCTGGCACGAGGCGCGCATTCCAACAATAGCCACCAAGGTGCCGCGAGCGGCCTTTGCCTGGGTCACTCAGCAGCTCAAGGGCAAGGTGGGCATTCCGCTGGTGGCCACCAACCGCATCAACACGCCGGATGTGGCCGAAAGCGTGTTGGCCACCGGCCAGGCCGACATGGTGAGCATGGCGCGCCCGTTCCTGGCCGATCCCGAGTTTGTGAACAAGGCCGCAGCCGGCCGTGCGCAGGACATCAACACCTGCATTGCCTGCAACCAGGCCTGCCTGGACCACACCTTTGCCGGCAAGATCACCAGCTGCCTGGTCAATCCCCGTGCTTGCCACGAAACGATTTTGGTGCCGCTGCCGCTGTCCAGAAAGGAGCGTGTGGCGGTGGTGGGCGCCGGCCCGGCTGGTCTGGCCTTTGCCACCGAGGCCGCCCAGCGCGGGCTGGACGTGACGCTGTTTGATGCGCGCGCAGAGATCGGCGGCCAGTTCAACGTCGCCAAACAAATTCCGGGCAAGGAAGAGTTCCATGAGACCTTGCGCTACTTTGACCAGCGCCTGCAGCAAACGGGTGTGACGGTGAAGCTCGGCCAGCACGTGGCAGCCGATGATTTGGTGCAGCAGGGCTTCAAACAGGTGGTGCTGGCCACCGGCATCACGCCGCGCCTGCCGGACATCGCGGGCATTGATCACCCCGCGGTGCTGGGCTACCTGGATGTGTTGCAGGGCAAGCAGCCCGTGGGCAGGACGGTGGCCGTGATCGGCGCGGGCGGCATAGGCTTTGACGTGTCGGAGTACCTGCTGCACGAGGGCGAGAGCGCCAGCCTCAACAAAGCCAGGTTCTTTGCCGAATGGGGCATTGAAACTACCGGCGCCACGCGCGGCGGGCTCAAGCCAGCGCACATCGGCCATGTGCCGCGCCAGATCTACCTGCTGCAGCGCAAGGCCAGCAAGGTGGGTGACGGCCTGGGCAAGACCACCGGCTGGATCCACCGAACGGGTCTGAAGAACCGCGGCGTGCACATGCTGGCGGGCGTGCAGTACCGCAAGATCGACGATGCCGGGCTGCACATCACCATTGACGGTCAGGACAAGCTGCTGGCGGTGGACAACGTGATCATCTGCGCCGGGCAAGAACCCAACCGCGCCCTGCAGGCCGCGCTGGAAGCCCGGGGCGTGACCGTGCACCTTGTCGGCGGTGCCGACCAGGCCGCCGAGCTCGATGCCAAGCGCGCCATCAGGCAGGGCACCGAACTGGCGCTGCGCCTGGATGCCTGTGGAACTGCTAAAAATATAGCTAATGGCGCTTTACTAGAAAGCGCTAAAGGCCAAAAACATGGAAAAAATGCAATGCTGGATCTGACGACCTTGACTGTGGCGCTGGAGGATCACATCGCCACCGTGCGCCTGAACCGCCCCGAGAAAGCCAACGCCATGAACGCCGCCATGTGGCAGGAGATCCGCCGGGTCTTCCAGTGGGTGGATGAAACCCCAGAGGCGCGCGTGGCCGTGCTGCAGGCCGAGGGCAGGCTATTTTGCTCGGGCATTGACCTGCAGATGATGCTGGGCCTGGGGGCGCAGGTGGCCGACGACTGCGAGGGTCGCCAGCGCGAGAAGCTGCGCCGCGTCATCCTCGACCTGCAAGACACGCTCAGCAGCCTGGAGCGCTGCCGCAAGCCCGTGCTCGCCGCCATCCACGGCGACTGCATCGGCGGCGGCGTGGATCTGGTGGTCTGCGCCGACATGCGCTACGCCAGCAGCGATGCCAGCTTCTGCGTCAAGGAGATTGATATCGGCATGGTGGCCGACGTGGGCACGCTGCAGCGCCTGCCCAAGCTGGTGGGCCAGGGCATCACGCGCGAGCTGACCTACACCGGGCGCAAGCTGGGCGCGGCCGAGGCGCAGCAAATCGGCCTGGTGAACCGCGTGTTCGACAGCCGCGAGGCTTTGTACGCCGGTGTGCGCGAGATTGCCGCCAGCATCGCCGCCAAGTCGCCCCTGTCGATCCGCGGCAGCAAGGAGATGCTGAACTACGCACGCGACCACAGCGTGGCAGACGGCCTCAACTACGTCGCCACCTGGAACGCCGCCATGCTGCAAAGCGACGACCTGACGGCTGCGATGATGGCCGGCATGAGCAAACAGGCACCGCAGTTCAGGGATTGACGGCAGGCCGCAAACAAGAACGCCCCGCACACGGTGCGGGGCGTTCCTGAGCGGGGCAGCGAGGTCAGCCGCCGCGGCGCATGGCTTCGAAGAAATCCACGTTGGTCTTGGTTTCCTTCATCTTCTTGATCATCAGCTCCATGGACTCGATCTCGTCCATGTTGTACATGAACTGGCGCAGGATGCGGGTCTTCTGCAGGATTTCTGGCGCCAGCAGCAGCTCTTCGCGGCGCGTACCGCTCTTGGATAGCTCGATGGCCGGGAAAACGCGCTTCTCGTACAGGCGGCGGCTGAGGTGGATCTCGCTGTTGCCCGTGCCCTTGAACTCTTCAAAGATCACCTCGTCCATGCGGCTGCCGGTGTCCACCAGGGCCGTGGCGATGATGGTCAGGCTGCCGCCTTCTTCCACATTGCGCGCAGCGCCAAAGAAGCGCTTGGGGCGCTGCAGTGCGTTGGAATCGACACCGCCCGACAGCACCTTGCCACTGGAGGGCACGACGTTGTTGTAGGCGCGCGCCAGGCGGGTGATGGAGTCGAGCAGGATCACCACGTCCTTCTTCAGTTCAACCAGGCGCTTGGCGCGCTCGATCACCATCTCGGCCACATGCACGTGGCGCGCGGCGGGCTCGTCGAAGGTGGACGCAATGATCTCGCCGCGCACCGAGCGCTGCATCTCGGTCACTTCCTCGGGGCGCTCGTCCACCAGCAGCACCATCATGTGCACGTCGGGGTGGTTAGCCGTGATGGCGTGGGCAATGCTTTGCATCATCACCGTCTTGCCGCTCTTGGGCGGCGCCACGATCAGCGCGCGCTGGCCGCGGCCGATGGGGGCGATGATGTCGATGATGCGGCCGGTGATGTTCTCGTCGCCCTTGATGTCGCGCTCCAGGCGCATCTGCTCCTTGGGGAACAGCGGCGTCAGGTTCTCGAACATCACCTTGTGCTTGTTCTGCTCGGGCGGGCCGCCGTTGACGGAGTCGAGCTTGGTCAGCGCGAAGTAGCGCTCGCCGTCCTTGGGCGTGCGCACCTCGCCCTCGATCATGTCGCCGGTGTGCAGGTTGAAGCGGCGCACCTGGCTGGGGCTGATGTAGATGTCGTCGGTGCTGGCGGTGTAGCTGGTGTCGGGGCTGCGCAGAAAGCCGAAGCCGTCGGGCAGGATCTCCAGCACGCCGTCGGCAAACACCTGCTCGCCGGCCTTGGCGCGCTTCTTGATGATGGCGAACATCAGCTCCTGCTTGCGCATGCGGCCGCCGTTTTCGATTTCCAGGGCTTCGGCCTGCTTGAGGACCTCGGACACGTGCAGTGCCTTGAGTTCGTTAAGGTGCATGAAATGACTCCTGACGCGGAGTAGGTATGTCTTGTGACTGGAGGGGGTGAGGCTGCGTGCCGTGTGGGCCTTGGGTTGCCCTGGCGAGCCGGTGACCTGCAACTGGCCGCGGGTCGATGTGTGCGGCGAGACGGTCAGCGCGAATTATGACAGGAAAATTTTTGTGCTCTTGGCACGGCACCGGCCAGGCCCGCGCGGGGCTGGCCGGCGCAGGGTTCATCAGGCGAGTTGTTGGTCGATGAAAGCGGTGAGCTGAGCCTTGCTCATGGCGCCGACCTTGGTGGCGGCCAGCTGGCCATCCTTGAACAGCATCAGCGTGGGAATGCCGCGAATGCCGAACTTGGCGGGAATCTCGCGGTTCTCGTCGACGTTCATCTTGGCCACTTGCAGCTTGCCCTGGTAGGCACCGGCCACTTCGTCCAGGATGGGGGCGATCATCTTGCAAGGGCCGCACCATTCGGCCCAGTAGTCCACCAGCACGGGGGTGCTGGACTTGAGCACGTCGGCTTCAAAGCTGGCATCGGAGAGTTGCTTGATGAGGTCGCTGGCCATGGGCTTTCCTTCGGAGTCAATTGGGGGGAACAGAGGTTAAATTAAGGGCATTGTGACAGAAACCAATCCCCAGACTGTCGGCATGCCCGGCGCGCCAGATGCTATGACTGTAATAGCGAAAAACGATAGCAACACGCAGCAGCGGCTGTGGCAGCCTGCCGTGCAGGCGGTGCGTGCGCATCTGGCTGCCTGTGGCGCCCACCCGGCGCGCTGCGTGGTGTTGCTGCCCTATGCCCAGCTCATGGGCGAGGCCCAGCGCCAGTGGGCGCAACGGGTGCCTGACGGCTTTGCACCGCGTTTTGAGACCACGCGCAACTGGGCCCAGCGCCTGGCCACTTTCGCCCCCCAGGGCATGGACTATGCGCAAGACCAGGCGCGCGACCAATTTACCGCCGCTGCGCTGCTCGAGCGCGCAGGCCTGCGCGAGCAGCGCCAGATGTTGACCGCCCCCTTGCTTGATGCGGCTGGCCAGCTGGCTCCTGTGGCCGCTGCCGTGCCGCCCGCGCAGCGCAGCGCCTGGCTGGAACGGCAGCGCGCGGTGCTCATGCTGGCGGGCGAGGGCAGCCAGCTGCGCTTCGAAGCCGCTGTGGCACGCCTGGCGCTGGAATGGGTGGCGGCATCGCGCCATGCCACCGATGTGCTCTTCACCCCCGCCGTACGCGCCGCCGTCGATGCCATCGTGGTGCTGCAAGGCTTTCAGGGCGACGCTCTGGCCGATGCCTTGTGCGCTGCCTGGGGTGATGCCGCCCTGGTCTTGCCGCTCTGGCAGACGGGTTCAGTCCCTCTGCTCCCGCAAGAGGGCGGGGGCAAGGGCACGGGTGCGGCCCGTCCCTGCATCGCCCTGCACCCCGCGCAAGACGCCGAGGACGAAGCCCAGCACGCGGCCGCATGCGTCATCGCGCATGTGCAGGCCGGCCGCACCCCTGTGGCCCTGGTCAGCACCGACCGCGCCCTGGCGCGGCGCATTACGGCACTGCTGCAGGGTGCGGGCATCACACCCAAGGACGAGAACGGCTGGACGCTCTCCACCACCCGCGCCGCCGCGCAAGCCATGACACTGCTGCGCGCCTGTGCCTGGAGCGCCCGCAGCGACGCCGTGCTCGACTGGCTCAAGGCCGTGCCCGCTATTACAGAGCCGGCCCAGCGCGCGCTGGAGCAATGGCTGCGCCGCAATACCTTGCAAACCTGGGGCAGCGCCGTGCAGTGGCTCGTCAACCACCCCGAACACCCGAGCAACGTGGCGGCCAGCGTGGCGCACATTGAGGCCCTGCGCCAGCCGCTGGCCGATCCCCGTCCCCTGGCCGACTGGCTGGCAAGCCTTCGCCAGCAACTGCAGGCCAGCGGCCAATGGCAGACCTTGTTGCAAGACGACGCCGGCGAGCGCGTGCTGCTTGAACTGCATTTGCACGAAGGCTTGGACGGCGACCTGGCCGACTTCGAGGGCGCGGGCCGCAAACTGAGCTTGGCCGACTTCACCCACTGGGCCGACCAGGTGCTGGAGGCCACGCGCTTCAAACCCGACTGGGAGCAGGGCGAGCCCGCCGTCGTGCTGCTGCCCCTGCCGCAGCTGCTGGCGCGCCCCTTCGCTGCGCTGGTGCTGCCCGGCTGCGACGAAAAGCGCCTACAGGCCGCACCCGAGCCGCCGGGCCAATGGACGGCGGCGCAGCGTGAATCCCTGGGCCTGCCGACCCGCGTCAGCCTGGAGGCTGCCCAGCGCGCCGCCTGGGCCTGCGCCCTGCAAACTCCGCAGGTCGATCTGCTGTGGCGCGAGAGCGAGGGCGGCGAGGCGCTCCTGGCCAGCCCCCTGGTGCTGGCCCTGGGGCCGGCCGTTGCGGCTGCCGACACCCGCGCGCCGCGCGCGGTAACCCCCACCCCCGTGCCCCGCCCGCAGCCACAGGGTGACCCATTGCCGCTGCAGCGCCTATCGGCCACGGCCTACACCGACCTGCGCCAGTGCCCCTACCGCTTCTACGCCCAGCGCCTTTTGGGCCTGCAAGACCAGGACGAGCTGGAGGCCGAGATCGACAAGCGTGATTTCGGCACCTGGCTGCACGCCGTGTTGCAGCGTTTTCACCTGGCGTTGCTCGAATCCCCCACACAAGACGCGGCCCAACGCGCCGGGCTGATGGACGCGGCCGCCGATGCCGCGCGCGAGCAGCTGGGCCTGGCCAATAGCGACTTTCTGCCCTATGCCAGCGGCTGGCTCCAGCTGCGTGCCGGTTACCTGGCCTGGCTGGACAAGCACGAGGCCGGTGGCGCCACCTTCACGCAGGCCGAAGTCCAAGCCAGCCAGCGCCTGGATCTGGCCCAGGGCAGCCTGGAGCTGGTCGGCACGCTCGATCGCATTGACGAAATCACGGGCGCGGATGGCCGCAGCACCACCCTGGTGATCGACTACAAGACCGAGAGCAACAGCAAGACCGGCCAGCGCATCAAAGACGGCACGGAGGACGTTCAGCTGGCCTTCTATGCAGCCTTGCAGGCAGATGACGGCCAACCCCTGCGCGCGGCCTACGTCAACGTAGGCGAACGCGGCGAAACCAGGCCGTACGAGGCCCCTGGCGTGGCAGCCCTGCGAGACGCGCTGCTGGCGGGCATACGCCAGGACTTCGACCACATCGCCCTAGGGGCGCCGCTGCCCGCGCTGGGCGAGGGCAGCGTGTGCGACTGGTGCGCGGTGCGCGGCCTGTGCCGCAAGGATTTTTGGTAACGGAAGAACGGCTCAGTTTGCCAAGAAGCCGCCGCCGCCCGGCCTTGCCGGGGATGGCTTACTTCTTGGCGCTGCCGTCTTCCAGCTGCGCCAGCGCGGCATTGCCGCCCAGCGACAGCAGGCCGGCACGGGCGTACACGCCCAGCTTCTCGCGCGTGTCCGACAGATCCAGGTTGCGCATGGTCAGCTGGCCGATGCGGTCGAGTGGGCTGAACGGCGCGTCTTCCACCTTCTCCATCGACAGGCGCTCGGGCGCGTAGGTCAGGTTGGGCGATTCGGTGTTCAGTAGCGAGTAGTCGTTGCCGCGGCGCAGCTCCAGCGTCACCGTGCCGGTGATGGCGCGCGCCACCCAGCGCTGGGCGGTTTCGCGCAGCATGATGGCCTGGGGGTCGAACCAGCGGCCCTGGTACAGCAGGCGCCCGAGCTTCAAGCCGTTCAGGCGATACTGCTCGATCGTGTCCTCGTTGTGGATGCCGGTCACGAGGCGCTCGTAGGCGATGTGCAGCAGCGCCATGCCGGGGGCCTCGTAGATGCCGCGGCTCTTGGCCTCGATGATGCGGTTCTCGATCTGGTCGCTCATGCCCAGGCCGTGGCGCCCGCCGATGCGGTTGGCCTCCAGGAACAGCTCCACGGGATCGTCAATTTCACGGCCGTTGATCGCCACGGGCTGGCCTTCGTTGAAGGTGACGGACACCTCCTCGGCCGGAACATCGACCTCGGGTTTCCAGAACGCCACGCCCATGATGGGGTTGACGATGCGGATGCCGCTGTTCAGAAACTCCAGGTCTTTCGCCTCGTGCGTCGCGCCCAGCATGTTGCTGTCGGTGCTGTAGGCCTTCTCGGCGCTCATCTTGTAGCCAAAGCCCTCTTTGGTCATGAAGGCCGACATTTCGGCGCGCCCGCCCAGTTCGTCGATGAACTGCTGATCCAGCCAGGGCTTGTAGATCTTGAGCGCCGGGTTGGTGAGCAGGCCGTAGCGGTAGAAGCGCTCGATGTCGTTGCCCTTGAAGGTCGAGCCGTCGCCCCAGATGTTGACGTCGTCCTCCTTCATCGCGGCCACCAGCATGGTGCCGGTCACCGCGCGGCCCAGCGGCGTGGTGTTGAAGTAGGCGATGCCGCCTGTCGAGATGTGAAAGGCACCGGCCTGGATGGCGGCGATGCCCTCGTGCGCCAGCTGGGTGCGGCAGTCGATCAGGCGCGCGGCCTGGGCGCCGTACTCCATGGCCTTGCGCGGGATGGCGTCGTAGTCGTCCTCGTCGGGCTGGCCCAGGTTGGCGGTGTAGGCGTAGGGCAGGGCGCCCTTGTTCTTCATCCAGCGCAGCGCGGCGCTGGTGTCTAGGCCGCCGGAGAAGGCGATGCCGACCTTTTGGCCGACGGGCAGGGATTGCAGGATGGTTGCCATGGGGGGATCTCTCAAAAATGATAGCTGTTAGCGCTTTATAGATAAGCGCTACAGGCTAAAAATGCTTATGCGAAATGGCAGATGTAGTGATAAACCTGGTTCACACGGATGTCGAAGCTGGAGTTGGCCGGGATGCTGAACTTGTCGCCCGGGCCCGATGGGCTCCAGCTGTCGCTGCCGGCCAGCTTGTATTCGCACGCGCCGGCCACGCATTCCATGATCTCGGCGGCGCCGGTGTTGAAGGTGAGTGTGGCCTGCAGCACCACGCCCACCGATTTCTTCGTGCCGTCGGGCAAGGTCAGGCTGTGGCTCACGCATTTGCCGTCAAAGTACACGTTGGCCTGGGTGCTGACGGTGACGCCGGCAATCGTTTCGGTGGTCATGGTGGTGGCTGAAAGAGGGTGGACAAACCGGCAATTTTAGGCTGCCCGCGCATGCGGCCACGTCGGCAAGTCGCGCCGTGCGCTGAAAAAGGCCTTTCGCGGTTCCTGCAGCGACGCTGGCACCGGTGGTGCCCCCGCAAGGGGCGGGGCCATGGCTCGCCCGGGTCAGTAGTGGTAGCGCGGAGGCCGGTGGTAGGGGTGGTGGCCGTAGTAGGGCGGGCGGTACTGGTACTCATAGACGGCCGGTGGCGGCACCACATAGGCCGGCGGGCCGGGCGGCGTGGCAATGACCACGCCAGCGGGGCCATAGGCGGCGTTTCCGGTGTGCTGTGGCGCATAGCCGGGCGGCACCGCCGGCTGCACGGTCACAGGTATCCACTCGCCAGGGTCGGACTGGGTGCGCGTGGTGTAGCGGCGCCCGGCGTACTCGTAGATCACGTCGTAGCCGATCATGCGGTTGTCGTAATAGGTCTCGGTGGTGCAGCGCCGCACGTTCTGGTAGCCGGGCGGGCCGCTCTCGATCTGGTTGCCCAGCAGCGCGCCGCCAATCACGCCCAGGGCGGTCGCCGCCGCACGGCCGCCACCATTGCCGATGGCATTGCCTGCCGCGCCACCGGCAATGGCGCCCAGCACGGCGCCGCCGCCGGTTGTGGGGCGCCCGCCGCTGTAGATGGTTTCGTTGCCGCAGACCTGCTGCGGCACGGCGACCTGCTGGGTGACGGGGGTGGCCGACAGCACGCGGCCCATCTCCTGGGTGTGGGCGGTCGTGGCCGCACAGGACAGTACGGCCAGGGCAAAAATCTTGTTCATGGACTGGGGCCTTTCGATCAGCCTGTAACGCGCCAGGCCTGTCGGCAGTTTCACCCCCGCAGGCTGCTTCTGTATTGCGGCTGCGTAAAGCTGGCTATGCGTTGGAGCGCACGTCAGCCAGTTCGTTCCACACCTCGGCCTTGAAGCCCACGGTGACGCGGCCCGTGGGTGAGCCCTGCCATTCGACCACCGGGCGCTTGATCACCGAGGGGTGGGCCTGCATCAGCGCGGCGGCGCTGGCGGCGTCGATCACGCTGGCCTGCACGGCGGCATCGAGCTTGCGCCAGCTGGTGCCCTGGCGGTTGAGCAGCCTGTCCCAGCCCACGGCGGCCAGCCAGGCTGGCAGGTGATCGGCGGGCACGCCCTGCTTCTTGAAGTCGTGGAATTGGTAGGCCAGGCCTTGCTCGGTCAGCCAGGCGCGCGCCTTTTTGACCGTGTCGCAGTTGGGAATGCCGTAGAGGGTGATGGTGGTGGGGGTATTGGTGGGGATACTCATGGGCGCCGATCATCGCCCATGGCCGCCTGGGCGACAATTAGCGGTTCTATGCAAACCTATCCCCAGACACTGCAGGGCTGGCTCGAACATTGCGAGCAGCTGCACGCCAAGAACATCGACATGGGCCTGGACCGCGTGGGCGAGGTGGCGCGCCGGCTGGCGCTGCGCTTTGACTGCCCGGTGATCACCGTGGCCGGCACCAACGGCAAGGGCTCCACCTGCGCGCTGCTGGAGGCCGTGGCGTTGCAGGCGGGTTACCGCACGGGGGTGTATAGCTCGCCGCATCTGGTGCACTTCGAGGAACGCTGCCGTATTGGTGGCGAGAGCGTAGCGTCATCTGATTTGATAGCGCACTTCGAAGCAGTGGAGCGCGCCAGGGCCGAAAATGGAGCAGAGGTCTCGCTGACCTACTTTGAGTTCACCACCCTGGCCATTCTTCGCCTGATGAGCCAGTCGCGCCTGGACGTGGCCATTCTTGAAGTGGGCCTGGGCGGGCGGCTGGACGCCACCAACATCATCGACGCCGACTGCGCCGTCATCACCAGCGTGGACATCGACCATGTCGAGTTTCTTGGCCCCGACCGCGAATCGATTGGCCGCGAGAAGGCCGGCATCATGCGCGCCGGCCGCCCGGTGGTGGTCAGCGACCCGGTGCCGCCGCAAAGCGTGATCGACCATGCCCACGCGATAGGCGCCGACCTGTGGCGCTTTGGGCAGGACTTCAATTACTCCGGCGACAAGCAGCAATGGTCCTGGGCCGGGCGCGGGCGCCGCTATGCCGGGCTGGCTTATCCGGCGCTGCGCGGGGCCAATCAGCTCATCAACGCATCGGGCGCACTGGCGGCGCTGGAGGCGGTGCGCCAGCGCCTGCCGATCACAGCCCAGGCCGTGCGCCTGGGCCTGGCACGGGTTGAGCTGCCCGGGCGCTTCCAGGTGCTGCCGGGCCAGCCCGCGCTGGTGCTGGACGTGGCGCACAACCCGCATTCGGTGGCCGCGCTCACCGCGAATCTGGATGCCATGGGCTACTTTCCGACCACGCACGCCGTGTTTGGCGCCATGGCCGACAAAGACCTGGCACCCATGCTGCTCAAGATTGCCCCGCTGATCGACCGCTGGTATTTCACCAGCCTGCCCACGCCGCGCGCGGAAACGGCCGCCGGTCTGCAGCAAAAGTGGAACGCGCTGGAGATGGTGGCGGGCGGGCGCCGCCAGGTCGCCACCAGCATCCACGCCAGCCCCGAAGAGGCGCTGCGGGCGGCCGTCGAGGCGGCCGACCCCGCTGATAGAATCGTGGTCTTTGGCTCGTTCTACACGGTGGGCGGTGTGCTCAAAAACGGAGTGCCCCGTCTGCACGCCAAACATCTGGACGCCTAACCAGTCCAAACCCCATGGCATTTTTCAACTTTCGTTGGCCCGGTGGCGCTGAGCCGCAGGGCGACAACAACAAGGGCGGCCGGCGCTCGCGCGCAGCCGCCCAGGCCGAGAGCATCGACGACATGCGCCGCCGTGCGCGCCACCGCCTGATCGGCGCGGCCGTGCTGGTGCTGGCAGGCGTGGTGGGCTTCCCCCTGATTTTCGATAGCCAGCCGCGCCCCGTGGCGGTGGATGTGGCCATCGACATTCCCGACCGCAACAAGACCGCCCCGCTGGCGGTGCCGGGCAAGGGCGCCGTCGCGCCAGCGCCCCAGGCCGCACCGGAGCCGCCATCGGCCGGGCTCGATGACGGCGAAGAGGTCGTGACATCGACCGCCCGCAGCGCGCCCGTAGCACCCAGGCCCGAGCCCAAGGTGGAGCCCAAGCCTGAGCCAAAACCCGAACCCAAGCCCGTGCAGAAACCTGAGGCCAAGCCCGAGCCCAAGGTGGAGCACAAGCCCGAGCCCAAGCCCGAAGCCAAGCCGGCGCGCCAGGACGACGCAGCCCGTGCCCGTGCCTTGCTTGAAGGCCGCAGCCCGCAAGAGGCGCAGGCCGGCAGCGCGGCGGCAGCCGAGCAGGGCCGCTTCATCGTTCAGGTAGGCGCCTTTGCCGATGCCGACAAGGTGCGCGAGGTGCGCGGCAAGCTTGAACGCTCCGGCCTGAAGACCTATACCCAGGTGGTGGAAACCAAGGATGGCAAGCGTACGCGCGTGCGCCTGGGCCCGTTTGACAGCCGCGCCGAGGCCGACAAGGCCGTTGGCCGCGTCAAGGGCGCGGGCCTGTCGGCGTCGGTGCTGGCCTTGTAAAGCCGGCTGGCTCTGGATAGATGGCGATGGCAGCGCTCGATTGGGTGTTCGTGACCGTATTGGCCGCATCCCTGCTCATCGGGGCCTGGCGCGGCCTGGTGTTCGAGCTGTTGTCGCTGGCAGGCTGGGTGGTGGCTTTTTTTGCCGCCCAGTGGTTTGCCGATGCGGCCGGGGCCTGGCTGCCCATGGGCGAGGCGGATGCCGCATGGCGCCATGTGGCCGGTTTTGTGGTGGTGTTTGTCGCCGCGGTGTTTGCCTGCGGCCTGCTGGCCTGGCTGCTCAAGAAGCTGGTTGATGCCGTGGGCCTGCGGCCTGCGGATCGGGCGCTGGGGGCGCTGTTTGGCGTGCTGCGCGGCCTGGTGCTGTTGCTGGCCGTGGTGTTGATCGCCGGCTGGCTGCAGGTGCAAGATGCGCCCTGGTGGCAGCAGTCGCGATGGGCCCCCTGGCTGCAGGATGCGCTCAAAGGCATGCGGCCCGTGCTGCCCGAGGCGCTGGGGCGGCACCTGCCCTCGTAGCGGGCGCGCGACTGCCTGTGGCCTTAGAGATGCTTGTCGGCGGGGCTCTCCCGTCATTGAAAATGGAACGCGAACTATGTGTGGAATCGTCGGCGTGGTCAGTCAGGCCCCTGTCAATCAGCTGATCTATGACGCCTTGCTGCTGCTGCAGCACCGGGGGCAGGATGCTGCGGGCATCGTCACGCAGCAAGGGCGCAAGTTCTTCATGCACAAGGCCAAGGGCATGGTCAGGGATGTCTTTCGCACGCGCAATATGCGCGGCCTGCCGGGCACCGTGGGCCTGGGCCAGGTGCGCTACCCGACGGCCGGCAATGCCAGCAGCGAGGAGGAGGCGCAGCCGTTCTACGTGAATGCGCCGTTTGGCATCGTCATGGTGCACAACGGCAACCTGACCAACGCCAAGCAGCTGCGCCGCGAGCTGTTTGAGACCGATCACCGCCACACCAATACCGAGAGCGATTCCGAAGTGCTGCTCAACGTGCTGGCGCACGAGCTGGGGCGAGCCACCAGCGGCGCGTCGCTGACCGATGAAGACGTGTTTGCCGCGGTGCGCGCGGTGCACAAGCGCCTCAAGGGCTCGTATGCGGTGATCGCGCAGATCGCGGGCTACGGTCTGCTGGCCTTTCGCGACCCATTCGGTATCCGCCCGCTGTGCATGGGCAAGGGCGCCGACGGTACGCTGATGCTGGCCAGCGAGTCGGTGGCGCTGGAGGGCACGCTGCACCAGCTCGAGCGCGACGTGGCGCCCGGCGAGGCGGTATTTGTGCATCTGGACGGGCGCGTGCTGACGCGGCAATGCGCCGACAACCCGCACCTGAACCCCTGCGTGTTCGAGTACGTCTATCTGGCGCGCCCCGACTCGGTGATGGACGGCATCTCGGTCTATCAGGCGCGCCTGAACATGGGCGAGACGCTGGCCAAGCGCGTGATCTCCACCGTGCCACCGAGCGAGATCGACGCCATCATCCCCATCCCCGAATCCAGCCGGCCCAGCGCCATGCAGCTGGCGCAGCTGCTGGGCCTGCCCTACCGCGAAGGGTTCGTGAAGAACCGCTACGTGGGCCGCACCTTCATCATGCCGGGCCAGGGCGCGCGCAAGAAGTCGGTACGCCAGAAGCTCAACGCCATCGCCAGCGAGTTCAAGGGCCGGCGCGTGCTGCTGGTGGACGACTCCATCGTGCGCGGCACCACCTCCAAGGAGATCGTGCAGATGGCGCGCGATGCCGGCGCCGTCAAGGTCTATCTGGCCTCGGCCGCGCCGCCGGTGCGCCACCCCAACGTGTATGGCATCGACATGCCCACGCGCGCCGAGCTGGTGGCGCACGACCGCACGGTCGAAGAAGTCCGTCAGGTGATCGGCGCGGACGCGCTGATCTACCAGGAGGTGGACGCCATGAAGCAGGCCGTGGGCAAGGTCAACCCCAAGGTCGAGGGCTTCGAGGCCTCGTGCTTCGACGGCCTGTACATCACCGGCGACATCTCTGACGAGGAGGTGACGGCGCTCAACGAAGGGCGCGAGCGCGGTGGCGAGGAGGACGACGAAGACACGTCGCGCCTGTCGCTGCCCAATGCGCAGGAGACATGACCGGCGCATGATGCCGCCGTTATCTAAAAGATGAGCGCCTGGCGCACGGCAGTATTGGGTTTCAACAATAAAAACAGTTGAAACTGCCGTGTATCAAGCGCAAGCAGCTCCCATTTTTATAACAAGGATAACCACAGTGACCGAGAAATCCCTGCCCCCGGGCCTGCATCCGGACACTCTCGCCGTGCGCGAGGCCGTGGAGCGCAGCCAGTGGGGCGAGCACAGCGAAGCCCTGTACCTGACCAGCAGCTTCGTGCAACCCGACTGCGCCAGCGCAGCGCGCCGCTTTGCCAACGAGGAGCCGGGCTACACCTACAGCCGCACGAGCAATCCCACGGTCACCAGCTTCGAGCGCCGCCTGGCTGCCATGGAGGGCACCGAATGCGCCGTGGCCACCACCACCGGCATGGCCGCCATCCTGCTGTTGGCGTTGACCACGCTGAAGGCCGGCGATCATGTGGTCTGCTCGCAGTCCATGTTCGGCTCGACCATCAAGCTGCTGGGCACCGAGATGGCGCGCTTTGGCGTGGAGACCAGCTTCGTCGCGCAGACCGACGTGGCGGCCTGGAAGGCGGCGATCCGCCCCAACACGCGCCTGCTGTTCGCCGAGACGCCCACCAACCCGCTCACCGACCTGTGCGACATTGCCGCCCTGGCCGATCTGGCGCACGCCCATGGCGCGCTGCTGGCGGTGGACAACAGCTTCGCCTCGCCCGTGCTGCAGCAGCCGGCCCGCTTTGGCGCCGACCTGGTCGTGCACTCGGGCACCAAGCTCATCGACGGCCAGGGCCGCGTCATGGCCGGCGCCGTGTGCGGCACGGTGGCGCTGGTGGACAAGGTCATGGGCACCTTTTTGCGCAGCGGTGGGCTGAACCTGGCGCCATTCAACGCCTGGGTGGTGCTCAAAGGGCTGGAGACGCTGGCGCTGCGCGTCAAGGCGCAAAGCGCCGCCGCGCTGGATCTGGCCACCTGGCTGGAGCAGCAGCCCAAGGTGGCGCGCGTTTACTACCCCGGTTTGACAAGCCACCCGCAGCACGCGCTGGCCATGCGCCAGCAGAATGGCATGGGCGGCCCGGTGCTGGCCTTCGACGTGGTCGGGCAGGGCGCCGACGCACTGCGCGCCAACGCCTTCCATGTGGTGGACAGCACGCGGGTGTGCTCCATTACCGCCAACCTGGGCGACGTGAAGACCACCATCACCCACCCGGCCAGCACCTCGCACGGGCGGCTGAGCGAAGAGCAGCGCCAGGCAGCCGGCGTAGGCCAGGGGTTGATCCGCATCTCGGTCGGCCTGGAACATCTCGACGATATCAAGGCCGACCTTCTGCGCGGCCTGGACACTCTGGCATGACACAAGCAAAAGTACGCACGCGTTTCGCCCCGTCTCCGACGGGCTTCATCCACCTGGGCAATATCCGCTCGGCTCTCTACCCCTGGGCCTTTGCGCGCGCTACGGGCGGCGACTTCATTCTGCGCATCGAAGACACGGATCTGGAGCGTTCCACCCAGGCCAGCGTCGATGTCATCTTGGAAGGCATGGCCTGGTTGCGGCTGGATCACGACGAAGGCCCGTATTACCAGATGCAGCGCATGGCGCGCTACAAGGAGGTGCTGGCCCGGCTGCAGCAGAACGGCCATGTCTATCCCTGCTACATGAGCGTGGCCGAGCTTGACGCCCTGCGCGAGCGCCAGATGGCCGCCAAGGAAAAGCCGCGCTACGACGGTACCTGGCGCCCCGAGCCCGGCAAGCTGCTGCCACCCGTGCCCGAGGGTGTGCAGCCGGTGCTGCGCTTCAAGACACCGAAGGATGGCGTGGTCGGCTGGGACGACAAGTGCAAGGGCCGCATCGAGTTCCAGAACAGCGAACTCGACGACCTGGTCATCGCCCGTCCGGACGGCACGCCCACCTACAACTTCTGCGTCTGTGTCGATGACATGGACATGCAGATCACCCATGTGATCCGCGGCGACGACCATGTGAACAACACGCCGCGCCAGATCCACATCTTCGAGGCGCTGGGCGCCCCCATCCCGGTGTTCGCCCACCTGCCCACCGTCTTGAACGAGCAGGGCGAAAAGATGAGCAAGAGGAATGGCGCCAAGGCCGTCACGCAATACCGCGATGAAGGCTACCTGCCCGACGCCATGGTCAACTACCTGGCGCGCCTGGGCTGGAGCCACGGCGACGACGAAATCTTCAGCCGTGCCCAGTTCCTGGAGTGGTTCAACCTCGATCACCTGGGCAAGAGCGCCGGCCAGTTTGACGAGGCCAAGCTGCGCTGGGTCAATGCCCAGCACCTGAAGGCGCTGGATGACGCCGAGCTTGCCGGCCTGGTGGCGCCCTTTGCCGAGAAGCAGGGCGTGGCCCCCGCCGCGCTGGACGAGCGCCTGCCACGCATCTGTGCACTGTTCAAGGATCGGTGTGACACGCTGGTGGATCTGGCGCGCTGGGTGCGCGTGTTCTATCTGGACGGCGTGGAGCGCAACGCCGACGACTACGCCCAACATGTCACCCCCGAAGCCGCGCCGCTGCTGGACGCCTTTGCCGCGGTCATCGCCACGGTGGAGTGGAGCAAGGAAGCGATCGCCGCCGCCATCAAGCAACTGCTCAAAGAGCGGGGGGCCAAAATGCCGCAACTGGCCATGCCCGTGCGCGTGCTGACCGTGGGCACGGCCCACACCCCATCGGTGGACGCGGTGCTGGAATTGTTGGGGCGCGAAAAAATCCTTGCGCGTTTGAAAACCCATTGAAAACCTGTCTATAATTCAAGGCTCAGCAGATGACAGTCGCAAGACTGAAATCTGAGTGGGGGTATAGCTCAGCTGGGAGAGCGCTTGCATGGCATGCAAGAGGTCATCGGTTCGATCCCGTTTACCTCCACCACACTGAATCTAGGTTTTGACCCTATCGTCTAGAGGCCTAGGACATCACCCTTTCACGGTG
>JADHED010000872.1_pt1 | contig 29711 bp, 20 predicted proteins | sample 8952041 | NCBI WGS metagenome assembly JADHED01 (sample SAMN16124423, study PRJNA663239) | bioreactor sludge metagenome | isolation source: sludge (control) | place: India:Bengaluru | collected 2018-09-08
AAAACCGGACAGATCTCGCGCTACAAACTCCGGACAGATCTCGCGCTTACTACAGTCCGGGGACGTGACCTTGGAGTGCGATGCGAAACGCTCAAAACTGACCCCGCCAATCCGATCAACAAGATCCGAACGGGCGGTATTGAGGTTCAGTCAAGGTCGCTGGCGCAAAGTCCACCGGGCGGTTGGCGTGAAGCTGATCGCAGCAGAACAACGGCATCGACAAAATGTCAGCCGCCGCGGGAATACTGCGCCCGCGGCGGCGGTAGAGTTGGGTGAATAAAAGAGCTTACTGACCGACGGTGTATTCAATCCGCCGGTTCTGGTACCTTCCCTCGGCGGTTTCGTTGCTGGCTTTCGGCATGGTGCTGCCATAGCCCTTCGCCGTCAGCATCGACGGAGCGACGCCCTCCTCGATGAGCACTATCCGAACGGCCTCAGCCCGCGCCTGCGACAGTTGCATGTTGGCGGCGGCATCGCCGGTGCTGTCGGTGTGGCCACCGATTTCGATGACGGTATTGGGCGGCAGTTGCTTCATCACCGACGCCGCTTCTTTCAGCACCGCCCGGCTGTAGCTCGGGACCTCGGCCTTGCCGGTCGCAAAGTTGATGACGGTGGCATTGAGGGCACCGATGACGTCCTGGGCGCCGAAGCCGGCCTTGAGGCCGCGGATCTGCGCCAGCGCCTTGGTGTTAGCGTCCTCTTCCAGCGCGGCCAGCGAGAAGCCGGAACCGAAGACTCCCTTCAGCGCCTCAAGAATGCGATCGCGATCGACGTCGGGAATCAGGCCGCCGACGTTGATCGAAGACCCACCGAACAGAGCGCTAAGGCCGGGGATCTTGAAATTTTCGATCGCCGCCTTGAGTTTGTCGAGCCAGGTCGCGGCCTCGGCATTGGGATCGACTTTGATCTCCCCGAAAACATTACCAGCGCCGAACACGCCCTTCAGGGTATCGATGATCGACGTCCGGCTCGCTTCATCCTTCACGACGCCCGAATAGGTGACGTAGTTGTCGCCGTGGTAGTTCACGCCCAGTCGCGGCTGCACCTTCGTTGCCGGCTGCACGGCGGGGGCCGGCGTCGTCGGCTGCACGACAGCCGGTGCGGGCGCCTGGACGGCCACCTTCTCCTCCTTCCCCGACAACAGCGACCAGAGGAGGCCACCGATGATAAGCAGTGGGATCAGCCACAACAGCCACTTCGGGAGCCCGCCCCCTGCGGCTGGCGGCGGCGGCGCAGCGGCCCGGCGAACGGGTTCGGCAGCCGGCGCTCGCAAGGTCGAGTCGATAAAGCCTTGCCAGGCCGGCGGAACCGAGGTCGGGACCCTGCCATCGGGAGAGAGCATGCCGATCAGCTTCGGAACGACGAAGCCCAAGGCCGGCGTCACAACGCTCGACCCGAGGCCGAGCTTGCTCATCAGGCCTTCGAGCCAACTCTTGCCGAAGACCGCCTCGACTTGCTGCGCCGGCATCGGTTGAGGGTCCTTGCTTCCCACCATACTGGAAAGCAAACCTTCGAGCCCTGCGGCCTTGAAGCGATCAAAGAACCCGCTGAGGCCGCCGCGGTCGGAGGCCATGAATTGCAGCACCTGGGCAACAAGCGGACCCGCTTTGTTCCCGAGACCGAACTTACTCGCAATCTCATTGATCAAGGTATCGAATATCGCCACGATGATGTCCTCCCTCCGAGAGAGCTAAGCCCCAAATGGGCGGATGCTGCCTTGAGCGCCCCGGTTAATCCCGCAAGCCGCGAAGCGCCCGTCGCACGACCTTAGGCCAATGCCGCCTTGATGCTGTCGATGGCCGCGACCTCTTCCGGGCTCACTTGCGTTCCCCCAAAACCGAGAAAGCCGCCCTCGTACGCCGCCTTGGAGACGTTATCGGCGATCGAAAGCACCCATGTTCGGAAGGCTACGGCCTCCTCCGGTGTTGCTTTCCTGGCCAAGACCTCGGAGGCCGCCCTGCACTTCTCGGACACGGCCGCCTTGAACTTTTCGATTCCGAGTCCCTGGTAGGGATTGTCGGCGAATGTTTCCGCCGTCGACTTCTCGCCGCCCTTCAGGCGCGCGTTGACGATAGCCTGAATCAACTCGACGTTTGGAAACTCTTTGCCGCCTTCGAGAGTACTCCTGGTGAGGGAGATCGCCTCCTTCATCGTGCCGAGACCGCTCTTTGCCGACATCATGACGGCAAGGCCCGCAAGGGTGGGCACGTCCAGTAACAGCTGCCATTCTTCGGCGTTGTATTCGCTCTTGGTGGTCACTGTCCCTTCTCCTTATCTGGAATTGGACCGGCTCCAGTGCGAAATCACGCCCAATCAGGGAATCCTATCTTACATTGAACGTCAAGAAATTTCGCCTCGGTCTCCTTCTTTGTCCACACAAGAACCGCCTGACATCATTTTGCCATCATAATGTCCCAAACTCATCACGCCCATCCTGTTCAGGATTCGATGAAGGCGAAGAGTGGGCTCAATACCTGGGTTGACCAAGCGTCAACTGCTCCGGAAGAGCCGAGGCACGGCGTGGTCTTAGTTTTTGAGACCGCGGATCTGATGACCCCGCCACGAAGTCGATCGAACGCTATTGCACCGCGCTCTTCGGGCCGCGCAGCGGGCGCATGCGCTGGAGATAAGCCGGCGCAACTCGGGGATGCATGAGGCGCAGTTGACAAGTGGTCTCAAAATCCGAGGCCACTTCTGATCTCCGGCTGCAGCAGCAAAGGGAAAGGCCGCTCCCACCCAGAACTGGCGCGGAGCGGACCTCGAGTATTTTGCATATGACCAAACCGTCTAAAATCATGCCCGCTTGATTGCGTCGCCTGTTGGCCATTCTACGCGAGCTGCCAAGAGCGATAAACACAAACCGCCGGGGGTTTTGCTCGCGGCGGAATCCTGATAGAATAATGCCGCAAAATAAAAAGGCCGTCCGGGTCTCGATCGATCGGGCCGACGATAAGGATCTAGTGCACTGACACAAACAGAGCGTTCATTCTGTTTGTGCCGAAAGTGCACGCGATTCAATATGGTGTGCAGCGACAACCTTGCTCGGGCGTGAATCGCCCAATTGGGTCGCTGCATTAGCGGGGAGGAATGTCATGCGCCGTATTTGCGCCGTAGCGATGATTGTGCTCGGGCTTGCGCTCGCAGCTTCGCCACTTCCTTATGCCCAGGAATCCAAGGCAGCGAGCGGTCAAGTGGACCGGTCCACGTTGCCGATACCGCCGGCGCCTTTCCAAGGCAAGATCGAGCGCACGGCTAAGGACTCGACACCCGATTTTCCGAAGGGTGTCGCGGCGCCTGAGGGCGCTCCAAATGTATTGCTGATCTTGACGGACGATGTTGGCTTCGGCGCCAGCAGCACGTTCGGTGGGCCGGTTCAGACGCCCACCATGCAGCAGCTCGCGGACAACGGGCTGCGCTACAACATGTTCCACACCACGGCACTCTGCTCGCCGACCCGCGCCGCGCTTATCACCGGGCGCAACCACCATTCGGTCGCCAGCGGCGTGATTACCGAATTTGCGACGGGGTACCCGGGCTACAACTCGCTGGTCCCGGCGAGCGCTGGATCCGTTGGCGCGGTGCTTAAGGAGAACGGCTACAACACATCCTGGTTCGGCAAGATGCACAACGTGCCGGACTGGATGTCAAGCCAGGCCGGGCCGTTCGACCTGTGGCCGAGCGGTTTGGGCTTCGAATATTTCTATGGCTTCCTCGGTGGCGACTCCGACCAATGGCATCCCGCCTTGTATGAGAACACGATGCCGATCGAGCCGTACCTCGGCAAGCCGGACTACATCCTCGATCATGATCTCGCAGACAAGGCGATCGCCTGGATGCGCATGCAGCACGCGCTGGCACCAAACAAGCCCTGGCTGCTGTACTACGCGACCGGGACCGCGCACGCGCCGCATCAGGCGCCGAAGGAGTGGATTGCGAAGTACAAGGGCCAGTTCGACCAGGGCTGGGACAAGGCTCGCGAGGAGACTCTCGCCCGCCAGATCAAGCTCGGGATCGTCCCGCCGAATACGCGGCTGACCGCGCGGCCGGAGCAAATTCCGGCCTGGGATACGCTGTCGGCGGACCAGAAGCGTCTGTATGCACGAATGATGGAGGTCTACGCCGGCGCGCTCTCCTACGCCGACAATCAGATCGGGCGCCTGCTCAGTGCCGTCAAGGACTCCGGCCAGCTCGACAACACGCTGGTCATTTTCATCATGGGTGACAACGGCGCCAGCGCCGAAGGCAGCCAGCAGGGCACGACCAACGAGGTCGCGACAGCGGGCAATGGCGTCAAGGAGAGTCTCCCCTTCCTGCTCTCGATGATCGACAAACTGGGTGGTCCTCTCGCCTACAATCACTATCCGGTCGGCTGGGCGCACGCGATGGACGCGCCGATGCAGTGGACGAAGCAGGTCGCGTCGCACTTCGGCGGCACCCGCAACGGTCTGGTCATCTCGTGGCCGGCGCACATCAAAGATAGGGGCGGCCTGCGGTCGCAGTTCGCCCACGTGATCGATATCGTGCCAACCATCTATGAAGCCGCCGGCATCACGCCGCCGACGATCATGGACGGCACGGAACAGATGCCGCTGGATGGCACCAGCCTCGTCTACACCTTCGGCGACGCCAAGGCCGCCACACGTCACACCACCCAATATTTCGAGCTGGTCGGCAATCGCGGCATCTACAAGGACGGGTGGATGGCCAACACCACCCCGCTCCGGCTGCCCTGGGTGACGATTGGTGAAGAACCCAACCCCGACGACTTCAAGTGGGAGCTTTACAACATCAGTGAGGATTTCAGTCAGGCCAACAACCTGGCTGCGAAAAATCCTGAGAAGCTCAAGGAACTGCAGGACGCCTTCGACGTCGAGGCAAAGAAGTACAACGTCTATCCGCTCGACTCGAGCTTCGCCTCGCGCGCAGATCCGGCCATCCGGCCGAGCCTGACGCGTGGCCGCGCGGAGTTCACGTATTATCCCGGCATGATCCGCATCCCGGAAGGCTCAGCGCCCGACTTCAAGAACAAGTCGTGGACTGCGGCGGCCGAGGTCACCGTTCCAAAGGGAGGCGCGAGTGGTGTCCTGGCGACGATCGGCGGGCGGTTCGGTGGCTGGGCGCTGATGCTGAAGGACAGCAAGCCGGTGTTTGTCTACGCGCTGTCGAACCAGCCGGAGCACAAGTTCCGTATCGCCGCCAATGAGGCTCTCCCGCCCGGCGGTCACGTCGTGCGGGTCAAGTTCGACTATGACGGCGGAGGCCTCGGCAAGGGCGCGACCGCCACGCTGCTAGTGGACGAAAAACAGGTCGCCCAGGGCAAAATCCCGCAAACGATCGGCGTTCGTTTCTCCCTCGATGAAACGTTCGATGTCGGCGAGGACACCGGTACGCCGGTCAGCGAGGACTACGCAGGCGCCATGCCCTATGCATTCTCCGGCACGCTCAAGCGCTTCGCCGTGGTTCTCGAACCGGATAACCTGAGCGACGAGGAAAAGGCACGTCTGCGCAATGAGCTCGCGAAGGCGCTCATGGCGGTGCAGTAAGGATTAGCAGTAAGGATTCGGGGCGCCAACCGCGTACGAGAGGGGATCCGGGCTGCGATTGCGCCGCGTCGTTCAGGCTGCGTGGAGGGCGTTTTCGCTGGCGATGAGCCGGCGCAACTCCGGGATGCATGAACCGCAGTTGGTGCCGGCCTGCAGGGCGGCACCGATGGCCTCGACCGAATGACAGCCGTCGGCAACGATCGCTTCTGTGATCCGATTGCGCCCGACCGCGAAGCAGGCGCAGATGATCGGCCCCTGATCGGCGATCCCGTCGCTCGCCCGGCCGGCGAGGAGGCCGCGTCGCTGCGCCTCCTCGGTCACCGGCTGGCCGATCAGGCGGGAAAGCCAGTTCCAGGCCGGAAGCTGCCCGTGCTCGCCGACAAACAGACAGCCGGCGAGACGATCATCGCAAAGATAGGCAGCACGGTAGCAGGGCGATTGCGGATCGGAGAGCTGGAGGAGCCGCCCCTCGTCGGCACGGAACAGCCGCGCCGCCCAGGCGCCCCACGACGGCTCCGGCTCCCCCTCTAGTGCGATCCGGTAGAGCCAGCCGGTCTGCAGGCTGACGCGGACCCAGTACGGCGTGCTGAGCGGCAGGAGGTCGTGCGACAGGATGAAACCTTCGAGCGGGTAGGCGCAGGCCGCAATGGTGCACGCGGTTGCCTTGCTGTCTGGCTGACCCGAAATCGGATCGGCCGCGCCGTGCACCAGTGCGCCGATGCGGCCGTCGCTGGCGTTTTCGGCGCTCCAGTGGATAGGCGCAAAGACGCTGCCCTGGCGCTGCCCGCCGTTGACGATGACCCGCAGGACCGCCTCGCCATGGGCGGAGCGGACGCGGGCCAGGCGGCCGTCGGCGATGCCAAAGCGGGCGGCATCGACCGGATGGATCTCGACGAAGGGTTCCAGAAGATGCTGGGCGAGGCGCGGGCTCTTGCCGGTTCGCGTCATCGTGTGCCACTGGTCGCGTACGCGGCCCGTGTTCAGGCGGAGCGGAAACGCCGGGTCGGCGTCGCCGGCCGGCTCTGGCGGGGCGCCCACCGGTACGAACCGCCCGCGGCCGTTGGCTGTGAGAAAGCCGCCCGAAGCGAACAGGCGGGATCGTTCCGGCGACAACGGATGAGCGCGTTGCGGCCACTGGAAAGGCGGCAGCGAGTCGTACTGTTCGTTCGTAAGCGCGGCCAATCCGCCCAGGTCGAAGGCGCGGCTGCCGTCATTCTCGAAGGCGGACAGAGCCGCGTGCTCGGCAAAGATCTCGGCCGCCGTTTCGTATGCGAAGGCGTCGCCATGGCCGAGGCGGCGTGCCACTTGGCAGACGATCCACCAATCCGGTTGCGCCTCGCCCGGCGGCGGCAGGAACGGGCGCTGGCGGCTGATCCGGCGCTCGGAATTCGTTACCGTCCCTTCCTTCTCGCCCCATCCGCAGGCGGGCAGTCGGATCGGCGCACGCACCACCGTATCGGCGCCGACGACGTTGTCGGAGACGACGAACAGCTCCAGGCGGTCAAGGCCGGCGCGGATGGCATCGGCGCGCGGCAGGCTGACCACCGGGTTGGTGGCGATCACCCACAGCGCCTTGATCTGCCCGCAGGCCACCGCCTCGAACATGTCGACCGCCTTCAACCCCTCGCGGGTCGCCATGCGTGGCGCCCGCCAGAAGCGGCGCAACCGGTCGACGGCGGCCGGCTCGAAGCCCATGTGGGCAGCCAGTTGATTGGCAAGGCCGCCGACCTCGCGACCGCCCATGGCATTTGGCTGGCCGGTCAGCGACAGCGGCCCCATGCCGGGATGGCCGATCCGCCCCGTGGCGAGATGGCAGTTGATGATTGCGTTGACCTTGTCGGTTCCGGCGACCGACTGGTTGACGCCTTGCGAGTAGCAGGTCACCACCCGGTCGGTCGCGGCGAACCAGGTAAAGAACTGTTCGACGGCATCGGTCGGCAGGCCGCAGGCGCGCGCCGTCGCCGCGGCGTCGGGGGCCAGCGATTGCGCCATCACCAACGCGTCGGCGAAGCCTTCGGTATACGCACGGACATATTGGTGATCGATCCGCCTCCGGCGTGCGAGCTCGACCAGCAGGCCGTTGAACAGAAGGGCATCGGTGCCGCCGGCGAGCGACAGCTGCAGGTCGGCCTCCTCGCCGGTCGCCGTACAGCGGGGATCGATATTGACGATCCGCGCCCCGCGCGTCGAACGGTTGCGGACCATCCGCTGAAACAGGACCGGATGGCACCAGGCAGCGTTGGAGCCGACGAGGACGATCAGGTCAGCTTCGTCCAGATCATCGTAGCAGCCCGGCACGACGTCCTCGCCGAACGCCCGCTTGTGACCGGCGACCGAGGATGCCATGCACAGGCGCGAGTTCGTATCGATGTTGGCTGAGCCGATGAAGCCTTTCATCAGCTTATTGGCGACGTAATAGTCCTCCGTCAGCAACTGGCCCGAGACGTAGAAGGCAACGGCATCGGGGCCGTGGCGGTCGATCACCCGGGCAAAGCCGCCGGCTACGGCGTCCAGCGCCTCGTCCCAGCCGACGCGTGCATCGCCGATCATCGGATAGAGCAGGCGGTCGTCGAGGCTCAGCGTTTCGCCCAGCGCCGAGCCCTTGGAGCACAGCCGGCCGAAGTTGGCGGGATGGTTGGGATCACCGCGTACCTTCCAGCCGCCGCTCCCGTCCGCTTCCGGCAGGACGCCGCAGCCGACGCCACAGTAGGGACAGGTCGTGCGTAGCGGCGGTCTGCCCGCACCATCCATCAGTAGACGTCCTTGCGATAGCGTCCCGCAGCGGTGAGGGCAGCGATGTAGGCGCGCGCGGCCTCATCGGTCATGCCGCCGTGCACGGCAGCGACCTGGTGCAGCGCCCGGTCGACGTCTGGTGCCATCCGCTTCGCATCGCCGCAGACGTAGAACCAGGCACCGTCTTCAAGCCAGCGGTAGAGTTCAGCGCCTTCCTCGACCATCCGGTCCTGAACGTAGACCTTGGCCTCCTGGTCGCGTGAGAAGGCGGTCGAGAGCCGCGTCAGCGTGCCGGCGGCGGTGAGTTCCGCAAGCTCGTCCTCGTAGAAGAAGTCGCAGTCCCGCCGCTGGTGACCGAAAAACAGCCACGCACGGCCGGATGCGCCGGTCGCTCGCCGCTCGTGCAGGAAGGAGCGGAAGGGCGCCACGCCGGTGCCCGGCCCGACCATGATGATCGGCGTCGCCGGATCGGCGGGCAGGGTAAACCCGTGCGAGGCCTGAATGTACACGGGAACCCGGTCGCTCGGCGCCAGCCGGTCGGCAAGGAAGGTCGAGGCAACTCCCTTGCGCAGGCGCGCGCCGGAGCGCCAACGGACGATATCGACGGTGAGATGCAGCTTGCCCGGTGTCGCCCTTGGGCTGGACGAGATCGAGTAGAGCCGCGGCTGCAGCGGCTCGAGTGCGCCAACCAGCGCCTTCGGCGTGGGCTTGAGGGCCGGAAACTTCTCCAGCGCCGCCAGCACGTCGAGGCTGTCGAGATCGCCGTCGGTGTCCGTGCCTTCGGCCATGGCGCTGAGCTTGGCACGTTCGCCAGCTTCGCTCGAAAGGGTTGCGAGGAGCTCGAACAGCGCATCGGGGGCCGGCCACAGCGCCAGGGTCTCGATCAGTGCATCGCGCAAGCTGCGGCTGTGGCCGTTGCCGTCGCCAATCTCCGCATCGGCGGCGCATCCGAGGTGTTCGATGATGGCATCGGCCAGTTCGGGATCGTTGCGCGGGACGATGCCGAAACTGTCGCCTGGCTGGTAGTCGAGGCCGGTCTCGGCAAGATCGAATTCAACATGGCGGGTTTCCTTCTCTGATCCCGCCTTGTTGAGCAGCCGAGTGCCGAGAAACGTAGCCAGCACCGGCTTCTCCCGCGACCGTCCCGGCGCCGCTGCGGCCGGTTTTGCCGCCACCGCCGTGCCGTTGGCGGGGGGCGTGGCGGCCGGGGCGTCGGCCCCCAACTCCGCATGCAGCGACTTCAGCATGCGCGCCGTCGGCTTGCCGCCGGGCACGCACAGGTTCAGGCGCTCCTCCTTCTTGAGGAACAGGGCATTGGCGTAATCTTCGCAGTTGTAGCCGCACTGGCCGCAATCCTGCTGAGCCATCGCTGCCATCATTCGGCGCCGCAACGGGCGCCCTTCCGCAAGCGTCATCCGCTCGGCCATCGGTATTGTCTGGTCGTGCCATGGCGCTGCGCCATCATCGCCGTCGGCGAGCGGGTCGGCGGCAGCGGCTGGCGTGGCCACGCTCTGGGGCGTGGCGGCGGTGACGAGTTCCGTCGGTCCGTCGAAGCTGAGCAGCCCGGCGAAAAAGCCGTTCAGCCAGGCCCGCTGCTCTGGCGTGAACGGCGCGTTATCCGGAAGCAGGGGAGCCAACATCACCGTCTCTCCGAATCGACAAGTTCTTGAAAGTGCTGGATATCAAAGCGCGTGCTGAACTGCTGGAAGGTCTCTGCGGGATTGGCGCGCTGAGCCAGGTAGACGCGCAGCATGCGCTCGATCAGTTCCGGAACATCCTCCGCCTTGACGTCGCGGCGAAACTCCCGTCCCAGCGCGGCGTCGCTGGCGTAGCCGCCGCCGATGAAGACGTGATAGCCCTCAACCGTCTCTTCGCCGTCCTCGTCGAGCGCCACCCGCGCGCCGAGGAGGCCGATGTCGCCGATGTAATGCTGGGCACACGAGTTGTGGCAGCCGGTCAGATGGATGTTGATCGGCGTACCCAGCGCGAGGCAGCCATCGATATGATCGGCGATCGCCTGCGCGTGGTGCTTGGTATCGGATGCGGCGAACCGGCAGCCGGCATTGCCGGTGCAGGCGACAAGGCCGGCACGGACGCTGGATGCCCGCCAGTCGAGCCCCGCCGCTTCGATCGCCGCCTGGGCTTCGGCGATGAGCGCGTCCGGAATGCCGGACAGCAGCAGGTTCTGCCACACCGTCAGCCGAATATCGCCATCGCCGAGGCTCACAGCGATATCGGCGATCGCGCGCATCTGGGCGGTAGTCACCCGGCCTACCGGCAGCACGACGCCGATGTACGAAAGACCGTCCTGCGCCTGGGCATGGACGCCGATGTGGCCGAGCCGGTCGACCGGCGGCCGCGGCGCGCAGGCGTCAAGCGGGAGCCGCAAGAGGGTACGGCCGAGCCGGGCCTCGACCTCGCCCATGAATTTCTCGAACCCCCAGGCATCGAGCAGGTACTTCAGGCGTGCCTTGGTGCGGTTGGTCCGGTCGCCATGGTCGATGAATACGCGCACGATCGCGTCGGCAACCTCCGTGCACTCGCCGGGGCGAAGCACGATGCCGGTATCGCGGGCAAGGTCACGGTGGCCGGTGATGCCCCCCAGGGCCAGCCGGAACCAGACGCCGGGCTCGACGGCGGTGCTGGCGCCGGCAGGGACGCGGACCGCCTGGAAGCCGATGTCGTTGGTTTCCTCCAGCACGGCGAGCCGGCCGCCGCCGTCGAAGGCGACGTTGAATTTGCGGGGCAGGCCGTAAAGCGAGCGGTCGTTGAGGATGTGATGGTGCCATTCGCTCGCCAGGGCACGGGTGTCGATCAGCTCAACCGGATCGATCCCGGCGAGCGGACTGCCGGTGACGTTGCGAATGTTGTCGGCGCCCGATCCTCTCGGCGTCAATCCGAGCGCCTGCAGCGTTTCGATAACTTCGATGCCGTGAGCGGCATCGATTTCGCGGATCTGCAGGTTGGCGCGCGTGGTGACATCAGCATAGCCGCCACCGCAACGCTCGGCAAGGTCGGCGACGCCGCGGAACTGCCACGCCGAGAGGATGCCGTTCGGGATGCGCATCCGGCACATGAAGGCGTTCTGCGCCGGCGCCACATAGAAGAGCCCGTGGAACTTCCAGCGAAACACATCGACGCCCTTGGGGAAGGCCTCTTCGCGCGCGGCGCGTTTCATCCGCGCGTACATGTCGAAAGGGTGCTCTTCGCGCTTCGCCGTCTCTTCGGCAACCAGTTTGCCGCCGCCAGCGAGCACGCGGTCTTGTGCCTTTATGTGCACCGCATCCGGGCCGGTGGCGGCAGCGGAATCCGGCGCCGGCGAGGGTCCCGCGGTCTGCGTCGGGTCGGCCGCGCCAGCGATCGGTGGCAACCGCTTGGACACCCGGGACGCCTGGATGCCGCTGACGTAGCCTTCCAGATAGCGCTTCTGCTCGGGCGTGAAATCCTGGCTATTCGTCATCTCGGTCCTTCACGCCGCGGAGCCGACAAAATCGCGGCCAAAGATGAGATCGCCACGCATGCGATCGATGGCCGTGCCGGCTCGGATCATTTCGAGATACCAAAGGCCGTCGGCGGTATCGCCGAACAGCACCACCCCGGCCAGCTGCTGGGAGCCGCCGATCCGGCGGATGACCAGCTTCTTGTAGGTCGAACGGCCCGGGTCGCTGAGGATGATCTCCTCGCAGCCTTCGCCGCCGAGGAAGTCGCCCGCCGAGAACACCGGCACGCCGGAGACCTTCAGGTTGGTGGCAAGTACAGTCCCGTTGTAGCCGGCTTCCTCCTCCAACAGGACCTGCGCCAGCACCCGCGCTTGGGCATAGGCGGGCTCGACCAGGCCGTAGCACTGGCCGCGGTGTTCGGCGCACTCACCGATGGCGAAGATGCCGGGCGCCGAGGTGGCGAGCGTGTCATCGACGATGATGCCGCGGTTGCAGGCGAGGCCGGCTTCGCGCGCGAGTTCGGCCTCCGGGCGGATGCCGATGGCGAAGACAACAAGACCGCCTTCGATCCGCCGCCCGTCCTTGAGCAGCACGCCGTCCGCCTTCCCATCGCCAACAATCGCCGCCGTCTCCGCCTGCAGGACGACGTCGATCCCTTTCGCCTCGATCGCCTGGCGGAGGAGTGCGGCGGCGCGCGCGTCAAGCTGGCGCTCCATCAGCCGGTCCATCAGGTGGAGGAGCGTAACGCCGATGCCGGCCCGGGCCAGTCCGTAGGCGGCCTCGATGCCGAGCAATCCGCCGCCGATGACGATGGCGCGCTCTCCTGCGGTCGCGAGACCGCGCATCGCCGCGATGTCCGCCAGGTCGCGAAAAGTCAGAACGCCTCGCAGTTCCGAGCCCGGCACCGGCGGCCGGATCGGGTTGGAACCGGTTGCCAGCACCGCGCGGTCGAAGGACAAGTGCCGGCCGCTTGCGAGCGTGAGCGTGCGGGCGCCGGCATCGAGGCCTGTCGCCGCGTCGCCCGTGATCAGTTGAACGTCGTGATCGGCGTACCAGCGGTGATCGCGCAGCCGGATGTCGTCCTCGCCGATCTCGCCCGCCAGCAGTGAAGACAAGAGGACCCGGTTGTAGGCAGGCTGCGGCTCCTTGCCGACGATGGTAATCGCGTAGCGGCCGGGCGCGCGCTGGACGATTTCCTCGACGAGGCGCAAGCCCGCCATGCCATTGCCGACGACGACCAGATGTTCGCGGTGCTGATCGGTCGGAGCAGTCTCGGGATCCGTCTGCATGGCTGGCCTACAGGTACCAGGCGACGACGGCCTTGATGGCCGCATTGGCGATGACCGGCATGGCGACCATCGTGGTGAGCCCGGCCTCGGCGGTCGAAGCGGCGATCATCGCCGGCTCGCTGGTCAGCTCGCTCGCGAGTGCCGGTGCCCCGGTACGCCAGACATGACCGAGCAGGCCGCCATCCGGCGGGACGACCACGCTGCGGTAGACCGATACCAAGTCGGCGGCATGCTCGCAGTAGCCGGCGTGGAGGATGAGACCGCCGCGGTCGGCATCCGGAACCCAGGACTCGAACCGCCGCGCGATCGGCGTGCCGAGTGCCGAAAGGAGGGTGAGCACCCAGGCGCCTTCACCATCGCGGCCGCAGGGAATGCCGATGCCATGGTTGATGCCGACACGCTCGGCGTCCGCCCAGCGCAGAAACTGGCGCGAGCGGCCGAGGTCCTCCATGATCACCGGCATCGCGGTCGCCCACACGCGGCCGGGCAGCCCGATGCCATGCATGAACTTGATGTGGCGGGAATTCCATTCGAGCGCGTCGGCGGTGCCATAGTAGCCGTCCACCAGCCCCATCTCGACCGACCCTGGCGGGGTGTGCCAAAGCTCGATCGCGCCGACGTGCTCGCGGTCGTCACCGCAGAACAGCACCAGCACGGCGATGAGGAACTGGCCGGCAAAGATCGGCAGCGCCACCGCGCAGGTGAGACCGGCAGCGCTGGCCGCCTCGCCGCGCTTGAAGTACGAGTTGGTCAGGTCCTTGAGGACGATCGGATGCCCCGCCGCCCAGGCCTTGCCCGGCAATCCCTCGTCATAGCCGAACTGGGTCTGCTGGCTTACGGCCTCGAACGCGCGGAGCGGCCCGTACAGGCCGGCGCCGAGCTCAAGCTGTTTGCGATCCGCCGTCGGCACCCAGATCTCGGTGGCGCGGATGAACGGCTGCTTCGCGGGAGCCGCCGCGAAGCGGCCGGCAACGGCACCGGCAACGTCTCCAGCGGGCGCGGAGAAAGGCTGCGCGGTCATCGATCAGGCCGCCTTCTTCGCGCCGGTGGCAGGCTTTTCGCCGCCCCCGGCCGATCCGGCCTGCTCATACTCTTCGAGGAAGGTCAGCAGCGCCTCGCGGTAACGGTAGTAGTCCGGGTGCTCAAGCAACGCCGTGCGCGTCCGCGGCCGCGGGATGTCGACCTCCATGATGTTGCCGATGCGGGCGTTGGGGCCGTTGGTCATCATGACAACCCGGTCAGCGAGCAGGATCGCCTCGTCGACGTCGTGGGTCACGCAAATCGCGGTGACCTGGGTGCGCGACCACACCTCCATCAGCACTTCCTGCAGGTCCCAGCGGGTCAGCGAGTCGAGCATGCCGAACGGCTCGTCGAGCAGCAGCAGCTTCGGCGACAGCGCAAAGGCGCGGGCGATCCCCACCCGCTGCTTCATGCCGTTCGACAACTCCGACGCGCGCTTGTGCATGGCATCGCCAAGGCCGACGCGGTCGAGATAGTAGGCGACGACGTCGCGGCGTTCGGCGCGGCTGACGTGCGGATAGACGCGATCGACGCCGAGCGCGACGTTCTCAGCCGCGGTCATCCACGGGAACAGGCTCGGCGCCTGGAAGACAACGCCGCGGTCAGGCCCGGCCGAGTTGATCTCCCGCCGGTCGAGGATGATGCCGCCGCCGCTGACGTCGGCCAGTCCGGCCACCATCGACAGCACGGTCGACTTGCCACAGCCGGAATGGCCGATGAGCGAGATGAACTCACCCTTCTGCATCGTCAGGCTGAAGTCTTCGACCACCGTCAGCGGGCCCTTCGGCGTCGGGAACACCTTCGATACCTTGGAGAACTCCACGTAGCGGGCGCTGATCGGGCTGTCGGCGCGCTCGCGGTAGGCCTTCGGCGGCGCTTTGCTGACGCTGATCGGCACCACCGACGGTGCAGCCAGTGTTTCGTCATGAGCGGCGCTGCGCGTGTTGCCGATGGCCATCAAGTACTCGGTGATGTCCTTGCGCAGGCCGCGGTAGGCCGGAGAGTGGTTCATCGCCGTCCGGTCGCGCGGCCGTTCCAGTGGCACCTTGAACTCAGGCCCCAGCGTCGCGCGCGGGCCGGGCGTAAGCGGGATGATCCGGTCGGCGAGCAGGATTGCCTCGTCGACGTCGTTGGTGATGAGGACGACCGTCTTCCGTTCCCGCTCCCAGATCTGGACGATCTCGTCCTGCAGTTTGGCGCGGGTCAGGGCATCGAGGGCGGAGAGCGGCTCGTCGAGCAGCAGGATCTCCGGGCGCATGGCGAGTGCGCGGGCGACTGCCACCCGCTGCCGCATCCCACCGGAAAGCTCTGCCGGCCGCCGCTCAAGTGCGTGCGACAGGCCGACCATCTCGATGTATTTTCGCGTGAGTTCGTCGCGCTCGGCGCGGTTCTGGTTCCTGAAGACGGCATCCACGGCCAGCGCCACATTGCCGTAGACGGTCAGCCACGGCATCAGCGAGTAGCTCTGGAACACCACGCCGCGCTCCGGACCGGGACCAGCGACCGGCTTGCCCTGCAGCCGGACCTGCCCGGCATCGGGCTGCACGAGCCCCGCGATCGTCGAGATCAGCGTCGTCTTGCCCGATCCGGAGAAGCCGACGATGGCAATGAACTCGCCTCGGTCGATGCGCAGGTTGATGTCGTGCAGCACCTCGCTGCGGCCGCCGCCGCTGCCGTAGGCTTTGCTGACGCCGTCGAGCTCGAGAAATGTCATGGGTCGAAGCTCCTTGGGCTCAGCGGGTGGCACTGTGGGTGACGGCGGACTGCAGCGCCATCATGCTGCGATCAAGGACGAAACCGATGATGCCGATGGTGAAAACGGCGACCATGATGCGGGCGAGCGAGGACGAGGAGCCGTTCTGGAACTCGTCCCACACGAACTTGCCGAGGCCCGGGTTCTGCGCCAGCATTTCGGCGGCGATCAGCACCATCCAGCCAACCCCGAGCGAGAGCCGGAGGCCGGTGAAGATGTACGGCAGCGCCGACGGCAGCACGAGCTTGCGGACCTTCGTCCAGGTGGTCAGCTGCAGGACCCGCCCAACGTTGGTCAGGTCCTTGTCGATCGAAGACACACCGATCGCGGTGTTGATCAAGGTCGGCCACAGCGAGCACAGCGTCACCGTGATTGCCGAGTTGAGGAACGACTTCTCGAACATCGGGTTGGCGCTGGTGTAGACGGCGCTGACCACCATCGTCACGATCGGCAGCCAGGCCAGCGGCGAGACCGGCTTGAACACCTGGATCAGCGGGTTGAGGGCGGCATTGATCGTCTGGGAGAGGCCGCACAAGATTCCCAATGGAACAGCAATCAGGGCAGCCAGGACAAACCCCGTGAAGACGGTGATAAGGCTGGTTGCAATCTGGTCGAAGTAGGTCGGCTTGCCGGTATAGGAACGGGACTTGATCTCGGCGTTGGGGTCCTCGGCCAGGCGTTCGGCATTGCGCTGCGCCTGGCGCTCATAGAAGGCCGCGGCGCGGGCGCGCTCGGCGACGTGATCGGCCGTGAGGTTCTGCGCCTCCGCCCACACCTGGGCGGGCCCTGGAACCGCACCGAGGCTGGTCTGTACCGACGGCGCGACCCAAGCCCAGAGGACGAGGAAGGTCACGATCGCGGTCAGGGGGACGCCGAGCTGGGTCCAGATCTGCCCGAGCTGCTCCCGAGGGTTCACGCCGATGGCAAGGCGTGCGACCGGCGCGATCCAGCCGAGACCGAGCATGCCGAGGTATCCGGCGGCGCGGTCGATGCCGCTGCGCAGCTGTGCGCGAGTCTTGGCGACAACGGCGGGCGGCGGTGGCACGTCGGTAGCGACGGCAGGTTTGATGGTGGTCGTGGTCGTGCTCATCGTCCCTCAATCCGTCAAATGATCGGGTTTACTTCTGCGCCTGACCGACGACGCGGTTACCTTCGACGCGCTGGTCGCCCTTGAGGCCGATAACCTGCTGATTCAGGTACGCGTTCGGCGTGTGGCCGTCGTAAGTCAGGCCGTCGATGAAGGCGTTGGTCGGTTCGCGGTAGCCGTCGGTATTCCAGGGAAAATCAGCTTCTTTGGCCTTGCCTTCGTCGACCAGCAGGCGCGCCGCCTTCAAGTAGATGTCCGGCCGATAGACCTTCTTTGCCGTCTCCGCGAACCAGGCGTCGGGCTTGGCCTCGGGGATCTGGCCCCAGCGCCGCATCTGCGTCAGATACCAGACGGCATCAGAGTAATAGGGATAGGTTCCGAAGTAGCGGAAGAAGGCATTGAAGTCGGGAACGGATCGCTTATCCCCCTTTTCGTATTCGAATGTGCCGGTCATCGAGTTGGCAATGACGGCTTCGTCGGCGCCGACATACTCCGGCTTGGCGAGGATCTTGACCGCTTCCTTGCGGTTGGCGTTGTTGTTCTCGTCGAGCCACTGGCCCGCTCGGATCAGCGCCTTCACAAGCGCCAGATGGGTGTTCGGATGCTTCTCCGCCCATGCCGCGGTAACGCCGAACACTTTCTCGGGATTGTTCTTCCAGATCTCATAGTCGGTGATGACGGGAACGCCGATGCCCTTGAACACCGCCTGCTGGTTCCACGGCTCGCCAACGCAGTAGCCTGAGATGGTGCCGGCTTCGAGCGTTGCCGGCATCTGCGGCGGTGGCGTTACCGAAAGGAAGACGTCGGCCTGGATCTGGCCAGAGATGTCGGTGGGCGAGTATAGGCCGGGATGGATACCACCGGCGGCCAGCCAATAGCGCAGCTCGTAATTGTGGGTCGAGACCGGGAACACCATTCCCATGTTGAACGGCCGGCCCTGGGCTTTGAATTTGTCGACCGCCGGTTTCAGGTACTTGGCGTCGATCGGGTGCTGCGGCTTGCCGTCGGCCGTCTTTGGCAGGCCCGGCTTCATCATCTCCCAGACTTCGTTGGAGACGGTGATCCCGTTGCCGTTCAGGTCCATGCTGAAGGCGGTGATCACGTGCGCCTGGGTGCCGAAGCCGATGGTGGCCCCCAGCGGCTGGCCGGCCAGCATGTGCGCGCCGTCGAGCTCGCCGGTGATCACCCGGTCCAGCAACACCTTCCAGTTGGCCTGCGGCTCCAGGGTGACGAAAAGGCCCTCGTCTTCGAAGAAGCGCTTCTCGTAGGCGATGGCGAGCGGCGCCATGTCGGTCAGCTTGATGAAGCCGAGCCGGAGTTCTTCCTTCTCGAGGGCGAGGGGCTTTGCCATCGCCGGGCAGGCTGCTGCGAGGAGGCCGAGGAAGACCGCCGCGAAGCCGGCGAGACCGGCTCGTCTGGGTGCGCCCGCGGTTGCGGCCCATCTGCTTGAGATCATCGACATCTCGAAAATTTTCCTTCCATCGCTGCCGTCGCCGCGTCCGGCATGAGCCGGCGTGTGCATCTGCGACCTCGGGCCGAAACTCGGGTCAAAAAAAAGGCCACTGGTCCCATTGACTGGGAGCGACAGCGGCTTTGCGTCGCGCGCCCTTGCGCAGGGCGCCATGTGTGGCAGCAGCGTTGGTGCCGCGACAGACGAAGCAATCACTATGCCATCGCCTGCCGCCAGGGGTTTATCCCTGTTCCAGGGGCACTTAGTGCTCTTTACCGGCGGGCGAGAGAAGTCGTTCTGGCACGATTTTGGGCAAGCGCTGCCCTTGGAGTGATCGTTGCTCTAAATTTGGGCAGCAGATGCGCCGGCCGTTTGGAACTGGCGGCCGATTACGCCAGGTAGGCGTCGATATTGGTTGGATCGAAGGGCCGGTGATCGAACAGATCGAGTTCATCCGAAGCCTCAATCTCAGGGCCGTCCGCCATTGCGTCTGGCCCCCATGCCGCCCCCGCCAACGCCGCACGATAGACGTCAGGCCGAAAGATGGAGCGGATCACGGCCTCGTCGCCAGGGCGCCGCACCGCTTGCCGCCAGCGTACCATTTGGCTGTAGATCCACAGCGCATGCTCGACGGATGGCAGATTGGCGCCGTTACGATGCAGAACGAGAAAATCGTCGACGGCACGGTGCTCAAGTCCCGATCCGGTCAGGATTTCACCGCAAAGCGCGCGCGCAACAACGCCTTCCGGCATGCCGAGGTACTCCGGCGCCGCCAGCAGTGTCGCAAGCTCGTGGCAATTGACAGGATCGTCCGCCCAGGCGGCGGCGCGATCGAGGGCGCGGATCAGCGCCGCGAGAACGGCCCCGTTTTGCGACGCCCAGACTTTCGGAACGCCCACCACCTTCTCCATGCCGTGCCGCCAAAGCTTTGCCTTGCTGACAATGATCCGGCCAAGGTTCGCCTCGACAGCAACGCTGCTCCACGGCTCGCCGACACAAAAGCCATCGATGTGGCCATCACGCAGACTGTCCACCATCAACGGCGGTGGTACGACGACCAGGCGAACGTCGTTATCGGGATCGATACCGCTGGCCGCCATCCAATAGCGCAATTCATAGTTATGGCACGAGAAGGGGTACACCATCCCGAAGGTCAGCGGCGCACGCCCCTCTGCCTGGCGTTGCGCGATAACCCGGTGGAGCGCCCGGCCGGCGGCGGCAACATCATCCCAACCCGGGAGGCCGCCACCTTGCGCCATTGCATCATGAAGGGTGTTCGAGACGGTGATGGCGTTCCCGTTGCGGTTCAGGCAAAACGGGACCTGCATCGGCATCGGGATCTGATTGATGCCGAGGGTGGTTGCGATCGGCATGCCTGCCAGCATCTGCGCACCGTGCAGGTGGCCAAGCGCCACCTTGTCGCGGATGTTGGCCCAGGACACCTCGCGGCTGAGGCGCAAGTCGATGCCTTCGCGCACGGCGAAGCCGCGCTCGCGCGCCACCGCGAGGACAGCGCAATCCGTCAACGGGATGAAGCCCAAGGTGATGGTCGGCAACTGCCGAGCATCTCTCCGCGTCTGTGGTTCCACCTCCCGCGTCATCACCTGATTGTCCCTCACCGATGCGGCCTCACGCTTCGTCAAACAGTTGCGCTGTGGTCAAAACACTCTGGGCAATATCGAACAGCTTTCGCTTCTGGCTCATCGCCGCTCGCCGCAACAGGTTGTATGCTTCGTCTTCGTTAATGTTCTTTTGTTTCATCAAGATGCCCTTTGCCCGCTCGATCACCTTGCGGGCTGCGAGCGCTTCCTTGGCCTCCGCCAGTTCCTCCTGCAGCCGCCGGAAGGCATGAAACCGGCTGATGGTGACGTCGATGATCGGGCGCACCCGCTCTTTTTTGAGGCCGTCGACGACATAGGTGCTAACGCCGGCATCGACTGCGGCTTGGATGGTTGCCGTGTCGGAGGTGTCGACGAACATGGCGATGGGTCGGCGCACGGTGCGCGAAACCTGAAACATCTGTTCGAGCGTATCCCGGCTCGCGTTCTCGAGGCTGATCACGATGACGTCAGGGTCGATTGCACAGATTTTGTCTGGCACCGTGACCATGTCGGAAACATGGATGATCCGGCCGTAACCAGCCTCGCGCATGCCGTCTTCGAGGATGGCGGCACGAACAGGGTTCTCTTCGATGATCAGGATGGTGAGGGTGGGATCGCCCATGCCCGCTGCGTTTGGAAGAAGACACCGTGAGAGCAGGTGCTGAAGCACCGGAAGCCGCTCCGTCGCCGCGATGCAAGAACGCGGCCGGCCGCGGTTGACGCGGCTTCAAGGTCGGCGATCGGGCGTGTGCGCCAATCGAGGCACCCCACACAATCATCGCTGGCGACGAGCGCTTCCGTCGCTCACGGCGTGGCGGTGTAACCCCCGCCGTTCGCCTCGATGCGGACGGCGACATCGACCGGCTTGGCTGTGAACGGCGCCGAGGTGACGATGACGCGCGCACCGGCCGTGACGTAGGCGGCGGCGTTCGTGGCATCGATCCCGCCGGCGGCGGCGACAATCGCATGGGGCGCTGCCGTGCGCAGCTTCGTCGTGAGGTCGGCAACCATCTCCGGCGTGAACTTCTCGGTCTGGATGACGTCGGCACCCGCTACGGCCCATGTCAGGCCCTCGTCAACGGATCCGACTTCGACAACCACCTTCTTCTCCGGTGCGCCGCGGCGAGCCATCGACACAACGGCTTCCGGCGACGACGCAGCGAGAAAAACCCGGTGTTCGGCAAAGATGAGAATGGTTTCGGAAAGACCGAGCCGGTGCGGGACGCCGCCGCCGGCAACGAGTGCGGCGATCGAGAGCGCCTTTGCGCCCGGTATGGTCTTGCGCGTTCCGGCGATGGTCACCCAGGGATCGACAGCACGCGCCGCGGCGACGATGGCCCGCGTTGCCGTCGCGATCCCCGCGGCCGTCTCGATCAGGACTTGCGCCATCTTCCAGCCGCGGTGCAGGGCCGCCGCCGATCCTGACGCGCAAAGGATCGGCCCGCCCGCGGCAAGTGATTGGCCGGACGCGGCCGAGATCTCGACCGCGCATCCCGCGCGCGCCAACAGCCGCGCTGCATCCTCGACCGCGGCGACCACCATCGGCCGACGGGCCGAGAAGGTCATCGTTCCGGAAAGGTTGCCGATCCCGAGGACGCCGGTGGTCAGATCACCGAACGGGAGATCCTCGGCGAGCAGGATATCGAGACTGGCATCGGAGAGCGTGGGCATGTGTTGGGGTAGAAAGGGCATCGGCGGTGAGAATCCCATTTCAATTGGCGGCACGACGGATACGTCCTAACGTCGCGAGCGGCTCGCCGGTCCCGCCGTCGAAACAGAGCGGAAAATCGGGGCCGACGCCACAACTGGGTGTCTTATAGAGGCGAAGGCCGTCGCGCGCACACAGTTGCCGCATGGACATCTCGAAGACCGCGCCCCTCTTAGGCGCCGGGCAGGTGATCGCGCCTTCGCTGGATCCCCGGAACGACGTTTCCTCGGTCGCGCCGATGTGCGCAATGGTCCAATCATTCCGTAGGCCGTCATGGAGCCGAACGGAATGCGGGGAATCCGCCCGCGGACGGTTGGACGCTTGTCAGCGGCAGCGGCTCTGGATTTCGCTCACGCTCCATTCAGGCTACGCTTGCTTGACCGGGCAGAAACCGCTTGACCATCGGCGTAGTATTCAAGAACGCTGGCGCTTCGTTTAGCGCCATGCGCCGGTTGGCGAGGTGGAGTCCTGATGATGCAACTGACGTCGCGATTTCCTGGAACCGCGGGCAACCTGATGCTGCTTGCGCTGATCATTGTGTGGGTTCCGGACACAGTCCTCGCAGCGGGTCCTTCGTTCGACTGCGCCAAGGTCGGAACAGGCAGCATCGAAGAGATGATCTGCAAAGACGATCAGTTGTCCGCGCTGGATCGAAAAATGACCGTGGTCTATGACGCGGCGACAAAGAAGGCGACGAATGAACACCCGCCGGTACTGAAGGCAGGGCAGCGTGGCTGGATCAAGGGGCGCAACGAGTGTTGGAAGAGTGACGATAAGCGGCGATGCGTTGAAGAGTCCTACACGCTACGCATTGCCGAATTACAAGCCCGGTATCGGCTGGTTTCCTTTACGGGACCGGTGTTTTACACCTGTGACGGACAGCCGGCAAACGAAGTGGTCGCCACCTTCTTCCAGACCGAGCCGCCGTCGGCCATCACCGAGCGTGGTGACCAGACCTCTTGGATGGTGCAACAGCCGGCTGCCAGCGGCGCAAAGTATCAAGGGCAGAACGAAACGCTGTGGGAACACCATGGGGAGGCCCTGATCACCTGGGGCTACGGCGCCCCCGAGATGCGCTGTCAAGCGAAACGCTAAGGATCGATCAGGGAGCTGTCGCAGGTAGCGCGCTACGTCGTTCAGCAGCGGCGCGCGCAGCATCGCGCCCGCCATCGAAGCGCACCGGCACGTCGCATTCGAAGTCGGCGCTGACGGCGGCACCGGCGTCGCTTTCACGATCCGGCTGAAGGTTAGTCAGAACTCGGCGAAGGGATTGGCACACGCCTGATCGAGGCCATGGTAGCTGAGTTCGTGCTCGCTCCCGGGGTCATCGAAAAACCGGGTCGACAGAAGGAAATCGGTTGTTACTTTGCGCTCTAACACATCGATCGCGCGCGCGGTGGACGCAGGCAACAGGCAGCGCACCAGAGGGCTGAAATAGAGCCGCGGTGCATTCAGCAAGAACTCGATGACGGGGGCCTTGCGGTGGTCGCTCGCTTCTCGGGCGCGCCACCAGTCCCGGGCGAAGGCAAGGACCTCGTCGGGAGAGATGCGAACATAGCTGGCCCGCTCGGCGATAATGCGGGGGAGGATGGCCTCTTCAGCCGCTGCCACCCGCAGCGGAATCAGGCTCGCCAAGCCGCCTGACAGCACGGCGCGGCGGGTTACGCACAAGGGCTTCGTCACGTCATAACCCTTTGTCACGCTAAACGGTCAGCGGCGCGGAGTGCCAGCGCCGCCGCGGTCAGGGACGGATTGGTGGCGGGACAGGTGGGCAGCACTGCGGTTCCGACGACGACCAGGTTGCGAAAGCGATGATGCCGCAAATCGGCATCAACAACGGACGTACGCGGGTCGGCGCCCATGCGCAGCGTGCCCTGGAGATGGGATTCGGTTCGCCGCCAGCCGCGGAAGTGAATTGCCTCCACCGGCAATGGCCGCAGCAGGTCCGGCAACCGCTCGATCATCCGGCCGATCCCTGCACGGGCGTAATCACTCGCTCCCGGACAGTGGATCTGTGGGCGCCCTTTGCTGTCGGCTGGACCGACGTGGTTCCCGTCATCGGCCAGATCCTCGGCAACCAGAAGCAGCGGCAGCGTCTGCCGCCAGCGGCCGAATTCCGTTCGGAGGCCGTCCCACCAGTGGTTGCGCGTGAACACGATGACGGCGCCGGCGGTGCGGCGATGCGCACCATCGTAGAGGAGGTAGTTGACGCCCGTGCTCATCGTGCTGCCGTCGAAGGCATCGAGACCATCGAGCAGCACCTCCACCGTCGCTCCGAGCTGCTCGTTCAGTCCGCGGCCGCAGAGCCCGCCGCCCATGCCCGAATTTTGCAGGATATGCGGACTGAAGATCGCGTTCGCCCCCAGAACCACCAGCTCGGTGCGGATCGACACCTGCTTGCCGCCGTGTCTGAAGTGGACACCCGTCACGTCATCGCCAACATGGTCCAGGGCGAGAACCTCGGCATCGACCAGGATCGACACCCGCGGATCGCCGTAGGTCTCCTGCATCCCATTGAGGACGGTGAACTTTGCATCCGCCGGACAGAGGTTGCAGGTTGCAGAGGAGCAGCACGCGTTCCTGCTTTCGGTGGCGACGCGGGCGCGCGCCGTAGCGCCGATGAAGTGATGGAGCGGCTGCGCCTGCTGCATCATCCGGTCGGCGGACGTGCCCCTGTGAGGCGGCTGGGGGAAGGGTGCGGAACGCGGAAAGAGACCGGCGCTCGCAGGGTCACCGGATACCGCCATGATCCGTTCTGCTGCGACGTAATAGGGCTCAAGGTCATCGTAGCTCAGCGGCCAGTCGCGGCCGACGCCATAGCTGCTGAAGAGGCGAAAATCGGAAGGATGCATCCTCGGCGTCTGACCCCACCAGCAGTTGGTGCCGCCGCCGAACGCAAGCGTGAACGTCCACGGTTTGTGTCCCTCGCCAACGCGGACGCTCTCCATTGCCGGGATGGAGGCGTTCCTGCCCTCTTCGCGCTGCCGCTGATGGTCACGGTAGGGCCCTCTTTCCAGGACCAGGATCCGCACCGAGGGCTTCGCCTTGGCGAGAAACCGGTGCAGAAAGAAGGACGCGCCAAACCCTGAGCCGATGACGACGACATCGAAGCGCGCATCCGGAGCCAGCGACGTCAGGGTGTTCATGGCCGGGTGCCTAATGCATTGCCATTGCGCAGCAGGGGCGGTTGCTTCGAGCCAATTCTTACTAGGTGATATCGTGCTGAAAAGTCGTTAACCAGACCGACATTCGGCCTTACACATGCGCGCTGAGGCTGGACCGGCCCTCCCTTTGACCGGACAGGCAACCCCGCGCTTGGCGGCCCGGCGCCGCACGACCGCCGCCGCCAGCCGCTCCAATGGAGTCCCAGCCGCCTGTCGCGCCCTTCGCGGACCGAATGAGTGGCGATTTGTGAACTGGCGTGCAATAAGGGGCGCACTCCAATCAGGGATCCCTCTTGCATGCCAGGGTGATCATAGGTTGTGCAGGCGCCACCGTTTAGCAATAATCAGTGGATGTCTTTGCCCTTTTCTCGGTCAGGCACCCAACGCTGGAATGAGAGGCTTGGCCCCCGCCATTTCCTATTACAGCGTTAACGACTCAAGCCAATAGTGCTATAAATGATTGCAATGCCCTCCATCAATACCACTTGGCCCTCACGCGAAGCCAGCGCTTGGTTCACTGCGGCGTGCCTCGGCGGCTTCGCGCTGGTCGTTGCCGTTCTGATCGCAATGCCCGGGCGAACGGTCACTGCGATCTATCCCGAAGATGTCCTACTGTTCGTCGATGCGGCTTACCGTACAGCCGAAGGCCAGGTCCACCACATGGCCTATCACGCCCCGTTCGGCGTTCTCGCCTCGTGGCTCCCATTTCTTGGCCTGATTACAAGCGGATCAACAGGCGGTGCATTACCAGCCGCGGTTGCGCTATTTATAATTTTCTTGACGCCGCCGCTGCTTTACGTTGTGATAACGCGCTTGCCGGTTATTGTTTCTATATTATTAGGTGTCTACATTTTATTGCTTGTAGGAGCGCCGCTTTGTGTTGGTGACCTGCCGTCGCGGATCACCCTCGCAATGTGGTACAATAGGTTTTGCCAAGGGTTATTAATTCTTCAGTTATGTCTTTACCTGAGTCCTTCGGCGCGAACACGATGGCACACGGTTGTCGATGGCGTACTAGCCGGAATCGTGTGCGCCGTGATGCTCTACCTCAAGATTACTTATGGCCTCGTTTCACTGGCGGCGATCGTTCTTTGGAGCCTGTGCGGTCGGACCCAACGGGCGTCGGCGCTACTCGCACTTGGCTGCGTCGCAGCCGTCGCGACGGGGCTCGAGGTGGCAATCCCCGGAATCCATGTTGCCTACGCGCACGATGTCCATTTTGCGATGACGGCAAGCGCGGGGCTGTTCGGGGGTATCGCGGCGCCGTTGAAGGCGGCGTTGAATCACGCCAATGAGGTCGCCTTGGGTGCACTCGCGCTGGGGTTAGGGTTTACGGCGTGCGCCGTTACAACAAGCGATGCGCTGTTCGTGGCATTCGTCCTGGCGGCGTCGTTGGTTCTCTTCACTCAGAACACGGCCGACCGTTCCCTGCCCGAGGTGGTGTTGCTTCCCGTCTTGGTCGCAGCGCGGCTTGCCGAGGGCGCGGAAACCAAGGATCGGCGACTGTTGACTTACGTGATCCCGGGTTTGCTTGTTGTGTTCATGGCAGAGCCCTTTGTTTATCGCTCCCTCGCTCTCTACCGGCATTTCTCCTACGCCCGCGTCGCGCCTGCGCCCGGGGACACCGCCGCCGCGCTGCCGGGTTTCGTTACGTTGGACTACGGAATGACGCTGGCCAATTCCCTCGGTTCGGAGCGCGCCGTGGTGGCGATCAACGAACCCGGTCTGACAACCCAAGAGATCTTTCAGATCGCCCGAAGTGGGTTTCCAGATCATGGGGTTTCGGCGCTGAAAGCGGCAGAGTACATGTATACGATAAATAAGGGAATCGAAACCCTGTCTGGCATTGACCGCGGCGACGGGACGGTCTTGACCTTTGATTTTTCAAATCCCTTTCCCTTTGCCATGAACCTGCCATCGCCGCGTAATTCATTGCTGCAGTATCACTACCGCAGGCAATTCAGCGAACAAGCGTTCATCCCGTCGGAAGTTCTTTTCTCTGATGTTTCGGTTGTCATGATCCCGACTTTGCCGAGCGGCTTGACTGACCGAAACAAAATGATCAGCCTTTACGAAGAATATCTGCAGCGCAACTTCGCGATCTCCCAGACGACCGATTACTGGGTGGTGTGGACACGTCAACTGCAGGTATCACGCGAGACGAAGGACGAACATGAACGACGCTTTGTCGGAAGCGCGCCTGAAGCTGGCAATCGTAACTCCCGTCTTTAACGACTGGGGGCCCCTCGAGCAGTTGCTGGTTGACTTAGACGCTCACCTGAAAGCAGAAAACGTCGACGTCCATGTTATTGCCGTCGATGACGGCTCGCTCGTTCCCGCCCCAGCCGCTTTGATGGGAAGCACGAGACACGCTCATCTGCAATCGTTGGAGATCCTGACCCTCGCCTGCAACCTTGGCCACCAGCGGGCGATCGCCGTCGCTTTGGCCGACGTCGCTACGCGCAAGGGCTTCGATGTCGTGATCGTTATGGACTGCGACGGAGAAGACCGGCCAGAGGCGATTCCGGCCCTTCTGGCAGAACATTGGAAGCAGCCAGGAGCCTTCATTGTAGCCGCTCGGGCGAAACGATCAGAAGGCGCCCTCTTCACCTTCAATTACGCACTCTATAAGTTTATCTTTAGGTTGTTGACAGGAAAAACGATCCTATTCGGAAATTTCTGTCTTATACCATTTGGCCTGTTGCAAAGATTGGTCTTTATGCCATCCCTTTGGAACCACCTGGCCGCAACCCTCCTGTTCTCGCGTCTTCCGCTCCTTCTTGTGCCTACGGTACGCGGAACTCGCTATGCAGGCAAATCGTCGATGAACCTCGTTTCGCTTACCACCCATGGATTGAGCGCGATCTCGGTGTTCATCGATGCGGTCTTTACGCGTTTGCTGTTTGCCTGCCTAATCATCATCGCTGTTAGCGCCGTTGCGGCCGGGAGCGTCATCGCTATCCGTCTTATGACGACCCTTGCGACGCCGGGCTGGGCAACAACGCTGGTAACAGCGCTTACGATTATTGCCTTGCAGGCTGGCTTGCTCGTCACATGCAGCGCGTTCCTTGCTCTGGCCGGACGGTCGAACATTCCTGTTGTCCCGGCGCGCTGCCAGGACCTGTTCATTGCCTCGCGAAACCGCATTTACTGAAGCCGGCGGTAACCCACGCTCCGCATTGGCGAGTTGCGGCAACAGGGCATTATCACGCGAAGGATGGCGGGCGTCGTAGCCGCGCGTAGCGATCATGTCCCGAGGAGTGGTGCAGGCGCGGTGCCGCTGGCGGTCTCCGGCGGTTGGGCCGCGTGATCAGGCTGCCCCGGCGGCGCTGTCGGCGCCAGCGCCAGCTTGCGCTGCCGGGCTTGCGAGTGCGACGGAGTAGCGCCTGGACGTGATCGAGCGTCCCATGCTACTAGGAAAAAAGGCGGCTCAGGGGACGAACGCAATGAACTACATTCGCAGTGGCACGTTCAAGAGCGGTACGGCGACCAACGTCGATCAGGGCGTCAGCGCCAGCGTCGCCGGCCTTGATGCCTCGCTCGCATTCTACCAGGGGACGGAAAGCGACTTTACGCTCAATGGCACCGCGCGCTCGGAGGTGTTCGCCTATTACTTGAAGGTTGGCTCGAACGCCGGCTATCGGTTCGACGGCGTTCTGGTGATCAATGCCGGCGGCGGCAACGACCTTGTCGATCTCACCAACAGTGCCAATCCATATCCGCATGACGTCACCGTCGATGGCGGCGCCGGTAACGACACGATCTGGTCCGGTCCGGGCGCTGACGAGCTGATCGGCGGCGCCGACACCGACAGCATCTGGGGTGGTGGCGGCGACGATTTCATCGACGGTGGGGACCGTTACTCCGGGGGATATGACGACAAACTCGACTCGCTCTACGGCGGCGGCGGCGAAGATACGATTTACGGCTCCAACGGCGATACTATTGCCGGCGGCACAGAGAATGACCTCATCAATGTCAGGGCCGCTTCCGAAGATGGCATCCTGGAAGGCAGTATCAGCGGCGGCGCCGGCTACGACGAATTCCAGTGGAACGGCGATCTTGGGCTCAGCGGCTATCCATCGACGGAGCTTTCAGGCGTTGAACTGATTAATCTCAACTTTGGGTCCATCTTCGCAGCGGAACCGGGTACGGCGGTCAACTTCGATTTCACGGATGTCGATTTCCTGGACGTGTATGGGGTTAACGGATCCAGCGCGGCCGACACGATCAAGGGCCCGAATTCGGTCTCTCATAGCGAGGGAGAGTCGCCGCTTGTCATCGCCGGCAATAGCGGCAACGACACGATTACCGGCGGACCCGAGGATGAAGCGATCTACGGTGACGCCGGCCAAGATCTCGTCAAGGGAGGTGCCGGCGCCGATAGCATTTATGGAAACGATGGCTATGAGGGAGAAGTAGAGGCCAACCCAGCGCCGGACGATCTCTACGGAGAGGCGGGTGCAGATTGGTTTGTTTTCTGGCGCCAGTTTGGCGACTACGAAACGATCTTTGACTTTGAGCAGGGAACGGACATCATTGCGCTCTACAATTATTACTACCAGGGGGATGAATACTATTATTACGAAGGCGTAGAGCTCAGTTTCGACCTGTTGGAGGAACTCGAACTCATCACGCAATACGATAGTGCGTTTGTTCAAATCGATCTGAGGGACTTCGGCGGCAGCATCTTGCTGGTGAACGGCACGGTTGGAAATTTCGCCGCGGAGGACTTCGAAATCGGCTCGATCGGCTAGTGGATCGGATCTGACGCTTGCATCCCAAACGTCAGATCGGTCGATCCACTACCTTATTGATCTGGTGGTTCGATTCAGCCAACGGATGGGATTCATCCGTCAGCATCGAACCACTAGAGCGGTTTCTGATCAACCTAGGTCATAGCCGCACGAGCTGAAGTAGTTG
>JADHED010000870.1_pt1 | contig 29670 bp, 20 predicted proteins | sample 8952041 | NCBI WGS metagenome assembly JADHED01 (sample SAMN16124423, study PRJNA663239) | bioreactor sludge metagenome | isolation source: sludge (control) | place: India:Bengaluru | collected 2018-09-08
GGGAACGAGACGATCCCGATCGACGTCCGCGTCGTCGCCGCCACGAACCGCGAGCTCGAGTCGATGATGAAGGCGGGGCAGTTCCGCGAGGACCTCTTCTACCGCCTGAACGTCATCCCGATCGTCCTGCCGCCGCTCCGCGAGCGGGCGGACGACATCCCCGCCCTCGTCCAGCGGTTCCTCGACAAGGCGAACGGGACGCACGGGACCGCCGTGGCCGACATCGACCCCGCGGCCCTCGACCTCCTCGTCCGGCACCCCTGGCCCGGCAACATCCGGCAGCTCGAGAGCGTCGTCGAGAGGGCCGTCCTCCTCTGCGAGGGGACGACGGTGCGGCCCTCCGACCTGCCGCTCGAGATCCGGCTGAAGACCGCGCCCGCCGCGCGCCCCTACGGCTTCGAGATCCCGCCCGAGGGGATCGACATCGAGGAGCTCGAGCGGCAGCTGATCGTCCAGGCGATGGAGCGGTCCGCCTGGGTCATCGCCCGCGCCGCCCGCCTCCTCGGCCTGACGTACCGGACTCTCCAGTACCGGCTCGAGAAGTTCGGGATCCGCAAGCCGGTCTGAGCCGTACCATCTCGGGACGAAGGAGCGGACGGTGGAGACGACGTATCGACCCACGACCCTCGGAGAGCTCGTCGAGGCCGGCTACCGCCACCGCTCCGTGCGGGACGAGATGCGCGAGAACCTCCTCGCGATGCTGGCGCGGAAGGAGAGCCCGTTCCCGGGCATCCTCGGGTACGAGCGGACGGTCGTGCCGGCCCTCGTGAACGCCGTCCTCGCCCGCCACGACGTCGTCCTCCTCGGCCTCCGCGGCCAGGCCAAGACGCGGATCCTCCGCTCCCTCGTGAACCTCCTCGACGAGGAGACGCCGGTGATCGTCGGCTCGGAGCTGAACGAGTCCCCGTTCGCGCCGTTCACGAGGTACGCCCGCAACCTCGCCGCCACCGCGGGGCCGGACCTCCCGGTCGCCTGGCTCCCCCGCGGGGCTCGCTACCGCGAGAAGCTCGCGACGCCCGACGTGACGATCGCCGACCTGATCGGCGACGTCGACCCGGTGAAGGCGGCGACGCTGAAGAAGACGTTCGCCGACGAGGAGGTCCTCCACTACGGCATCGTCCCGAGGACGAACCGCGGCATCTTCGCGATCAACGAGCTCCCCGACCTCGCCCCGCGGATCCAGGTCGGGCTCCTCAACATCCTCGAGGAGCGCGACCTCCAGATCCGCGGATTCCCGGTGCGGATCCCGCTCGACGTCGTGATGGTCTTTTCCGCGAACCCCGAGGACTACACGAACCGCGGCAGCATCATCACCCCCTTGAAGGACCGGATCGCCTCGCAGGTCCTGACGCACTACCCGAGGGACCTCGCGACCGCGAAGGCGATCACCGACCAGGAGGCCTGGTGCGAGCGCCCGCTCGACGGCGTCGAGGTCCGGCTCCCCGACCCCTTCAAGGTCCTCGTCGAGGAAGTCGCGTTCGCCGCGCGCCGGAGCGACCTCGTCGACCAGGCCTCGGGCGTCTCGGCCCGGATGCCGATCGCGATGAGGGAGCTCCTCGTCTCGAACCTCGAGCGGCGCGCCCTCCTCACGGGAGAGACGGTCGTCTCCCCGCGCCTCGTCGACCTCGCCGCGACGCTTCCGGCGATCACGGGCAAGGTCGAGATGGTCTTCGAGGGCGAGCAGCAGGGGGCCGAGATCGTGGCCCGCAAGCTCGTCGGAGAGGCGGTGAAGGCGCTCTTCGAGTCGACCTTCCCGCCGATCGAGGGACCGCGCGCGCGCGGCGAGAGGGCGCGCCGCCGCGAGGCGGACGGCGAGGAGGCCGTCCCGTTCGTCCGCGAGCGCACTCCGCTCTCGGGCCCCTACGAGAGGGTCGTCGCCTGGTTCACGAAGGAGAGGACGCTCGTCCTCTCCGACGAGACGCCGTTCGACAGGCACCTCGCATCCCTCGACGCCGTCGACGGCCTCGCCGAGCTCGTCGCCGCGCACGCGACGCCGGCGGACGATCAGGAGCGCGCCTTCCTGATGGAGCTCGTCCTCGAGGGGCTCGTCCAGAGCCTCCGGATCGCGCGCGAGGACCTCGATTCGACCGTCACCTACGTGGAGCTGGCGCGGCTGAACCTGATGCGCGGCCGAGGCTGAGAGCCGAACGCCCCGCTCGGGACGCGAGAGTCAGCGGGGAGCGACGGGCGCCGCGTCGCTCCAGCGAATCCGGACGCCCGGGTAGTGGCGGCTCCGGCCGTCCCGGGAGCGGAAGACGACGGAGATGACCGGCTCCGGCTTCGTCCCGGCGGGGCGCTCGACGATCGCCTCGTAGCCCGCCCACCGGCAGTCGCCCAGGTCTGGGAAGACCCGCGGGACGTCCGGGCGCGGCACGCGGCGGAACTCGCGCGGCCGCACTTCGGCCCCGTCGACGAGGATCGAGACGCGCAGGTCCTCCCCGGGCTCGCGCGCCCAGCCGCGCACGCGGAGCTCCCCCGCCACGGCCTGCCCGTCGACCGGGCCGTCCAGGCTTCCCAGAAGCGGCGCCCCGACCTTCCACGGCGACGCCCCGGTCGTCGAGCCCGCCGCCGCGAGCGGCGGAGGGAGGGCGACCGAGAAGAGGACGAGGTCGATGCGGCGCTCCTCCGAGAAGAACGGGAACGAGAGGGGCGTCTTCCCGAGGACGGGGAACCCCAGCCGGAAGAGGCGCTCCTCGGCCCGTGCCGCGTCCTCCGCGAACGCCAGGGAGAACGCCGGACGCCCCGCGCAGGCCCGGAGCGCTTCGTCGAGCCGGACGAGATTCGGCTGCACGGCCAGGAGGTCCTCCGTCTGCAGGCCGATCATCGGAGACCGCGGCGAGAGGAACGTCATGATCCCGTTGACCTTCGGAGTGGCGTCGACCCAGACCGGCTCCGCCGCCAGGGTCGCCTTCCACTCCGGCGGCAGGAAGCTCGCCAGGTCGCGGTCCGCGAGGACGTGGCGCATCTCGCGCGACGAATCCCGGAGGGCGTGGAGGATGGTCGGGCGTCCGCTCCAGTCGGACCGGAGCGCGAGGAAGAACGCCCGGCCGGTCTGCGCGGCGAGGACGACGGCCAGGACGGCCGCCGCTGCCCGGGCCGGCGTCCACGGAAGTCTCGAGGCGGTCGTCGACGGCGGCCCGGAGGAGCCCGCGAGCCGGGCCGCGACGAGGACGATGACGAGGCTCCCCGCGAGCTCGCCGAAGAGGCCGTACCTGTAGTAGCCCGTCCCGAAGCTCCAGAGGACGCCCCCGGCGACGGCGATGAAGGCGATCGCCCGGACGAATCCGTCCCGGCCCAGGAAGAGAAGGGCTCCGAGCGCGACGACCCATCCCAGGGCGAGCCGCCCCGTCGTCAGCAGGAACTCGCTCAGCCGCTCGGGACGGAACGCGGAGGTGACGGTCCAGGCGAGCGCGTCCCGGGCCGACACGGGGCCCCAGCGGCCGTCCTTGATGTCCAGCGGCGGGAAGTCGGGCGATCTGAAGAGCGCGTTGAAGTGCGGGAAGACGGGGCTCCCGTGACGCAGGGTCAGGACGAGCGCGTGCGGCGCGACGGGCAGGACGAACGCGACGGCTCCCGCCCCCAGGGCGGCGATCGCCGGACGGATGGAGCGGAAGCCGCTCCGCCAGCGCAGGAGCGCGACGAGGCCGACGGGGAGGGCGAAGACGAGGTTCGTGAGCTTCAGCGCGACCGCCGCCCCGAGGAGGAGCCCGAGGACCGCGCTCCGGCGCCGCAGCTTCCCGGCCTCCGGCAGGGGCGACAGCGCGAGCGTCAGCGCTTCGAGAAGGATCGGCAGCGGGAGGAGATCGACCATGTAGCCGGAGACCTCCCAGAGCGTCCCCTCCGTCGCGATCGCCGCGAGCACCGCGGCCGCCCTCGCCCGCTCTCCCTTCAGCACGGGGGCGAGGAGCCTCCAGAGAACCTCGCCCGTCCAGACCAGGGCCAGCGCGCTCGCGACGGTCCCTCCGCGGTAGCCGAGGCCGATGCGGAACAGGGCGTTCACCATGTCGCCGGCCGGGTTGAGGAACGGGAAGAAGTAGGGGTAGAAGTCGCCCGGCGGAAAGAGCGGCCCCAGCCAGGCCTTCTGCCCGTGCATCAGGTGGTAATTCAGCGTGTCGTAGCCGAGGTCGGGGAGCGGCGCGCGCAGCCCCCAGAGGACGAGGATCGGCAGGGCGACGACGAGCCAGAAGAGGCGGGGCGGGGTCGGACGGCTCGCCGCGCTCCTCCGGACGACGACGGCGATCGCGGCGCCCCCGAAGGCCGAGGCGAGGAGCGGGAGGACGGTGCCGGGAACGAGCCAGAGAGCCTGGCGGACGAGCGAGGCGCCGAGCGCGAACGCGAAGAGCTCCTCGAGACGGGGCACGAGAAACGGTGCCGTCCGGAGCCGCGAGCCCTCGGTCGTCAGGGCTCGTCCTCCGCGTCCGGTCGACCCGCCTGCGACGCATCGATGCGGTCGAGCCGTTCGCGCAGCAGCGCGACGTCCTGGGCGAGCCGATGGTTCCGCTCCTCGAGCCGCGTCAGGGCGACGCTCTGGAGGAGGAGGATCAGGAGCCCCCCGAAGACGAAGGCCGCGAGGATGAGGACCGGCGGGTAGTAGATGCCGACGACCTCGGCCAGGGCGAACTGGAGGCGGCGATAGACGGCGAACGTCCCGATGGCGACGGCGGCGGCCAGCCAGACGATCGACTGCCACTCCGTCAGGCGCCGGCGCCTCACGAGCTCGATCACGACCGCGAAGGCCGCGAGCGCCAGGAGCACGCCGGCGCCCGGGCGGAGGAACCGGGAGCCGATGACGACGTCGGCACCGGTCTCCTCGAGAGCGGCCACGACCCGCCGCGCCTCGGCCGCGGGGTGCTGGCCGTCGCCGTCGAGGCGGACGACGACGCGGGCCCCGAGGCTGCGGGCGTAGAGGAAACCGGTCTGCTCGGCCGCGGCCACGCCGGCGTTGAAGGGAAGCTGCAGGAGCGCCGCGCCGGAACGCCTGGCGCAGGCCCCCGTGCCGTCCGTGGAGCCGTCGCTCACGACGACGACGGACCAGCCGGGGCACTCCCGCGCCAACTCCGAGAGGACTCCCGGAAGAGCCTCCTCCTCGTTGTAGGCGAGGACCAGGGCGACGACGGGTCGGCTCAAGACAGGTCCGCGCGATGCGGCCGCGCAGACCGCTCCCTCAGCCGGCTCCCGGCCGACCGCTCTCTCGGAGGCATGCCTCATTCTAGCGTCCGCAGCGGGTCTCACTCTGCTCCCCCGGATTGAGGTCGCCCCCGGCGATCGGGCCGTACCGGCTCCGGGGAGAAGTGGCGCGCGCGCACCCCTTCCCACGCCGCTCGCGCGCTCCGGACCCCGGTTCGTATGATGGCGGGACGATGCAGGTCCGCTACGGCGAGCTGCCGCTCGACGCGCTTCGGGCGCTCTTCGACCTCGAGGGGCTCCGGACGCTCTTCCTCGACCTGGTGACGCGCCTGGACGGCGACGTCGAGGAGGCCCTCGAGGTGATGCGCCGCCTGCAGGAGCAGGGCCTCCTTCCCTCCGGCCTCGACCTCGACGCGCTGCTCGAGGCGCTCGAGAGGGACGGCCTCGTCTCGCGCGACGCCGAGGGGCGCCTCTCGCTCGCGCCTCCGGGGGAGCGGCAGGTCCGCCGGGCGGCCCTCGAGGAGGTCTTCTCGTCGCTCTCGCGGTCCGGGACGGGGCTCCACGCGCTGCCGCGCGAGGGGACCGGGACGGAGCTCCTGGAGGAGACGCGCCCCTGGGAGTTCGGCGACGACCTCTCGCGCCTCGACGGCATCCGGACGGTGACGAACGCCGCGCGGCGCGACCCCGAAAAGCTCGCGATCCTCCCGGAGGACCTCGAGGTCCACGAGACGGAGCACCAGACGGCCTGCGCGACGGCGATCGCGATCGACGTCTCGCACTCGATGGTCCTCTACGGCGAGGACCGCTTCACGCCCGCCAAGAAGGTCGCGCTCGCGCTCACCGAGCTGATCCTCTCGAAGTATCCGAAGGACACGATCGACGTCGTCCTCTTCGGCGACGACGCGGAGCGTGTGCCGATCGAGTCCCTCTCGAAGGCGCGGGTCGGGCCGTTCCACACGAACACGCGCGCCGGCCTCGCGCTCTGCCGCGGGCTCCTCCTGGCCCGCCGGTCCCGCAACCGCCAGATCTTCCTCGTCACCGACGGAAAGCCGTCGTGCATCCGGGAGAACGGGAAGCTCTACAGGAACCCGTTCGGCCTCGACCTGAAGATCGTGAACCGGACTCTCGACGAGGCCGAGCGCTGCCGCCGGGAGGGGATCCAGCTGACGACCTTCATGCTCGCGACCGATCCCGGGCTCGTCGACTTCGTCGACACGCTCACGCGCGTGGCGCGCGGCCGGGCCTACTACGCCTCCTCGGGCGACCTCGCCTCGTTCGTCTTCCGCGACTACCTCCGGAACCGGCGGAAGCTCTTCCGGTAGCGTCGGCCCGCCGTCATCCGGGCAGGAACGGCACGGCGCGCGAAGCGAGGGCCGCGGGGAGCCGCCGGGCGATTGCCCGGCGAAGCTCGTCGGGAGTCGCGCGGAGCGTCAGGTGCGTCAGCACGACCACCTCGTTCTCGAAGAGCCCGGCCCTCTCGGCGAGGTCGTCGAGGTGAAGGTGGCCGTAGTGGCGGGCGCGGGAGGCATCCTCCGGCGCGACGAACGAGCACTCGAGGAGGAGGACCTTCGCCTCGAACGCCTCCTTCGGCGCGCTCGAGAAGAACCCGATCCCGGTGTCGCCGCTGAAGGCCACGAGCGGCCGCGGGCTCCGCCGGGTCACGGTCTCGCCGCAGGCGAGCGCCTCGCGGATCTCGTCCTCGGACCTTCCCTGCCACTCCGGAACCAGTCGACGGCGGACCTCGGAGGCGACGAAGCCGAGCGTGGGAACCCGGTGGTCGACCCGGAAGGCGGTGACGGAGAGGTCCCGCCGGAGGTCGACGGCGTCGCCCGGGGCGAGCCCTTCGACGGCGACGTGGTACTCGACTCCCTCGAGGCCGGCGTGGAGCGTCAGGATCTGCATCCACGCCGGGACCGTGACCGGATCCACGAACACGCGCGCCGGCGCGAGCCGGAGGAGCCGCCTCTGCGAGGCCCAGTACGCGAGCCCCCCGGCGTGATCCAGGTGGGCGTGCGAAAGGAAGAGGCTCGGGGCGGGGACGATCTCGGCCGGGCTTCGACCGACGTCGAAGGCGAGGTCGAGGGAGGGGACCCGGAACCAGGTCTCGCGCCCGGCGATGGAGACGCCCCGAAGCGGGATTCCCGCGAGGGTCATCGACAGGGGCGTCCACCGCTCGCGCTCCGTCACGGGGTCAGGATAACGCCCGGCGCGCGGCCGGCGTTGCAGCCTATACTGCCCCACCGAACCCGTCCCGAGCCCAACGACCGGGGGAGCCGATGGTCCTCTTCAACCATTCCACCCGCGAGCTGACCGCGAAGATCGTCTACTACGGCCCGGGTCTGTGCGGGAAGACGACGAACCTCCGCCTTCTCCACGAGAAGCTCGAGCAGGGAACGACCGGCCGGCTCCTCTCCCTCTCCACGGCCCAGGACCGGACCATCTACTTCGACCTCCTCCCGGTCGAGCTCGGCAACGTCAAGGGCTACACGGTCCGCTTCCAGCTCTGCACGGTGCCCGGGCAGGTCTTCTACAACGAGACCCGAAAGCTCGTCCTCCGGGGCGTCGACGGCATCGTCTTCGTCGTCGACTCGCAGTGGTCGATGCTCTCGCACAACCTCGAGTCGTTCCAGAACCTCCGCGAGAACATGGCGGAGCTCGACCAGACGTTCGACGAGACCGCCGTCGTCATCCAGTACAACAAGCGGGACCTGCCGGGAGTCCTCTCGGTCCAGGCTCTGCAGGAGTCCCTCGGCTTCCAGGACTATCCGTTCGTGGAGGCGGTCGCCGCGAACGGGAAGGGAGTCGTCGAGACCTTCAAGCTCGTCTCCAAGATGACGTTCGTCCAGCTCCTCCGGCGGCTCCAGCGCTCCCCCGACGGCGAGAAGCTCGGGCCGGAGTGGGTCGCTTCGCCGTCGGAAGACACGTCCCGTACGGCGCGGATCCCCGCCGTCGGCGCCGAGCTCCTCGCCCTGACGAGCACGGTGGGGCCCTCTCCCGCGCCCCCGACCGAATCTCCGTTCGAGACGACGGGCTCCTGGCCGAGCATGCCGCGCGGCGAGGTCTTCGGCGACGCCACCGTTCCGCCTCAGTCCGCCTTTCCGCCCGCTCCCTCCGTGCCGGACGTACCTCTCGGGCCGACCTCCTCGCCCGACTCCGCGGACGACACGCTGACGGACGGACCTTCCGTGACGACGGTCGAGGAGACCGCGCCCCCCGAACCGCCCGAGCCGACGGAAGAAACCTCACCGGAGGTCGTCGCCCCGTGGACGGTCGCCGGCGCGGAAATCCCGGCCCCCCCGACTCCGCCCTCTGCGACGGAGCCTCCGGCGCCTCTCGTCGCCACGCCGCCTCCCCCGCCCCCACAGCCGGAGCCGCCGCCGGCGGCGAGCGTCTGGGCCGAGGCCTTCGCGGCGCTCTCGGGGCGGATCGAGGGCCTCGCGAGCGCGCGTTCCGAGGAGACCGCCCGGCTCGAGACCCTGGCGCGCGAAGGACGCGAGCTCTTCGAGGGACGCCTGGACGGAATCCATGCGCCGATCGAAAGGCGACTCGACGAGCTCGAGGCCTCGCTCGGGGAGCGCATCGGAGGAGGGATGCGGAGCTCCCTCGAAGAGGGCCTCGGTGGGCTCCGAACCTCGCTCGACGAACGGGTGGAGGAGCTTCGCGCGTCCTTCGCCGGGAAGATCGACTCGCTCGCCCCCGCGCTCGAGGCGCGGATCGGGGACGCCGAGACGACCCTGGGCTCGCGCGTCGACGCGCTGAAGCCGCTCCTCGACGAGCGCTTCGCCGCCCTGGAGCGGACCGTCGCGAGCCGGATCGACGAGCTCCGGTCGGCGCTCGAGGGGCGCCTCGGCGTCCTCGAGGACGCCGTCGCGCGGCTCGAGGCCTCGGACCGCCTCGACGAGATGAGGCGCGAGACGGCCGACGTGAAGCGCCTCGTCGAGTCGCGGCTGGACGAGGCGAGCGGCCAGAGCCGGAGGCTCGGGGCGTTCCTGCGGAGGGCGCTCGACGAGCTCGAGCCTCCCGGGAACGGCTGAGCGGGGACCTCACCCTGGGAAGGTGCTTCGAAGGGCAGCATACTTTCTTGTTTGATCGCTTCGCCACGCCGGTGAAGTCCTGGTTCGCCGGGCATCCCACGAGACAGCTTCTCGCGGCAGGTCTCTTCCTCTGGGTCGTGACGGTGGCTCTTCACGGCAGCGCCCTGCACGGGAACTGGCGCGCGGATGACGGCGACCACCTCGGATTCGCCCTCGCCCACGAACCGTGGGAGTACTTCTTCGTCCCGGAAGTGAATCGGGCGCACCACGGAGCCACGGTCACGCCCTGGAACGTCTTCTTCTACGACGTCAACCTCGGGCTCTTCGGCTTCGAACCCTGGGGGCACTACCTGCACATGCTGGGTCTCGTCGCCCTCGCGGCCTGGCTCCTCCTGCTCGTGCTGCGGCAGTGGCTGGAGTGGCCCGCGTCGTTGGCGGGGGCGTCGGCGCTGCTTCTCGCGGGGCCCACCGTCCACATCGCGCAGTTCCTGATGGTGGGGCACTACGCGACGGGCCTGGTCTTCTGCCTGCTGGCGACGTACGGGTGGGTCCGCTTCGCGCGAGGGGGCTCCGCCGTCTGGCTCGTCCTCGGATCGGCCACCTACCTGCTCGCGACACTGTGCAAGGAGACCTGCGTCCCGCTGGTACTTCTCCTGCCCTTCCTGGAGGCCGGGAGCATTCGCCGGCGCCTCGGGGCGCTCGTTCCCTTCCTCGGGATCGCGCTCGCCTACACGTTATGGCGCTGGACGGTCCTCGGGGTCTTTTTCGGCGGGTATTCGCCCACGGGCGAGGGCTTCCGCCCCGTCGAGAGCCTCCGCCAACTCTCGGGGATTCCCCTGCTTCTCTTCGGGGGAGGCCCGGCCGGAATCCTGGGCGTCCTCTGCCTCGGGGCGGCGTTCCTGTTCGCATGGCTCAAGCGGCGCATCCACTGGCCGTCGTCGGCGGCCCTCCTGGGTGCAGCTCTTCTGCCGGTCGTGCCCCTGACGATCCTCCCGGGAATCCGGAGCGCGGATCGGTTCCTCTACTTTCCGGCGGCCGCCCTCGCGGTCGGCATCGCCGTGGTCTGGCCGAGGCGAGAGGATCCTCGCTGGCGGCTCGCTCCTGCCATCGGCCTCCTCGTTCTCCTGAGCGTCGGGCACGAGGTTCAGTGGCGCTCGATCCGGGGCGAGCTCCGCCGAATGGACGCTCTCTACGGTTTCGCTCTCCGCGCCGACCCGCGAACCGAGGGCCTGTTCGTCGAATCCGACCACGGATACTTCATGGGCGTTCTCTCCGACGTGGCGGCGGCCCGGAAGCGCTTCGAGGGGAAACCGCCGGGAGGCAGGCTCGTCGTCCTGACCGACACGGCAGCAGCCCTGCCTACGCTTTCCGGAAGCGACTGGTCCGGCCGAACCTACTTCAGGTACGCAGGAGGAGAGATGCGGCCGATGACGCCTGGCGAGCTCTCGGCTGCCGTCGCCGCTCAGCGGGAAGCTCTCCGTCGGGGTCGACAGCGGGAGCTCCGCGTGGAGCTGGCGCGCGATTCCGGAGTTCTGACCTGGGAGTTCGGCCCGTGGGACGGCGAGTACCAGGTCAACCTCCAGGACGGCGGATTGCGCCTCGTGCGGAAGGGGGCGTTCCCCTGGCGCGCGGACGAGGGGATCGAGTTCACGGTCTGCTACGAAGGCGAGGAGACGTGGGTTGCCTGCTCTCCACGACTGTCCCTGCGTCCCGGGCAGCGCTCGCTGGTCTGGGCCGGGCCCGGCGTCGCGTCCGACCCGCAGGCCAGCCCGGCGGCTCGTTGAGCCGCCCGCCGGCGTCGAAGGATCAGCCTTCGAGCTCGGCCCGGACCCGCCCCGCCGCCGATCCTCGTCGCGCGAGCCAGGTCACGATGCGCTCCTCGTCGGCCGGCTTCTCCCAGGCGAACTCGGCTCCCACCTCGTAGACGAGCCCTCGGCCCGCGCCCTTCGCAGGCGAGACCGCCTTGCAGCGCGTGATCCGGATCGGGGCGGCGAGATCGAGGCCTTCGAGGCTCGCGTGGAACGCGTACGTCGCACCAGGCCGGACTGGACCCGAGAGCCGAAAGCGAACTCCGTCCTTCGAGACGTCCTCCACCTGGACCTGGATCGTCGAACGGATGATGCCCTCGGCGCCTTCCGGGGCCCGGACCCGCGGCGATCGTCTTCTCTCCGGCTTCACGGAAACCTCCGCGCCTGAAACGATCCGGCGTTCCCTGCGCTCCGTCAAGTCAGGACGGAGGCGTCGTTCGCCCGTCGATCCAGCGACGGACCGTCCCTGCGTCGGACGGGTCCCGCCAGAGGAACTCCCCCCCCGCCTCCCACCCCGATCGCGAGTCCGGCCTGCAGCGGGTGACCCGGATCGGAGCGTTGACGACGAGCCCCCGCAGGAAAAGCGTGAGGGAGTAGACGGCCCCCGTCTCGAGCGCGTGCCCGAGGAAAAGCCGGAGGCCCCCCGGAGACAGGTTCCGCACGGAGACGGGAGCGAGGCCTCGGACGACCCCGCTCGGTCCCTCGCCGTCGACCTCCGCCCGGTGGCTCCTGCGCCGCTCCGGCTGCATCGACACCTCCCGGTCATCCCGGGTTCTCCCGGGAAAGGTGGGCCCTGCGGGGCGAACGTCAAGGGTACGGCCGTCAGCTGGAGAGGGTTCCGAGGAACCGCGGGTCCTCCCGCCATCCCGGCCGGGAGACGACGTGCAGGTCGAGGAAGAACCTCCTCCCGAACGTCTTCTCGATCTCGAGCCGGGCCGCCGTCCCTGCGTCGCGGATGAGCTGCCCGCCGAGACCGATGACGATCCGCTTGTGGTTCTCCTTGTCGACGACGAGCGTCGCCGACACGCGCGTCATCCCCTTCGTCTCGTCGACGACCCATTCCTCGACGACGACGCCGAGGCCGTAGGGGATCTCTTCGCGCGTCCGCTCGAGGAACTTCTCCCGGATCAGCTCGGCCACGCGCGTCCGCTCGTCGGACGTCGTGACGGTGCCGGCGGGATAGAGGTCCTCCCCTTCCGGCAGGTACTTCAGGAGGAGCTCGGGGAGCCCCTCCAGGCCGTCGCCGGTCGCCGCGGAGACCGGGACGATCTCGTCGAACAGGCCCGTCGCGGAGAGCGCCGCCATTCGAGGGAGGAGCTTCGGCTTGGCGACCAGGTCGACCTTGTTGAGGAGGGCGATCCGTGGCGGCTTCGCCTTGCCGACGAGCGCGAGGGCGTGGCGGTCTCCCGCCCCCTCCGGCTCGGCGGCGTCGACGACGAGGAGGACGAGGTCGACGTCGAGGATCGCCTCCATCGCCTCGTCGAGCATCGCCCGGTTCAGGCGGTGGAGCGGCTTGTGCAGGCCCGGCGTGTCGACGAAGACGATCTGCCCCTCCGGGCGGTCGAGCATCCCGAGGACGCGCCGACGGGTCGTCTGCGGCTTGTCGGAGACGATCGCGACCTTCGTCCCGACGAGGGCGTTCACGAGCGTCGACTTCCCGGCGTTCGGCCGCCCCGCGACGGCGACGGTCCCGGCGCGCCGGCTCACGCGACCCCTCTCGGCCGCGCCACCTTCACCCGGTGGACCCGCTTGCGGTCGGCGTCCTCCACGACGAAGAGGAGCCCCCCCTCCTCGACCTCCTCGCCCGGCCGCGGGATGTGCCCGAGCCTCGCCGAGAGGAGGCCCGCGACGGTGTCGTAGTCGCCCGGCGCGAGGTCGACGTCGAAGAGCTGCGCGATCTCGGTGACCCGGACGCGGCCCGCCACCGTGAACGCCCCCTCGGCGAGCGGGATGACGGGGTCTATGGAGTCCTCGTGCTCGTCGGCGATCTCTCCCACCAGCTCCTCCAGAAGGTCTTCCAGCGTGACGACGCCCGCGACCGCGCCCCACTCGTCGACGACGATCGCCAGGTGCTGGCGACGGCGCCGGAAGTCGGAGAGGAGCGTCGTGATCGTCTGCGTCTCCGGGACGAAGAGGACCGGCCGCGCGAGCGGCCGCGCGTTGACCGGGGGCACCGGCGCTCGCAGCGCCGAGAAGACGTCCTTCACGTGGACGACGCCGATCGGCTTCTCGACGCCTCCCTCCACGAGCGGGATGCGGGTGTGCTTCGTCCGCTCGAAGAGGTCGGCGACCGCGGAGAACGGGAGGTCCGCCTCGGCCACGACCATGTCCGGGCGCGACGTCATCACCTCGCCCACCGTCCGGTCTCCGAAGTCGACCGCCCGCGAGACGAGCTCCTCCTCGTGCTTCTCGAGGATCCCCTCCTCGCGCGCGACGTCGAGGAGCGCGCGGACGTCGGCGTCCTTCTCCGCCTCCTTCTCGGCCGCGGAGACCGGCTCCTCGACCTCGTCCTCGTCGGGCGGGCTGACGAGACGCGAGAGGAGCGGGTAGAGCGGCGTCGCGAAGAGGAGGACGACCGGGATGAGCCACGAGAAATCGTGGAGCAGGTCCTCGGCCCCGCGGCGGGCGACGGCGCGGATGACGAGCGTCTCGACGACGAACCAGCCGAGGAGAATGGAGATCGCCGAGACGAGGAACGGCTCCGGAACGGAGAGTCCGGAGAGACCCGTGCCGAGCGACAGGAGACCCGCGAGGACCGCCCCCTGCGCCGTGAGCCGGACCGCCACGCGCGAGATCAGGACGTTCTCGCGGGCGAGGAGCCGGCCGTACTTCGCCTCCTGGCCTTCGAGGAGCGACCGGCGCCGGATGGCGGAGAGGCTCTCGAGCGCGTGAGCGAAGGCGGAGAGGATCGCGTAGAGGAGGACGAACGCGGCCGAGAGGAAGAACGCGAGGCCCGTGCCGATGGCGAAGTCGGTCACGATTCGTCCTCCGGGACGCCGTCGGGGCCGGCGCCGAAGACGCGCGCGACGAGCCGACGCTGCAGCCGGAACATCTCCCCGCGGTCGGTCTCGTGGTCGTGCCCGAGCAGGTGGAGGACCCCGTGCACGAGGAGGAGCTGCACCTCGCGGTCGAGGCCGTGGCCCCGCCGCCGGGCCTGCCGGGCGGCGTACGGGACGTCGATCGCGACGTCCCCGAGGAGCCCGGGCAGCTCCGCCGGGAACGAGAGGACGTCGGTGGAGCGGTCGATTCTTCGGAACTCCCGGTTCAGGCGGCGCATCCGCGCGTCGCCGCAGAGAAGGACCGAGACGGACTCGGCCCGCCTCGGAGCGGCGGCGGCGAGGACGGCCTCCGCCCACGCGGCGACGCGGCGGACGGATGGCCCGATTCGGACCGCGGAGCTCACGTCGACGCGTGGCGCGGGAAGAGGCGGGCGAACGCCGGACCGCGCTGGAGGCTCTTTGCCCACGTCCGGCTACGCTTCTTCCGATGCGGCGCGGACCCGGCCGAGGACGTCGGGATCGGGCTTGCCGCCCTCGAAGGTGTCGTAGGCGTTCACGATCGCCTGGACGATCGGGTGCCGGACGACGTCGCGGTGGTCGAACCGGATGAAGCGGATCGCCTCGACGCCGGAGAGTATCCGCTGCGCCTCCTTGAGGCCGGAGACGCGGCCCGCGGGGAGGTCGATCTGGGTGACGTCCCCCGTGATGACCGCTTTCGCCCCGAAGCCGATCCGCGTCAGGAACATCTTCATCTGCTCGGAGGTCGTGTTCTGCGCCTCGTCGAGGATGATGAACGCGTCGTTCAGCGTCCGGCCGCGCATGAAGGCGAGGGGGGCGATCTCGATGACCTGCCGCTCCAGGAGACGCCCGACCTTCTCGTAGCCGAGGATGTCGTAGAGGGCGTCGTAGAGGGGGCGGAGATACGGGTTCACCTTCTCGGCGAGGTCGCCCGGGAGGAAACCGAGCTTCTCCCCGGCTTCGACCGCAGGGCGGCAGAGGACGATCCTCTTGATCTGCTTCTCGAGGAGCGCCGCCGCGGCCATCGCGACGGCGAGGTAGGTCTTTCCGGTGCCGGCGGGCCCGATCGCGAAGACGACGTCCCGCTCGCCGATCGCCTGCAGGTACTCCTGCTGGCGCACGTTGCGCGGCGCGACGACCTGCCGGAGGGCGGCGCCGACGGAGCGGTTCTCGAAGAAGTCGACGAGCGAGGCGGTGGGATCGTCCTTGACGATGCGGATCGCGCTCGGCACGTCGGCCTTCTTCGGCACGTAGCCGCGGCCGATCAGCTTCGAGAACTCGGACAGGAGATGCGCGGCCCGTTCGGTCCCTTCCGGCCCCCCGCTGAGCGAGACGACCCCGCCCCGCGCCGAGATCTCGACGCCGAAGGCGTCCTCCAGGAGCCTCAGGTTTTCGTCGTGGACACCGAAGAGCGCGCTCAGCCCGGATTCGGGCAGGTTCAGGGGGATCGGTCCGTATTGGATAGCGCTGTCTCCTCGTCGAAAGCATAGCGGCGGGCCAGAGGGCCGGTCAAATGCCCTCTCCGCAATAGAATCTCCCGGTGATTCGCCTCTACACCGTCGTCTTCCTCTCGGGAGCCGCCCTCATGGGCCTCGAGATCGCCGGCAGCCGGGTGATGGCCCCCGTCTTCGGGACCTCGATCTTCGTCTGGGGCTCGCTCATCACGACGTTCCTCGCGTCGCTCGCCGCCGGCTACGCGCTCGGCGGCCGCCTCGCCGACCGCCGCCCCCGCGCGTCGCTCCTCGGAGGAATCCTCGTCGGAGCCGGCCTCCTCGTCTGGCTCCTCCTCGCGCGCCCGGCGCCTCTCCTGGCGCTCTGCGCGGCCGCGCCGATCCCCGACCGGTTCCAGGCGCTCCTCGCCGCGCTCCTCCTCTTCGCGCTGCCGAGCGTCCTGATGGGTGCCGTCTCGCCGTTCGCGACGCGTCTGGCCGCGCGCGAGGTCGGGACGATCGGCCAGACGGCCGGCTCCCTCGCCGCCCTGTCGACGGCCGGGTCGATCGTCGGCACCTTCTCGATGACGTTCCTCTTCATCCCGGCCTTCCCGATCGAGCCGATCCTCTTCGGCGTCGGCGCGACGCTCGTCCTCTGCGGCGCCTTCGCCTCCCGGGACGGCCTTCCCGCGCGGCTCGGCATCGCGGCGGCCGGCGTCTTCGCGGCGGCCGCGGTCTTCCTCGTTCGCCCGGAGCGCGTGCCGTCGCCCGTGCCGGACGGGACGGTCGTCTTCCGGAAGGAAACCGCCTACCACCGGCTCCTCGTCGTCGACCAGGGTCCTCGCCGCGTCCTCTTCTTCAACAACCTCGCCCAGGGGTTCGTGAACAGGTCCTCCGGGATGGCGAAAGGTCGAATCTATTCGGACGGCCTCGCCGCCTCGCTCCTGTTCCGGAAGACGCCGGCCCGAAACGCCTTCGTCATCGGGCTCGGCACCGGGATGCTCCCCCGCCTCCTCTCCGAGAAGGCGCCCGGGATCGCCACGACCTCGGTCGAGATCGATCCGGAGGTCGTCCGCGTCGCCGGGGAGTACTTCGCCTTCCGCCCCGACGCCAACGACCGCGTCCTCGTCGGCGACGGCCGCGCGGTCCTCGAGAGGGAGACGGGTCCCTGGGACGCGATCATCCTCGACGCTTACTTCTCCGACAGCCTCCCGTTCCACCTGACGACGCGGGAGTTCCTCGAGCTCTGCCGCGAGCGCCTCTCGCCGGACGGCGTCTTCTCCGCGAACTTCGTCGGCGCGCTGATGGGCCGGGACCAGAGGCTCTTCTGGTCGTTCGTCCGTACCGCCCGCGAGGTCTTCCCGGCCGTGGCGATCCTCTCTTCGGAGCTCTCGTCCGGGAAGCCGGTCTTCCAGAGCAACGCGATCCTCGTCGCCTCCTCTTCCCGCGACCGTCTCTCGAAGGAGCGTGTCGTCGCCGAGGGGGATCGCCTCGCCGCGGCCTTGCGCCACCCTCCGATCGCCGAGTGGGCCCGCGAGTACCACGAGGGCGAGCTGCGGACCGACGGGGTCCCCGTCCTCACGGACTCCTTCAGCCCGACCGACGCTCTCCAGCACCTCGGACGCTGAGGCCGGGCGCCCGCCCGGAAAAAAATTGGCCCGGGCGGGAGCCCGGGCCGATGTGAGGGGTGAGCCCGACGGTTTCGGGCTTGGGGGTCTTTCTTCAGGCCGGCGTTACGGGGCCGGCTGGCCCGCGACGAACGTCGCGTCCTCGGACCGGTTGTCGATCACGGTCGCGTACGCCCCGACGACGGCCGTGCCGCGCGGGTTGTCGATCACGATGGTGGCGCGCGACATCTCGCCGGTCGTCAGGCCGGCGAAGAGGTTGTCGTTGCCGATCTGCACGAACGGCGCGTCGGCGTTCAGGCCGACGGAAGAGATCTTCTTCGACTCGCGGCCGAAGGAATCGAGGACCCTGACGTCGACCTGTGCGCTTCCGGTCGAGCCGGGCGTCAGGAAGAGCGCCAGGTTCGTCCGATAGTCCCTGTTCGCCTCGAGCCCGGAGAGGACGACGCGCTGGCGGGAGCCCTGCGCGCTGATCCCGTCCTCGTAGGCGAAGCCGTCGAGCTGGAGGCCGATCGACCCCTTCGCCGTCTCCATGTAGGTCTTGCCGACGACGACGAGGTTCTCCGTCGGAGCGGCGTCGTCCGCGGCGGGCGCGATGTCGACGAACGAGTCGGCGTACCCGGCGACGTCGCTCGCATCGAGACCGAGCCAGGTCTTCACGAAGTCGACGGCGACCTTCATCTCCCAGGGCTTGAAGACGAGCGTGTTCTCCATCGTGGCCCGCCCGGCGGCGCCGACCTTCTTGTAGGAGTAGGTCACGCGGACTCGGCGCTCCTTCGCGCTCGGGTTGAGGACGGCCACGTCGCTCATCCAGAACGGACCGCTCTTCCCCTGGACCCGGACGACGCCCGGGAGCCTGAGGCGGGGCGAGGGGCGCGGCGCCGGGGTGACGACGATCGAGTCGCCGGTGCCGTTGTCGATGACGGTGGCGTACGGATAGATGCCGGAGCCCTTGCGGAGCTTCACCTCGGCCGAGAAGTCCGACGTCGGAGTGGCGTATCCCGCGCCGCCCATCGCCGCCCCGCCGGCGGCCGGCGGGGCCGACAGGACGGAGCCGATCTGCTTGACGCCCCGCGCCTCGACCGTGATCAGCGCCGGCACCCCGAGCACGTTCCCGTTGACGTCGCGGAAGACGACCTCGACCTCCGCGGTCTCGCCCTTCAGGTTCGCGACCGCGAGGTTCGTGCGGAAGACGTCGTCGTGCCGCAGCCCGGCGAGGACATTCCCTCCCCCGGCGGACTGCGGCTGGACGCCCCCGGCGACCGAGAGGGCGGGAACGGAGAGGCCGAACGTGCCGACCTCGTCGGCATTCGCGGCGTTGTAGGTCCGGCTCACGATGACGGGCGGCACCGGGATCTCGTCGCCGCGGACGAGGACGACGCCCCAGGCTCCCTGGTCGAGAAGGAAGAGGCTCTTCAGGACGTTCGTGTACGACTTCGTCTCGCCGGCGACGAGCGCCTGCGGGATCCAGGTGACCTTCGTCGCGCCGTCCCAGGTCGCTCCGGCGACGTACGCGAGCGACACCGTCGCCGTCGTCGTTCCGGGGTTGTGGATCGAGAGGTCGGACTGCCACTTCACGCCCGCGCCGTTGTCCGTGTAGGCCATCCCGCCCGCGACCCAGAGGAGCGGATCGGGCGGCGGCTTCACGGTGAAGACGGTCGGCGAGGCCGTCGAGACCGTTCCCGGCACGCCGTTGCGCGCCACGGTGAGCTTCACGGCGAAGGTCCCGCCGCGGGTGAACGAGTAGTCCTTCGGGGACCCCTGCGCGAGCGGCGTGCCGTCGCCGAAGTCCCACGTGTAGGTCGTCGCCTGGTCGGCGCCGGTGAAGCGGATCGGCTTGTTCGGCTCGACGGCGGAACGGTTCACGTTCGTCCCGTCGGCGTACTGGTAGGTGTAGTTCCCCGTGAGGGGCGCTCCGGTCGATCCCTTCACGCTGAGGGAGTACTGTTTCTGGTTCGCCCCGTTCGTGAGCGTGACCGTGTAGCTCGCGTCGACGGCGGGGGTGTAGACCTTGACCGGGCTCGCCTCCGCGGAGGAGGTCCCGTCCCCGAAGACCCAGGAGACGTCGCCCGTGGCGCCGCTGGCGGTGAACTTGAGGCGCTGCCCCGCCGTCGCCGGCCCGAAGACCGTTCCCGAGCGCGCGAGCGCCGTGCCCGTGTCGGCGTCCGCGATGGCGAAGTCGAGGAAGCTCTGGCCGCTCGAGGGAGAGACGTTGACCGGGTAGCTCTTCGAGCAGCCGCCCGCCGCCGTCAGCGTCGCCGTGAAGGTCTTCATCTCGAGACCGGTGATCGTGTAGGTGTAGCTCGCCGGGCTCCCGGCGGCCGTGGCGCCGGTCCCGAACGCCCAGCTCGGCGTCCCGGTCACGTTCGAGGCCACGAACGTCAGCGGCTGGCCGCTGACCGCGTCATAGGCGCGCGAGAACGGGTCGAAGGAGAGCTTCGCCCCGGTGCTGTCGTTGATGACGAAGTCGCAGGTGCCCGAAGAGGTCGTCCCGACGGTGACGAAGACGCTGGCGGAACGGGTGGCGCTCGCGCTGTCAGTCGCCGTGCAGCGAACGGTCTTCGTCCCCTCCGAGTCGAACGAGTGCGTGGTGTTGCCCGAGGAGTTCGTCACGTTCGGGGTCCCGTCCCCGAAGACGAAGGTGTAGGAATAGGGGCTCGTTCCGCCGGTCGCGCTGCACGAGACCGTGACGGTCTGCCCGACGGCGACCGCGGACGGGTTCGCCCAGATCGAGGAAATGGAGAGGGCCGGAGGGGTCGTCCCGCCCCCGCCGCCGAGCGGCGCCTCGACCGCGAGGTTCGCCGTCGCGTCGACGCCGTAGCCGCGGAGCGTGACGATGTAGTCGCCGCGGGTCGCGATCGAGAAGCTCGCCCCCTGCGACGTCCCGATCTGGGTGACCTGTCCCGTCTCCGTGTTCGTGTGGATGAACGAAGCGCCCTGCGGAAGGGCGGCCTCTCGAACGTCGTTGACGTAGGCGTAGGCGCGCGCCGTCTGGCCCGTCGACAGCGAGTAGGCACCGGCCCACTTGGAGAGCTCGGTCGTCCCCGTCGAGTTGAAGATCTTCACCGTCGGGACCGATCGGATGACGGTGAGCGGCGCCCACTGCCCCTGGTCGGGCCAGGTGGCGGTCAGCGCATCCCCGCAGTTGCCCGTGGTCGTATAGCTGTAGCGGATCCGGACCCCGTACGTCCCTTCCTGCGGCATCGGGATCGAGACGAGTCCGGTCCCGGTCGCGGGGAACGGATTCGTCGCCACGAAGCCGACTCCCGCGTAGCTCCCCTCGCTGCAGCTGCTGCCGCTGACGGTGCAGAGGTCGAAGGTGAAGCCGCTCGTGCCCCCGCACGGCGTCGCCGCCGAGCCCTTCTTCGAAGTGCTCCCGATCGTGAGCGACGAAGCGCCGACGTTCCCGCTCTGGGGAACCGAGAAGCCGAGGACGACGTCCGTGACGGCGACCGTCGGGGCCGTCGGGACGGTGCAGCTCTCGCCTGCGAGGCCCGGGCAGTCGGGCGTGCGGAACCCGTTCCGGTAGGGGACGGAGACCCAGTAGCGGTACTCGCCGCGCTGCGTGAGGCCCGGGTTGCAGGTCGGCCCGGTGCAGTCGGCCTTCCGGGTCAGTACGTCGCTCCCGGCCTGCCCCACGGGCGCCGAGGCGAAGTACCACCGGTAGGTGCCGCTCGTCCGGTGCGGTGTGCCCTCGGAGGCGTCTTCGACCGGCTCGCCCGAGAGAATCGAGGCGCTCTTCAGGAACGGCCTCGGGACCTTCCAGCGGATTCGGTGCTTCGCGAGGTCGGAGCCGCTCCCGTTCAGCGCATTCCGGACCTCGAAGGCGACGGGAATCGGGACCGTCGTTCCGGCGGCGGGGTCCGCCGCGGCGAAGTCGCCCGCGGCGAGGATCGACGCCCAGCAGCCGGTACCGGTCGACGGGCTCGGCCCGCCGTCCTGCGACGGATCGCAGGGCCCGATCAGCGTCAGCTGGGACGGATAGCTCCCCTGCGTGAAGGGGATGTCCGGGCTCGGCAGGAAGGGTGTCGACGCGGCAGCGTCGCTCGGGTCCCCCTCGTGGTGGGCGTAATCGAAGCGCCAGTCGAGGACCGGCTGAACGGCATCCGTAGGCGCGAAGATCGGCCGGATCCGGAGCTCGTCTCCGACGAAGACGGTGCCGTCGTCAGGCACGGTCTCGTTCCCGCCGCTCGCGGGGACCTTCTCGACGGTGAGGGTGGCCTCGGCCGGCGTCGGGGCCAGCGAGCACGTGATCGAGGAGGCATACGTCCCGACGGCGGTGAGCCCCATGTAGACGTGGAACGTCCCGCCCGAGGAGCGGAAGCCCTCGAGCGACTCGAGCTGGCTCGGGGAGTTGAACTTCAGGCCTGCGGCGCGGTTCTGGCTGAAGTCGTTCGAGGAGCGAACATGAAGGCGGAGCGGGCCTCCCGGCTGGTCCCCCTCGCCCTCGACGAAGAACGCTACGAGCTCCGTGTCGAACGAGAGAAGGAGGCTGCCGGGCATGGCTCGGCGCGCCTCCGCTTCCGGCACGTGGAATCCCCGGGGCTCGGCGGAGCCGAAGCTTCCTCCCGGAGTCGACGGCGGCTGGATGCGTGTCAGCGACACGCCGCTGGAGATGAGGACGCCGGTCGCGAGCTGCGTCCCCTCGCCGACGAGATACAGCCCGCCGTCCGTCGGATGAAGCGCCGCGGACAGCGCCTTGAGCTTTCCAGAGAGCCCGAGCTCCGAGAGAGAGTACGTACGGTGGGAGAAGCCGTTCGTGAGACTCGGGCCGGCGGGGCCGGGCGCGGAGACGTCGATGACCGTGACGTTCGTCTCCGAGGCGGCGACGAGGTAGGCGCGAGAGGCGCTCTCGACGGCCTTCAGGATCGTGAGCACACCGCCGAAGGCGGGATCCGCGTACTGCCACGACGCGATCTGGTTCTGGTTCGCCTGGTCCGCCGGGACGTTACGCTGGACGGTCGTCAGGTCGGCCACCCAGAGGGCGCCAGCCGACGTCGACGAGAAGGCCAGGTATCGACTCCCGGACTTCACGGCGGCCGTCATCTTCACCTTCGAGCCGGACGGCGCGAACTCCCCGCCACCGGCGAACGGCGTCGGGCTCAGGACGATCGTCCCGAACTCCGCGGCCCCCCACGGAACGAGAGCCCGCGCCCCGTCTGACGAGAGCGAGAGCATGCCGGCGCGGGTTTGCCCGTCTCCGCCGACCGGATAGGCCTCACCGAGGCGGAGGTCCTTCTGCTGCAGCTTCTGCGGCGCCGCCGGCGAGGCGAGGTCGTAGGCGATGAAGCCGTAGTTGTATCGAACGAGGAGCCGCCTCGCTCCGGTCGGACCGCCCAGCGCGATCCTGTCCGGTCGGCCCTGAAAGCTCGAGCCCGCGGTCACCTGATCGAAGAGCGAGGGAGCGCTCACGACCTGGCACTGCGCTTCGGCGCGGGAGGGGACGAGCCCTCCGATGGCGGCGCCGACGGCGAGGAGAGCCAGAAGCATGCGTCCGTTCGAACCTTCGCGAGCTACGATCATCGAATCCCCCTGTGGTCGGCACCCCAAAAAAACAGATACCTCACCGGGCTCACCGGCCGCGGCAGGCGAAGAGAGCAGGCCGGATTATAGGACAGTCACGGGAGGGGACGCGGCAGGAGAGCGCGCGTCTCGTGGGAGGCGGGGCGATAGACATCCGGGGGTAGTGTCTTCTGACGTCCGGATCTTTCGCGCTGCGGCGAGGAGAAATGAAAAAAGGCGGGCGGCCGAAGCCGCCCGCCCGTGGATCACGAGATCCGGAGGATGTTACTGAGCGACGACGACAGCACCGAAGTCGATGTTGCCGGGCTCGGTGATGGCGTCCGTGCCGCAGGTGAAGTCGTTGTCGAGCATCGTGGCCGCGTGGCCGACGCTGACGAACTGGCCAGCCGCGGAGTGCTGGATGCCGACGTAGGCCTGGTGGAAGCGGGCGCCCTCGTTGTAGGGGAAGTCAACGCGCGTCCAGCCGAACTTGTAGCCGCCGGGGTTCACGTCGGCGTTGTCGGCGAGGACGATGCGCTGGGTCTCCCACCAGATGTACGGGTCGACCGAGGGAGCGACGTCGCCCGAAGGCCCGCCACCCTGGATCGTGTTGTAGTTCTCGTCCTCGTCCCAGGTGAAGACGCCAACCGGCTCGTAGTTGCGGTCGGTGAGGTCCTTGCAGAGGGTCGCGAAGCCGTCGTTGTCCCTGGCCTCGAAGCGCCACAGGTCGGAGCGCCACACCGTGAGGAAGCTCTGCGCCTGGAACTCGGAGGCGTTCATGTAGCGGAAGCCGTAGGCCACGCCGAGGGGCTCGCGCCCGTCGCCGACGTAGGCGAACGCAGCCGGGACGCCGGCGATCGCCGTGCCCGGATCCGAGATCGCGCCGGAGCGGCTGTCGACCGTGTAGCGGTTGTAGAAGGTGCGGTCCGTCGTCCAGTCGAGGCGGTTGTCGAACTCGAGCGGGACGGCGACCTCGCCGGAGATGTTGCCGGCGTTGGCGGCCGGATCAACGAAGAAGACGTCGCCCATGAGGACGTTCGGGCCGTCGTTGCCGTCCCAGCCGAGCGTCGCGATCGCGTCGTTGACGTAGAACTGCGACTCATCCGGGAAGAAGTTCGTGCAGTAGTTCGTCACGTCGATCGTGAGGTAGCCGGTGAAGTCGCCGGAGAGGCTCGCGGAGCCAATGCTGTCGTTGCAGGCCGGGTTGTAGACGTCGGTCGGCTGAGGATCGACGAGACCCGCGTAGTCGGCGCCCTCGTCGAGGGACGTCCAGACACGGCTGCGGAAGGAGCCGCTGAAGGCCGGCGTGGAGTAGTAGCCGAGCGTGTCGGCCTCGTCCGCCAGGGACGGGTTACGGAAGCGCTGGAACGTGGTCTGCGTGAAGCCGATCGTGTTCGGGTTGTCGCACGGATCGGGATAGGTGGCGTTGCCCGGCTTCATCGTCTTCGGGTTGACGTTCAGCTTGCCATTGAGGATGGCGCGCATGCCGAAGGTGGCGACGTCATAGCCCGTCATCGGGACGTTGAAGTCGAGGACCGCCGCCGACTGCTTGTTCCAGACGGTGACGTGGGCGACGACGCCCCACTCGGAAACGTTGGTGATGGCGACCAGGGTGTCGACGCCGCCCTCGGGGATGTCGGCGCCCGTGGAGCCGTTGCGCGACACCTTGAAGTACGGCACGAGGAGCGTCGCGGCCGGCACGTTGTCATACGCGCAGGTCACGGCGTAGCTCGTCCCCGTCGCCGCGAGGAGCGCCAGGGCAACCAGAACGGTGAACTTCTTCATCTTTACTCCTGCTGATTCAGTGTGATCGATGGGGCTGAAACCTGACGACAGAGAGCTACGAACTCCCCCGATACCGAATCACCTCCCGTGAATTCGATAGGATTCCCGAATGCTACTCCGCATCCGACCGCCACTTCGGGGCATTCCGGATCGCGGAAAAGGAAAGTCAGACTCATGGCGCTAGGGGAAGACTAGGGGCGCTATTCGGAAATGTCAAGCGTCGGGAACAAAAAATATGCTGCCACCCCATACGAATGAGAGGAGGGCCGATTCGGCACTCCGGTCATCCGGCGTTCCGGAAGAACCGGATCCCCCCGGCGCGCGTCTTCGCCGCGGTCCGATACTCGTACATGAGGACGACGTCGTTCTTCCCGTCGCCGTCCACGTCGGTGATCTTCACGCTCATCGAACGATTCACGTGCTTCGGCTGGAGCGCCGGGTCGAGCTCCTCGAACTCCCCCTGCTGCGTCTGGAAAAAGACTCGGACCCGGCCCACGGCGTCGTCCGCGAGGGCCACGTCGTCGAGGCCGTCCCCGTTCAGGTCGCCGACCCCGATCCCCTGGCTCTCGGTCCCGACGTTCGCGAGGACCTTGAGGAGGCGCTTTCGCTTCCACTCCTGGCCCTCCCGGTAATAGACGGAGAGGCCGTGGCCGCGGATCGGTCCCTTCGTCGCGCCGCGGGCGTTCCCCTTGACGTAGGTGACGAACGCGGCCGGTTTCCCCTGATAGGTGCCGAGCGCGGTCCCGGAGTGGAAGGCGTAGTCCTCGGCCAGCCCGCGGCCCCTGTTGAAGAAGGCGCCGGCCTGCCGGTCGTACTCGAAGAGGATCGCCCGACCGCCCTGGTACCGGCAGCCGGACGCGAAGAACGGCGCCCCCGCGTCTCGCGGGGCGGCGTTCAGCTCGAGCGTGTAGCCGAAGCAGGAGACCTCGAGCCCCGCAGACCTCTCGACGAATTTCCCGTCCGCGCCGCCGAAGAAGGCGCGCGTGTCGATCCCGAGCTTGTAGCCGTCTTCCGACCCCCCCGGGACCGGGCGCCCCTCGGCTTCCGCCTTCGCCTGGAGGCGCCGGAGGTTCGAGCCCTCCGACTCGTCCGAGATCGCGACGAGGTCGATGCGACCGTCGCCGTCGAGATCCCCGGCCGAGACCGCCCGCCCGCTCATCTGGCGCGGCAGCCCGCGCTCCTCCCGACGGAACCGGAAGCCGCCGAGGTTGTAGGAGACGAACGGTCCCGCGCCGTGGCCGATCGAAACGACGTCGGGCCGGCCGTCGCCGTCCATGTCCGCGACGGCGACTCCGCCGTAGGCGTAGCGCAGCGTCTCGTCCCCCTCGATGACCGGCTCGATGGAGGCCCATCGCGCACCGTCGTAGCGGAAGATCTCAATCGTTCCCATGCCGAGCCGCGGCGGGGTCGTGACGATCTCGGGCCGCCCGTCGCCGTCGAGGTCTGCGACGGCCATGTTCGAGCGCCAGAACCCGCTCGTGGGAAGCCCATCGGACTTCTCCTCGAGACGGAGCTGGACCTTCGAGAGAGAGGGAGTGACGACCTCGTACTCGAGCGGATCGACCTCGACGATCCGCCGGAGCCCTTCGGCGATGGCCTCCTCGTCGACCGGCGGCTTCTCCGGCACGTCTTCGGGCGCGGCGACGTAGTAGAACCCCTCGTCTTCCCGAACGAGGTCGAGGGTGAACATCCGGGGGTTGAGCTGGGTGTGACGGAGCTTTCCGTCGACGACGCGGAGCGACGGGTTCTTCGGGATCCGCTGCAGCTTCTTCCCCGTCGTCGGGTCGGTGAAGATGATCCACTCCTGGCGTTCCGACGTGTCCTCCTCGGGCACGGGCGGGAGGCCCGCGAGCATGCGCGCCGCCTCGACGGTCTTGCGCTCCCGCTCGGCGATCGCCTCACGGGCGGCGGCCTCCTTCGCGGCATCGGCCGACGCCTCCGGAGCCGGCGCGGGGGCGTCGGAGCGGGGGGTGGAAGAGCAGCCCGTCCATGCGAGCAGGGCGAAGGGAAGTACGAGGGCGAGTCTCTTCAAGGCGTCTCCTGGGGCGCACGAGAGCCGCGAACCTTCGGCTCGCGGCTCGATGGGAGGAAGCTCCCGATGATCAGAGGACATCGGCGAAAACCCTGCGGCTCCGCGCGAAGAATCGGTGTCCGAGAAATGCTAGCACGGCGAGACCGGCGCCCCAGGCGAGAAGCCGCCCGGGAGGCGGCGCCGCCGTGCCGAGAAGGCCGGCCCGGAAGAGCCCAGCGAGGTCGCGGAGCGGGTTGAGCGCGAGCGCCGGCGCGAGCGACGCCGGGACGAGGTCCTCTGGATAGAGAATCGGCGTCAGGTAGAAGGTCACGGTCAGGAGAGGTCCGAGGAGCTGGGCGAGGTCCCGAAACAGCACACTACCAGCCGCCAGAGCAAAGACCGGGCCAGCGAGCAGCAGAAGCTGAAAAAGGAACGCCCCCGCCAGCGGCACGAGGTGTAGCTCGCCGGATCCGAGCGGAACCGAGATCGCCGCGAAGACGACCAGGCTCGCCACCTGGAGGATCAGCGCCGAGCCGAGGCTCGAGAGGACGAGAATCTCGACCGGGAACGGGATCTTCTTCACGAGGTTCGCCTGCTCCGTGACCGAACCGGCGCCTCGGACGAGAGCGTCCTGGAGGCCGAGCCAGGGAAGAAGGCCCGCGAGCAGGAACTCGGCGTAAGTTCCACGGAAGTCGCCGGGCGGCGGAACCCGGACGATGACGGAGAAGACGAGCGTGTAGAGACCGCAGAGGATGAGCGGGTTCAGGACCGCCCAGGCGGCGCCGCCGAAGCTTCCGGCGTATCGAGCGGCCAGATCGCGCCGCACGAGCTCGGAGAGGAGGAAGGCGTTTCGTCTCAAATCTGGTCCGGCGGGCGCTCGACGCGGGACGAACTGCTTGACAGGGACCCGGGAGGGCTTAACCTTAGGTTCGGGTTCGTGTCGATGAGTACCAGCGCGCGCCGGTCGCAGATTATCGTGGTGGGGCAGAAAATCCGTCAAATACGGAAGAGCCGCCGCCTGACCCAGGCCGACCTCGCGAGCCGCATCGGCGTCACCCAGTCCGACCTCTCGCGCATGGAGAACGGCGAGTACAAGGTCGGACTCGACACGCTCTTCCGGATCCTCCAGGTCTTCGAGCTCTCCATGAGCCGCTTCTTCGAGGAGCCGACGCTCGAGGCGGCGGAAACGGAAGAGGCCCCGGCGCCGGACCCGGCCACGGAATCCCAGCAGCTCGTGGCCGACTTCGAGGAGCTCGACGAGGACTCGCGCCGCGAGGTCCTCGACTTCATCGCGTTCAAGAAGATCCAGCAGCAGAACCGCCAGCCCCGGTGGCGGCCCGAAGAGGCTCCGCAGGAGCCCGGGCCGGCCGTCGCGGGTCCCCTTCTCCCGTTCGGGCGCCCCGGCGGCCCCGGTCGCGCCGAGTGAGGTCGAGAGGCGAGATGACGAGATCGACAACGGATGCCGCAGCGCTCCGCAGCCGCTCCGAGGCGCTGCGGTCGGACGCGGTCGCCCTCCTCGAGAAGGGCGAGTTCGCGGCCTCGATGGGCCGCTACGACGAAGCTCTCGACTCGGCACGGCAGACGGGCGACGAGACGTTCGTCGACTGGATCTACGCCTGCCGCGCGGCTGCTGCCGCTGAGGCCGGCCCCGCGGAGAGCGAGCTGCTGGAGCTGAAGCGGATCCTCCTTCGCGGCCGCGACGCCCATACCGCCTTCCGCGCCGCCTACACGACGGCCCGCATCTACGAGCTCCGGCGCGACTACCGGAAGGCCGCTTTCTACGCCCGTCTGGCGGGCGACCACGCGGCGGCCGTCGGCGATCCGCTTCTCCTCGCCGGCGCCCAGAGCGCTCTGGGGACGATCCACGCCGTCGACAGCCGCTTCGAGGAGGCAGCCGAGTGCTACCGGAACGCGCTCGCGACCTCGGCCCCGCCAGCGCGCATCTCGGCGGTCCACCGCGCCGTCTGGCAGGACAACCTCGGCTACTGCCTCCTCGCGCTCGACAGGACGTCGGAGGGCCTCGCGCTCGTCCACGAGGCGCTCGACATCCTCGAAAGAGCCGGTGCCGCTGCGCACACCGTATACCCGCTCATGGACCTCTGCTTCGGCTACCTGAAGTGCGACCGCTACGAGGAGTCCCGCTATTTCGGCGAGGCCTGCCTCGAACGCGCACCCCTGCGCGACGACGAGACGGTCGAGCGCAACGTCCTTTATCTGCTCGGGGAAGCGAGCCATCTCGGCGGCGACGAGGATTCCGCCCGCGGCTACTTCGACCGGCTCGCGTCCCTCTATCCCGACTTCCGGAACCTCAGGGCCTACCTCGAGGTCTTCGACTTCCGGAACGTCATCAACCTCCGGTCTTGAGGTGAGCGCCATGAAACTGACGCGCTTCGCCCTTCTCGCCGTGGCCGCCTCGGCCCTCCTCGGAGTGATGCTCCTCGTCTCCGGGCCCGCGTGGGCCGACTCGGCGGCGGTCGTCTCGCCTGAAGGGACGCTCTTCGAGGTCTATCCCGCCCGCTACGGCGACGTCGTCGTCGTCCCGGAAGGCTCGCCCGACGCCAACCTCCAGGTCCTGGCCCTGCGCGTGACACCGTCCGGTCAGCCGGGCCACGTCGAGCTCGTCGACGGGACGGTCGACCCGAATGCCGAGGGCTCGGTATCGATCGAGCTCGAGGAGACGACCCGGACCCTCTTCGTCGCGTACACGAAAGCGAACGGCCTCATGGCCGACATGCACATCGCCGTCCGGCGCGACGGCGCCTGGTCCGGCCAGGACATCCTCTCGAACCGCGGCTTCTACCTCTCCTACAACCCGAAAGTCGTCGTGACGCGTCAGTCGTACGTCGACTTCGACGAGGAGGGGCTGCCGGTCACGAAGAGCCGCTCGATCTTCTCCCTCGTCTGGTGGGAGGAGAGCGGCCCGACCCAGGCGCGCTACGCCCCGATCTTCGTCGAGGACGGCGAGCTTCGCGTCGACGCCGTTCAGCCCTGGAACCTCAACGAGCTCGCCGGCGCCGCCGGCCCCACCGACTCCACGGGCCTTCCCCTTTCGGCGTACACGTACCCGTCCGTCCAGGCGGACCCCTCGACGAACGGCGGCGTCATCGTCTCGTTCGCGAACCTCGCGACCCACAAGCAGCAGGTCCTCCGGATCGAGTTTGTCGACGACTTCGTCAAGCTCAGCCCCCCCGGCGCGACCCGCGTGCCGGACGAGGTCTGGGCGCGCGGCCACGTTCCGATCGGGCGCGCCGCGGGCGCCGGGCGTATCCCCGACATCATGGACACGGGCGCGCAGGTCGGCGCGACGATCTCGCCCTCCGGCATCACGACG